>Ga0209164_1001418_pt1 | contig 31356 bp, 23 predicted proteins | sample MTBNYHSulfiMetaG_FD_187458 | JGI IMG/M metagenome (GOLD analysis project Ga0209164, IMG submission 187458) | Enrichment culture microbial communities from rom New York Harbor, USA that are MTBE-degrading - MTBE-NYH (New York Harbor Sulfidogenic)... | ecosystem: Environmental > Aquatic > Marine >... | reverse complement strand
GCCTGACAAAAAAACTCTCCTCCCTCGATTCGCTGCCGGCTGATAGCTGGCGGCTGATGGCTAATAGCTAACTGCGCGATTGCGCGCAAGAATAACGTAGGTCAGGCATCCCTGCCTGACAGAGCCGTCTGCGCAAATGGGGGGATGAAATGTAAAAGTGACGCGCGAACGGTGGCGGATTTGGCGGTGGTTCTGGGAGCAAAGGTGGTGTAAATCCTTGTTTGACAAGCACTTAAAGATGGCGGCGGGGTTGTAATCCGACATGGGTCCGGAAACCGCAGGTCTCGTATTTGTGGAGACGGTGGGTTCTGTATATGGATTGTTACGCGCCGGTTGAGGAGAACGGTGGTGAGGGTACGTCAGTCTAGGCCAATGCTGAGCTAGTCGAGCCGGGGGATGATGGTTCTGGGTGTGCGCTTGGAGAGCGCAGGTCAAATCCTGAACGCGCTGGGTGACTGGAGGATGAGAGGCCGGAGGGCCGGGTCAACTCGGCAAGCAACAGAGGCATTTGCAGTATTACAGGAGGCGGGTCGAGCGGGATTCTTATTAGGAAGTAGATAATACTCTCTAGGTCTGCGGCAAACATGGCTTGAGATGCATGGGAAGTGAGGCGCGCAAGATGGAGACCGTGGCAGTCGCCGATGGGTCGCCCACTTTCACAGGGGCACATTGCGTCGGCAGCGAATCGCCCGTTGGCTAGCATTCCGAGGAAGGCTAGCACCGCGCGCGACTGGGCATAGGGGACAGATGCGTTCATGCCGAAGTATTCAATATAGAATTCGAGAAGGCCCTCTCCGCCGTGCGGCAACTCTCCGAACGGCATGGTGCCTGTATCTTCATAGATTGTGTGCGAAAACAGATACGGCACTAACTGACGCTCAATAAATGCGCGAATAGTCGGCATTTGGGCAAAGCGCAGCGCAACGCCAACGGGAGCCCCCAGACAGAGAGAACCCGAGACAAATCTGTGGAAGGATTGAGCGATTCGGCCCCCGACCTCCCAGACGCGGGGAGGAGATTCTGGGTAGTCATAGGGGATCTCGATTCGAACAGCATATTCGTCAGTGTAGGATCCATCCTTCCAGTGGTAGGAGAAATCGACATTGCCCTTGATGCAGTAGATGCTCTGACTGTCCACTTCAAGGTGAAGTGCGGGCCATAGGGTCTGGGCCTCCTGCATCTGATCAATCAAGAGTTGCCTTTGCTCAGGACGCGGCACTACACACCCCAAGGCTTAGTTGTGGGCTGAGGTTTGACTGGGGGTGTCGTTCTTGCCGGGGAGGAGTCACGTGGTGGCACAACCAGCGTGGCGGTGTGGATGCCCAACGACGCGCCAAGGGCCTCCTTGACCATTGACGGGGATATCGCTTTGTCCGCGATGGACAGGATGTCACTCTTCACCCAGGTTACCCATTGGAAGAACGCTTTGGCTCGGGCATTGTTGGCCTCGTGCCACCGATCTGCAAAGTTCTCGCCAGGATTGACGGGATTCTCAATTCGCCATTTCCCATCACTTTGGCGGCTGATGGCCGCAAGCTTGACGGCCTTCTCGTTAAGCACCGCCGATTGACTTTCGACCAGCGAGGCATATGCAGCGAGTCCCTCGGCGATGTTCATGACCGTCGCGTACACTGTGTCTTCGGCGGAATAGAGCTGTGCGGCCAGTGTCGTGACGATGATCGAGATGGGTTTGTAGTCGGGGTCTTTCTTGAAGCGGTAATCACGGTGGCGCTTAAGTATCTGAATGGCCCGCTGTAGCGGAGTTCGCACGAGGGCGTCTGGGACATCAGCCACGCTCGCGTAGATTGCTCTGTTGCCTTCGAAGAGGGCTTGTTTCTGGTTGGTGACAAGCTTGGCACGTACTGCGGCATTTCTATCAGCAAACCACTGGGCATAGCCACGAGGATTGCTCGTCTTCCAAGTGTAGGTACGATTGCCAGCCTTGTCAAAATGTGTAATCGCGACTGCGGGCTGAATGTATTGCGAAGAGTTTGGGCGTGCATTAATCAATTTCATGCGCATACTGGCGCTCTCTGGCACGCATGGCAGAACATCGATGTGAAAGCCAGGGCCGTCTTTTCGCTCATAGTCCAGTGTCCAGCATCGTCTTCCCTCCGGATTGAGTTTCTTGGCATACACTCCATGGGCCTTGAGCCTGTCACCAACCTGATGCTTCACGGTCCGCGGCGGCAATCCCTCTGGGCCGCCGGAGGCCTCGTGCTTTGGGGCCTGAAGCTCGCAGACGAGGTCGATGTCATAAGCTCCATTCTTGTCGTCGGACAATGGTTTGACGACCGTGCCAAGCATTATGGAGCCTTGCGGATAAACCTCCGGCTCACCCGTACTGCCCTGAAATGCATCTGGGAAGCCATCAATCAAGTACTGCCCGACCGCATCATAGCTGCGGCGTGCCGCGTCGTAGTCAGTTGCTGAGATGTCAAGGTCTCTTGCCAATGACTCTAAGCTGTTGTTCAACTGTAATTGTCTCTCGTTAAGCATTGAGTTCGCCTACCTTTCTGGCCAGAGGCCAGGCGTCCCGGGCACAGTGGCTATTGATACTGACATTGAATCGTATACCTGCCTTACTTACCACTCACTCCTAAGTCGGCGGTGCTTATATCTGGTATGCGCATAACTTGCCTAAAGCCATCTCGCAGGTTTTCGTAAAGGACCAAGGGTAGGTCCGCCTTCGGCATCCATACACGACCGATTTCGACTGCGACGGCAACTGGCACAGCAGAAAAAACATGTATCTCTGCGTCTCCTCCATGAGATGCCTTGATATCGTTCAATAGCCGCCTGAACCGCTGCCGGAACAGTGACAGTTGTTGTGCACTTTTCAAAAAGTCATTATTAGGGGCGGCAATCGTAATAGTCCAGATAGCTGGAGGTTCTGAAAAACACGCGGTGATCCGGTCGTTGGTTATAGTAGCGCTAAGTGACAGATTGACGGCCACCACCTTGGTGCGCGTCCGTGACCTCTTTATCTGGTAGGAGAACGCCTTAGGATTCTGTTGCCATCGCCAGTCGGGCGGCTCTCGATGCAACTGGTAAACGTCGCTTGCGTTAATATCGCAGAGAAGCCGTCCCAACTCCACAAGCAATGGCTGCGGGGCTATCGCGAATACTGACAGATGTTCTATGGTTCCATCCACTATTCGGGGCTTCACCATGACGTCAAACTGCCTCCGAAGATTACGGATCTCGACCGGCCAATACTCAGGTTCGGAATCGCGATGAGGTATATTCTTGATTTGAAGCTCAAATGGAGTCATCGATGCCGGATAGCGGTGAGGCGTCATGGCGGCGAAAGCCTTTGTGAAAGACACAGGCGATGTGTGCTCCCCGATGTTGGCGCCGTACAGGAGGACGTGACTTTTCATATCCGGCCCGGTGCTGGTAGCCAATTGAATGCGCTCTTCGTGAGCGCGCTTCATGTCTGTCAGGCGTTTCACGGGATGACTGTCGACATCCTCTGTGTCTATGAGTCTATGGTGTTCGTCACACAGAAGCATGAGATTTGAGATTTTGCTCTTCAACAGTGGCGACAGCTTCTTATCGCCCCTAGGTCCACCAGGCTTGTCGGCGACTATGTGGCCGATATAAGAGAGGTTGAATTGAGCCTTGGTGAGGGAGTCATGCCAAAGTGGCTTGTTGCAGCCAGCGTACTCACATCGCCCAGCGGCCACCCCCCAAAGGCGGATTTTCACCTTTTCTGGAATGCCGGTCACGCTCATAGTTCAGCGCTCAGAGTGGTTGTGTTGTGCTCGCGGGCATCGGGGGAGGTGTGAACGGCTTTGTTCTGCGGGTCCCGCATCTTGGCGGCTCCATTAATACACACATCTCTATGAGGCACCAGCGGACAACGAGTCAGCAGGGGCAGGCGGACCGGGGTGGGGTGCATCGTACCGCACCCTCGATCTTTCTGCCCTAGCCTCTAAGAGGTATATACGGTAAATATGAGCAATCGGAATGCCGCATGGGCAGAAAAAACCTGACATTATCGGCAAATCCCTGTTTTTGACGGGATTTGGGCGATTTTGTGTTTTTTTCGCTGATTGACCAGCGCAACTTGTGGGGGGTACGGTGCCAGAATGACCCCATATATAGGGTTGGGGAGCTGTCAGAATGGCAGGGAGCGACCTGATGTCGGCCTGATCGGCCGAACACGCGCGCGGTTCGTTCTCGACCAGGAGCGCAGGGGCTTGCGGGGCAAAAATGAGATTTTTATCTCGTTTGCGGGCAAGGGGTTATGCTAATCCAATTGTAAAAAATCGGACCAGATGCGCAGGTTCGCCCAAGGGTGAGAGCACTCTTTGGCCTCGTTCAACCAGCTGACGGCTGGTGGCTGACGGCTGATAGCTGAAAGAAAGGAGGTTTCTTTTGCCCTATCGTATGAGAACCCCAGCCAAGGCTTGTCCCCTCGGCCCCCGTTCTCCCCTAACCCTGGTGATAGTGGGTCTTCAGCTTGCCGACCACTGGCCACCGGCCACTGACCACCGGCCGCTGTCTACTACCTGCTATCTACTAGCTACTATCTACTGTTTCTTCGGAGCCCACTGACACTCCTACAAAACCAACCTGATCCCTTCTAACAGCATCTCTGCATTCGCGAAGTCTGTCAGAGGCATGGTTTGGCAATGGAAAAGCGGCACGTGCAGAAAAAGGGGTCTGACCCCTTCTCTTGCTGGATGCGACGAGCCTTTGGCGAGTCGCAACCGCGGGGTCTGACCCCTTTTGATGCTCGCCGGTATCCAACGCGAGGACCATTCCTGGACGGTCCGCACAAAGTAGGTCGGGCATCCTGCCCGACAGAGGAGTAACCGACAGGCTGGAAGCCTGTCCTACCCTGATCCAGCATGCGGACCGCTTCGAGACTGCTGAGGTACTCGCAGAAGAGAGACAACTTGACTCATCCGCCGGCGCGTTTGACGGCTCGTTCTTTCATCGAGCAATAGAGGACCGGCACGACGAACATGGTCAGCACTTCCAGCAGCATCCCGCCGAATGACGGGATTGCCATGGGGACCATGATATCCGAGCCGCGGCCGGTCGATGTCAGGACCGGCAGCAGCGCCAGGATCGTCGTGGCTGTGGTCATCAGGCACGGCCTTATTCTGCGCTTTCCGCCGAGTACGGTAGCCTCGCGGACCTCAGCGATGCTCCCCGGCTTTTTGTCGCGGAACATCTGGTCGAGGTACGTGCACATGATGACGCCGTCGTCGGAGGCGATTCCGAAGAGGGCCAGGAAGCCGACCCAGACAGCGACGCTGAGGTTGATGGTGTGGACCTGGAAGAGGTCGCGCATATTAACGCCGAAGAGGCTGAAATCGAGGAACCACGGCTGGGCGTAGAGCCACATGAGTATGAAGCCGCCGCTCCAGGCGACGAAGATGCCGGAGAAGACGAGGGAGGTTGTGCGGAGGCTGTGGAACTGGAGGTAGAGTATTGTGAAGATGACGAAAAGCGCCAGCGGCAGGATGACGGATAGCGTGCGGGCGGCGCGAAGCTGGTTTTCGTATGTGCCGGCGAAGACGTAGCTGACGCCGGGCGGGACGACGAGGCTGCCGTCGTCGATCTTCGAGCGGATGTAGCGGCTGCAGGCCTGGATGACGTCGACTTCGGCATAGCCGGGCTTTTTGTCGAAGAGGACATAGCCGGTGAGGAAGGTGTCTTCGCTTTTTATCATCTGGGGGCCGCGGACGTAGCGGATGTCGGCGAGCTGGCCGAGGGGGACCTGCTGGGTGCCATCCATGGATGCGACGAGGACGCCGGACATGGCGTCGATGCTGTCGCGGAGCTCGCGGGGGTATCTGACGCGGACGGGGTAACGCTGGCGGCCTTCGACGGTGGTGGTGGTCGTGTTGCCGCCGATGGCAACCTCGACGATGTCCTGGAAGTCGCGGATGGTGACGCCGTAGCGGGCGAGGGCTGCGCGGTCGGGGACGATCTCGAGGTAGGGCTTGCCGACGATCCTGTCGGCGATGACGGCGGCAGGTTCGACAACGGGGACTTCCTTGAGGAGCTTTTCGAGCTCAACGCCGAAGGCTTCGATGGTGGCCAGGTCGGGGCCGTGGACCTTGATGCCCATGGGTGCGCGCATGCCGCTCTGGAGCATGACGAGGCGCGCGGCGATGGGCTGGAGCTTGGGGGCGGAGGTTGTGCCGGGGATCTGGGCGGCCTTGACGATCTCCTGCCAGATGTCGTCGGTGGTTCTGATGTGGTCGCGCCACTGGCGGAACGGGCGGCCGTTTTTGTCGGGGATGAGGTTGCCGGCGCCATCGCGGGGGAATTCGCGTTTGCGTTTGTCGTAGCGGAAGCTGATGCGGCGGCCGGCGTCGTCGGTGATGTATTCGGGCTTGTAGGTGATGACGGTTTCGATCATGGAGATGGGGGCCGGGTCGAGGGCGCTGTCGACGCGGCCAAGCTTGCCGACGGCCTGGTTGATCTCGGGGACGGCGGCGAAGGCTTCGTCCTGTTTGGCGAGGATGTCGAGGACTTCGCCCATGGAGGCGTGGACCATGGTTGTGGGCATGTAGAGGAATGAGCCTTCGTCGAGCGGGGGCATGAATTCCTTGCCGAAGCCGGGCATGGCGTCAACAGCGGAGACCCAGAGGGTGGTGGAGCGGATGGAGGATTCGCTGAGGCCGACTTTGCCAGCGGCTGCAGGGAAAAAACCGAAGACGCGGCCAAAGCCGAGCCAGGTTGTGAAGCCGAAGACGGTGATGAGGCCGATGACGGAGAGGACGATTCTTTTGTGCGCGAGGGCCCATCGGAGGCAGCGCTCGTAATAGCGGCGTACGACCCAGAAGAACAGGAGCAGGCCCCCTACCACAAGGGCGACGAAGAGGAAGTTGCGGATGGAGCCGCGGGCGGGGCCGAGGGGCTCCCAGTAGACGCTGATGATGACGCCGACGAGGAAGATGATGAGGCAGTTGGCGATGAAGGACGAGCGGGACCTGATGTAGTCGGGGATGCGGGGGCCGAGCAGGCCGTAGAGGCCGAAGAGGATGACGATAAGGCCGGCCCATGTCACGAGGCCGAAGCCATGCCAGATGCCATAGATGGCGAGGACGATGCCGATGGTGATGATGAGGATGTGCCAGGACCTGCGGAGCGTCCGGACGGTGAGGCGGCCGGCGAGGATCGTGAGGGCGGCCGGCGGGATGATGGTGAGGGCGATGACGATGGAGGACATGAGTGCGAAGGTCTTGGTGAAGGCGAGGGGCCGGAAGAGCTTGCCCTCGGCGCCGGTCATGACGAAGACGGGCAGGAAGCCGACGACGGTGGTAGCGACTGCGGTGAGGACAGCGCTGCCGACTTCGCTGGCGGCACGATGCACAACCTGGAGGCGCGGGACATCGGCGGGCGCTTCTTCAAGGTGGCGGATGATATTCTCTGAGATGACGATGCCCATGTCGACGATGGTGCCGATGGCGATGGCGATGCCCGAGAGGGCGACGATGTTGGCATCGACGTGGAGGAATCTCATAGAGATGAAGCAAAGCAGGACGGTGAGCGGGAGCATGCCGCCGATGAGGGCACTGCTCCGGAGGTGCATCATCATGACGATGACGACGATGAGGGTGACGAGTATTTCCTGGGCGAGGGCGTCGTTGAGGGTGCCGAGCGTTTCGTAGATGAGGCCGGTGCGGTCGTAGAAGGGGATGATCGTGACTTTGCTCAGTTTGAGCCATGGCGGCTGCTGGTCGGGGGCAAGGGAGGTAAGGTGTTTTCGCCAGACATCCTGTGCTGGCGGGTCCCAGGCGAACTGGGGCAGGCTATTCTCGCGCGTGTAGGCCGCCAACTCTGCATCCGTCACTTTGCTCCGGTCGACGATGATTTTGGAGGGCAGGCCGGGTGATATATCTTCGATCTTGCGTTTGACATTTTTGATGGCGGCCAGGGGGTTTGCGCCCTGGCGCGCGACGACGACGCCACCGACGGCTTCTGCGCCATCCGTGTCGAGTGCGCCGCGCCGGAGGGCAGGGCCAAGAGTGACAGTTGCGACGTCGCGGATGCGAATGGGAACATTGTCACGAGCCTTTATGACGCTATCTTCGATATCGGAGACGGCCTTGATGAATCCGAGGCTGCGGATGAAGTATTCAACCCTGTTCTGCTCGATGGTCCTTGCGCCGACGTCGATGTTGGCACCCTTTACCGCAGCGAACACCTCGCCAAGCGTGACATCGTACGCCCGCATGGCATCTGGGTCCGCGTCGACCTGATATTCGCGCACGAATCCGCCGACGGAGGCTACTTCGCTGACGCCCTCGGCCGCTGCGAGCCCATAGCGGACGACCCAATCCTGTATGCTACGAAGCTCCTGCGGGTCCCAGCCGCCGGCCGGCAGGCCTCGCCGGTCGCGTCCCTCGAGTGTGTACCAGAATATCTGTCCGAGTGCGGTGGCGTCGGGGCCCATGGTCGGCTGGACGTTCTCAGGGAGTGTGCCGGCGGGCAGGGCGCTCAGCCGTTCGAGCACGCGGCTCCTGGCCCAATAGAAATCGACCCCCTCGTTGAATATCACATATATCATTGAGAAGCCGAAGGCGGACTCGCTTCGGATGGTCTTGACTCCGGCGACGCCGAGGAGCGAGGTTGTCAGGGGGTATGTTACCTGGTCTTCGACATCCTGCGGACTTCTGCCCATCCATTCAGTGAAGACGATCTGCTGGTTTTCGCCGATGTCGGGGATGGCGTCAGTGGGTATGGGGTCGCGGGCGATGCCCGGGATCTGCCAATCGAAAGGAGCGAAATAGATGCCCGCGCCTACCGTCAACAGGAGCAACAGGAATATCAGGGCCCTGTTGGTCAGGCAGAACCAGATGACTCTGCCGATGACGCCCCTCTGTTCAGGGATGAGCTCACGGTAATCGTCACTCATGCGTCATGCCTCCGGTGTGCCGGCGCGCGGGGGCAGTCGTGGCGGCCTCAGGAGCCATCATGCTGGGCTTTGCCTGTATCTGCAGCTCGCTGTCTATCTTGAATGCGCCATTCGTGACGACCCTTTCACCTTCCCTCAGACCTGATGTCACAACATAGTAGTCGCCGGCCTTCGGACCGAGGACGACTTCGCGGCCCTCGAAGGTAGGTTTTCCCTTCCCCGACAGAGCAACATAGACAACGGCTCGTTTGCCGGTCAGCAAGGGGGCACTTGCGGGTATGACAAGAGGAAGCCCTTCCTTTGGCTCAACAGTCGTCTGTACCAGTCTCATATTGCAGATAGGGCAGAGGCCCTCACGGTCGGCCATTATCTGCGGGTGCATTGGGCAGGTCCATTTGACCTGCGCTTTGTCCTTCGAGGCGGCACCGATGTGAACGCCGGCGACAGCCCTAACGAACATCTCGGGCTTGAGCATGCCGTCGGCGTTATCGACCACGACACGCACTCTTGCCGTGCGGGTCATCTGGTCGAGAGTCGGGTCGATGAAGGATACGCGGCCCGTGAATGAGCGGTCCGGCACGGAGACGGTGGTGAACTCGACCAGGTCGCCCTCCTTGAGCCATGGGAGGTCGGATTCGTAGGCTTCCATCCTGACCCACAGGCTGGACAGGTCGGCAACGGTATATATCTGTGTGCCCGGCTTCACGTACATTCCTTCGAGGCCGCTCTTGTGAACAACAATGCCCGCGATGGGCGAGTGTATCGTCACATCGTCGCCTGTTGGGCCATCTTTCTCAATGGAGGCTATCTGCTCGGCAGTGAGCCCAAGCAGGCGGAGTTTCTCTCTGGCGGCTTCGACCGCGCTGCGGCCCATCTGCGCAACAAGGCCGGACGCCTGTGTCGTGTGTTCTGCAGAGGCCTTCGCCTGCAGCAATTCCTCCTGAGCATTGATGATAGCGGGGCTATAAAGCGCAACCATCGCGTCGCCCTTTGTGACCTGCTGCCCGGTGAAGGCAACGAACATCCTGTCTATCCTGCCCCCTGCCCAGGCAGTAACGTAGCCTACGCGAGTCTCGTCATAGTCAACCTTGCCGACCATCCTGACGTGGTGAGTGACCGCCTTTCTCTCAACAAGGCTGGTCTCGATATCCATGAGAGCCTTCGCGGCATCACTCACGACAAGGGTGCGGGCGGCAACATCCTGACCTGCCGCCCCGACGGTAACGGGTATCAGCTTCATGTTGCATTTCGGACAGAGGCCAGGTTTGTCGAGCCTGACCTCCGGGTGCATGGCACAGGTCCATATGACCTTGTCTTGCGCGGTGTTCGCGTCCTGGACCTGTTGGTCTCCTTCCTGTGCAACAATGGCCGGGCTGACAGCCCACCGGAACAAGTAGCCAACCACAAAACCCGCAAGCAGCAGTCCTGCAATACGGAGTCGCCTGCGGCGTTTGTCACGCGCGTTATGTGTCTGCGTTGTCATATATCAGACCCTCAGCACAACGTTGTATATACAATCATATGTCGCCACCCACGAGCATCTTGATCTCTGCCAGCCGCTCTGCGCCGTCGGCTCTAGCCCGCTCATATTCGAGCTCAAATTCAAGGAGAACCCTCTGCGCATCTATAAGGTCGCTGAAACTGCTTTGGCCTGTCTGGTAGGCTTTCTGTGTGACATTAAACGATTCGCGCGCCTTAGGCAGTAATGTATCGGCATACAAGCTCTCTCTTCGCCTGGCGTCGCGATAACCATAGGAGGCCAGCTTCAGGTCGGCGGCTAGCTGGTTAGTCCTATCCGTCTTCATGCCTATCGCCGCCGAATATCTGTGCCTTGCCTCGTTCAGTCCGGCGTTGACTTTCTGGCGCCATACCGGCAGAGAGAGCATGACAGATGCGATGACGGGGTCTTTGCCATTGTCCGTGGGATTGCCCATTTGGGCCTTGTCGGTCTGAATGACATCGATGCCGACGGTGAACTCGGGATAGCCTTCCTTGCGGGCAACTGCAACATCTGCGCGACCTCGTGCAACGTCGGCAGCCATGGCTGAGAGTTCCGGATTATTGGCGAGCAGCATGGCCTCAAGCTGTGAATCCCGTAAGTCCATCTGCCTCGTTTCGATCACAGACGGGGTCTGCACTTCTTCCTCGGCCCGCCTGCCGAGGGCGGCATTCAGCCTCGCAACTGTCGGGTGCTTGAGGTCTTCGAGCGTTCTAAGCCGGTCTTCGAGTGTTGCCAACTCGACCTGAGCCCTGATGATATCGGGGTGTCCGGCTGCAGAGACCGAATATCGTTTCATCGCAACCTGTGTCAGCATCCTGGTTAGCTCAACATTCTGCCGCATTATCTCAGTTGCACAGATTAGATAGTAGTATTCATGGTATGCCCGTGTGACATCATAGAAGAGCCTGAGCTTCGCAACCTCATAACGCATCTGTTCGGTTCGAGCAGCCTGTGTGGTCGAATCGCCCTTGGATGCAAGTTTGCCAAACCATGGGAAAGTCTGGGAGAGCGCGAGAGCCTGTTTCTGTGGTCCGACGCGCGTTTCGACTTCCTTGATATAATACCTGTAAGTGAACCTCGGGTCGGGCAAGGACTTGGCTTGCGGGATTCTCTGCAATGCCGCTTTCCACCTGTTGAACGCAGCCTCAAGACCCGGGTTGTTCAGAGCGGCGTAGGCCAGGTAGTCACTGAGAGACGGGTTTTCATCCAGACGTATGAGAGATGGCTCGCCGCCCGGTCTGCGCGAAATGTCACCAGTATATGGCATCGGGGCGCAACCCGGACCCGGGTCAGAGTAATCAGTGTACGTTCCCGCACATCCCGCGACAAACACAAGGAGAGAAGCCATCGGCATCAACAAGTGTTTATGACTCATGAAGGTCTCCGGTAACTCTTTTGAAGCTTGCCTGCCCCACTTTTGGCAAAAAAGCCCAGAACCCGATTTCACTATAACTCGTTATCTATACGATGCCAAGGGGAATAGTAGGATAAAAAAACTGAAACCGATGCAGAAAAACTATATTCCTGATTTTCACCGGGGAATATCCCGGCAGCTGTCACTCGGGGCTTCTGAGCAGGTGACATCTGGCGAAGTGGTCGGGGCCGACTTGCCGGAGGGAAGGCTCCTCGCCGGAGCATCGGTCAAACTTCAACGGGCACCTTGCGCAGAACTTGCATCCCTTGGGCGAATTGGCTGGGTCCGGCGGCTCGCCCTGCAGGATGCGCCGCTCGGTGGTTACGGTCGGGTCGGCGATGGGAACCGCTGAGAGAAGCGCCTGTGTGTAGGGATGTTGGGGGCTGTTGAATATGCGTTCGCTGGGTGCTATCTCCATCACCTGTCCCAGGAACATCACAGCTATGCGGTCGCAGAAGCGCTCAAGCGCCGAGAGGTTATGTGAGACGATTATGTATGTGAGCCCGAATTGCGATTGCATATCCATGAGCAGGTTCAGAACCTGGGCCTGGATGGACACATCCAGCGCCGAGGTTGGCTCATCGAGCAGCATTATCTCAGGATTGAGGGCCAGCGCCCTTGCTATGCCAATGCGCTGGCGCTGGCCGCCCGAGAACGCATGGGGATAACGGTTCAGGTGGTCCGGATTCAGGCCGACCATGGAAATGAGCTCAGCTACGCGCTGACGCAGCGCACGGCCGCCAGCCACCTTGTGTATCACAAGCGGCTCGCCGACAATATCGATCACCGTCATCCGCGGGTCAAGCGAGCCATACGGGTCCTGGAACACCATCTGCATGTTCCGCCTCACATTGTTGAGATCAGCCGTGGCCAGTGAGCGGATGTCAACCTTGTCCCCGCCGTTGTAGTATAACACGTCCCCTTCTGTGGGCTCGACGGCACGGACGATGCTGCGGATGACGGTGGTCTTGCCGCAGCCGCTCTCACCAGCCAGACCGAGCGTCTCACCTCGGCGCAGGTCGAGGTCCACGCCATCGACGGCCTTGACCTGCCCGGCTACCCGTCTGAAAAAGCCGCGGCGAATGGGGAACCACGTTTTCAGGTTCCTAACAGACAGTATGAGCTTGTCATTGGATGTAACCATTTTCATAGCTCCTTCGCCCTGTAGCAGCGTGACCACTGGGTTTCGCTGATCTCGAGCGGCGGAACCGGCTGCGGCCTGTCGCAAAGTCCTGCGATGAAGTACGAGCACCTTGGGCCAAAGGCACACCCGGCCGGGATGTCGTCGGGCTCAGGCACCGTTCCCTCAATCGTAGCCAGTTTTTCCTTGTGGCCACGGCCCGGGACGGGCACGCTTCGCAGAAGTCCCATTGTGTAGGGATGACGCGGGCGGGAGTAGAGCGTCTTTATATCCGCAGATTCGACTATTCTGCCCATGTACATGACATTTGCGCGAGAGCAGTTCTGGGCCACGATACCAAGGTCGTGCGTAATCAGGCATATGGCAAGGTTGAACTGCTTCTGCAGGTCTTTCAGAAGCTCCAATATCTGGGCCTGTATCGTGACATCCAGAGCGGTAGTAGGTTCATCGGCGATAAGCAGCTGCGGATTGCATGCCAGAGCCATCGCTATCATCACTCTCTGGCGCTGGCCGCCCGACATCTCGTGGGGGTACTGCGAGAGCCGGTTCTTCGCGTCCGATATCCCCACTCTTTCGAACATCTCCAATGCCCTTTCGTGTGCTTCTTTTCTGCTCACATCACGATGCAGCCATACAGCCTCGGCAACCTGATAGCCGACAGTGAACACGGGTGACAGCGCCCGCATGGGTTCCTGGAATATCATCGCTATCGTATTGCCGCGTATGCGCTGCATGGTCTTGCTGTTCGGGCTGTGGTCCAGGATATTGACAGAGCCGTTATCATTGGCATTCAGCTGAATGGAGCCCGAAAGCTTCGCAGGCGGTTCTTCCAGCAGACGCATCACGCTCATGGCTGTGACGCTCTTGCCGGAGCCGCTCTCGCCCACGAGTCCTACCGTCTCACCGCGATATATGCTCAGGTCCACGCCGTCTATGACGCGGATATCGCCCCGCTCGAAGGTACTGAAATCGACCTTGAGGTCCTTTATCTGGAGCAGCGGAGCTCTGCTATTCTGCGCCTGGGCCATCATCTCTTCACCGAATAAGGGTCGGAGGCGTCACGCAGGCCGTCCCCGAGAAAATTGAAGCAGAATACAACTACGATTATGAACGCGGCCGGCGCGAGCAGCCATCTATAGTAGAACAGCGTCATCAGGCTCTGGGCGTCCTGAAGGAGCGCGCCCCAGCTGACCATTGGCGGCCGTATGCCGAGGCCAAGGAACGAAAGCGAGCTCTCGCCGAGTATCATGCCCGGTATGGCAATGGTGGCAATGACAATGACATGGCTCCAGATGGCCGGGATCATATGCCTGAAGATGATGCGCGTGTGGCTGGCGCCCATCAGCTTCGCCGACATCACGAATTCCTCATCCCGCAGGGCGAGGACCTGTCCGCGGAGTTGCCGGGCAAGGCCCGTCCAGCCGAGCACACTCAGTATGAGCGTGATGAGGAAGTAGTTCGTGACCTGATTGACGTCGGCTGGTATGGCCGCGGACAAGGCCATCCACAGAGGAATGCGCGGAAAGGCCCGCAGTATCTCGATGGTCCGCTGGATAAGGTTGTCCACGATGCCGCCGAAGTAGCCGGCGGTGACACCCAGGATCGTTCCCATGAAGACCGACAGCATGACACCGACCATGCCGACTGTCATCGATATTCGCCCGCCATACAGCACACGGCTGAACATATCTCTTCCCTGCCGGTCGGTGCCCAGAAGAAAGATGCCGCGATCGGGGATATCCTTCTCCAGGCCGAATAGGTGTGTCGTACACTTGAAGCCGAAGAGCGAGTACTCGTCCCCTTTTACCAGGAAGTGGATGGGGTACCTGACGGACGCGTTTTCATCGTAGACCCGGCGACCGGTTTCCTTGTCTATCCTGAGCTTGACGCCATAGACGAACGGTCGCAGGCTGAATCCATCTTCGCTGAAGAAATGTATCGAGCGAGGTTGGAGATAATCCCTGCCGACGAATCGCCTGTCCGGGTCATAGGGGCCAATGAATCCAGCGAAGATTATCAGAAGATAAACAAGGACAAGGACGATGCCCGAGGCAAGCGCCAGCCGGTTCCTGCGGAACTTCCGCCACATCAGCCGCCACTGGCCGGCTGTCATTATTTTTTCCTGAGCTGTCTTCTGCTTAGCCATATGCCAGGGATTTTATTCCAGTCTTATTCGCGGGTCCGACACCGCCAGCAATACGTCCGCCAGCAGGTTACCAAGGAGCAACATCGCCGACATGAACAGCAGGAATGTGCCCGCCAGGTACATATCCTGGCTCTGCAGGGCCTTGAGGAACATCGGACCGGTCGTAGGCAGAGAGAGTATTATGGATGCGATCACCGAACCGCTTACTAATGTGGGAAGCTGCATACCAAGTATGCTTATAAGCGGGTTTATCGCAACACGCAATCCATACTTGTAGACAACCTTGCCCTCGGAGAGGCCCTTGGCGCGGGCGGTGGTTATGAACTGTTCCTTGATGACATTGAGCATGCTGTTACGCATAATGCGGACAAGGCCGGCCGTGCCGGCAGCGCCGATGACGACGACCGGCAGCGGCAGGTGCTTAAGCAGGTTCAAGAATTTGGCGAAGCTCCACGGGGCATACTTGAACTCTGGCGAGAAGAGGCCGCCCGCGTCGCCGCCGAAAACGAAGACAACGAAGTACATCGCACAAAGCGCCAGTATGAAATTGGGCACGCACAGACCCAGCACGGCAAGCGATGTAAAGAAATGGTCGCCGATGGTATTTGGGCGCCTGGCGGAGTAGATGCCGACCGGTATCGCAAAGAGATATATGAAGAACATCGATGAGAATGCCAGCACCATCGTCAGGCCGAGTCTCTCCCATATCAGTTCAGTGACAGGCCGCCGCCATTCAAATGAATACCCGAAGTCGCCCCTGATGAAGCCGCTGACCCAGTAGAAGTACTGCACATAGAGGGGCCGGTCGAGATGGTACTGGCGGCGCAGCTGTTCGAACGCCTCCTTGTCGGCATTGGTAGCGTTCGTGCCTTCGACAAGCTGGGCGCGCAGGCTGTCCACAAAATCGCCGGGAGGAAGCTGTATCATCACAAACACGATGATGGAGATGATGAACATCGTGGGTATCATGTGAAGGAGTCGCCTGAGGATGAAATTCAGCATGCTACCTGGCCTCCTTCCTGAAGAAGAAGGTCTCGCAGTTGAGATTTCCCGGCGTTGAGACGACCCAGGAGCCGCTCGTCCTTTCAGGGATATTGCGCATGTTGTTCCTGGCTACACCGACATAATAGCCCGCGCCGGAATAGGGTATGTAGAAAACTTCTTCACCATTGATGCGCGTGACCTCCTCGGCAAGTCTCCTGCGCTTTGCCTGGTCATTGGTCATCAGTATCTCGTCATATATGTCCTGCAGATGCTTGACGATCGGCGGCGGCTCAACGCCCTCGCTGACGGCCTTATCCTTGCTCCTGTGCCACATTGTGTAGTGATGGCACCACGCTCCCACGGCTACGCCGAACTTCATACTGCCCTGCAGTATCGGAAGAGCTCCATTGTCACCTGCCGAGGTGGCCATGTGCTGGCCTGCTCTGTTGACGCGCAGATCATTGAGAGTCCTGTCCTGCGGCTGTATCGTGACCCGTACGCCCACTTCGCCCCACTGAGCACAGACCATCTCGAGAGGAGCGATGGTGACCTGTTCGCCTGCAACCTCCACGATAATACTGAGAGGCACGAAGTCGTCCCCATTACGTATCATTCGGAAGCCGCTGCTGTCACGATGGTCTAGACCAAGCTCGTCCAGCATACGGTTTGCTCGCTCGGGGTCATACACCAACCACTTGTCGACATTCGGATCATTTATGCTCAGCCCCGACTCTTCGGGAAAGTCGAACGTGCAGTTGTCGGTAAGGCCCTTGTAGGCGACATCCTTTATCAGGTCTCTGTCGGTTGCCAGACAGAGGGCCTGCCGGAATTCCTTCTTCTTGAAGAGCTCGCGGTAGAGCTCGGCCATTCCTGGATCAGAGTCATTCCTGTACTCGAAGTTCAGGCACATGCCGGTCGTCCCTGAGCCGCTGTTCTTGTATATGAGGACGCGATAGTCGCCCTCTTTCTGAAAGCCGCGAAGAAGCGGCAGGTCCTCGATCTTGAAATGCCTTAGCTGCATATCCAGCTGACCGATGACCGCCCTGAAGTTTATCAGCTCAACGTTGTAGAATATCTCGTGCTCCACCTCATCTATATAAGGGAGTTGGTTACCCTCGGTATCGACCTTCCAGTAGTATGGATTACGCGAGGCAACAAGACGAGTGCCCGCATCCCACTCGCTTATCCGCCATGGACTGAGCACGGGCCGCTCGGTGTTGAAATCGTAGGCCAGCTTCTCCAGCGTGTCGTAGTCCGGGTCGGGCACTTCCTTGCCGTCAACGATCCTAGTTCTGTTGAGGGGTTTCTCTAGATAATGCTTCGGCGCGAAGAGGCCGTATCTTTCCTGACCGAATGGCCATTGAGGTGCCCTGAATGCAAGATAGTCGAGCACCAGCGGATAGGGCTGGGCGAATTCAAGAGAAACCGTGTACTTATCAAGCTGGGTCATCTTCATCTTCACGCCGCCCGGCCGCCAGTAAGGTGGAACGCTCGGAGTGATCTGCGGATCGCACATCAGCCTTTCCCAGCAGAAAACAATATCATCGGCGGAGAATGGCACGCCATCCGACCACCTGAGCCCTTTTCTCACATACAAGGTGATTGTTCTCAGATCATCGGAGAATTCCCATTTCTCGACGATATTGGGTATTACGCCATCCTTCGGGTCCGGGGCATATCGCAACAGCATCTCATAGTTCACTCTGTTGAAGGCGTGGATGTCGCTGGTCCCCTTCATCAGTCTGCGCCAGGTGCCGCCATACGTGCCGATCTCCTCATAGCACTTGACGACGAGCGGATGCTCCGGCAGGCGCTGCTCAACGGGAGGAAGCTTGCCCTCCTTCACAAGCTCTGCAAGTTCAGGGGCCTCATTGTACTTCATGCCGGCTGCACATGTGCTTGCAGCGCACAGTGCAACAACCGCTGGGATGATGATTAGAAGGCTTCTAGATACTGTCATTCACTTTCCCAACTAATAGACACCTCCATTCTAGTTTGGAATGGCCGAGGTGTCAAATAAGAAGCACTGGACACGAGCGCGCAGATGATATAGCATTTCCCTTTTGAGGTAGGTTGATTGGCGACCAAAGGCAAATATATCTATGACTGGCCGCGGCCGATGGTGACGGTGGATGCGCTCGTGTTTGCGTTTGCCGATACCGGGCCGCTGGTGCTGCTCGTCAAGCGCGGCAGTGAGCCGTTCAAAGATCAATGGGCTGTGCCGGGCGGCTTTGTTGATATGGATGAAGAGCTGCATCACGCAGCCGTTCGCGAGCTTGCCGAGGAGACAGGGCTTACTGGCGTCAAGCTCGAGCAGATGCACACATTCGGCACTGTCGGTCGCGACCCGCGGGGAAGACAGATCACAGTGTGTTTCCTCGGCATTGCGGAACGTGGTAACACAGAGGTCATGGGCGGCGACGACGCATCAGAGGCAAAATGGTGGGGCGTAAGCGCCCTGCCGCATCCATTGGCCTTCGACCATGCAGAGGTCATCGCGATGGGCCTGGCGAAGGTAACGGCCAGAACCGCATAAGAGCCTCGTCTTTGAGCGTCATTGCTTATGAGTCTCATTGATTTGCATCTGAATACAAACAGGAGGAAATGCATAATGAAATATGCCGCGGCAATACTCTTCACCGCTCTGCTGTCAACTGTGGCATTTGCCCAAGACTATTACATATCGCCCGCCGGTCGTGACACTGACCTCGGAACAGAGGATAAACCTCTGGCCTCGCCAGCCAGGGCTGCCGGCCTGCTGAAGCCTGGCGATACCCTCTGGGTCGGTGAAGGCAGATATTCATGCCCGCAGACCATCCATCTGCGAGGCAAGGGCAAGAAGGACTCCCCAATCTGCATCTTCGCTGCAGAAGGTTCCAGACCTGTATTCGATTTCAGCAAGGCATCCGGGCCGGGCATCGTCATCAGCGGAGCATGGTGGCATATCAAGGGGCTTTCCATTACCGGCGCGGAACACAATGGGATCAGGATCGTCGGCATCGGAGCCTTCCGAAATACTCTTGAAAATGTCACGACATGGGCTAATGAGAATACGGGGATTCATCTGACAGGAGGCACATCGGACAACACCATCCTCAACTGCGATTCATATGAGAACTACGACGCGCGCGGCAATGGCGAGGATGCCGATGGCTTCGGCGCCAAGTTCGACATCGGTACCGGCAATCGTTTCATCGGGTGCCGTGCATGGCACAATTCTGACGACGGCTACGACTGCTGGTACGCCGGCAGCGGCGTTCGTTTCGAGAACTGCTACGCATGGGCCAACGGCGTCAACCTCTGGAAGAACCAGGATTTTCAGGGCAACGGCAACGGCTTCAAGCTTGGCCAGCTTGAGGGTTCACATGTGCTGGTCCGCTGTGCAACCTGGGACCAGCCGCAAAGGGGCTTCGACCTCAACGGCAATTCATCCGGCGTCACTGTCAGCAATTGCACGGCCTTCCGATGCAGGGTCAACTTCGATTTCACGCGCGGCAGAGGCAACATAGATAAGAACATATTGCGAGACAATCTCTCATTCGAGGGCCTTGTCAGGATCGACCCGCAGGTTGATGACAAACACAATAGCTGGAACATATCGGGCCTCGAGATGACAGCGGCTGATTTCCAGAGCCTCGACCCGAACTGCCTCCAGGGGCCTCGGAATCCTGATGGCACCCTGCCCGAGTGCAAATTTCTGCGCCTCGCGCCGAAAATCAAGGCAAAGGGTCTCGGAGCCTTTGCGGAGAGGTAGCCGTGCCTGTTCGGCCTTGCGGATTACCTGCCGGCTGGGTATCATCACGTCCAAATGGGTAAGAACAACGAAAAGAAAGCTGCTCAGAGCATCCACATTGACAACAAGAAGGCCTGGCACGAGTTCCATATAGTTGAGAAGCTCGAGGCCGGCATTGCTCTGCGCGGCACAGAGGTGAAGAGCCTGCGCGACAAGCAGGCCAGCCTCGATGGCAGCTACGCCCGAATCAAGGAAGGCGAGTGCTGGCTGATAGGCTCCAATATCGCGCAGTACCCCAAGGCTGCACACGGTAACCATGAGCCTCTGCGCGAAAGGAAGCTGCTCCTTCATAAGCGGCAGATAGATAAGCTTCTCTCGAAGCTCAAGCAGAAAGGCATAACCCTAGTGCCGCTGAAGATGTACTTCAATGACCGCGGCTATGCCAAAGTAGAGCTGGGAATGGCCACCGGTAAACGCCAGCATGACAAACGTGCGGCCCTGAGAGAGAAGGACGCCCGTAAAGAGCTGTCCAAGGCCAACAGAAGGAAGTAAGCACCGAGCCCCCCATTTTCGCCTGATCATGCTGTTTTTTTGCAGTATATGCTTGCAATCCCGCGCATATCTGGAACTAATCCGACCGTCAGGCTGTTCCCGTAGAATACAGGAGTTGTGCGGTGGAAATCCCGGGCTACCCTGTTCCGCAACCTGCGGGCCTATCTATAAGACAGGTCTCTGTCGTTCCACTTCAGGCGTCTACCCAAGGTACGTCTCTATCTGCACCCGAATCAGTCTCTTTCCGAGAAAGGAGGTATACCAGGCGCGCATAGAATCTTCTCGCAAGGCATAAGTTCCCCGTAATCGCGTGTATTAGGTAGTTTCTGACAATTGGATAAGGAGTAGTGGTATGTCGATGCAGAAAACAATTATCTCTGTGTTGGCTCTGGCGCTGCTGGCAATTGTGGCCTGCCCCGCTGCAGCCGCGACCTATTACGTGGCCACGAACGGCAGCGACACGACTGGCGACGGCACAATAGGCAATCCGTATGCAACGATTAGCAAGGCTGTCGGGGTGATGGTAGCGGGAGACACGACTTATGTGCGAGGAGGGACATACGTATGCTCAAAAACGATCTCTATCTCAAAGAGCGGGACGTCCGGAGCCTACTATTACCTGTTGGCGTATCCGGGTGAGCAGCCCATCCTGGACTTCTCCACCATGCCCGACAAAGATGCCAACAGAGGCTTCGTGCTCAGCGGCAGCTACTGGTATTTCCAAGGTCTGGACGTTAAGGGCGCGGGCGATAACGGCATGTGGATGAGCGGCTCGTACAACATCATAGAGTTCTGTGATTTTTACGAGAATCGGGATTCAGGCCTGCAGATGGGGGGCGGAGCGTCATACAACCAGATCCTCAACTGCGATTCATACTATAACCGCGACTCAACGGACGGCAACGCCGACGGCTTCTCGCCCAAGCTGGACGTCGGCACAGGCAACTATTTCTACGGGTGCAGAGCATGGCAGAACTCGGACGACGGCTACGACGGATATCTATCATCGGATTCAGATGTATCGACGACCTATGAGAACTGCTGGTGCTTCAAGAACGGCTACCTTAAGAACGGAAGCCCAAGCACCGGCAACGGCAATGGCTTTAAAATGAGCGGCCAGTATTACAGGCACAATGTAACTTATATCAATTGCCTGTGTTTCAGCAACCGTGTGAAAGGCTTCGACCAGAACCACAACACCGGGGATATGACCCTCTACAACTGCACCTCATACGGTAACGGCACATACAACTACGCCATAGGTGAAGCGCCAGCCAGCGGCAAGACGCTGACTTTGAAGAACTGCGTATCCCACGGCACAGGCGGTGTCAGCCTTAATGCCGCTGCTGTGCTGGCGACAAACAGCTGGATGACCCCCTTCGTGGTGACGGACGGTGATTTCATAAGCGTCGACCCCACTGCGGCATATGGTGTCCGGAAGCCCGACGGCAGTCTGCCGGACATCAGTTTCATGCACCTGGCCGCTGGAAGCGACCTCATCGATGGCGGGACGATTGTCGACCTGCCTTACAGCGGCATGGCGCCGGACCTGGGATGCTTTGAGACCGATGGCGGTGGGGGTACGCCCGATACAACTCCACCGACGCCCGACCCGATGACCTGGGCGACCGAGCCCTATGCCACAAGCTATTCCTCGATCACGATGGTCGCGACCACAGCGACCGACGTCAGTGGCGTACAGTACTACTTCGCTTGTGTTTCAGGCGGCGGCCACGACTCCGGCTGGCAATCCAGCACCGCTTACACAGATACTGGACTGACGCCTGAAACCACGTATACGTATAGAGTCATAGCACGCGACCTCAGCGTCAACCTCAACGAGACGGCATGGTCAACCGCGGCCTCAGCCGCTACGACCCCTCTTGTCATCCTGGACATGTACGTCAACGATATTGCGATGGGCTGGAGAAGTGCCGGGAAGAACTACTTTGGACAGGCGACGGTGTGGGTCAAGGATAGTACCGGCGCGGATGTGAGCGGCGCAACGGTCTATGGGAATTGGAGTGGATCGGCGAGCGGCTCCGCCAGCGGCGTGACCGGCACGGACGGCAAGGTAATGATAGAGTCACCCAGTGTCAAGGGCGGCGGGACGTTCACCTTTACGGTCACAGATATCGTGAAGACTGACTTTGTGTATAACGCGGCCCTGAACGTTGAGACAACTGACACGATAGTCGCTCCGTAGCTCCTGGAATCGCCAGCATAGATGAAAACAAGGGACAGGAGGCCGTATGGCTACTGGTCATGAGGCCTTTAGTCCTTCTTGCTGCGCAGTGCGAGCTGTGGGAATAGACTGGCCACGGATGGAGTGTGTGGTATAATGACCACGTTTTGCGGGTCGTGATATCACTTGAACCGGAAAATGAGGCCGATATGACGGAAGAAAAGAAAGAACAGGAGAAGAAGCTGATAATCGACGAAGACTGGAAGCGCCAGGCAGAAGCTGAAAAGGAGAAGCTTGAAGCCGAGGCAAAGGCAGCTGAAGCCGCGGAGAAGAAGGAGCAGGCCGAGCGCGGCCCCCTGCCTGAGGGCAATTTCATAAGTCTTGTCTCGCTGCTTGTGACGCAGACCTATATGGCGCTCGGAGCGATACGGCCGAAGGATGAGAAGGAGACCGAGCCTGACCTTGAGTTCGCGAAGTATCACATCGATACCCTGGCGGACCTCGAGAAGAAGACAAAGGGCAACCTTACGCCGGAAGAGGATGAGATGCTGCGAAATGCACTGCATTCGCTGCGGATGATGTATGTAAGGCTCAGCACGAAATAGCTCCCGGTGGTCAATTGGCAAACATACTCGATAAGATAATCGCCGATAAGAAAGACGAGGTTGCCGTCCGCAAGTCAAAGAGGGCGATTGGGGAATTGCGGGCTGCCTGTGCTGGGATGCCCAAATGCAGGAACTTCTACAAGGCTGTAACAAAGCCCAACGGGCGAGGTCTCAATGTCATCGCTGAGGTCAAGAAGGCCTCCCCATCGGCGGGCCTGATAAGACCCGATTTTGACCCCGTGGCAATAGCGCAGGAATACGAGGCATGCGGCGCGGATGCGCTAAGCTGCCTGACGGATGAGAAGTACTTTCAGGGCAGGCTGGAGTACATTCAGCAGATAAAGGAGGAGGTGAAGCTGCCGATCCTGAGGAAGGATTTCATCATCGATAAATGGCAGGTCTATGAATCGCGGGCAGCCGGTGCCGATGCCATACTGCTCATCGGCGAGGCACTGCCGCCTGGTGAGCTGATGGACCTGTTGATACTGGCAACGCAATTGACGATGACGGTGCTTATCGAGGTGCACGGGCTGGATACGTTAATGCGGCTGCGGAGCCTGGTCGGTTTTCCCGTAAAGCACTACAGCCTCCTGGGAGTCAATAACCGTGACTTGACAACAATGACGGTCGATGTGAATACAACAAGCCGCCTGGCTGAATTCGTGGATAATAAGCGCGAGCTTGTCGCTGAGAGCGGCATAAGGACGCGCGATGATGTGGAAAAGCTCATAAGAGTCGGCGTGGGGGCTGTGCTGATAGGTGAGACGCTCTGCCGCAGCGAGAGCATAAGCGCGAAATGGGAAGAGCTTTTCGGCAAGGCGGGCCGCTAGCGATGGATGTGGCGATACTGGTCGGCATCGGTCTTATAATGGGGATATTCGGCGGGCTCCTTGGCATCGGGGGAAGCGTGGTGATGATACCAGCCATGGCGTGGGCATTCGGGGAGAATCAGCATCTCTGGCAGGCAAGTGCGATGATATGCAATTTCGCGGTTGCCGTCACTTCCGCGATCGTGCATCACAGGGAAAGCATGCTGGTGCGCGATGTGATCAAATTGATGTTCCCAGCGGCGCTTGTGGGAGTGCTCGCGGGAGTCGCCATATCGAATACGAGTATCTTCGCGGGGCACAATAGTTATCTGCTGGCGCGGATATTCGGCGGGTTCATGGTGTACCTGGCGGTTTATAACATTTTCCGGTTTGGCGGCACAAGCGGCGGCGAAGATGGGCGTGATATTTCGCAGATAAGGCGTTCCGGTCCATTGGCGATCGCGGCTGGGGCGGTCGCGGGCATTGGGAATGGGCTGTTGGGAATTGGTGGCGGAAGTATCTCGACGCCGCTGCAGCAGCTGTTGCTGAAAATGCCGCTGAAACGGGCGATGGCGAATTCGGCTGCGATGATAATGGGGATATCGCTATTCGGCGCAGCGTATAAGAATGCGACACTTGGGCAGCATGGGATCGAATGGACGGAGTCGGTGCGGATTGCAGCGATAGTTGCGCCAACAGCGATGGTTGGCTCAGTGATCGGGACACGGCTGATGCACAAGGTTCACAAGGATTGGGTACGGGCGATTTTCATCGGGGTGGCACTTCTGGCTGCATGGCGGCTACTGACGATAGCGCCGAAGGGCTCATAGGAGCTGCGCAAAGGCGCGCAAAAATGTCACAGTGACGCAGGAACGGTGGCCAAAGTGTCCTACTTTGGCGGGTAGGACACGCTGTAACTCTTTGCTTATAAACCACTTATAGACGACCGAGGTGTTCTTTAGGACATCTCTGAAAGCGTGCTGATTGGTTGCGGGGGCAGAAAAGTAGAATGTCCCCTTTTCTGTTATCAGCCGAGCAGGACGCGCAGGCCGACTATCAGGAGGGCGATGGCAAGAGCCCGGATGATCCAGACACCGTGCACACGTGTCGAGACGGCTGCGCCAATCTGCGCACCGATGAGCGCGCCCACCCCGAGCAGGAGCGTTCGTCGCCAGCCCGTCTGGAACTCGCCTGCGGCAATATGCACGATGGTTCCCGCGAGGGCCATGATGGCCAAGACGAAGTGGGATGTGGCTGTAGCGACATGCGTGGGAAATCGCAGGACCTTTGCCATGAAGGGTACGTGGATGATGCCGCCACCGATACCGAGCAGGCTGGACACCCCGCCAACAACAAAACTCACGCCGCCGCCAAGCAGGTGGCTGTAGGGCGGCACAAACAACGACAAGCCGGCGCCGGCAGGCCGAGGGCCTGCGGATTCTGACTGGCTGCCGGCAGGTCTGGCCAAGAGATAGACTGCCGCCGCAACGAGTAACGCGCCCAGTATCGGGCCAAAGACAGACCGTGGGACATAAGAGACTGCAAGAGCGCCGATGACCGCGCCCGGGACGCTGCAGGCCGCGAAGAAAAACCCCGAACGATAGTGAATCCTGCCCATGCGGCCGTAGGCGACGGAGCCCGACAGAGCATTGAGAAACACCACCGCCAGCGAGATGCTCGCGATTATCTCCGGGCTCTCGCTCGGAAAGACCAGGAACAACAATGGAGCGAGGACGAATCCCCCGCCCGCGCCGATGAGCGTTCCAAAGGCGCCCACGAGCAATCCCAGCGGGACCATCCAGATGTAAATGGCTGGTATAGAACCTAGCATTGGCACTTCAATCATCTCTGCACACCCGAAATCAGCACGATAGTGGATTCGCGGCGGTCGTGCAATGGGTTTTGTTCAAACGCGTATGCTGCGCCGCGATTGCCCGCATCAGACTGTGAGCCGAAACAATTTGGCGGCGATGACAGCGCAGGCGGCGAGGACGATGGCAACGAAGTAGAGGCGGAGGCGCGGGCCGTGGAGCTTGAGGCCGACTTCTGTACCGAAGTGAGCGCCGACGATGCCGAGGATGGTAAGGATGGCTGCCAGAGGGAAGTCAATGTGCCGCTGAGCGAGGTGGACGCCGAAGGCCAGGATCGTCGAGAGCCAGACGATGAGGAGGCTGGTGCCGGCAGCCTTGACCGCCCGCTGGCCGACGAGATAATTGAGCACGGGAAGAAGCACGACCCCCCCGCCGACGCCAAGGAGGCCGGTCAGCATACCAATCGGGATGGCAAGGAGAAGCAGCGGGATGAGCGGATGGCGCGGATGCTCCAGTGATTCGAACCTGATGCGAGGGCCGATCGTGCTTTTGGCCAGGAGGCCGACCCGGCGTGCGGGTGCCTGGCCTCCTGAGCGGCGATAGTCCCAGAGGAGCATCGCTGCTATGCCCAGAAGCAGCGCAAGAAAGAGCCACAGCATGATGTACTCAGGGCTGCCAAGGGGGCGGTCAAAGAGCATGAGCGTCTCCATCCTTTTCAGCCTATCGAGCAGCCACAGGCCGATGAGCACCCCTGGGGCCGTGCCAATGAAGATGACGGCGGCGAGCTTGCCGTCGACGGTGCCCGTGCCGCGCCTCTTCCAGAGACCAAACGTGCTGGTGAAGAATATCATGGCGACGGCTGTGCCGACTGCTATCTCCGGCTTCACGCCGAGAGCTATCATCAGGAGCGGCGTCACGAGAAACCCGCCGCCGATACCGAAGAGGCCGGTGACAAAGCCGGCACATATGGCAATGGCAGCCGCTATCAATACTGTAATCAGTGTCAGTTGCATTGGCGGCGAGTATACAGTAACCAACCGAACAAATACAGGGGTAATACCGGACGTAGTGCGCCAGGGAAAGAGAGGGGCCCGAAGTACCCCTTCGTGCGATTACTCATTGTGAACCTGTGGATTGCCGAAGAGTACTGTGGCATTTACTGGTGCTGCCGCGTCACAAGCGGTGCATCGTGGTGTACTATAGGATCGCTTTCCTTGAGCGGAAACTTCACGCACCTGAAGAGGCTTCTGGCCATCGTACTGATGGCCCTGCTTCCTTTCGCGCAGGCCAGCGCGACAATCACCCTTTCCGGCGATTACTTCCCGACTACGTACGGCGGCTCAGGCAACTGGACGGTTGGAGCCGACCTGACCATAGGTTGGGATATGGCTGGTTCGATGTCTGTCACCGGCGGCTACACCGTCAGCAGCGTCCGCGGGTATGTCGGTCGTGATACAGGGGGCGACGGGACCGTCACCGTTACAGGGGCAAGCTCTCTGTGGTCGAACAGCTCGAATCTCTTTGTCGGCTACTATGGCGATGGGGAGCTCAGCATTGAGAGCGGCGGGGACGTGACAAGCACAGGCACATATATCGGCGATCAATCGGGCATGACAGGCATAGTCACTGTGACCGGCTCAGGCTCGACGATGGTGAGCACTACAGAGATGGTAGTCGCATGGGATGGATCGGGGACAATGAGTATCCTCGATGGGGGAAGTGTCACCGGCAGTTCGGTGTGGGTGGGCAGGGAGAATGGCGCAGGCGCAATAAGTGTCGAGAGCGGCGGCAGCCTGGCAACGACGAACACCAATATCGGCGACCTTGCTACCGGCACAGGAACAGTGACCGTGACAGGCGCGGGCTCGACCTTCTCGGCAAGCAACGACCTCTATGTGGCGGACGCGGGCGAGGGCACACTTAGCATCTACAGTGATGCAGACGTGACGGCAGCATATACGTTTGTGGGCTATGCTGTCGGCTCAGTCGGGGTACTGAACATTTCCGGGAGCGGCTCGACACTGACATCGAACAGCGATTTTGTCATTGGAACCAATGGCAGCGGGACTCTTACGGTATCGAACGGCGGCGCGATAACCGCAGCATACACTAACATAGGTATCGGTTCAGGCACTGGCGAGGCAACTGTTACGGGGACAGGCTCCAGCATAACGGCTGAGACGGAGCTCTATGTAGGTCACAGCACGGCTACAGGCACGCTGAGCATCGAGAGTGGAGGCTCGGTATCGACGGCCAACGCATATCTTGCCGACGGCAGCGGCAGCGGCGGGACAGTGACCTTGACAGGTTCAGGTTCGATCTTCACCGCAAGCACAAATGTCAACGTGGGCCAGACCGGCGTAGCATCAATGACCGTTGAGAATGGTGCGGCGGCGGTTCTGGCCAATGTCTATATAGGTCGCAGCGGAGGCACAGGGACCGTTGCCATCGACGGCGGCTCACTGACAGTGGCTGCCGGCGGCGCGATCATACTTGGCTATGGGTCGGGAACCAACACCGCCACGTTGGAAGTGGACGGCAGCAGCTCGACGGTGCAGACCGCAGCTCTTACGATGACCAGCGGGGCCGGCTACATAAAGACCCTGAAATTCGTAATGGATTCAGGCGGAGTGAGCGGCATCCAGGTAACAGGCAACGGCGGCATAACGTTCAACAGCACCGCTTTGGATCTATCGTGTTCAGCTGCTCTGGGGCTGGCTGAGGGGAGCGACACAACTCTTATCGACAATCAGGGCAGTGGCAGCATTACGGGCACATTCAGCGGGATCGCCGAAGGGGCGACGGTGGAAGCCACCTATGGGAGCACAACCTATTCCTGGACAATAACTTACGCGGGAGGAACGGGTAATGACGTTGTGCTGGAAGACCTTGTTATCAGCAGCCCAATATCCATCACATTAAGGGATGCGACTGATTCCGGCGACTACGCGAGCTGGGTTATCGGGACAGGTAAGGTCTTTGACACGGCCTATATCATGACAGCGGAGAACTGTGTGCTTGTCAAGAACACGGGCTCGTCGGCCATAGACGTGGGGCTGTCTGCTACGGGGATGAACTGGAGCTTCGGCAGCTCGACGGGCGAGGATCAGTGTGTTCTGATGGGCCTATTCAACGGCGACAGCGCGCCAGCAGCCGGCGACTTCAGCACGACCTATGATTTGCTGACAAACGCCCTTGCGTGGGCGACGAGCAGCAGCGGCAGCGGCCTCTTTGAGGGGGCGAACAGCGGGGTAAGTATAACAGCAGGGACCGGCAGGAAGCTGTACATGTACCTGAAGACTGCTGCATCCGCAAGCTCGGCGAGCAGGGCGGGCGAGACAATCACTGTGACAGTGAGCGCGAAGGAACACTGACGCTGAAGCGGCTCGGAGAAGCAACCGCCCTGCTGCTGTCATGCCTTTTTCTGCAATTTCGCCCAGGTGTCGACGAGGCCGACGGTTTTGTTGAAGACTGGATGGTCTTCTGTACTGTCCTGGTCGGCACAGAAGTAGCCGAGTCGCTCGAACTGGAACCTGTCTAGTGGCTTTGCATCCCTAAGGGAAGGCTCGACGTAGCACAGGGTAAGCGTCTTGAGGGATTCGGGGCTGATGCCCTGTTTCCAGTCGATGCCCTCTTCGACATCCTCGGGATTTTCCAGCGTGAAGAGCCGGTCATAGAGCCGCACTTCGGCATGGGCGGCGTGGTTTGCGCTTACCCAGTGCAGGGTCGATTTGACCTTTCTGCCATCCGGTGCATCGCCGCCGCGCGTGGCTGGGTCGTAGGTGCAGTGAAGCTCGGTTATCTCGCCATTTTCGTCCTTAACTACGTCGGTGCAGGTCACGAAGTATGCGTATCTGAGGCGCACCTCGCGGCCGGGTGCAAGGCGGAAGAACTTCTTAGGTGGGTTTTCCATGAAGTCATCCCGCTCGATATAGATCTCGCGTGAGAACGGGACCTTTCGCGTGCCGGCGGATGGGTCTTCCGGGTTGTTGACAGCATCAAGCTCCTCGAACTTGCCTTCGGGGTAATTCGTTATCACGACCTTTAGCGGGTTGAGCACGGCCATCCTTCGGGGGCTGGTCTTATTCAGGTCATCGCGGAGGCAGTGCTCCAGCAGCGACACATCGACAGTGGAGTTGAACTTGTTGACGCTGATGACCTTGAGGAACTCCCTGATGGCGGCGGGCGAATAGCCCCTTCTTCTCATTCCACAAAGCGTGGGCATGCGCGGGTCGTCCCAGCCGTGGACATGACCTTCCTCAACGAGGGCCCGGAGCTTTCGCTTGCTCATAACGGTATATGTCAGGTTGAGGCGAGCGAATTCGATCTGTCTCGGGGCGTATTCCACACCTTTCGGTTTCACACCAAGTGACATCAGCGTGTTTATGAACCACTCGTAGAGCGGCCGGTGTATCTCGTATTCGAGGGTGCAGAGAGAATGCGTAATACCTTCCATCCAGTCGTTCTGGCCGTGCGCCCAGTCGTACATCGGATAGATGCACCACCTGTTGCCGGTGCGCGGATGCTCTGCGTGCAGAATGCGGTACATGACGGGGTCGCGCATGGTGATATTCGGATTGGCCATATCAATCCTGGCGCGGAGGGTACGGCTGCCGTCCGGGAACTCGCCCTTGCGCATCCTTTCCATGAGGTCGACGTTCTCTTCGACGCTGCGGTTCCTGTAGGGGCTGTCGATGCCGGGCTGGGTGAGCGTGCCGCGATGTTCGCGTATCTCGTCGGCGGAGAGGTCGCAGACATAGGCCTTGCCGCCCTTGACCATCGCGACGGCCCATTCATAGAGCAGCTCGTAGTAGTCGCTTGCGTAGTAGTCGTGCTCGCCCCAGTCGGCGCCCAGCCAGCGGAGGTCGGTCTTGATGTTGTCGATGTATTCCTGCTCCTCACGGACAGGGTTGGTGTCGTCCATGCGGAGGTGGCAGCGGCCGCCTAACTCCTGGGCGATGCCGAAGTCGATCATGAATGCCTTGGCGTGGCCGATGTGGAGGTAGCCGTTGGGCTCAGGTGGGAAGCGGGTCACTATCTGCTTGTAGCGGCCGCTTGCCAGGTCATCGGTCACGAATTGGCGGATGAAGTCGAGTTTGGGCGACGCCTCTGCGGATTCGGGGGCGCCCGATGTGTGGTTGGTCATATTATATTTCCCTTCACGAGAGTAGCTCCCAGCCATTTGCCGTGAGCCACGAGCTTCAGGCAGCCGCGTCGGCACCACCGGGTGCCCTGCCGAATGGCGGAATTATAGCCTGCGGGGCCCAGAGAGGCAAGGACGAAGGCGAAAGCGGCCTTTTCGTGGTTGACAATGCGGCATTTGGGGGTTAATCTTCAAAGATTCAGGATGTTCGCAATAATGGAGTTCTAAGTGATGGTGGTAACAAGGTTTGCGCCGTCTCCCACGGGTTATCTTCACGTCGGCGGGGCACGGACCGCGCTTTTCTGCTGGCTGATGGCCCGGCGTCACGGTGGGCGGATGATCCTGCGCATCGAGGATACCGACCAGAGCCGCAACACCCCCACTGCTATGCAGCAGGTGATGCGAGACCTGAGATGGCTAGGTATCGAATGGGATGAGGGTCCGG
>Ga0209164_1001415_pt1 | contig 31422 bp, 21 predicted proteins | sample MTBNYHSulfiMetaG_FD_187458 | JGI IMG/M metagenome (GOLD analysis project Ga0209164, IMG submission 187458) | Enrichment culture microbial communities from rom New York Harbor, USA that are MTBE-degrading - MTBE-NYH (New York Harbor Sulfidogenic)... | ecosystem: Environmental > Aquatic > Marine >... | reverse complement strand
AGCCTGTGAGTCCGCCCTGCGTACTGAAGACCTCGATGCTGCTAGAACCGTCGTGGTAACCATGGCCGCTTGAGATGCTGGTGCCGGGTACGGTGTTGCGCTGCTCGAGCTTCCGCAGGACCTCCGCGGCGCGGTCGGGCTCGATCGTCTCCCATTCAGTGGGCTGACCTGCGAAGCCGTGCCGCAGGTCAAGCGTAAGGACATCATAAGACTTTGGCCCAAGATGCAGCAACAGGTCGATGCGGTTGGCCTTCATCCAGTCCTTCAGCTCCGGTGTGAAACCGATCTTCGCGGGATCGCTGAAATGAGCGGTGATGGTGGATGGAACGGCGACGAGGTCTTTCTCTCTGAAGCGGAAGCCCACGACGCCGTCGGGATTCGCCTCGCCGGCCGTGACGGCTCTTTGGAAGATGTCAGCATCAGCTAATCGAGCTGGCTCTGGGAATCGCAGCAGCTTGAAGCGGAACTGCACCGCGCGCGGATCGTCGGTGAAGCCGGTGATCTGCAGCACGCCGCAGTTACCTTCGCGGGTCTGAAACAGAAACGTGGCTGGCAGGGTGTTCTCGCCTCTCATGACCGCCTCGTTAAGCTGCGGGACCGATTCCAGCTGTGCGACCAGCGATGCGGAGGTGATATTCTCCCAGTTATCCGGCCCCACCTGGCGCAGCCGCATGTCCCATCCGACCAGCCCCTGAATCGCTCCGGCCTCCTTGGTGACAGCGAGAGCATCGATGCCTCTGCTGATTATCCACTGGCTGAGCTTGTCGCTGCTCAGGTCCTCTCGGGGCGGCGTGAAGGTCCGATTCTGGTCCAGGTCAATATAGCAGACGTCCCTTTCAGTGTTTTGACTCAACGCCTGCTCCATCACTGGTCCGAAGGTGAGCGGACCCCAGCTGGCGGCAGTTGATGCTGACGCTTGTATCCGAGTCAGTTTCGCTACTTCAGCCTGCACTTGCTCACGCAAGACCTCCTGACGGCTATGTGTACGCGCGCGGAAAAAGAGCAATCCGCCGGCCAATACGACCAGAATCACAATCGCACCCAGTCCAAGTACGATGAGGATGATACCAATCGTCTTGGCGGTTCTGCCCTTTCTGAATACGAGCACGATGCCAACGACTATGCCTATGACAATAAGCAGCATCAGAAGTCCGATGATGAGTATCATGCCCACCCCGATCATCTTCACACGTGCCACGGGAACGGCAGGCTGCGTCCATACGTCAGCGGTGCTGCTGTCGCTGCCGCTTGTCTGTGCGCTGGCTGCCAACTCCCGGTCCTCTGGAGAAGCCGGCACAACACCGAGCCGTCTGAATCGCAACCGAAAACCGTCCGGTCTGCCATCTTCAGTATAAAGCTTTTCCGTCAACTGCAGCAGGCCAATGGTCCCTCCGGCAGTCTGGAAGACAAAAGTGACGGGCATTTTATCAGCCGGAACCGAGTAAGAGCGCACTGTTCCAGATGCACGGATGGCAACGCCAGGCGCGCTAGCAGCAAGCGCGTGCTTCAACGCACGTGTATTGGTTTTGTCCCATGTTGTATCATCAATGCGGAAAAGCTGAACGGGGTTTACCATGGGTGTGTCGAGCTGTCTATCGTCCAGACCTGAATGGTTCGCACGCAAATTGACGCCCGTACTCCGGGCCCAGGCAAGTTGTTCCTCAACAGGTTTCAGGCCCAGATCATCAGGGCGACGGACGACAACCCCTCTATCCAGGTTGAGCATCTCGATGCCGTTGGCATCAGGCTCGCGAAGCTCAACCTCGGATACCGCAGCATCGCCTTGCCTCTGTGCGAGGTATGTGACTGGCGGGCCGACAATCAGAACGATCACACAAGCGAGAACTCCGACCCACACCAAGCGATGATTGCGACCCGGCGAGGATTCGGCCGGCCCCGCAGGACCAAGGGATTGTGGCTGGACTGCACGCCAGACGCTGCGGATGATGAGCCAGTCTGCCAGAATGCCGACCAGCAGTGCGGCGAGCAACAGCACGGCAATATCCAACGGTATCAGTCTGGCGACGAGGAGCGAACACCCGAATATCATTACATCCAGCGCCAGCAGTGGAAACAAGAGTCCGTCGAAGACGGCCAGTCCCATGCCGTAGAGCTTTCCGCCTGAACGACGTATCTGCGAGACGGCTACCCAGCCGAGGATCGTCGCGACCAGAGGGGCTGCAGCAAGGAAGATAATGAATGGCAGCAGAAGTATGAAGAGGAAGTTCACAGCGATATCCCCTAAGCCAGTAACGACAGAAACAGCAGCGCTATTGTGACCAATCCAACACCTGCAAAGATAGCGCCAACGATAGCCGTGCGTGAGAAGTGCGGCTCGACCGCAGGCACCGGCCCGATCCTCTCGCCGCCGGCTGTCTGTGCTATGGTTTCAACCTGCGTCCGGACCTCGCTGACCTGCTGATAATGGGGGGCCGGTTCGTGTCCGTGGGTGGCAGTGGCCGCCGGAGTGCCAGACGGGTTTATCATTAGCCGAACCACCAGCCACCAGATGGCCACAGCCAGCAGCGGCGTGACGACCAGTCGCGGGAGAAACCACTCGGGTTCGCCGCTTATGATGTCCGCGAAGTATCCCCAGACGGCTGTTACCACCAGTGCGACTACGATGATATACGCGTAGGGAATCGGCGAGGCGGTCAGCCTGTTCAAGGGCTTAAGGTCGCGGTTCTTCATGTCTGAGGTTTCAATGATCGTCTCGACCTGTGTCCTGACCTCGCTGACCTGCTGGTAGCGGCGTTCGGGTTCCTTCTCCAGCGCGCGCAGGACAACCTCATCAAGACGCACATCTATCAGCACCTTGCGGCTGGGCGGCTCGAATTTGCCCTTCGGCAGTTCGCCTGTGAGCATCTCATAGAATACCACGCCGAGAGAGTAGATGTCGGCCCGGTGGTCCACCTCGCCCGGCCACTCCTTTTGCTCTGGGGCCATATAGAACGGCGTACCCAGTACCTCCTGACCAGCCAGTGTGATGGTGGGAGTCTCGCCGGGTGCAGCCTTCGCGCCGGCTGCGGGCTCAGAGGCGGCCGGCGCCGTGAGGCCTACCAGTTTTGCCAGCCCGAAGTCGGCTATCTTCACCTGTCCAGCGCGATTGAGCAGGACATTCTCCGGCTTGATGTCACGGTGTACGATGCCCCGGTCGTGGGCATACTGCAACGCGTCGCATATCTGCGGCACGATCGCCAGGGCCTCCTTAGGGCTGATAGTCCCGGCATCGAGGAGCTGCCGCACGCTCAGTCCGTCAACGTACTCCATAATGAAAAAGTAGAGGTCGCCGCCTCCAGCCAACTCAGCAGCGCTACGCCGGCCGAAGCTGTGGATGGTGACGATGTTGGGATGGCTGAGTCTGGCCATCGACTGGGCCTCGCGGGCAAATCGCTGGGCGAATGCCTCCCGGCGGCCTATCTCGGCGGGGAGGATCTTGAGGGCCACCTGGCGATCAAGCTGTTTCTCGCGGGCCTTGTATACGGCGCCCATGCCACCCCTGCCGATGAGCTGGAGGATGTCGAGCTCGGGGAAGAGCGATGATAGCTGCTCGACGGTCGGAGGGGTCCAGCGAGCGAGTGGCTGGGCGTCGTCGGTGTAGCCAGCGGTGTTGGTCTCGAGGCCGCGCTTGAGCAGGCAGGCCGGACACAGGCCTCCAGGTGCGCTGGAGGGCAGCGGCAATCCGCAATTCGCGCACTTGTTCTGCTCAGTCATAGGCGGCTCCATTTGCTCTCTTGGTTCACCATTTACAACGGTAAACAGCCGCAAACGTTACAGACATTTCAGAAGATAGTGTATCTCGCCATCCACAAGACCTTCATCCGCAACGGTTTGCAGAATCTCAGCTCGCAGCAGCTCCCTGTACCGCCGGCGCATCCGATGTGCCATCACCCTGACAGCGCCTTCGGTCGTACCCAGCCGGCTGGCATCCTCCGCATATGACTGCCCGGTTGTCTGGCCATCCAGTACATGCCGCAGCGACTGGAACACATCCTGTTTGCCTTGCTCGGAGTACTCCTCCTGGAGACGCAGGAGGACCTGGTTGAGCAGGGTGATAGCCCAGCTGTGCTCGAAGAGCCGCTCCGGGGTCATCGCATCGGCGAGTTCCTTGGGATATCTCGCCTCGGCCTCAAGTGTATCGAGAGAGATGAACTGCCTGCCACCTCCGCGTTTTGCGGCCACGGCCCTGTCGCGTTCATCAGCCAGAAAGTTCTTCAACGCCGCCAAGAGGAAGGAGCGGAATCTCCCCTTGGAGCGGTCAACATGTGTCAGCGACTTTTTCTCCAGCAGATGTGTGAAGAAGCTCTGGGTCAGATCCTCGGCCTGTTCGGGGCTGCTACCCTGGCGACGGACATATGCGTAGAGAGGAAACCAGTACGCCCGGATCAGTTCCTCGAGCGCGCGCCGGGAAGCGGCGCCACCCTTGTCGTCAGCCGCGGCAACGACGATGGTCCAGCGTGTAGCCGCGAATTGCGCCGCACTGGGGCAGGGTGAAGGTTTCGGCTCACGAGATGCCATGCCGGGAATTGTACTGCTGCACGCGGGCGCCTTCAACAGGCAGTCTGACGGATCCTTCAGATACCTGCATCCAGGTCTACCATCCACTGGTCATAGACTTTACACGTCGAGATGAGGCGGGGCGCTTGACTTTGTGAATGGGCGGGGCTATAAGGTCGAGGACACGACGTGCTGGGAAGGGCAATATGATAACGACAGTCATCTTCGACCTTGATGATACGCTGTATCCGGAGCGTGATTACTGCGCGAGCGGTTTTAGGGCTGTCGCAGGATACGTGGCGGAGCGATTCACCGGCGCTTCGGCCGAGGGGTTGTATGAGACGATGGTTCGAGAATTCGAAGCGGGCAACCGGACGAGGATATTCAACTCGGCACTCGAGGCGGCTGGAATAGGATACGATGCACAGTGCATAGAGACACTTGTGGAAGTGTATCGGGATCACCATCCGACGCTTGCGCTTCCGAATGAATCCAGGGATGTGCTGAGCGAACTGAGGCGCACGTACCAGCTGGCGCTTCTGACGGATGGATATCTGCCGGCACAGAAGCTGAAGATGCAGGCGCTGGGTATCGAGGTATTCTTTGCGTCAATCGTATATACCGAGGAGCTTGGGCGGGAGAACTGGAAGCCTTCGCCGCTTGGATTTCAGAAAATAATGTTCGACCTTGAGGCCGAAGCAAGCCAGTGCGCCTATGTAGGTGACAACGAACAGAAGGATTTCGTCGCACCTAATTCGCTGGGGATGACGAGCATAAAGGTTACAAGCGTGTGGTCACTTCACTCGACAGCCAGCGCTGATGCAGGGGCCCGGCCGGCTCACGTTCTCGCATCTCTTGCGGAATTGCCTGCTCTGCTGGCAGAGCTTTAGTCACTGCGCCGGCAGCGTATGGTCATCTGACTTCAGGCGATAGATGCCTATGGCCAGATCCGAGAAGGGTAGTTCGGTGATGGATTTGGCATCCCATGCGTAAAGGCTCGTGTTGCTGAAGATAGAGGCGGCTGCGACAAGCTCATATTCATTGACAAACTGATACCACCATTCAAGAATATAGCGATGCGAGCCTTCGCGGAATACCCATGAGACGTCGACCTTGACGAAGACGACGTATCGCGGTCGGGCCTTTTCAATCTCCTCGGTCATTTCCTTTTGCATCTCGAGGCCGTAGTCGAAAGGGTCGGTGAGCGGGTACATGTAGATATAGCCGGTTGCGGAACGGCGATGGGCATAGAAGTATATCTGCGGCTCTGAGCCCAGGACTGCGATGGTGTCGGCGGGCTGGGAGTTGCGGCGGATGTAGTCGGCAATCTCCAAGGATTCGACGAAGGGGTTGCCGCCATATGTATCGCGGCAGGCGTCGTCGGGAGTCATTGTGAACAGGAAATCTCTCTCCTGGACGACAGTGTACGACCAGAGGCCAAGAAAGATGAGCCACGTGACAGCGACAGTAACGCCTGCGGGGAAACGTCTGAGGTATTTGCGCAGAACGTAGAGGCCCGCACCTGCCGACATACCGAGGGCAGGCATGAACATGAAGAAGTAGTGAGAGCGGTAATGGAAGCCCATCGAGGCTGCCAGAAATGAGAATGTCGCAAAAGTCGCGAGGAACGGGAGATTGCGCCGGCTTTCCCTGGTCAGACAAATGAGAACAAAGCCGATGGCCGAGAGCAACCAGAGATGCCAGGATGTGACGATCAGACCAGTGACGTGTTTGACGAGCATCTGGGGGGCGTATGTCAGGGGTATTGTGGAACCATACCTCAGGGCATACACAATTGCCCAGTGCCAGAACCTGTCAAAGACCCCGGCTACCCACAGAATTCCGGCTGTTACCAGTAAGGGTATAGCCGAGCCTGCAACGACAGCGGCAGCCTGGGCCGTAGCGCGACTCCATTGTATGGGGCGCGGGCCGCGAATAGTGGTCCAGAATATATATATCACAGCCATTGGCACGAACATGATGCCCGGCTGTTTCATCAGCGCAGCCAGACCGAAGAGAACGCCGGCGGCGAAGTAGGTGAGTTTGCGGCCGTTGCGGGCGGCATTGAGCATAAGGATTACGCCAACGAGCATCGCCAGGGTGACGAAGTGTGTTGCATGGCCGGCGATACCGAGAGATTTTTGTGTAAGCGTCACGATGCCGTAGAAAGCGGCGGCCATCAGAGCAGCATGCGTGTCCCAGAAGCGACGAGCTATGAGAAATATCAGGACTATGGCTGCGGCGTTGACAAGAAGAACGCCGAGATGGATGCCAGCAGGAGTCTGGCCAAAGACAGCCATGATCAGAGCATAAGCCGCATAGGTGCCTGGGAACTTCATGTTGTAGGCGTAAGTATAAGGCGGGATGCCATCAAGCATGAGCTGCCCCATGTAGGCGTACTCCCCCTCGTCACGCTCAAGAGGAGAGTCGAGCAGGCGAAGCCTGATGCCGGCGGAAAAGGCCAGAATCAGCAGAAGGACGAGCCAAGGCCAGTGACGTGACAGGAAGGAATGCTTCCTGGGTGCGGTCTTTGTGTTAGCTGGTGCGCTCTGCGCGGCCATATCAGCTCTTGCTCCAAATCCTTGTATTGAGGTTGAGGTCTTCAACGATGCCGACTGCCAAAGCTATGTCATCGAAATAGTCTCGTATGGTATCAAAGTCAATGAGAGTGTGAAACAGTCTTGGCTCGAACATGTCCTCCGAGTGAGCGATGGCAACGAAGACCTTCGAGCCCACAAACGAGAGGGACATATCCTTTTGGGTCTTGTTCCTGAAACGCGTGATGCGCTCCATGAGGCTTGTGGAAAGGACATATCTTGCCTCAATCTGGTCCTGGCTGTGGACAACGAAGAGCTTTTCAAATTCTGGGTCCTCGAGCTTGACGAGCTGCAAGTCGCTGAGGAAGTTGAGGCCCTGAAGCTTCTGTCCCCACTTTCCGAGGAGGCGCTCGGCCAGGTCAGGCGAGACTACGGTCGTACCCCGGAAGTCCTTGTTGAAATCAGCCAGAAAGAGGAGACCCTTGAAGATTGTGTGCCAATGTGTCTGGGTGCCGTGTTTGGTGTGAGTTGTGGTCTTGTATTCAGCGTGTACCTCGGAGAAGGCGACCTCTGTCAGACCGAGCCTGCCTGTCACGAGGTCATCGCCGCTGTATCTATCCGGCTTTATGGCGAACATGCGGCCGCGGATGAAGGTCTCCTCGGGTATGAAGGCGTCTGGATTGTAGGCCAGACTCGGGTCGACAAATCTGACGAGTGGGCGTATTACAGAGGCCTTGAAGCTGTGTTTGTAGTCGCGGCTGCCAATGGACGACACGGCGGCAGCCACAATAACAGCGACTATGACACCGCCGATGAGGATGGGCGGGATGCCCGTGGCGAGCGTCAGCAACAGGGAAAAGAGGAATACGCCCGCGCCGACGGCGATGCCCATGACAGCCGTGTTAAGGCATTTCTTTCGCTGTTTTTCGAGAACGGCAAGCTCAGCGGAGAGCTGTGACTCATAGAATGTTCTGAGCTCGTCGAGACTGCGCATCTCAGGCCTTTCCAGGCGCGGCGTCGAATCCGCCGACCTCAATGCGGCCTCTTTCCTCGGCGTCGGCTTCGAAGAAATCGCGTCTTCTGTAGTTCATCATGCCGGCGACCATATTGCCAGGGAACATCTCGACAGCATTGTTGTAATCTTCTACTGCAGCGTTGTAGGCACGCCTGGCGGCGGATATCTGCTCCTCCATCTCGGTGAGAGTTCGCTGGAGATGCATGAAGTTCTCGCTTGCTCTGAGCTGCGGGTAGTTCTCGACCCTGGCCATGAGGCCGCCTAGGAGATGCGAAAGCTCGCCGTCTATTTGCCTCTTGTCATCCATACCAGCGGCCGGTGAGAGCGCTTTTTCGCGCAGCTCGGTGATCCTGGTAAGGACCTCTTTCTCATGTGCCGCATAGCCTTTGACGGTGGCGACAAGGTTGGGGATGAGGTCATAGCGTTTCTTCAGCATGGCGTCGACCGTGCCAAAGACGCTCTGGACCTGATTCTTCCTGGCAATGAGCCCGTTGAAGATGATGACAACTGCCAAGAACAGGATGCCAAGTATAACAAGCAAGGCTACTATTACTACCATCTGGCGCTGACCTCCAAGAACGGTTCCTGATAATCATAACGCATCGCGGCGCAAAGTAAACCAGATAAGGCCCTAGGCATTCGGAAACCTTGGGCAGAAGCGAGGAATCTTCTATTAGGGGATGAGCTGCTATCAGCGCCAGCACTCTTCGGTGGGCAGTCTGTCACAGTCGAGCCATTCGGAGCCGATGACAGCCACATCGACAAGGTCGACGGAGAGGTCTCCATCGGCATCGTAATGGACGGTCGGCTGGTACTCGCGGATGCGGAAGTTATCCAGCGTGACGGATATGCTGCCGCCATAGGCCCTGGCGGAGAGCGAGATCGCCACAACCATGTAGTTGTCGGTGGCCAGGTAGCCGTCAGAGGGGGCTCCAATGGAGGAGGACGAGATTGGCTCCCAGTCCCATACGCCGTCGTCGCCTATGTTCATGGTGCCGTCGAAGAAGAATCCGTAGTATTTCTTGTAGTAGGAGGTGCCCCATGTGGTCGGCTGGGCAGTCGAATTGACAAAGGCTATGAAAACTTCCACCGCGTTACGCGGCATGTTGGTGGCGCCGCCGCTCCACTGGGGCTTGTCAGCGTAGCCCGAAAGGTCGCCCGTCCACTCGCCGAGAAGCTCGTATCTCCTGCCGGGCGTGACGGGCACGATTTGATAGAACCTGCTATCGCCATAGCCGACAGTCCTGCCGGGTCTGGAGAGTTTTGCGGCGCCATCAGGATTGCCTTCCGTATACAGGCGTGTGAGAGTAACAGGTGCGCCTCCTGGGATAAGAGTCCAGCCGCTTGGCAGTATAGGAAGTTCAAAGTCGCCGTTGGCGATATAGTTGTTGGGGTCTTCGGCCATCTGCCACTGGCTTGCGAGCAGGGCAAAATCGAGGAAATCGACCTGACAATCATCGCTGAAGTCGCAGTTGCCGGCAGATACGCCCGTGCTGCAGAACCAGCGGTTAGTCGTGAAAGCGCGCACGATGCCAGCAGTGGTGCCGTTGGCATTCTTTTCATCAACTCGCCAGTAATACGTCACGTTCGGCTCGACAGGCGGCGAGTTCGAGTCAACTGTGAGCTCGGCTAAGAACTGCGGCGGGCTGGTGGTGCCGAAGTAGAGCATGTGAGATGTGGCTTCGGCACCGGGCGTCCAGCTCAGCTCGACGCCATCGCGTACATCAGTTGTGCCATCGGCGGGCTCAAGCAGCCAAGGCCTTGTGGGAAGGTCTGTCAGGGCCTTCGGATTCCATCCGCCAAAGACATTTGCGGGATTGCGGAAGAAGGCGCCATCTGTGTCGCTGAGTTGCCTGGACTTGGCATCGCGGCCGCTGACGTTGAGCAGGTTGCCGCTGAGGTCCATGCTGTGATACTCAGCAAAGTAGAGCTTTGCCGGGTCGTAGGAGGAAGTGATGAGCCAGCCTATAGCCGGGACATGGGTGCCCATTCTGCATTCGATATAAACGACCTGCCCATAGGGGAAATATGGCAAGCCGTCCTTAAGGCCCGCGTCCCTTGCCAAGTAAGCGCCTGTCACGCCGGATGGAGCAGTAAGTGTACAGTCGACGAAGATGTAGCCATAAGTGGACTGGTCGTTTCGCGGCTGGACATTGTAGCCCCCGGACCTTACAGTCCTGAGATGGCACCTGTCAAAGAACGTGGTCCCATATCCCCATATATAGTCAACGTCGCCTTCGATGTAGCAGTCGGCAAGATACATTGAGCCGCTTATGAGGAGGGTATCCTGGAAGCTATAGAACTCGCAGTTTGCCGCGACGCATCGCTGGACGCCGTTAAGCTTGAAAGTCTCGGCCTGACTGCCGCCCTGCGGGGTCAGGTTGCGGAACGTGATATTATACATGCGGAAGTCGTCGGCACTGACCTCCATCATACAACGATAGCTGCTGCCGGTGCTGTTAAGATTGTTGCAGTTTATCGCCGCGACGACTGTCCTGTCTCTATCCTCTCCGAGAAGCGTGATCTTCTTTTTAGTCGATATGACATTAATGAGCTCTCTGTAGATGCCGTTGCGCACCCTGATGACGGTCCTGCTCGAGCTGTTGTTGGGGGTGGCGTTGATGGCTGCCTGAATGGTGCAGTAATCCCCGGTCCCGTCAGCAGCAACTATGAAGTCCTGGTCAGCCGGCGGCGCCGCCGCGCGAGTCCTGAAGCGCCAGGTAGTGGTGTCGGTTATGGCAGGCGAGGCATCGCTGCCAAAGGTGACAAAGCCGGCGGTGACATTGACATAGTACTCCGTATCATACTGTAGAATACCTGACTGCGGGATTATCTCGACCACATTTCCGCTGGCCATCACGGGGTAGTAGTTGAGGGTCTTTCCCGCCACGGTGATCTGATACGAGGCCGGCCATGGGCTCGGCGGCCAGGGGAGAGTCGTCAGGCTGACCTGCCAGACAACGGAATCATCGCTGGCCTTGTGTATCTGAAGATTGCCAGAGGTCGCCAGCGTAAGCTGCTTCTCGAAGGTCATGCGCAAGTGCGCATCTTCACAAACATTGACTGCGCCGTTAGACGGGAAGAGGCTCACTATCGACAGAGTCGCGGAATAGAGAGACTGCAACGGCCCTGCAAGCAGAGCCGCCAGAAACGCCAGGTAGAATACACCCCTGCGGGTGACGATCATATGCAGCCGTTCCCTTTTCACAGTTTATAATCCTCGCTGTATTATAGCACAGGCCGATTCAGACACCAAAGCATCACTTCGAAAAGTACGCCCGGCGCAACAAAAAAGAGGCCTCTCCACTCCGGAGAGGCCTCTTAGATTTTAGATGCCGTGGCCCGGCCGGGCCACGGCGATTGGAGGAGGGTGATGATTCTATCTCGAATTATCGGATACCGGTGTTATCTCACTGATACCCGTCACATCGGTATCATGTTACAAATCCGAGGCTGCAATCACGTTCACAGTGCTCAGGATGCTCTTCTGCCGACCAGATGTCTGCAAGCACCCTCCGCCTGCTTTCACGGTCACCAGAGCTACACCCGAGCTCCTCCATTATGGACTTTTTGGTCGACGTTCTGCGGCTGCTGTAAAATGCCTGCACACACACAGACCGTTTACTATACGACGGGAGGGAACACTTGTTCCAAGGTTGAGGGATTATTTTGGTCTTGCTGCCGGGCAAAATCCCTAAGCCCGCTTCTGCAGCTTCACCCCCATCATCCTTAATGGCCTACAGCACTGCCTCACCCAAAAACGAGGCCTCTGCAATCTCTCATCACCTTCGATTCCAATCGTCGCATAGAGTCAAAGAACATATATCCTAGCGACATCAATTATCATACCATACGCGCAAGGCTGCGCCAAGCAATTTATCCATTTTCACATTCGACGCAGTTCTCTGCGCGAACTACCCGCTCGACACCGCCTATTCAGGATATACAGTACATGGAATATATAATATGGCCGAGCGGCCCCTGCCCAGATTCTCTGTGCCCGCAAGACAAGCACTGGCAAACACTTGCGCACATGTGAGACCCGCCCATGACCGGCGCGCTTATCTTTCGCTTCATCAGCCAAGACTTCGTATAATGTGCGTCGCGGCAGAAGTTGCTTTTCCCGGTAGCGATTCATGAAGAATGATGCCAGAAGATTTTGTCTTCTTGTCCGTGGCCAGGTCCAGGGTGTCGGCTTCAGGCCCTGGGTATTTCGCACGGCATCAAGGTGGCCATTGACAGGTCTCGTGCGTAATGACAGCACCGGTGTGTACATCGAAGCACAGGGCCCGGCCAGCGACGTTGAAGCCTTCATCAGTGCTCTTCGCGGCCATGAGGACGCCCCGCCTCTGGCACAGATAACGGCAATCGATGTCTCGACAACGGCTGCGATTATGGGGGAGCATTCATTCCTCATCGAGCCCAGCGGCAATTCCGGAACTGCGGTAGCAGCCGTAACACCGGATGCCGCAGCCTGTGAGCATTGCCTGGCAGAGATGCGTAGCGCGTCGGACCGTCGCTACAGGTATCCCTTCATCAATTGCACAAACTGCGGGCCGCGATACACGATCGTGAAGAACATACCTTATGACCGGCCGAACACGACGATGGCCTGGTTCGAGATGTGCAGCCGTTGTGCCGGCGAGTATCGCGACGCGTCAGACCGGCGCTTTCACGCCCAGCCTGTGGCTTGTCCAGCCTGTGGTCCGCACATATGGCTTACGGATGCAGGAGGAAAGCATATCCGGCACGGCAGCGGGGATGTCGTGCATACGGCCGCGGGGCTTCTCATGGAAGGTAGGATTGCTGCTATCAAAGGCATTGGGGGATTCCACCTTGCCGTGGATGCGCGCAATGATGAGGCGGTGCGGCTTCTTCGCGTACGAAAGCAGCGGGACTGTAAGCCGTTCGCAATGATGGCTGCTTCAATGGATGCCATCGGTCAATGTGCAGAGGTCTCGCCGCTGGCCCGGGGTATTCTGCGGTCGCCGCAGAGCCCGATAGTGCTATTGCCGCAGAAGGCCGGCAGCGGAATAGCCGCCTATGTTGCGCCCGGAACGAACACCTTCGGGTTTATGCTGCCATATGCTCCGCTTCACCATCTGCTCTTCGATGAGATCGTAAATGCACGGCAGCTTGATGTGCTCGTAATGACAAGCGCCAATATCGCGGACCAGCCGCTGATATACAGGAACGACGAGGCCGTTGCGAGACTGTCGGGAATAGCGGACTTCTTTCTTATGCATGATCGTGACATCTACCGGCAGATAGACGACTCGGTCATTCACTTCGTGAATGACACCCCGGTTCCGCTTCGCCGGGCACGCGGATATGTCCCTTCGGTGGTACTGAGCGGCATAAGCACGTCGAAGGAGATACTCGCCGCAGGGGCGGATATGAAGAACACTTTCTGCTTGGCGCGCGGCGAGCAGTTGATTGTAAGTGAGCATATCGGCGACCTTGAAGACGCCGATGTCTACCATCACTACCGGAGGTCCGTGCGTCACTTCTCAGGCCTCTTCGATTTCGCGCCATCAGTTGTAGTTGCCGACCTGCACCCGGGTTACTTCTCGGGGCATTTTGCCGACTCGCTCAAGGGTGCGGCATTGATGCAGGTGCAGCACCATTGGGCACACATTGCCTCCGTGCTGGCCGAGCGCGGCACACCCGGCCCGGTTATTGGTATAGCAGCCGACGGGGCCGGATACGGCACCGACGGGGCGATATGGGGTTGCGAATGCCTGATCGCCTCGCTTGACGAGTTCACACGTTTTGGACATCTGAAGTATTTCCCCCTGGCAGGCGGTGACAGAGCATCAAAAGAAGCTATCCGTCCGCTGCTGGCGCTGCTGGAGCAATCTTACGACGGTCATTTCACCATCGAGGATTACTATTGGCTTCTGCAGCGTATCGAGCCCGATGGCAGGAAGCTCGGACTCATACTCGAACAGTTACGAAAGGGCATCAACAGCGTTTCCACCTCAAGCCTTGGCCGTGTGTTTGACGCCGTGGCTGCCATGGCCGGACTTGGCAGCTATAACAATTTTGAGGCGCAGCTTCCAATCGCGCTTGAAGCTGCGGCAGACTGTGCATGTGGGGAGACTTACCCCTTCGGCTTCTCAAGCGGCGCACCCGCGGAGCTGGACCTTAGTGAGATGTTCAAAGCGATAGTCAATGACGTCAGGAAAGGTGTACCCGCGGCAATTGTGTCGGCCCGCTTCCATAACACGATAGCCGAGGCTTTTCTGGCGATGTGCCGCAAAGCGCGCCACACCACGGGGCTTGCGGCGGTCGCACTGTCAGGAGGCGTATTCTGCAACCGCCTGCTTGCAGGCAGGACGATTAACCTGTTGCAGCAGAACGGTTTTGACGTATTATATAACACCGTGGTTCCCGCGAATGACGGGGGACTTTCGCTGGGTCAGGCGGCTATCGCGGCCCATCGTTTCAGGTAGTTACCCTTGGTGAAGTCATGTGTCTTGCAATACCGGCCAGAATAGTCGAGCTCACAGGCGATAAGGCTGTCGTGGACGCCATGGGCAACCGTTTCAATGCCAGGACCACTCTTATCCCCGATGCGAAGCTGGGCAGTATTGTGCTTGTGCACGCAGGCTTTGCCATCGCCCTCGTTAGCGAGGAGGACGCCAGAGAAACCTGGAGGCTCATCGAGGAGATAGACGACTTCAACAACACCCGGAACCGGATCTCGGGGTAGCAGTAATGCTTGAGAGGATACGCGAAGCTCAGCTTGCGATGGATGAGGCCTGCAAGAAGATGGGCCGCACCGTGAACATCATGGAGGTCTGCGGCACACATACTGTCTCTATATTCCGCAATGGCATAAAGAGCACGCTGAATCCGCAGATAAGACTCATAAGCGGACCTGGTTGCCCGGTATGCGTGACCGATTCATCCTACATTGACACGGCTCTGCGCCTCGCCGGGCGCCGCGACGTCATCATTGCCACCTATGGTGACATGATGCGCGTGCCGGGAAGGGATTCATCGCTGGAGGCTGCTCGGGCGAAATATAATAACGTCTCCATAGTCCTCAGCGCTACGGATGCGGTCGATCTGGCGCAGCGCAATCCGGATAGAACAGTCGTCTTCCTGGCTGTCGGCTTCGAGACTACAACACCCGCGACCGCTGTTGCTGTCAGGGAGGCAAAGGCGCTTGGCCTGAAGAACTTAACCGTCTACTCGGCGCATAAGCTCGTCGTGCCGGCGATGGAGGCACTTGTCGCCGGCAGGAACAGCAACATCGACGCTTTTCTGTGTCCGGGCCATGTCAGCGTCATCATCGGCTCGGACGCCTATGAGCCGGTCGCCTCGAAGTACGGCAAGCCCTGCGTGGTGGCGGGCTTTGAGCCATTGCAGATAATTGAGGGGCTTGCGGAGATATGCCGCATGCTCGCAGCCGGCCAGGCGGAGGTCAGATCCATCTATGATGCGGCCGTTACGCGGGCCGGGAACGCCACAGCCAGGACTGTGATCGACCAGTGCTTCAAGCCCGTGGATGGGTATTGGCGCGGCGTGGGCCTCATAGCTTCCAGCGCTCTTGCGCTCAAGGAGGAGTACGCACAGTTCGACACACTGAGAAGGTATCAGATGACGGAGGACCGCGCGGTCGAACATACGCCCTGCCGCTGCGGTGAGGTGCTCTGCGGCCTGATAGACCCGCCGCAGTGTGCTCTTTTCGGGACGACCTGCACCCCCGATACGCCGGTTGGGCCGTGTATGGTCAGCTCGGAAGGCTCCTGCGCAGCCTGGTACAAATATTCACGTCAGCAGAGGCAGAGATAACAATGGCTGCGAAAGATGAGAAGATACTTCTTGCTCATGGGGGTGGCGGACGCCTGACTGACGCGTTGATACGTCACAATATAGCTCCGAGGTTCAGCAATCCCTCGCTCAATGAGCTGGCGGATGCGGCAAGGCTTCACCTTTCGTCCAATAGGATATGCTTCACTACCGACAGCTACGTCGTCAAGCCGCTCTTCTTCCATGGCGGCGACATCGGCAAGCTAGCCGTCTGCGGGACGATAAACGACCTTGCTGTGTGCGGTGCCAGGCCTGTTGCCCTTTCGCTCGGCCTGATCATTGAAGAAGGCTTCGAGATGGCCCTCCTGGAAAAGATACTGGATTCGGCGGCTGCCGCGGCAGATTCTGCAGGGGTCAGCATCGTCACAGGTGATACCAAGGTGGTGGAGGCCGGCGCAGCCGACCAGATATTTGTGAATACCTCCGGCGTAGGCGAGTGTCTTGGAGGCATCGAGCTTGGTTTTGAAAGGATAAGGCCGGGTGATCGTGTTTTGCTCTCCGGAACGATAGGCGACCACGGTATGACGATAATCTCGCAGCGACAAGATATCGGCTTTGAGTCGAAGCTCGTAAGCGATTGCGCAGCCCTCTCGCCGGTGACGACAAAGCTGCTCGAAGCGGTGCCGGGTGTGAGATTCATGAGAGACCCGACGCGCGGCGGTCTTGCAGCCACACTCAACGAGATAGCTGTGGCGACAAAGATGAATATCGAGGTCATCGAACAGCAGATCCCTGTGGATAAGACGGTTCAGGCAGCAGCCGATGTTCTTGGCTTTGATGTCCTCGAGATCGCCAACGAAGGCAAGTTTGTCGCGATAGTGTCAGCGGAATACGCCGACGCTGCGATCGACGTATGCCGGACTCATCCACTGGGAGCCAAAGCAGCTGTTATCGGCCAGGTAAAGCAGGCCGAGGAAAGCCCCGTCGTCGAGATGGTCACTGGGGTCGGCGGGCGGCGCATCGTGCAAATGCCCTATGGACGCGAGCTGCCGCGGATATGTTAGTTATGGACGAGATGGCAGTCGCACAATCCGCTCTTGAATCCATACTCGAAGAGGCTGCCAGGCTGAGTATGACCCCTGTCGCCGCGACTCTTTCGTACGGAATGATGCATGGACTCGATGCCAAGACGCTGCGAGAGGCGTTCAGGTCGGCGTGTGAGCAGTTGGGTTGCGGCCAGGTGCTGCTGACGACCAGAGAAATGCCGGTGCAGATAAGATGCCGGTCGTGCGGCGCAGTCAGTGAGTATGAGCTCGCAGCTCCCCACTGCGGAAGATGCGGAAGCGGCGCCTTCGATTTCCTGCCCGAGGCCCCCGTAATGCTGGAGGATATTGAGTTCCAGGAGATTCGTGCTGATGAAGATAAGCGTGCACAAGAGAATACTTGACGCCAACGACCAGGCAGCCGCCGCGAATGCGAGCCTCTTTGCGGAGCATCATGTCATCTGTATCAACATGATATCCTCTCCCGGCTCGGGTAAGACGACGATCCTGGCGCGAACAATCAAAGATATGAAGCCCGGGATGCGTATCGGTGTCATCGAGGGAGACCTCAAGACCGACCTCGATGCGCAGAGAATACGCACAACCGGCGCGCCGGCAGTCCAGATAGAGACTAACGGCGCATGTCACCTGACTGCTGCGCAGGTCTCAGACGCGGCCAGGGCCATGCCGATGGATTCACTGGACATGGTTTTCGTCGAGAATGTGGGCAATCTTGTATGCCCCAGCGCCTTTGAGCTTGGTGAATCGGCCAGAGTCGTCGTTCTTTCGACAGCTGAGGGAGATGATAAGCCTGCCAAGTATCCCGGCACATTCATGAAAGCCGCTGTTATCCTCATAAACAAGGTTGACCTGCTGCCTCTTGTGGATTTCGACTTAGAGAGAGTATCCTCAGACGCCAGGGCACTCAATCCCGACGTGAAGATCTTTGTCATTTCGGCGAAGACAGGCGAGGGATTTGCCCCGTGGTGCGAGTATCTGAGAACATTGCGCAGGCACTGAACCGCTAGGCTCGGTTTTTCTTAGGCTTCTCGAACCTGTACCCGCAGGTCTGGGTAGTGATGTGTTCCGAACGGCTCCGGGGGTACTTCCTGCAGTTGAGCGGCCGGACCTGGTATATCTTGCATACGCACTTGCCGTCCTCTTCCTTGAGAAATGGGCATGGGACCGGCAGCTTGCAGCACGCGCCGCAATTGATGCACTGCCCCTTTCGCCCCTTCTGCACGGGCAGCACCGATGTTACAGTCCTGCGAAATTTTTTCAGCATAATGGCTCTGAAATCAGATCTTATCCTGATCCTGCCCCTATAGTACCAACTTGGCGATCCGTTTCAACCCGGAATTCCCCGTCGAAGGCTGCTCTGGCCACTCCAAAGCCAGCCATGTCCGCCCGCAAGCGGGCTCTGGTGTCTAAGCCCTTGCCAGATAAAGATATACGTATCTAACTAAGTTTGAATACTGGCCGCCGTCCGTTGCGAAATACGCCTAACACCTTGTCCTCCAGGAAGTTAAGCGAGCGCGGCCACCGCAGAAGTGTCCCTTTTGCCATTCGTTCCCGCGTCACTAAGACATTTTTCGGCGCCTATGCGCAGCTTATTCCTCGCGATAGTCAAAGTAATCGAAGTAGGCTGGCGCAAATTCACCCGACATATCCTGGCACCCAATGGCCCAGAAACCACCGGTGAAGTGGCCAATGCTGTATCCGTCGCTTATCTTCCAGCTATCCAGCGCCGGGCCTATCGGCTGCCAGCTCTTTCCATCCTTCGACCAGCTGAATCGCAGCTCCGGCCCGCTCATCCTGGCCTTCAGATACAGCTTCTCGACGCCTGCCACACTCACCCGCGACTCGATGTACTCGCTGTACTCGCTCTTATCGCTCTTGAAGACGCTCAGCCGTGGCTTCAGGCCATCATCGTTGACCACCGCGAGATAGAAATACCCCCCGCGGTCATAGTAACACAAGAGGCCCGCCATCTGCTGGATGTTCCACGGCTTGAAATCCATGCACGTCTCGACTTCGCAGTTCACCGACTGTATCCGCCTGCCGAGGAGGCTCTGCTGATAGCGTGAAAAGAGCGAATTGCCGCCGGCAAGCCGCAGCCATCCTTTGCGTTCTTTCAGCGAGCAATACTTCTCACTGAGCGGCTCGCGGAGCGTCTGCCAGTGTATGTTCAGCTCCGGCCCGTCAAAATCATCACGCGTCACATCTTTGGGCCAAGGATGTTGTTTCAGTTTGGGCGCCGGAACCTCGATCTTCACATTGTCCGTGCCATCCTCCAGCCTCGGCCAGCCGTCATCACACCACACGAACTTCTGTATGCAGGTCTCCCGACCGAGTATCGCATGATTCTTTCCCTGAGGGTCCTTCACCGGCCGGCTTGACAGATGGGCGACATACCATTCACCGCTCGGCGTCTCGACAAGCGAGCCATGGCCGGCCCGCGTGAGCGGCGAATGCGGCTTGCCCTTCGCGGTTAGCAGCGGGTTATTCGGGTGCAGCTCATAGGGGCCTGTAATCGACTTCGAACGGGCGATGCTGACCATGTGCGTCTCACCCGTACCGCCTTCGGCAGTGAGTAGATAGTACCAGCCGTCGCGTTTGTAGAGATGCGGGCCTTCGGTCGTTCCGACGGGGCTGCCCTGCCAGATATTGGTGATAGGACCGACAAGTTTTCTCGCCTTGTGGTCGTATTCCTGGAGCAGGATACCGGCGAATCTCTTCCTTCGCTCGCCTTTGACCTCAAACTGCCGTCCATCCCATATCATATTGACCAGCCACTTCCGGCCGTCATCATCGTGAAAGAGGCCGGGATCGAAGCCAGATGCATTCAGGTAGATAGGCTCGGACCAGGGGCCCATGATGTCCTTTGCCGTGGCCAGGAAATTGGGTGAATCCTTCCACGGCCCGCCGGCGTTGAGTACGTTAGTGTATATCAGCCAGAATTGACCATCGGCATATGACAGGTCAGGTGCCCAGATGCCAGCCGAGTGCTCAATGCCTTTCACATCAAGCTGGCTGACGCGATCCAGCGGCCGCGTGACCAGCCGCCAGTTCACCAGGTCTCTCGAGTGGTGTATCTGCACACCCGGCCACCATTCGAAGGTGGAGGTGGCGATGAAAAAATCCTCGCCAGCCCGGCAGATGGCGGGGTCTGGGTTGAAGCCTCTGAGGATGGGATTGACAATGATACTCATAATTCATTCCTTATTGGAGCTGTCCAGTCGTAATAACGAATCTGCAGTGCTGATATACCAGATGGCGCCGCGATGGTCAATCCGAGGGCAGCGTCTGGGCTTTTTCCGGAACATGACGCTGCACGCCTTCGGGCCTCGGGAGGATTTTCGGCGGATGCGGGAAATGTAACTTTGTGGGCTTGATACGGCTGGGGGTCGGATACATAGGTGGCTACGGCCGCGGCCCCGCCCGGAGCTTGGTGATGAGGGCTGGAAATGCTATAATACGCTGACTGGCGCTATCGTGAGTCGGCAGGATGTTAAGAACTGAAGGATTTAAGGCCATGTCGTATCTCCACAGGATTGGGGCTGGGTTGCCCCTTGTATTACTACTTTCTGCCTCCACTTATGCTGAATGGGTCAAGGTAGATATCACCGTCTTAGGCCAGCCGGGACAGGCGACGGGATTCGAGCAGTGGCTGATCGCCAGCGGCGGCGACACAAAGACCACTACTATCGGCGGGCTGACGTTTCTGCTGCACATGGATACGCCGCCCATGGACCCGAATAAGTACCTCAAGGCAGGCTATAACGGCAAGGATGGTATCTACAATAACTACAAGCTTGCCTACGATGCCGTCTGGCCTCACTGGAAGCCCGACCCACCGGACATGCCCTACCCGGAAGGCGGTTCGATGAGCCTGACCATCTCCGGCCTTCCGACTGGATCACACAACATCGTGACATATCATAATAACCCGTGGCCCCAGGGGGCAACACCCGGCGGATGGGACAGAGCCAACAACATGACCAACACCAGGATATACGTTGATGGCGTCTACCGTAAGACCATTACACCGACATACATGGTCACAAGCGATGCCGCATGCGGCTACGCGTTCTTCGATGTTAATGCCGTCTCGGGCACGCCGGTCGTCATTTCCATGGTGCCTGAATCGACGCCTGCAAGCGATATCGAAGTGGTGTTCCTCAATGGTTTTGAGGTCGATGCTCCCGGAGAGCCCTCAGCAATGGCCATAGCACCGGTGCCTGCGGATAAGGACCTGCATGCCAACTGCAACAACGATGACCCTGCTCCGGGTCATGCTGCGGATGGTTATACTTCCCTTTCATGGACGCCGAGCGCATTTGCGGTCGCACACGGCGTCTATTTTGGGACGGATCAGACCGCCATCACCAATGCAACGCCAGCCAGTTCGGGCGTCTATTTCGGCACGCAGGAGGCTGTGACATATCCTGTGGCTGGCCTGACGTCAAAACTCACGTACTACTGGCGTATAGACGAAACAAATGCGCAGGGGGTAACGACGAAAGGTGCTGTTTGGAGTTTCCGGCCGCGCCGTCTGGCTTTCCCAGGGGCGGAGGGCTACGGAAGATTCGCTCATGTCGGCCGCTACGGCAGGGTCATAGAGGTCACTAACCTGAACGATTCAGGCGCAGGCAGCCTTCGTCAGGCAATCGAGATTGAGAAGGGTCCGCGTGTCATAGTCTTCCGGGTCAGCGGCGTGATATACCTCAACGAGAAGATAATCCTGCCTTCCGACGGCGGTGACGTATATATCGCAGGTCAGACTGCGCCCGGCGATGGTATATGTGTCGCGCACTATTCGTTCGGAGGGCTGGGCGCAACTGACGCCGCATGGCGATTCATCCGGACACGGGTGGGCGACTACTGCATGAAGGCCATGGACGGCATGGGGCTAGCCAGCTGTGACCACTCCATCATGGACCACTGTTCGATAAGCTGGTCGATTGATGAAGGTCACAGTTCGCGCGGCGCAAAGAATATCACGTTCCAACGCAACATGATAGCCGAACCTCTCAACGACTCGTATCACTATGATGATAACGACCCCAATCACGGAGGCACAATGCCTCACGGTTTTGCTGCATCAATCAGCGGCCGTTATGGAAGCTACCACCATAACCTGCTTGCCCACTGCACACAGCGCAACTGGTCGCTGGCAGGCGGCACCTACGGCGGCACCCACTACGACGGCTACCTCGAGATAGTCAACAATGCAGTCTACAACTGGCAGACCCATGCCTGTGAAGGCGGCGTCTACCGGCTCAATTTCATCAACAACTATTACAGGCCTGGAGCAGGCACGCTCAATGACCTTCTCATGTCGTTCGATGGCGACGAGCTGGGATGGGGCGATCCGCAGATGCTCTATCAGACAGGCAACCGGGTCATCGGTCGTCCGGCATGGGACGCGGACAACTGGCTTGGCACCCACATAAACTACGGCACAGAAGCTATGGTCCGGTCGGATGTCCCGTTCTTCACATCGGGACTTGCGACTCAGACTGCCAATGATGCCTATGCGAATGTCCTGAACGACGTTGGCGCCACCCGACCCAAACAGGACCGAATTGATGCACGAGTCATCACCGAGACGGTGAATGGCACCTTCACGTATCGCGGCAGCAAGACCAACTATCCCGGTTTTATCGACTCTCAGGACGACGTCGGCGGTTATGGGACACTCATCTACAGGACGTACAATGTCCCGGCTGACACCGACCATGACGGTCTGCCGGACTGGTGGGAAACGATGAAGGGGCTCAACCCCAATAGTACCATTGGAGACTTCTCTGATTCAAACGGCGACCCGGATAATGACGGGTACACCAATCTTGATGATTATCTGAGCTATCTGGCTGATGGCGGCTCGCAGCTTGCCTACTGGAAGTGCACAAAGAGTCTGCTTGCGGATTTCAATGGTGATTGCCAGGTGGACTTCAGGGATTTTGCGGCTTTTGTCGAGGCATGGGGTTCGCTGCCGTCAATCAGTGACATCAACAATGACAACAAGCAGAATTTCAAAGACCTGCTGCTCTTCAGCAACGACTGGCTGAGCTGCAATCGCGACCCAGCCAGCGGGTGCTGGCAGTAGGCGGCCGGCGCCGCGGGCTGGCATTTGTCGCGCGGCGCAGAGCCGGGCAGAAAAAAAACTCGGATGGGGATCTTCGGGGTGAAAAGTGCCCTTCCTCGGAGATTACTTTGTGGAAGAACACACTGGGGGATGTGCTGTGGCACGGTGTGTTGGCTTCGGAGGATGCAGGTGATTGGTTTTCATCGGCATCTGGCAGGATTCTGAGCAGTTTATCCACTGGATTCGGATAGAAAGCGGTTTACCTGTATGCTTTTATCTTCTATTTGAAGGCAAGGCGTATGAACTTAAGGCTTATGGGCGGCATCTTCGTTCTGCTCGCTACAGTCCTGGTGTCGGGGGGGTTGGCCATCACCTTCGATAGCAGCCCCATCGGCTGGGCTACCCAGGGTGGCGGCACGACAGGCGGCGCCGGTGGCGCAGTTGTGACCGTCGATAACGCCACTGACTTCATTTACTACGTGCAGGGCACGAAGCAGACGCCGTACATCATCTATGTGAGCGGCAATATCAACCTGGGCGGCTCAAACATCCGTGTCCGCGGCAACAAGACGATCATCGGCTTGCCGGGCTCGCATATCACCGGCAATCTGAAGAGCTACAGGAGCGAAGAAGGCAACAACATCTTCAGGTTCCTCGATATGGACAACCAGGCCGGCGTGGGGGATGGGGACTGCATCAGCGTTGACGGCGCCAGCCACATCTGGATCGACCATTGCACATTCACCAACGGTGGCGACGGAAACGTCGATATCAAGAACGGTGCGGACTACGTTACTGTCTCCTGGTGCATATTCACGTACACCTTCGACAGCGGCCACAACTTCAGCAACCTGGTCGGGCATTCCGACGACAACGGCGACACAGATATGGGTCATCTGCTCGTCACTTTCCATCATAATTGGTATTCGACCCTGTGTCACGAGCGCATGCCTTCCGTACGTTTCGGAAGGGCTCATATATACAACAATTTCTTCGACTGCCCGGGCAATAATTACTGCATCCGGACCCGCTTGTATGCACAGTGTCTTGTGGAGAACAACTACTTCAAAGACGTTCAGAATCCATGGCAGCGATATGTCACTTCGGCTGGAGGCGACCCCGGCCTGCTGTACGCATCCGGCAACATACTCGACAATGTGACATGGAATGTGAGCAGCGATTCATCAGCCGTGCTCATTGACGGCACCGACACCGTGTTCACGCCGCCGTACGCCTACACGCTCGACACCAGCGACGACGTTCCCGCGATCATACAGTATGGCGCGGGCGTGAGCGGCAAACCCGGCTATCCACCGCACTGGTTCTTCGGGATGTACGGGGATTTCGACAGGAGCGGACTTGTGAATTTGACCGATTTCGCTCAGTTCGCCCAGTATTGGCCGCCGGTCGCCGACTGCAATCAGCTCTGGAACGCCGATTACGACGGCGACTGCGAAGTCGACTTCTACGACCTCAGCCTGCTGGTCGGGAACTGGCTGTACATTCCGCCGGATGTTACTGCGCCGGCCAAACCCACTGGTCTTGCGGCACTGGCAGGCAACGCGATAGTCGCGCTCGACTGGGACGACAACAGCGAACAAGACCTTGCAGGCTACAACATCTACCGCTCGACAACTTCGGGCAGCGGATATACGAAACTGAACAGCTCGCTTCTGACAAGTTCGGATTATGCGGATGACAGCGTCACTAACGAAACGACATACTATTATGTCGTCACCGCAACAGACACAGCTTCTAATGAGTCTGTATACTCCAGCGAAAAATCTGCAAGGCCAAGCGCCGGGACATCAGACCTTACTATTCAAGAGAACTCTCCGGGTTTCTGCCAGGTGGATGGTATCATCGATAACAAGCACGCAGGATATACAGGCACGGGCTTCTGCGACACTACCAATGCCACTGGCAGCGGAATTGACTGGAGCGTTAACATACTTACCGCCGGCGCATACACCTTTACTTGGCGATATGCCAACGGAACCACAGCGGGCAGACCTGCAAATCTGCTTATCAATGGCTCGCCTGTTGTTACAGGCATCAGCTTCCCGGGCACAGGCGCCTGGACGACATGGAGCACGGTATCGACAGGTGGTGTATACCTGACCGCGGGTGTCAAGGCCATACGCCTGCAGGCAACGACCAGCGACGGTTTGGTCAACATCGATTATATAAACATAGCCGGCGAGAATCTCATGACCGCAAGCTGCCCGTAAGCAGCCGGCGGACTTCCTGGACTGTGAGATACTCGGCCATGCGCGGGGCAGCGCACCTGCTGTTGTCCTTACGGCGACGCCGTCCTGAATTTGAAGGACAAGGCTCGATTCGCACAGGATTGGCTGAGGTGCTACCGTGACCCATCTTCCGAGTGTTGGCAATGACGGAGTAGGATGTGGAGCCCCGCGTAGAGTCACGTGTCGCGGGGGCTCATTTCCTATTTCGCTGACCTGTTCTTGTCCAGGTGTTCACTGAGGAAGGCATACATCTTCCCAAGTACCTTCTCGTCCAGCGGCATCTTGTGGCCCCGTCCTTCCTTCTCAGGGGCGTATGTGTACTTCACGCCGAGATCATCCAGACGCTTGCGAAGTACACGCATCTGGTGAAGGGCCTCGGGCGCCTCGGTCCTGTTAATGGTCAGGAACAGCGGAGCAGTATTCTTGTCCATATAGTCCATCGCCCCGTGTCTGCGCCACACATCTTCATGCTCCTTACATGTGCCCCAGGCCTGCTCGTACCGCGGGATCATCGCATCCGTCGGTAGCAGGTCCAGATATGTGAATCTGCCCGACATCACCACCGCCGCCTGTACGTCGCTTGATACATCGGGACTCGCGCCCCTGCCCGCGAAATCATCGCGTCCGTTGGTCGCAGCAAGAAGAAGTGCCATGCCGCTGCCCCGCGAGAAACCTGCCACACCTATCCTGCCGTTTGTTCCCAGCTTTGGTCCGAGTTCTCGAAGCACCCTTATCGCCGCTTTGACCTTGTATCCGCAATCGGGCATTGGGTCGAGTCCTTTGTACGGCGGCGCGACGGGATGGTCGGCCATCGCAGCCGCGAATCCGGCCGATGCCCCAGCTTCCAGTATCGTGTCGCTGCAGAACACAAGTGAATACATCCCCATTCGGTCCTTGTTGTCACAGGAGAACTCAAGGACCGCGCCAATGGGTCGGCTGGGCTTTGACGGATATATGATGTCCATCCCTAATACCCGTTGGCCGTTGCGGCAGAACTCGACATCCCGCATGATTCTGCACCCTTCCGGCACAATGAATACATGGGCCATGTCGATGTTGTACTCGGAAAGGAATCTCTTCGCGTGAATATCGCTTCTGAGCTTGTATATGTCACGGTTGAGGTATGGCACTCTGGCTGAAGGGTGATTCGCATAGTCAACAACCACAACGAGCTTGCCGACAGCCAGAAAACTCTCGATGATGCTGGTATCCGCCTCCTGCCCCACACGCTCTGCACCAAGATTCTTCAGGTAGATGACCGCCGCCATGGGACCGCTTTGGGATACCGATGGCCTGCGAGTCTCAAAAGAGACTTCACACCGCGTTGCTTCACTCGCCCACTTTGACTGACTCGCCATAGTATCTATTGCATCCGCAGAACGCTCAGCACTGCAGCCTGAACAGAGAATGGACGCCATAATGATAGCGGCATGGATGCGCATATGTCACTTTCTCGCACAGCTACCTCCTGCCAAGTTCGAGGTAGATTTGATTATAGTATAGCGCGTTCTCAACAGGTGTGTTCGGTGGAATGTGATTGCCCACAGCCATGAAGAACCCCGGGCACCTCTTCCCGATGTCCATACACCGCTGCACCTCCGCTCGTATCTCCTCCTTCGTCCCCAACAGCAGCACCCGCGTATCCGCGTTCCCCACGAACACATGCGTCTTGCCGTACTTCTCGGCGATATAACCCATGTCGGTCGTGGGCTCCATCACGAATCCATGCACCCCGCACGCCGCGATGTCATCGATGAACTCCGTGTAGTTCCCATCGGACGTATACATGATCTTTTTGCCAGCCGCCAGGAGCGGCGCAAACAGCTTCTTATAGTTTGGAAAAACATACTGCCTGTACCATTGCGGCGGCAAAAACGCTCCGCTCGTCCAGACTATATCATCATGCACCATCACGACCGGCACGCTCGATGCCGCCATCCCCTCGAAATACTGCTTGACCCAGTCGGTATACCGATTGGCCACCTCGCCAAACGCCTTCATGTCGGTTCCGGCTGCCAGCAGCATCATCTCCCATCCGAAAATATCTATCAACCCCGATATGCACGTGTCATACATGCCCGTCATATTGACGCCGTCACGTTTCTTTGTCTCCATGTAATCAGCGTATTGCCGCTCGGCCTTGCCAGCGAGCTCTTTCACATCCTTCTTCCCATACGCCTTCCACGGGTCAAAAGCCAGTACCTCTTCGGGGCTCTTGAACGGGCATTCCACTTCCTCGCTGTAATCCACGCCGCCGGAAGCATATGTGGCGTGACCCATCTTCGTATGGAGGTCGCCGAACATGTTGCTGCCGAAGAACCTGATGCTCCAGAAGAAATCGTAGTTCCACGCCTTCATAAAGGCCTCGGAAGCATCGTTCTGCACCTCTTTCGGGCTCTGGGCGGAGACATCTATGCCCGTAACTGCTTTGACGAGGTCCCAGTGCCTGTGTGCTGAGTATTCCGTCCGCGGCACACGCGATGGCATCTCAAGATTGATGGCTTTCCAGCCGTCACTGAACGACATATTCCTCCCTGCAGAATCACTCTGCTTACGATATCGAGTTTATATACTCTTCGACGTTCGTGTACCCGTCGCTGTCTCTATCCTTCGCGCCATCCGAGGCATCCTGCGGGTCCAGCCCGCACTCCTTCTCCCATTCATCCGGCATGCCATCGTGATCACTGTCCGCCGGCGCTTGCCCGCTCTTGTACTGCGGCCAGCCTCCGACGTCGTTCGGGTCCTTTATTATACCTTTCCTCGGCGAGGCTACATCACCCGTGCGAACCATTTCAATGACCCTGGCATCAACAGAATCCCGCTTCGGACGAGTGGCGCCCGCGCCAGCCAGAACAAGCTCATAGGCCGTCTTCGCATCCTGCTGTGTCATGGAGGACGACGGGAACGGCTCTTTCACCTCAAGCTGAGCTCTTGTCACATTGGGGTCGCTGATTCTGACACCCAGCCAGTTATCCGCCGTGACAGCTTCATCCTTCTCAACAATGTTATCCGAGATATACCACCTTCCCCACCTGTCTTCTTCCTTGCCCCACCATCTCTTCTCCGGCCTGCATATCTCGCGCCACACCATCCCGTGGGCAGCCGGGCCACCCTTGAAGTAATTCGCCACGACGTTTACCGCTGCCGGCCCGTAGCCTCCCTCGATAGACTTATGCCGCCAGTTGAAAAGCACATTATTCCTGAAGTCAACCTTCTCACCGTACATTATGGTCGGATTCGCTCCTGAGTTGCATGCCAATAGATTGTGATGGAAGGAAGCGTTCTTGCCGCCCCATATACCGCCGCGGCTGTGGCTGGCACAATCCAGCGCCTCGCTCGATATGCACCACTGTATCGTCATATCTCTCGTGGGGGCATATCCCTCCTCTGTCTTGCTCCGCTGCCTGTATAGCGAGACATTCTCGTTCGTGCCCCAGCTGAAGGAACAGTGGTCTATCATTATATTGCACTTTGGATAGCCTCTGACCGTATCGTCTTCGCGCCCGACGGCGCCTTTCCTGAAACGCATGTGACGAATGACCACATCATGCGTGTTTATGATGACCGTCTCGCCCTTGATGCAAATGCCGTCTCTCGGTGCCGTCTGTCCGGCTATCGTTATGTAGGGCTCGGTTATGGTGACGCGAGTCTTCAGCTCAACGGTCCCCCCGACCCTGAACACGACTATCCTCGGCCCCTTGGCAGTAAGCGCTGCCCGAAAGCTGCCGGGCCCGCTGTCATCCAGGTTCGTAACTTCAATCATCGCCCCCCCTCGTCCGCCAAGCGAGTACATGCCGCCGCCTTCGGCGCCGGGAAATGCAGGGACCCTCGTTGATTTGCCTTCTTCGACGATATTGGCCCTCAGCATATCCTCTGACAGAGCTGCCGCACCTGACGCAGCCAGGCAGAAAAGGGACAATAGCGCATATCGGGTCAACCACGCTCTCATCTTCAGCCGGTCACTTCCTCAGTGTGTTGACGTTGTTCTCAGGCTTACTATAATCAACGAACTGTGTCGGGTCGGTACCGTTCAGGTACTCCTCGACATTGGTATACCCATCCTTGTCATTATCCTTCGCGCCATCCGCCGCATCTTTGGGATCGAGCCTGTATTTCTTCTCCCATTCGTCGGGCATGCCGTCATGGTCGCCATCTGACGCAACCGGTCCGGATTTGTACTCAGGATATCCTCCGGCATCATTCGGCGCGATGATGATCCCGTTGTCGCCGACCTTTGGCTCGCCTGTCCGCACGCTCTCGATCACTCTTGCGTCCACGGCATCACGCACAGGCAATGTCGCTCCCGCGCCTTTCAGAACCAGTTCATACGCCTCTTCAGCGCTCTGCGTAGTGACAGGAGCAGCCTTCCACTCCTTATCGCTGATCGCGGCCTTCTTGAGCTGTTCATACTTGGCCTCGTCGAAACCTCGCGGCGCATCGTCATAGTCGATGCCCTTTCTGTTGTCCGCCGTGACCTCCGGAGCGCCGACCACGAAGTTCCCAGCCACATACCACTTGGGACTTGAATCAGGCGCAGACGCCCATACGAGGTGCTGAGGTCGGCAGATACGACGCGCCACATTCGCTCGCGTCGCCGGGCCTGGCTTGTAGTAGTTGTTCACAACATTAACGACGCTCGTGGCGTCGCCGCCATCCACCGTCCTGTGCTGCCAGTTGAAAACTACGTTATTGCGCCAGTCAATACCGTCACCATACCCGATACTCGGATTCCGTGCGGTGTTGCACGCATAGAGGTTGTGGTGTATCGAGGCTCTTGTGCCACCCTGTGTGGCACCAAAGGCATGATTGAACTTATTCAGGGCTTCTGTGGTGGTGCACCACTGTATCGTGACATCCTCGGTACCCATTTTCTGCTGCTGAGCCTGGCCGGGAACCGACTCCATGTGCCTGTATATCGAGAGATTCTCATCGAGACCCCAGCTTGCGGAGCAGTGGTCGATTATCACTCTGCCCTTCGGCTGACCGCCCAGCGCATCGTCACGTCGCGCCTGGTCCACGGCGCCACGCCGGAAACGCATGTACCGAATGATAACATCATGCGTATCGATGAGCGTGGTTTCGCCAGCGATGCAGACCCCGTCACCTGGAGCCGACTGCCCGGCTATGGTTATGAAAGGGTGCTCAATAGACACCGGGCGGTTCAACCTTATGATACCGGCAACTCTGAAGACAACTATCCGTGGTCCTTCCGCTTCGCATGCCGCCCTGAATGTTCCCGGCCCGCTGTCATCAAGGCTTGTCACCTCTATTACCTTGCCGCCTCGGCCACCAGCTGTCACCGCGCCGAAACCTTCAGCTCCCGGGAAAGCGGGAATTGAAACCTTCTTCTTCACGTCAGAGGTCGGGGCTTTGTCTGACGCCGATCTGCCGGCGGCAGCCTCCCGCCTGGCCCGCCATTCCTTCTCAGCCTCTTTCAGGTTTATCCCAAGGCCGCTCAGGTAGATGTTGACCTTGCCCTTGTACCTGCCGAATATAAGCGTTTTTTCCTCGCTGCTTCCGGCATCCATGGCCTCTTCGCGACCCTGTTCCAGTATCTCGTAGACTTTTGCCTTCTGCTCCGCCGTCAGCTGCGGAAGCATGTCACAATATGCCTTGTATGTCACCGGCAGTTTGTCTTTGACAATATAGTTCTTGACCTTCTCTATCTGCTCGTCTGTAAGGTTGGCCTCGAGAAGCTTGATGAACCTGGCGTGCTGTACCCTGAGCGGAACCTTCAGCTCTTCGATCTTCGCCTTGGCTGCATCATCGTTCTTCCTGCTCAGCTCTTTGACCTGAGCATCATTCGTCTCGTGCCAGGCACTGACAAAACGGTACTGGCTTATAACGGCGTCGCGCAGAACCTTCTCCTTGGCCTCATCCTTCAGGCCAACAAGGGCAAGGATATCCGCCGCGCGTTTCTCAAGGGTCCTTGTATAAGCAGCTTCCTCGGCCGTGGCTGCGTCCGCCTGCGCCTCCGCCGGTTTCTCGACAGAAGTCCCGGCTGGTGCATTGATCGCGTCCGTCGCATATGCGCCATCCGCCACTACGAACAATACCGCTGTCAGAATGAAACATATCCTCATCAACATCGTATCAATCCTTCAATCAGAGTCGCTTATGAAATGCGGGCGGTGCTCGGCACGCCCTGTGTCAGTACAATGCCTTCAACGTGTTCACGTTGTTCTCAGCCTTGCTGTAATCTACGAACTGCACCGGGTCCGTCCCGTTG
>Ga0209164_1001413_pt1 | contig 31441 bp, 26 predicted proteins | sample MTBNYHSulfiMetaG_FD_187458 | JGI IMG/M metagenome (GOLD analysis project Ga0209164, IMG submission 187458) | Enrichment culture microbial communities from rom New York Harbor, USA that are MTBE-degrading - MTBE-NYH (New York Harbor Sulfidogenic)... | ecosystem: Environmental > Aquatic > Marine >... | reverse complement strand
GGTGCAGGTCCGGGTTGTCCCGGCGCAGCTCGTACTCGATATCGTACAGATTGCTTTCCGAGTGCTCCAGTATGATGAGCCCGGCCGGATGCTGATCGGCGATCTGCCGGCACAGCTCCGAACCGATTGACCCACCCCCTCCGGTTATCAGGACTCTCTTCTGCCGCAGATAGCCGCTGATCGCCACACTGTCGAGGTGGACCACATCTCTGCCGAGCAGATCTTCCACGGTGATCGTCCGTAACCGTTCCGACCTGACCTCTTCCCCGGCCATCTCGAAGAGCGAGGGCAGGGTCTGACAGGGAATGTCCAGAGTGCTGCACTGGGAAAAGACCTCCTTCATTACCGACCTGCCTGCCGAGGGTATCGCAAAAACAACCAGTTCGATATCAAGGGAGGCGACTATGCCGCGCAGGTCTTTGAGGCCGCCCGCTACCGGAACCCCGTGTATTTCCCGGTTGTGCTTACCGACATCATCGTCGATAAACACTACGGGATTGTATTCGGTCCGCCGCAGCATATCCCTGACAAGCATTTCCCCGGCCTGGCCGGCGCCGATAATGAGGGTTCTCCTTCCCTCCGTCCTGGACAGGTTCAGCAGCTTGTCCTTGTGCCACCTGTATAATATCCTGGCAAGGCTCATCCCGCCGACGAGCAGGATAGGGTAGAGAATCATCACCGATCGCGGCACATTCTGCAGGCGGGTGAAGATCCAGAGCACTATGCCAATCAACAATGTCCCCACCAGGACCGATTTCATTATCCGGAACATGTCCGGTATGGAGGCAAATCTCCAGAATCCCCGGTATAGCCCCAGAAACCAGGAAATTGCCCCCTGGATCGGGATGCCGACCAGGATCAGGGTAACGAGTGATTGTTGATAAATCGGCGGGATCTCGTCAAGATTGAACCTGATCCAGAAGGCGAGAAAAAAGGCAAGGCAGACCCAGACGAGGTCGTGCACAAACGCAGCCCAGCGGGAAAACAAGATGGTACGAAGCTTTCTGCTATGCATTGATCCTGCCGCAACAGACACTGACTGGTGCCCGCAGAACGAAAATCGGAAGAGACATGGAAAAATCCTGTATCACGGATCAGCGCCGAATTAACACATTATATAAGAGAATCCACGGAAATGGCTTCGGAAAATATGTCCCGTATTCATAAACTCCCATATCGACCCTGGCGAAGCCATTGCCGTCTGCATCGATGAGGCGCTTATTCCTATCAAGATCATAGGCCGGTATGCCGGCGGCACTGTTGCTGCCCGCGTCGAGGCATGGAGAACCGGGGTTGAGGTGATAGTCACCGACGCCGGCAAAATCCGGGGGGATGTTGATATTGCCGGTGCCGGCATACCCCCCTTCCACATCCGAATAGGTTATGGTCAACGCCCCGGAGCCCGATTTGGCAGGCATGCTGGGCGAATTGCCCCAGAAGATCGAATTGGCCGCCGCCACATCCGAACTGTCAACGATCAGCGCCCCGGAGCCGGCGGCTCTGTTGCCGCTGATGGTGCAGTTGGTGAGAGTCGCATGGCCTGCAAAATAACACGCCAAGCCGCCGCCAAGGCCGTTGGACGTGTTGCCGGTAATCAAGGTATTGACGATCGATACCGAACCCGTGCCGATATTTCTGATATAGATACCGCCGCGGCTGGCAGAACTGTTGTTGCTGACAATAGTGTCGGCGATCCGGGTCCTTGCCGTTGAACCCTGCGTCTGGGTGGTACCGTACAGATTTATGCCGCCTGACGATATATCGGCAAGATTGCCGTCAACAAGACAGCCGATTATGACCGGCGACCTCTGCCATACCGCTATGCCGCCCCCAGTCTCAAAGGCATAATTGCCGCTGATGGTGCTGTAGCTGAGCGACGGCTCGGCCAGGGGGGCATTGGCATTGCCATAGAAACCAACGCCTCCCCCGCCGCCTGCCGTCGCCTGGTTGGCCGTAATCTCGCAACTTTCAATCTGCGGCGCGGAGTTCCAGCTGCCGACGCCTCCCCTTTCCTGGGCCTTGTTGTTGGTAACCGTGCAGTTTCGCATGACGGCATCGGAACCCTGATGAAAACTTATCCCCCCGGAGTTTGTCAACTGGACAGCATCGACAAAATTGATATTTGCTTCATTGTTGGAAATATCGCAGGCAAGAATTGAGGCTTTTGAATCGGCCAGAAAAATTCCCCCGCCCGAAGAAGCCTCGACCGCGCTTGTAGTCCTGTTCGCAAGGATGTCCGTATAATTGATTGCCGCGTCCGAACCGTTGAGGGACAACCCGCCCCCTGTCACCCCCGTCTGGTTGCCTTCCACCAGACAGTTGTACAGTGTTGCCGGAGAATTTTCCAGATATGCGCCTCCCCCTCCCTGGGCGGAGATGTTCATGGTAATGCTGCACCCTGAAAAACCCGGGGCGGAGGAATAACTGCCGATGCCGCCGCCGGCAATTGCCGTTGCCGTATTATTGCTGATGGTGCAGCCGGTCAGCAGCGCCCTGGATCCGTCCTGGAAATGAACCCCTCCGCTGTTGGGGGCGGAGTTGGAGCGGACGATGCATCCCGAGATCAGGGGCCGCCCTCCCTTGCAGGCAATGCCGCCGCCATATGTTGTCGCCCTGTTGTTCCGGACGATGCAGTTGGAGATCGTCGGGGAAGTCCAGACGACAGGGGTTGAGGGCAGAGGATGGATATAGATGCCTCCGCCGTGGGTGGCGTAGCCGTTTATTATGGTAAAACCGGAGAGTACCGTATCAGGTCCTTCTCCCTGAAAAATAAAAAAACCCCGCCCCAGATTCTGGCAATCAATGATGCAGTTTGCCGGTCCATTCGCGGAAGCAACGGTTATCGCCTTGCCATGGAGGCTGATATCCCTGTTCCCCGGCCCTGTATAGGTGCCATCGGCAACAATCACCGTGTCCCCATCGACGGCCGCGTCGATGGCCGCCTGTATTGTGGGATATGCCGACGGGACATTTTTGACCTCCGCCAAGGATTCGGAACAGCCCACCAGTAAAATAAGTACAGCACCGAGGAGCCAGAACTTCCATTGCATCATATTCGTCCTTCTCATCGGGGACAAAATTCGTACGACATATGAATGGAAAGCATCAGTTACCCTCATGAGCAGGCTCTTTTTATGGTCTGCATGATTCGCTGCAGTTCTCCGTCGGTGAGAGCTGTTCCGCAGGGAAGGCAAAGCCCTGTCTGAAACAGGTTTTCCGCCACCTTGCCCCCAACCGCACGGCAGCCGGCGAAAAGAGGCTGCATGTGCATGGGTTTCCAGACAGGACGAGCCTCAATGTTCTGTTCTTCCAGGGCAAGCCGAACCTTTTCCCGGTCGGCGCCGATGAGCCGCGGATCAACCGTTATGCAGGTCAGCCAGCGGGATGATCTGCCGTACGGCGCTTCCGGCATGAAGGAGATTCCGGGCAGTCCACCGAGTTCCCGCCGGTACAATTCAAAAATCTCCCTCTTGCGGGCAACCCTGTTTTTCAGGACACGAAGCTGCCCTCTGCCGATGGCCGCCAGGATATTGCTCATGCGATAATTGTACCCCATTTCGCTGTGTTCATAATGTGGTGTTTCATCCCTTGCCTGCGTTGCCCAGAAGCGGACCTTTCGGACAAGTTCTTCATCCTCCGAAACCAGCATCCCTCCACCGGATGTGGTGATTATCTTGTTGCCGTTGAAGGAAAAAATCCCCGACTGGCCGAAGGTGCCAGGGGCCTTGCCCCGGTATTCCGCCCCCAGGGCCTCGGCGGCATCCTCGATCAGGGCGACTCCGTATCGGCTGCACGCTTCCCTGATCGGAAAAATATCTGCCGCCTGGCCGTAGAGATGAACCACAACCACCGCGCGGGGCAGATCGTTCCGCTTTGCCAGGCGGGTCAACTCGTCAGACAGCAGCTCCGGATCCATATTCCAGCTTCCCGCTTCCGCATCAACAAATACCGGTTCCGCTCCCAGATAAAGGATGGCATTGGCGCTGGCCACAAAGGTCAGGGTCGAGCACAAAACAGCATCACCCTGCCTGACACCCGCATAGCGCAGGGCAAGATGGAGGGCGGCGGTCCCGGAGGAAAGGGCTGCCGCGAAACGGGCCCCCACCGTCTGCGCAAACTCCTTTTCGAAGGCGTCGACATGGGGACCGAGCGGGGCAATATAATTGGAGGCAAAGGCCTCCCTGACCAGCTCCAGCTCTTCGTCGCCCATGTGGGGGGGAGAGAGAAATATTCTTTTCATGCCATGCAACCCGGTACTGTTTTCGCCATTGATGCGTCCTGCGGGAGACCAGTCTGTCAGCGCGGCTGCGCGACCGTCTCCCTGGCTCCCGTCACTTTCGTGTTGTCGGGAATGTCTTTGACGACCACTGTTCCCGCGCCGACGAACACGTTGCTGCCGATGGAAATATTCTGGATCACGGTTGACCCGGCGCCGATGAATGTGCCCCGGCCGACCCGGACCGAACCGCACAGTGTTGACCCGGGGGCGATATGGACGTTGTCGGCGACCACGCAGTCATGATCCACGCAGGCCCCCGTATTCAGAATAACGTTCCTGCCGATCACCGATCCAGGGTTGACGGCAACATTGGCCATGACGACCGATCCGGCGCCGATGACCGCATCCCGGCCGATCTGGGCGGAAGGATGAACGACGCTGACCAGGCTGACCCGCCGCTCCTCCAGCCAATCTCCGATGCCGCGCCTGATGCCGTTGTCCCCGATGGCGACAACGGCCTGCCACGGCATGCCCTTGCCGGCCGTTATCTCGTCCCTGCCGCCGCGGACAATATACCCCCAGACCGATGTGCCCTGGAGGGCGGGATTGTCATCAACGATGCAGCTGATCACGTACCTCTTTTCCCTTTCAATGATGTCAATAACCACCTTAGCGTGACCGCTGGCGCCGAAAAGAAAAATGTCAGTCATTCCGTCTCTGATCCGATCCGGTAAATTTTGTCGCAGTGACCTGCCCCTCCTCGGATATCCCCTCGCGCTTAAGCACTTTCATCAAGGTAATGGCGATGATTCTTATATCAAGGAGCAGGCTGTGATTATCCACATACCACACATCCAGGTCGAATTTCTCTTCCCAGGAAATGGCGTTTCTCCCGTTTATCTGGGCCCAGCCGGTGATTCCCGGCTTGACCTCGTGCCTTCTGGCCTGCTCGGGAGTATACAAGGGAAGATATTCGGTCAGCAGGGGCCGGGGACCGACCAGGCTCATATCGCCCCTGAGGACATTCAGCAGCTCCGGCAATTCATCGAGGCTTGTCGCCCGCAGAAATCGTCCGAAACGGGTCAGGCGCTGTTCATCTGGCAGCAGCACGCCGTTGCCGTACTTTTTATCGGACATGGTCCTGAACTTATACATCATAAACGGTTTTCCGTGCAATCCGGGCCTGGACTGGCAAAAAAAAACCGGCCGGCCGTGCATGAGCAGGACAATCACGCTGATGAGCAGAAAAAGCGGGGACAGGAGAACGAGGGACACCAGGGCGGCAGTGGCATCAAAAACCGATTTTCCCATCGCCCTTACCGTTCCTTTTCCGCCGCCGCTTCCTCCAGGAGGTTCCGCAGCCGGCGCGCCAGCACATCCCTGTCAAACCTGTCCGCCGCCAGTTTCGCTGCCGCCTCCCCGGCGGAGTGAAGCCTGCCGGTATCACGGAGGAATTCGGCTATGCCGGCGGCCGCTTCCCGGGGACGGTCCGGCGCAATGACCAGACCGGCGCCGCTTTCAGCCAGCAGGTCCGCCTGCCATCCCCTGTAGTTGATGACCACAGGCCTCCCGGCAGCCAGGGCGTCAAAAAACTTGTTCGCCGAATTATTCCACATTTCCGGGATATTGACGAACAAAGAAACTGCCAGGGTCGCGGCCGAAAGAAGAGCGGGCATTTCCTTCTTGGGGACCTGCTCCATCATCCACAGGTTTGCCTGCAGCACGCCGGCCGCTTCGGCCTTCCGCCTGACCGCCTCTTTCTCCCTGCCGTCGCCGACGATCAGGAATCTGACCGAGGGCTCAATCTGCTTCATTTCCGCCGCAATGTCGACAAGATATCCCACCCAGTTGATCACCCCCAGGGTCCCGGCATAAACAAGCAACGGTCCCTGCCCCAGAAACGGGTGCCTTTCCCTGAAGGTCCGGCCGACGCCGGGGTCCACGCGAAACAGATCGATATCGCAGCTGTTGGGGATCACGGAGATCCGTTCCGGCGGATATCCCCTGGCCCTGACCCCATCCGCCATCCCGGGGGACAGCGCCACGACCCTGCTGGAATTCCTGTAGGCAAATTTCTCCAGATATTCGGCAAGCCTGATAAGCAGGGGATTTTTCAGGGCCCCGATCGCCACCGGAAGCTCGGGCCACAGATCCCGGACCTCGAAAACCATCGGCGCCCGCAAACGCTTTGCCGCGTAAATACCGGGGAGAGCGATAGTCAGCGGCGTACTGGTTGCAAACACCAGGTCGCCGCCGATTGCAACAGCCCTGACGGCGGCAGCCCAGGCAAAACGGACAAAGGCCTTCACCCGTCGGCCATAACTCAACCTGTTTGAGTAGGGGACACCATACCAGTGGATGTGAATACCGTCGATAACTTCCTCCCGCCAGACCCCGGCGGGAAAATCTCCTTCGCGATGCGAGGAAATGAGATGCACAGCATGGCCGGCCCTGACCAGGCGCCGGGCCATTTCATACGACCTGGTGCCGCCGCTCATGGAGGGTGAATTAAAGTATTGATGGAGATAAAGAATTTTCACCTGTCAACCCTGTTTCAACTGCCGGACCTGTTCCGCCGAGCCGACTGCACTGGGCGCTGCTTTGCCGCACTGCTGCCTCCAGGGGGAATCATCTCCGGCCACCGGATCACGGCCCCCTTCCTCAGCGAGGTTTCCGGGAAAACACCTGCACCTGCAGTTGCCTGTCCATGCACGCCGAAAGCAGGCCGACCGGATACAGCACCATTGCCTGGATATACGGCCGGGAGAGAAAAGCGAACCCCCGCCAGAAGGGATAGGTGCTGCCGAAGGTCCGCAAGATCGGTGACCGTAAAACCTGAAGCCTCAAGGGCGGTCCGGATTGACCGCTTATTGAAGCCCTGAATGTGGAAAGGGGGATAAAACGGCTTGATGACCCCGTAGACATGCTTTTTCAGGGCAACAGCGTAGAGCAGTTTTTTCATCCTGTTTTCCAGGCAGTCCTCGTTGGGAACGATGGTAAAGAATCGGCCGCCGGGCTTGAGGATGCGGAACAGCTCCCGCAGGGTCGCCACCGGATGGTCAATGTGCTCCAGTACCGAATCCATGTAGATGACATCAAAATAAGCGGCGGGGTAACGGGCGTCAAAGAGATTGCCGCGGAAAAAATGAACATCGTTCCTGTCAATGTCCGGGGCCAGGTTGTCGGCGATATCCAGGCCATGGGCATTCCATTGCCGGGCGAGGGCTTCCTTCAGCACAAACCCCTCCCCACAGCCCATGTCCAGAAACTTGACCGTGCCCCCGGTCCCGCTTCCGGCAATATAAGACAGCCTGCTCCCTGCCTCCCGGATCTTGAGTCGCGTCTTCCACGGCGATTGATCGGTGACGAAATAATTATCCTCGTTAATCGCGCGCCACTGGTCCTGGTCGAGGTCTATGTCCGGATCGATCAGATAGAAGCCGCAGGAACGGCACTGCACGATCGAATATTTATTAAAATCGCCGGCGGCAAAACGTGCCGCAATCCTGGGATGACCGCGATGCAGCAGTTCCGTGCCCCCGCAAATCTTACAATGCATCATTCTTTCCCTTCGCTGCGAAAACCACTCCCTTCGCCGCTAACCCGCCCAAACAACAACAGGACCGCGACGGACCTCTCTTCCTGCCGGCAGGACGATGCCAGGGGAGAAAACCCTGAAAGCAATGGAAAGAGGTGCCTGTCATTGGGCACGCTCTTTGTTCCCCGGTGCTGAGGGCAGCGCTTCCCCATCCTGCCGGGGCCCCTGCGCCGGCATCCCGGCCGACCGGTTCAGGTCCTCCAGAAAACGGCGGTACCAGGCATTATCCGGATCCAACCGGACAGCGTTCCGGTACATCTCCGCCGCCTTCTCAACCTCTCCCATGTCCTGCAATATTTTGCCTGCCAGATAATGAAATCCCGCCACTTCGGGCTCCAGCCTGACAGCTGCTTCATACTCTTCCAGAGCCTGTTGCGGCAACCCTTTTTCGCTGTACAGGTCGCCGAGAAAACGGTGATACCAGGCATTATCCGGGTCCAGGCTGACCGCCGCCTGATATTCGACGATCGCCCGCTGCAGGTCACCCGTCTTCCTGTAGGAATCCCCCCACTGATGCCGGGAGACGGCATTTTCACGATCATGCAGCCAAAAACCATCCGCGTGCGAGAGAAAGTAAGGAAAATCTCCCCAGACAAAAAAAACCGACACTAGGATGACCAGCAGAAGGGCTGCTCTTTGCCGCAGGAAGTTCGTCAGATAAAAGGCCATGACCCCCAGCAGGGGAACCAAGACCGGAAAAATATATCTTCCCTGATTGCCAAGGGTGGGACTCATGCTCCACAGATATAACGGATAATTGTGAAACTGCATAAGATATAAGCCGTACCCGCAGACAATCACCATGCTCTGGTTTATCATGAAGCCGGCTTCCTCCAGATTCCAGTACCGCGCCAGGAAGATGAAAGCCAGGAGAAGGATGGACCGGTAAACAGCAACCTCATTGATGTTCTTGAGCATGGCGCGATGCGCACAGAGACCGACCGAATTGACCAGAAAATTATTCAACCAGTTGAAGGAGTATGCGAGCCGGCCCATGACCGGTACATCCTTCTTCGTGTTCATTTCCTGAAGCTGCAGAATCTGCAATGCAGTCGCCTTGTCCCCTGGATGCCGGATTTTTTCCGTTTCAGCCACCGCCCTGTCATAACTCCACTCCCCGGAGCGGTACTTGGTGATGACATGGTCTCGCGCCGTTATTCTATTCTGCATGAATTGCTCTTCACTCAGCACCTGGTGGGCTGCCGGCACCAGCCTGTGGAACCGGATAAGATTTGTTCCATAGAGGTGAAAGCACATGATCAGCAAAACCGCAAATACCAGGCTCAACACCTTCTCCGGTCCACCCAGGTTGCGCGGGATATGGCGTAAGAAAGCCGCCGCCTCCCCCAATCTCTTCCTTTCATGAAACAGCAGGATTCCCAGAAAAAGCGGCACGAGCGGCAGGAATGAAATTTTGCTCAGACAGCCGACGAGCATAGCGATGCCGGCGGCAAAAAAACACGCGGGTTCCCGGCCGGCAAAAAACCGGTGGGTGTAGTACAGGGTCATCACCGCGCACAGAATGACCAGGTTGTCATAATTCACCGCTGCCCCGAGGAAGGTCAGCATGGGAATATTGGTAACCAGGAGCAGAAAAAATACCCGGGTCAGCTTATTTTCCGTCACCAGCCCAATCCAGCGAAAGCTGAAGACGATCGTCAGGAGAGACAGAATGATATTCAGGAACCGCAGATAAACAAGATCCGATATCGGCAGGACATTGAGGGGAAGGAATCTTCCCATCAGGTAGTAATAGACCCAGGGAATATGCGTAACACTCCCGAGGTGATATGTACCTGCCGAATTTGACGGCAAGCCCCAGGTCCCGGCAAAAACCCTGCTCATGCCGAAATGGGTTAATTCATCGGGGGGAATGGAGTGCGGGATATTGACGGCATAAAAAACGAGGCGTAATCCAAAGTAAACAAAGATTGTGGCAATCAAGGTCAGAAAAAAGGTATCATTTCCCCCTGACCTGTCCAATAATTTTCCTTGTCCCTGCATGAACTGAAAACCTTTTTTCTCCGGGCTTGGCAGTGTCAATCAGCAGCTCTGACACATTACTGAACCGGGGATGCCTGATCCGCGTCAAACTGTTCAACCAGTTTCTGATACTGGGGATTCACCGGTTCAAGATGCAGAAGTTCTTCATATTGTTGTAGCGCCTCCTGGGAACGGCCTATTTTCTGATACAAATTTCCTAATAAATAATGAAAACTTGTAATTGTAGGATCCAGACGCACTGCAAGCTGATATTGCTCAAGTGCCATCTCAGGGCGTCCCGCAAGTTCGTGCGATTGTCCGAGAAAACGATGATACCAGGCATTTAAAGGGTCCAATCGGACAGCGATCTCGAATTGTTCATGAGCCTTTTCATGAAAACCAGCGGCTTGAAAAGCACTACCTAATAAGTAATAATACGCGGAATTCTCGGGATCCAGAATTACAGCTTTTCGATACTGCCTTATCGCCTTCTTCAATCTCCCTGATTGCTTATACAGGTCTCCTAAAAAACGACGATAGGCGGCATTTTCAGGATACAAACGAATTGCCGTCTTAAATTCTCTTTGGGCATACTCAAATAAACCTGCCTCCTGATACACCTTACCCAATAAATTATGATGGGCTGGATTATTAGGCTCCAGGTTGACGGCGATCTGATATTGTGTTATTGCCTCATCCAATTTTCCTTCTTGTCTGTACAGATCGCCTAAACTCCAATAATAGAAACTCTTGTCGGGATTTCTTGAAGAGGCTTTTACTAACTGCGCATAAGCCTCTTCAAGAAATCCCGCTTCCTTGTAAACAGTTCCTAATAAATAATTATACCCTGAATTATACGGCTCCAGCTTGACCGCTTCCTGGAGCTGCTCTATAGCTCTGTCCAATTGATCGTTCTTCAGATACAATGTCCCGAGGTGGTAAATAATACCTGAATTATCCGGATCGAGCTGATAAGCTTTCTGGTACTGTTGCAGAGCCAAAGAAAACTGTTCAGATTTTTCATACAAGTCTCCAAGTCTGCAATGGTAACGAACATTTTCAGGATCTAAACGTATCGCTTCCTGATACAAAATGATAGCTTGCTGCAAATCTCCTTCATCGTAATACTTTTCTCCTTGATCAGCATGAAAACGTGGTATTTTCACTTTAGAGTTGAGCATTAAGTCGACGTCATTTTTTGTAAATGAACAATCCCTATAAAAAATAAGTTCGCGAACTTGATCAAATCGTTTCGAATCTTTGTCAAGAAGTTCGTTAAGTCCAATAACCACTTCATCTGAAAATATAGTTGGAGTCAATCCATCATATTTTACCCCTTCTTTGACCCTGTAGAGAGAATATACTTCATTATTATCTCCTGGAGGTGAAGCCTGAAAAATTAATTCAAACATATCTGAATTATTAAAATATCTACTCAAAGATCGAAACAGAGGAGAGAGTATTAAATACTCTATCTGATTAGTATGTATAAAATCGACAAATTGAGACTCGAACAATAAATAAAGGCGAAACTGAGGTTCCAATGGTGATAAGAGTGAAGAGACATAGAGAGGTTTTTCATGGTTGTTTTCCGGAGGCATACCCAAATATTCTTGATTTATAGTACGCCAAATCATTGGAAAAGCATGAATTTTTTTTTCCCCACCAAGATGAAAAAAGACATTACGGCTTAGAAAATAGTTGCCCCCCGCAATTCCACCATGATCATGCGGGAGTTGTCGTAGAATATTTATAATCTCCATCAAATACGGGTTAACAAAGAATCCAGTTACTTCAGGGTTAATATGTTTTTTTTCAGTTATATAATGATATAGAGTTGTTTTTTGAAAAAAATTTACAAATCCGAGATCTTTTTCTTTTTGGGCAAATATCTGCATAATAACGATTGCAAGGATAAAAATATAATATCCTGAACTAACAATGAAAGAAGGGAATTGAATTCTCTTGCCAATCCAGCCAACTATACAAAACACACTATAGCTAAGAGCGATATAAGAAAAAAACATTGAAATAAGTACTTGACCGAATCGCCAATGATTTTTTCCAATAAAAAAAATAATTGGAGAAAACAACAACAACCCGAGAAAAAGAAGTTTACTGCCCTTGTGTCCACTTATGGCATAAAAGAAAACCATGGGCCAACTGATCAAAAATAAGGGTGCTATAGTGAAATTGGTTGATACTGTATTAGTTTGACCTGAATAAAAGTATACAAAAGAAAAAATGAAATGTTTTAATGAAGCAAGGAGACTGATAAGTGCATTATACTGTTCCCCTGTGTCATTACCGTTGAGCGTATTCGTGATGTTTTCAGCAACAACTGGCCCAGCTGTGCCAATAAGGAATGATAAGCCGGCATGACGAAAGAGATATATCAGCCATGGCAAAAGAATTATGAGAGTGATGAACAGGCTTGCACAAACTCCAAGGAAATTTCCCCTATATCGATATTCTTTTACCCATCCGAACATCAAGAGTCCAATAGGTAAAAAAAGAATGGAAACTTCTTTTGTAAGAATAGCAACGCCCAGAAACAGACCTGACAATACATAACATAGTGTCTTATTTTTATTCTGCTCCAACCCAGCAAACAGAAAATAGCAGTGAAGGAGTACAAAAAAAGGCCAGACAGCATCAATAAACTGAAACGACCAAAAACTTATGCTGTAGGAACTAAGAACGAGTAATGCTGATGCAATACCAATTTTTTCGCTGAATAACCTTTTTCCGAGATAATACAAGACTACGGGATTCAGTATGCAGAAAAGCTTGACGACGCCGATCGCGCTCAAGCCCTTCACCCCGAACAGCTTAAAGCTTGCAGCGATCATGAGGGGAAAAACAGGCCCTCTGAAAAAAACCGGTGAACCATTCATATCAATATAACCGTTCCCATTAAAAATATTCAGGGCGTAGGTCATATAGAGGGACATATCAGAAGCTATTTGATTATAGCTATGGGTATATGAAATATACCCAACTAATATTAATGTGATCGGTATAATAAAAGAACCTCGACTTGGAGTTTCTTTACTTAAGTCAATAGCCATAACTATATGTTCACTATAACAATTTGTATATTTTTAAGAAAATTTCCTTTATTCTTTTCCTTTTTTCGGACTTCTTTTTTTGGATCCCCAAACCTTAAAGAAATATAATGGCAACCAAAATACAACTACTGCAACATTCTCAATGATTCGAAAACCAACCAAAAAAACCGCGATAATATCCTTGGGTACGCCCGCTCCTGCAAGAGCGACAAACCAAGCTGCATCGGCAAATCCCAACGCTCCAGGAGTAAAACTGATAAGTATACTGGCCTGGACCAAACCTATGGCAATGAATGTATCGAGAGGTGTGATCCCCAGCCCCACCACCATTGCCGCCAGCCAGGCACGGACCGCCAGCATGACCTGGCCGGCGGCAGTCAGAAAATAGGCCCGCAGAACCGTTCTTTTCTGCAGCAGATCCCATTCCTCCAAGTGCTGCAAGGCCTCCATTTTTTCCCACTGCCCATGTTTTTTTATGAAGGGAAACAAGGACAGAAATTGTACCGCCAGGGAGACGATCAATTTCAACAGCCGCAACCACAACGTATAGTGAACTATGATCAATAAACTGATTATGACAAACTCGGCAATGATGATCAGGGCCACCTGGTTCACCGTTGATTTACCCAGGAGCAGGAGCATGAGAGGCCAGGAACACATCAGCATGAAAAAACCGTCGAACATTTTGTCCAACAGTATCGAGGCCGCACTCTTTTTCAGGGAAACACTTTCCAGCTTCTTGAGGGCTGCCGCCCTGCCGATAAAAGTGCCGGCGGTATGGGGGACGATTGCTCCTATGGCCAATGAAGAGAGCGAATAAAAAAAATAGGTGAGATTGTTGGTGAGTCGGTGACCGACCAGACTGTCAACAATCACTCCCCAGCGGACGGAAAAAATAAACATCATCAACCCAGTACCCAGGATCGCAGCAATAAGCCACCGATAGTCGGGATGAGTAACCTTCTCAAAAGATTCAAAGCCGCCGAAATACAGCAATCCGCCAAAACAGAGAAGGCCCGCCAGTGTCAGCAGAACACGACGTATAGTGCTTTTTCGGGACCCCTGGTTCGCCTGGTTGGGACCGGAGGGTGCAAGTCTGGAGCTACCGTCAGTCATCATGAAACCGTTCTTGAATGCTGGTTAATGAATTCGTCAAGGCGATCCGAACAAAGCAGGTGAACATTGGCAATTACTTTTTCCTCCGGCCAGTCCCACCAGCGTATTTGCAGTAATGCCTGTATCTGCTGCTCAGGAAAACGGAATTTTATATTGCGGGCCGGGTTTCCCCCGACCACGGAATAGGGCTCAACGTCCCTGACAACAAGAGCACCTGCGGCAACTACCGCCCCATCGCCGATGGACACACCTGATAAGATGGTCGCCCCCTCACCAATCCAAACATCATTTCCAACCGCTACGGGTCCCTTGTCAAAAGGATGACCATCCTCATACTGCCCGGGCAGGCTGAACAATATCCTGAAAGGAAAGGTGCTGATCCACTCAATATGGTGATTCCCGCCACAGATAATTTTAACATTTCTGGCGATGGAGCAATATTTGCCAATGGTTATCCGGCTGTTGCTGCCGGCAAAACTAATAATCTTTGGCTTGCCGTACGTGTGTTTACCTATTTCCAAGGTATATCGACGGTAACGCAGCCGGCGACTGAGAATATGGAAATAATACATGAACGTCTTGCTCTTCATTGTTGCAAGCCGTTTCCTTCGTTACGGCCCCGAGTGGTTCCGGACAGCTTGTACTGCAAGGAAAAGAACAGCCAACAGGGAAACAAAAGAAAAAAAACAAAAGCTATCCCCGCTCCGGCAACATAAGCAACCCTTCTTTCCCATGACGATAGGCCGAGATAGGACATCTTTTTTATAATTCCGGCCAAATAGAGGGGATAATTTCTGCTGAAATCTGACGGGGACAACATTCGGGCAAAGAGGGAAAAGCGGTTTCGGGTAATTTTCAACAATTTGGCTAACCCATGAAGAGAAGATACCTGCTTTTGCACCTGGTTGTGATAGACAACTGCCTTAGGACAAAAAACTATTTTGCCGCCCCGATCCGCAACGCGCAGGGACAACTCTGTATCTTCGCAATACGCATCGATCTGTTCATCGAAAAGGTCTTCGCTGTCGTAAAGCACTGATCTTCTCATGAAGAAAGCTCCGCCCGTCATGAAATCGCCTATTCTTTCCTTTTTTTCCACCTCAACATATTGAATGTAGCCGTATCTGGTCAACTGGTATTCATATGCAGGAAATTCATCAGGCTTGCATCTTCTGAATTCAGCCACTGACATGACCCACGGCATGATCATATTCGTGTTGATGGCGGTACATCCTGGGAATGTATTCAAGGTATTCAAGGCTTCCAGAAAAAAATTCTCCTCCAGAATCGTATCCTGGTTGAGGCAACAGATTATGTCACCGGTCGTTCGTCTGAAGGCGATATTATTGCTCCTGACAAAACCGAGGTTTTCCTTCCCCGGGATAAGATACGCCTCAGGACATTTTTCTTTGATATAAGCACAGGTTTGATCAATGGAATTGTCATCCCTGATGATAATTTCCAGTTCGAGTCCATTTTTCTTGACGTTATGCAACGATTCAAAAAAAAGGCCCAGATCATTGACCCCATTATAGGTTGAGATTACAACAGAAACCTTCATTCCTGCCTAACCTTCCTGCAAATAAGCCGAATGGCACCGCCCCTTTTCGCAAGAGCTTCACCATACGCCAATGGCAGGGAAAGAACCTGCAGGAAAAGGTACAGCAGCAGTAAATGCTTCGACATGGAACAGCGTAATTTTTCCGGCCTCAAACTGGGGAATAGACTTGCAATATAACCAGCAGGGGATATACGGGGTGAAAAGGTAGAAAGCCACTCTCTCTGGAACCCGGCTTTTTTTGCGATCAAGTCCAGAGAATTCAATGAAAAATGATACAGGTGCTCAGGGAGTTGCAAAGGAAACCAACGGTTTTGAAAAATCTGAAATTGAAAGCTTGCAATATTCGGCACCTCAATAAACACCAGGCCATCGCTTTTGAGAAGGCCATTCACCCTGTTTAAAACAGAAACCGGGTCATACAGATGCTCCAGAACATTATTAAGTATCACCGCATCGTATTTCTTACCAAAGCGGATCCTGGTAATGTCCCCACAATATCCAATGATACCGTAGAGTTGATTGATTTCTGTCAAAAGGGAGCTATCGATGTCCGTCACTTCAACATTATAGCCTGTTTCCTTCAGATATACTGCCAGCAGCCCCGAACCGCATCCAATCTCAAGAATGCAGCTCTCTTTTTTCAGCCTGCGGACAAGAGGCTTAATCATATATGCCAAACGTGCCTTATTGAAGGACTGAACCAACCCCTTGGTCTTTACCGCTGTGGTATTTCCTCTATTCTGGGTGAGCCAATAACCGCCGGAGTATATTTGCTCGAGCACTTCCATTGCGGGAAAGGGGAAAGTGTAGCAGAGGTGGCATGACGGGCAGCGATGAATTGTATAAGGTGTATTATACAGTTCCTGCCTGATACCTCTAACAGGCTGTCCAGACCCTGAACATACAGGGCATATACTCGACTGATTCCACATGAAGACCCCGGCTGCCTTCTATCGCCACCAGGATTTAATTATTGTCTTCAGAAACATTATCCCATAAATCAAATTAGCTCCTTTTTTGCTTTCTCCTTTTTCCCTGATTTTAATTTCTATGGGGACCTCCATAACGCGAAGACGTTTTTTCACCGCAACCAGCAATACTTCCGCCGCCTGGAATTGTTCTTCTTTTAATTGAAGCAGTTTCATCTTATCCATCCGAAACGCCTTAAACCCGCTTGAACAATCGGTCAATTTCACCCCGGTCGCGACACTCACCAGCCAACTGAAAAAATGGATGCCCATCTGCCTGATTCCGCTTGCTTTTTCATGTCTGCCAAGTATCCTCGACCCGATCACAAGGTCGGCTTCATCCTGCAGAATCGGGTAAATCATTGGTTCAATGTCTTCCGGGCGGTGTTGATTATCCGCGTCCATGGTCACCCCGATGCGGACGTTAAATTTTGCCAGTAAATCGTATCCCAAGCGTGAACTCCCTCCTTGTCCGCGATTTATGATATTTCTGACGGCAAGGCACCCGTGCTTTTGAGCAACCTGCAGAGTGTCGTCGTCACTGCCGTCATCTATCACCATTACACCGAGATCCAGATTTCCTATTGATCTTGGCATTTTTGGCAAGAGAATTTCAAGATTTTCTGCTTCATCATATGCCGGAATAATGACCATAAGAGGCTTGATCTTATCTTCCACGTTTTTCAGCTCCGCCACCTTCTCAAGTCCTATGCCTCGAACAAGCAGATCAAACTGATAGCGCAGGTCATCATGTCGGCTTTTTATATACAAAACGATGAAAAAGAGGAGCAGGACGCTGAAGACTAGAAGTCCAAGGAGCCTGCCGAATTCAGAACGTTCAAAAGATAAAAACCGCTGTAAGAAATTGACAAATTCCGGGTTCAAGGAAACAAGAAATACACTCAGACAAATAACGAAAGAGAGGAGAAAGTTGATTTTATGCCAATTTTTCCCTCGAAAATAAAAAAAGGACAATACCATGCCCGCACTGCCCAGCACCAAGCCAATCAGTCGCAAATTAGACATTTTTCTCTTGACCTGACCTGTTTATGTTTTTTGTATGCCGTTTTGCCATGAACCACTATCGTAAACGTAATAATAATCAACAATTTGTAATTTCAGACCATTAATGGCGACAGCCTGGGGAAATCTTTCAGCGACGACAGAAGACAGTCATCGCTGTGGAATGGTGCACGGCAGACAGAGATTACACATTAATTTACTCAAAAAGGCACTCAGGATGCTTTGGGTGCATTTTCCATGAACCAATTGATTGTCCGTCTCAATCCATCTTCAAGAGGAACTGCGGGCGACCAGCCTAACAGCGTTCTCGCCTTTGTCGTATCGGAGAAGTTTCTTTTTACGTCTCCGACACGCGGTTCGGAATAATTTATTTCGATGGACCTTGTTGCATCGTATTCTTTAAATATGGCTATCAGGCTGTCTGCAAGTTCCGAAACTGATGTTTCCTTAGCTGTTGCTATCTGAAAGGTCTCGCCACCTGCCCGGCTTTCATCAGCTGCCGAAAGGAGAGCACGGATCAAATCATCAATATAGATAAAATCCCTTGTTTGGGACCCGTCACCATAAATTTCCATGTCCTTGCCGTCCAGTATCCTCTTGATAAACTTTGCGACAACACTATCCTTCATTGTGGACAGTGGTCCATACACATTACTGAAGCGAAGCGCAACAGTTTCAACGCCAAAAGTTCTAAAATAAGCGGAACAATATCCTTCTCCAGCCAGCTTGCTTGCACCATAGGGTGAAACGGGATGCGGGGGCAGTTCCTCATGGATCGGAGGTTCACATTCGCCGGCAGGCGCCCCGCTCGATGCAAAAACAAACCTATTGACTTTATTTAACCGGGCAGCCTCAAGATAGTTCAGGGTGCCAATAACATTGGTAACACAATCGAAGCGTGGGTTCTTAACGGAAGGCGCGACACCGGTGTTCGCCGCCAGGTGGACGATGATATCCATACCCTCTGTAAGCTTGAAAGCCAACGGCTCGTCCAATATATCACCGACAACCAGTTCAACGGATGTGTCATTCCGGACAGGAAAATCGGCAAGCGTGCAATTGGTAGTGATAAACTCTGCTACGGACTGCAAATCCTTTTCGCTGCCGACTGACAGGTTATCAATTATCCGGATATAATTTCCTTGCTCAGACAACAATCTGCTGATTAAATTGCGGCCAATAAAACCACAACCTCCCGTGATTAACCATTTTCTCACCATTTTATCCCCCGGAATATAACATCCCTGCGTATATTTTTCTTGTACCGTTCCACCACCGTGAACATTTCTTCCATGCTTTCTTCAGTCAGATAATGGGGCTTCACCCCCAGTTCCAGCAGACCGTGATAGGCGGGGTTGTAATAATGCTCCTCCGCCTCAACCCTGGGGTTTTCAATGTGCTCAATCTGGACTTCGTAGCCCAGTTTCACGCCGACCCGCCGGGTCAATTCCGCCAGTTCGTTCACACTGAACGTTTCCATAATCTGGTTGTAAATACGAAGCTTACCGCTTTCCGCCGGATGCTTCTGGGCGAGATACACGCATTGCAGCGTATCATTGATATTCAGGACCCCCTTGGTCTGCCCCCCTTTCCCGTACACCGTCAGAGGGTAGCCGACTATGGCCTGCACGATGAACCGGTTGATGATGGTGCCGAAAATCTCATCATAGTTGAAAATGGTCTTCAACCGCTCATCCACCCCGGATTCTTCGGTGAGCATTCCATACACCGGACCCTGCATGAGATCCGTAACCCTGAGGCCCCACATGCGCACCCCGAACCACATGAGGTCCGTGTCCATGATTTTGGACGTATGGTAAAGGGAGGATGCCTGGCGGGGAAATAAAAAGGTATCTTCCCGGCCTTTATGCCGGACGGTCAGCCATCCTTCCTCGATGTCGATATTAGGGGTCCCGTATTCTCCCATGGTTCCGAGCTTTATGATATGGGTGTCCCGGGAAAAATCCCTGACAGCGAACATCAGGTTATTGGTCACCAGCAGGTTGTTGCTGATTGTGGTGTTTGCGTATTTGTAATTGATCAGGGAATACGGCGCGGACGGCTGCTCGGCATAGTGAACGATCGTTTCCGGAACGCCGGTGAAGGACTTATTGATGGCCCAGTCATAGCTGACGGTTCCGGAAAACAGCGACCGCATGATTTCGGCTTCGCGGAGATCGCCGATGACCACCTTGATCTCCTTGCCGGTCCGCCGGTACCAGATCGCCGCCCGTTCCGCCAGGGAGGGGAGCGGATACAGCATGCCGACATCAAGTTCCAGGCAGCTGTTCCGGCGGAAATAATTGTCGGCCACGGTGACTTCGTACCCGCGCTGGGAAAAATACATGGCCGTCGGCCAGCCAAGATATCCGTCACCCCCGAGAATCAGCACATGCATGTTTTTTTCACCTTATTGGAGAAGCCATCGCAGCAGCTGTCCATTCACTGCGCAGCGGTGGGGGCAAGCAGATTGTTCCCGGTCAGGAAGGAGAGCAGATCGGCCTTGGTCAGCGGCTGTTCATTGGACGAGATATATGGATTCGACACCTTGCCGGGAAAAATCCCTTCATAATCATAGACAATGTTGCGGTAACTGTCTCGGAATGCAGGGGTGACGGCAAAATAATCCGTTAGCTCCACCGCCCGCTGAACCTCCTCCTGGGTCATCAGCTCCTCGTAGAGTTTTTCTCCCGGCTTGGCCCCGATCTCCACAATTTGTATTTCGCCCGGGTCGTACCCGTATTGCGGCGCAAGCTCTTCAATCATGACCTCGGCCAGGTCGGATATTCTGATGACCGGCATCTTGGTGATAAGGACCTCCCCGCCCCGCGCCAGGGCTACGGAGTCAACCACCAGCTTGACGGCCTGGCGGACACTCATGACGAAGCGGGTCATCCTGGGATCGGTCAGGGTCACCGGCCCTCCATGGGCAATCTGCCGGTGAAAAATGGGAACGACCGAGCCGCTTGAACCAAGGACATTGCCGAAACGAGTCGAGGTAAAAATGGGCCCCAGCCCCCGATGGTTACAATTGGCGGCGGTCATCAGCCGTTCGCCCATGAGTTTGCTGGTGCCCATGACATTGGTCGGATTCACGGCTTTATCGGAACTGGTGAATATCACCTTTTCAACCTCATTTTCGAAAGCGGCATAGATAACATTCTGCACCCCGTTGATATTTGTCTGCACGGCTTCAAACGGAGAGCGTTCGCACATGATCACATGCTTGAAGGCGGCGGTGTGAAAAACGACATCAATTCCGCTCATGGCCCGGCACAGTTTGTCCCGGTCGCGAACATCGGCAAGGAGAAAGCGGGTACGCTGTTCCCGGACATAAGATTGGTCCAGAAAAAAAAGCCCGCTTTCATTGTTGTCAATTCCCATTACTTCAGCGGGCTGATATTCGCCTTCATGCAATAATCTGATCAGTGCTCCGCCGACCGTACCGCATGCACCGATAACAAGTACTTTTTTCCCCTGGAGAAAGCTTTTATTTTTCATACAAATAGTCTCCGCAAAAAAACTGTATTCTACTGTTTTCTACACAATCTGTCATCAGGTGTAAACCGATGATTCATACCTTGTTCATTATGTCGCAACCGCTGAAACTCGGCCTGGATGCACAAAGCGGCAGGCGGCCGCTGCCGGCTTGCGGTCCTGGTCCCAGTGAACTTCTGAAGAACTCTTTTTGCGCGGTGGACCTGCCCCCGCGGTCAAAGCCGGGCTGCCCGACCGGAAAGGGTCTGTGGGTTGTCGGCCGGGCAATGGTGAAACCGCGTGCAGGCGGCGGCGCTCTTTATGGCACGCCGGGAGGAAGGGAGAACGGGGCTGTCATCATCTTACGGCCGCGCCTCGATGTTCCGCAGGAACTTGAGAAAGCCTGCTGCCAGCAATATCAGGACAACGTAGAGCACAACTTCATAATAAAAGAGACTGTTGAAATAATAGGCGAACCAGCCGAGAGCCAGCGTAACCGCAAAAAAGAGGTAGAGAATCAGGAGAACCCCGCTTTGCTTCAGGAGGGCGAAAAGCAGCAGGGCATAACTTCCCAGCCCTGCGGCCACCACAAAAACCGAACCCTTCACAAAACCGCCGTAGACAATGATATCGCCAAAAAAAGTTTTCACATTGCTGGTCTTCGGGGCAAAAAGATGGATGTTTACCCAGAATTCGCTGAAACTCTCCATCACTTCCCGGCCGAGAACGAAATACACAATATTGCGGAGGGGCTGGAACAACAGGAGAAAATCATGATCGGTCTGGATACCGGTCCTCAAATGCTCGCTCAAACCGACAACTCCCGCAAACAGGTAATGAAAAAAATGAATGAATATGAACTTGGAATCAACATTTCCCAGGGCAATGACATAGGAAGCGGAGAAAACCCCCGCCCCGAGCACGAGGACCAGGATGATTTTGGCGATATTGACCCGTGACTGCTTGACCATATGCCGGGCAAACAGGGCGACCATGAGGGTGATGATGACCCAGCCCTTGACGTTGTAGATCATCAGGTAGACCAGGGTGAACAGGAAGACAAGAGCTGTGCCGAGGGTCAATCTTCTTTCACTGGCGAAGAGATAGGCCGCATTGTACTTCATCATGCCGAGACAGTGTCCCACCAGGCCGCCTCCGGCAAATGCCGTGCCGAATCTATCACTCCCTATGCCGCCGACGAGCAGATAGGTCAGCACAAAGCCGGCGGAAACAATAAGGAGAAAGAGGTAGCTCACTGTTTTAATCAGCCGGGAGACCAGGGTGTCGAAACGGATAAGGGCAAAGGGCCAGACTTCTATTCTGTTTTTGATTGTGCATACGCTCAACAGCATCCCCGGCAGCCAGAACAGTGCCGTGCCATACATAAAGATCCCGATGGTGAAGATATCCGTCCGCAGAAATCCGATTCTGTTCCCCAGGAGAACAGACAGCGCCACCACGGCAACAAAGGGGAGCCCAAGGAAGCCGATGGGGGTATATATGGTGTTAAATATCCTCCGGTCAGCGAGGAGAAAAAGCAGGATCTCCAGGGCGAACAATATGGCGGCAATATAGAGCATGCCGGTTACCTGCGACGGGAAGAAGGAGACGGAGGCAGAAGCGTGCCCCCCTGACCTTGCAAAGGCTGGCGATGCACGTCACCGCCCCCTTTCCAGGAGAATGTTGAGTTCGGTTGCCCGCAGATCGTGATCGGCATAGGCGCGGAAACAGGAGTCGGCGGGGAGTGCAAAGTCCAGCGGTGCGTCATAGGTATTCACTTCCTTGCGCATGATTTGAAAACCCAGGTCCTGAAAAATGGCGTAATAGTCGGGCGGCCGCAGACGATTGGTATAGGCGAACTGATTGCCGGCCAGCCGTTGCCATTGCTTTTCCGTATAGCGCAGAAAGTTCAGCGGGGTTATGGCGGAATCCTGATGCTGAAAATGATCGCTCAGGTCAATGAAATGAATGGCCACCCCATTTTTCTTGAGGAGTCTTTTCGCCTCGAGCATGATGCGGCGGATAGCTTCGGGGCTGATATGTTCCATAACGGTATTGGACAGATGGCAGTCGACGGATTCGTCCGGCAGCGCAAGACTGCCCGCGTCGGCCGGCGCCAGATAGTGTATCCCGATTTTGGTGAAAAACAACTGCGGATTGTCCTGATGGCGCAGCAAAACTGCAAACCGCTGCCGCACCATCTCTTCAGGGACATACCTCGACCAACTTCTGATCAGCTGGTCCCTGGACGAGGCGAATCTGCGCAGCATGCCTTGGAGGAGGCCCTCGTCCTGGCGGCGGTGCAGGTCGACGGTATACACTCTCCGGGCGCCCATAAGGGCGAAACATATCGGAATCACCGGTTTATGGCCCGTCCCGACCTCCAGAACAACGGAGCCGGGAATGGAAATCTCCCGGTCGGCCAGCCAGGAGGTCATTTTCTCCTGGGCCGAGATCCTGCTGGCCGGGTCGGCATTGAGATTTCCGAATCTTTTCTGCAGCACTTTATACATCTGCTCTCCGGCGGGAACGCCGGCGAACAGCTTCATGATCAGCGCTTTCCATTTCCAGTTCATACCACTCGCATCTTCAGCGTCTGGTTCATTTCGGACGCCGTTTGCCTCACCGCCTCACCGCCGCCGCTATTTGTTTAAATGTATTTTCCATTATATCGACGCAATGCTCCCATTCATAATTGCTCATGACATGTTTTCTGCCCGCCTCCCCCAATCTTTGGCGCAAATCTCGGTCAACCACCAGCCTTTTCAGGGCTGCAGCCGCCTCTGCCGGGTCCTCGCGAGGGACGATCAGGCCGGTCTCACCATCAAGGACGACTTCCGCCGGGCCGTCGGCATCGGACACGACGACAGGGACTGCGCAGGCGCTAGCCTCAAGAATGGCCACGCCAAAGCTCTCGCTATCCAGCCTGCTCAAAGCAACATATATATCCATCTTATTTAAGAAATGTGGAACCTGGTCGTGTCTAATCGAACCTGTAAAGGTAACAATCTCTTTAATGCCCAGCTCAACTGCCAAATCACAGAGCATTGCTTTTTCAGAACCGCTTCCGACAACAAGAAGTCGTAATTTCGCGGCCAGATTGGGTTGGGTCTCCAATAGCATTTCTCTAAGAAGAGCAAATGAACGCATCAATGTGTCGATACCATACTTACACTCAAGCTTTTTTACAGTGCCTATAGTAACGTCTCCCCCATCATCTTCTCTGCTTTCAATAGGACGAAATTTTTCAATATCAACACCGAAAGGAGTAATCACGATATCTTCCAATAATGGATAAATCTTCCTTGCTTCACGGGCCATTGCATGACTGGTTGAACAGATCAAGTCGGCACTTGCCAGGTTTCTGACCAACAAACTGTGTTTTTTTGCTGACTGGTGCGGGAAGTCGTAGATATCACTGCCCCAGACCGACAACAGATAGGGATGAAAGCCGCTCAACCTGCCAAGCGTGCCGTAACCGCTTGCATAGTGGGCATTCAGGAGATCGGGGCTGAATTTCTGAAGACAGTATCGCAGGTACGGTGCATTGAGAAAGTAGCCCCAGGGAGGAGGAAACGGGAGCCTGACCTTTTTGACGGCCGGGGAGAGTCCGTCCTGCTCATGGCGGTGCAGTGAAAACACCGTGACTTCATTCTTGCGGGCGGCCAAACTGTTGGCCCAGCGGATCGTATGAATAACGTTATGGTTCGCCAGAAATGCGATTTTCATAAATTTGAGATAAAATCGGCATCATTCATGATCGCAAAAAACCGTCTCCGGTCGACCCCATCCATGCTCGCCGAGTCCCGCATCAGGTTCCGGAGAAAAAGTATCCTGTGCCGCCTCGATATCTGGTATCTCCTGCCGAGCAGGTTGTAAATAAAAATGCCGTAACAAAAGCGCCAGGGCTGCCAGAGCGCCAGAGGCCAGTATTTCCTCAGGTTGATAAACCTGTTTAAATAATGCACATATACCTTGTTCACAGCCTTCTTTGAAGCCTTATTCACCGAGGATCCGACCTTGTGATAAATAACGGAATCCAGACAGCAGCTCATGCGGACCCGGTGTTTTTTCATGCGAAGGCAAAACTCGAAATCCTCTTCGCCGAAAAAAAATTGTTCCGAGAGGCCGCCGTATTTCTCCAGCAGGGCACACCTGATCAACAGCGCACAGCCCGTCACAAAGGTCACGTCCAGGGAAGGCCTCGCGGGCAGGGCGGCAACCGGCTGATTGACGTACTTGTATTTTCGTGCGCCATACCATTTCAAATCCCCCCCGCAGTTCCAGACAACTTCCGGTCTGTCATAATACCTGATCTGGGGCACGACAACCTGACAGGAGGAATTCTGCTGGAGGAAATCCACCAACAGTGACAGTGCATGGGGATCGGCAACCGTATCGTTGTTCAGCAGCCAAACATACTCCAGGCGCGCTGCCAGGGCAATTTTTATCCCCTGATTGCACCCTGCGGCAAATCCCTCATTCTCTTGATTCACCAGGACGGTCAACAACGGTTTGCCCGCATCAGCGGGTGTTGGGGGGGGAGAAAGAAGATTCTTGCATATCTCCGTGGCCCGGCTGCCGTCAGGCACCACCCTGGTGACGAATTTATCCTCCGCCCAGCCCGTAATTTCAGCTACCGATGCATCCGAAGAGGCATTGTCGATCAGGAGTATGTGGTGGCAGGAACAATCAAGTCCGAGAAGGGAATCGAGACACGCTATCGTATCCCGATAACCGTTATAATTTAATACAATTATTAATACTTGTTTATTCGCATACATATGAATGTTGCCAATGATATGGATACTGCTGCTACGAATATTTGAAAATACTTATATTCAGCTTTTTGCCGGTAAAATACAGGCAGGCTAAATTGTGAAAAGCCAATGTCGAAGCAGTTGCTATTGCCGCGCCAATACCTCCGAATTTGGGTACAAGCAATACATTGAGAGAAATATTGAGCAGGGCGGAGAAAAATATATTGTTTCGCAGGATTTTCTCATGACCGGTCATCATAAGCAGATAACCTACAGTTCCAGTAACCACATTGACAAACTGACCGACAGCAAGAATCTTCAGAATGGGGGCGGCAGCTATAAATTGTTCTCCGAAAATGGCTAATATTTTGCCGGCAAACAGGAAGAATATAAGCAAAACCGGAAGCCCCAGAATCAGTAAAATCAACAGACTCCTGTTGGCTATGATTTGAATTTCATGCATTCTGCCCTGTGAATACAGAGCGGAAAATTTCGGCGCCACCACGCTTTCGACAACCGTGAACAACAAGCCCGTCAGGGCGACAACACGATTTGCAATGCCATAAATACCAACCACCGAACTTTCATGCCATATGCCGAGCATCACGATATCCAGCGATCCATTGAGTAAATGCAGGATGGATACCCAGAAAAAAGGTGTGCTGAGGGTCATCAACGACCTGATGGAATACAGGGGAATTGTAATTTTCCTCACAGCTGCTTTTCGCCGCCACAGGATGGCTGCGCCGAAAAAAATGACCACACATGCAAGGACGTAAATTTGGCAGACGGTATGAACCGCGGGAGAAAAAAAAGCGACAGCGCCGAGCATGAGAAAGCACAGGAGGGGAATGCCTGTGTGCTGGATGAATATTGCCATGGATGTTGCCGAAACAGCCTTGAAAGCTGCTGACTGGATAAGCATGAGGCTGAACGGGACGACTGACAGAGTCATCCAGCGGAGAGGATAAACCAAAGCAGGCTCTTTAAAAATTACGACTGCAAGCTGGGAGGAAAAAACAAAAAGAAAAATGGTTATCACGACGGCTGCAAGGAGGGTTACCCCTGAAGCAGTCCGGTAAATTCCAGCCACCAGGGACCATTTGCCGCCAGCGGCACTCGATGAAACAAGCCGCAACACTGCGTAGTCGAGACCCAGACGACTGAAAACCGTTGATATCATGACAACCGGGATGGTCAAAAAAAAGATCCCGGCTCCCGAGGCGCCCAGAAGGCGACTGATGAGAAAAGTAAAGCCAAAATTACACGCCACCCCCATAATACGGACCAGGAATGGTTTATAGGATTTCAGAAACAGCTCCAGCAACTGGGGATCATGCCTGAGCAGATTGAACATCTTCAGCGAAAAGTACATGAAATCTTTTCTGCAACGCCTGGTAAAGACGGCTTCATGCCGGAAATTAGGAAGAGGGGCGATTAGAAGAAAAAAGGCCTTAACTTTGCAAGGAAACTGCCAATAGATTCCCCCGGCTAAAGCCGGGGTACTTACGGTTATAACTCCTTAACGGAGTTAACCAATCATTACCGCGTCTCTTACTCTGGGTAATGATTGGAAGGCTCATTCATCCACGGGTAAACCCGTGGTGTTCTGTCTTCGACCGCATAATAAAAGCCTTTTCTTGATTAAAAAATCGAGAAAAGGCTTTTGACATCTGTTGGAAGTAACGCCAGTTTGCCTTACTTCTTGGTAATAAGTAGAGGATTAAGAAATTCTGGCGTCAATCAGTCGTTCATATAAATTATGCTAATGAGAGATCCAGGGGCCGTTCCAAGTGTTCTTACCCATACAGTCTTACCAAGCGAATAGGCGGTCAGCAGAGTGGCCAGTGCGGAATCTCCCGCGTCTTTTGAGAGATAGAACTGTACTGTCCCGGGCCAAGCTTCTGGCGACCCGGTGTCATCAAGCTGAACCATATAGCCGGAAGATGCTGTTCCACCAGCCCCGGGGGAAACTCCTACTCTTTTGATGACACATCTCGTACCGTCAGCGGCAAGGGCCTGACCTGCCAAGGCTACAAAAAACATACACAAAGACACTAATACAAAAATGCGTTTTTTCATTGGGGTCCTCCTGAAGTTAATTATTATGAATTATTTATACTTCACCAAATTTTTTTTTCAATTTTTTTTTTACTATTTTAGCTTTTTCTGAAAATAAAGCAAATTAAGTACCAATCATGAATCACCCCCCACTTTTTTGGTTTGTCAGGACAAAACGTTGCTTTCCGATTCTTCCTGATTCCTTTGCAAACAGCCGGCAACCCTTGCCTGATAGGCATCGCCGCCTGCCACAACTTTCCTCGTGAGTACAATACCTGAATTGCACTCTAAGAAAGAATATTTGTCCGGTTGTACGGGACAGCCGGACAAATTCCTATCCAACCGGACAAAATCAATGACCAAACCGATTTTCTCATCCGTTCGAAATGACAGCATCTTTTTTGGCATTGGTATTATGCTGAGGATTTTTTTTAATCACATCATGGTATTTATTATGTTTTATCATTCGCATCATTCGGTTGCAGGTCGATCGGGATGAACAATAGCCGGAAGGTAATGTAAAATTGACGATCCTGGTGTGTTCAACTGGAGTTGGATGGTGGGCTCGTCCGGATCGTCGCTGGTGATGGCCAGGCAGCCCGTATCGACGCCTTCGTCCACCGGGGCATAGGTTACTTCCAGGATCTGGCTTGCACCGCCTGCCAGGGTAAAGGGTGCATCCGGTGCCGTCATCCAGCTGAACTCATTGCTGGTCCCGGGACAGAGTGCGATCAGGGTGACGTTCAGGTCCGCGTCACCCAGGTTCTGAATCTCAGTGTTCAGAGTTGCCGAGCTGCCCGCGGGCACTTCGCCAAAGTTGAGCGCAAACGGATTGAGGTTGATGTCCGGGGCAGCCACGGCAGCCTGGCAGTCGGTGTCAGCCTGGTCATACAGCCCGTCACCGTCATTATCAAGGCCGAAGGTGCCGGCAAAGGTTTCATTCCCGTCCGGGTTGCAAGGGTCGTTGGGTTTTGTGGGCCGATCCGGATCCACGATTGAATAGTAGGGCGGCAATACATTCTCACCGACAGTGGTGAATGTGGCGGCATTGGTATCATTGTGACAATTCGCGCAGATGGCAATGCCCGCATTCTGGTGATGCTGTCGCAAACCGGCACTGGTGACCGTGCCCCCTTCGCCAGTTTCGGCGCGTCCATGACAACCGAGGCAGCTGATCGTGTATTGCGTAGTACCCACCACTACGACGCCAGTAGAAGAATCAAGATTAACCGGAGTCCTGCTCCCAGCCGTGTGACAGGTGTCGCAGGCGTTGGGCATTATGATTCGACGGTGGATGTCGTGCAGGCTGGTGATAGTAGTACCAGTATAGGTATCGCTCCAGGCGGCCCCATCACTCTGGGCTATATAGTTAGGAGCGAGGAAATCGCCATGGCACGCGGCGCAGTTGTCTGCCTGATTGGTTGAATACGTATCATAAGCGCATGCTGCGGATACCCATGCCGCAATCAACAGCAGAGTCATAAGGCCAATTTTCATCAACTTTGGTTTATCCATAATAATTTGATCCCTAAGGTAAAATTAGTTTTGATGTAGATCCAGCCGGTTAAATAGAAATCCTTGGCCGGGACCACTATAATTCATAGTATGGAAAAAAGATTCACCCATTTATTCTTTTTCCCTACAAATAGTATTTACCATGATTCCTGTAAGAATTGGAAATCCATCTGTGGCCGATATGAGCAAAACTTTCACAGCAGCTATAATACAAGTTAATGACAGTAGTCCATCACGAGTCTCCTTTTTTTAAGTTAAGGTTAATTCCACTATCTTACCGCAAATAGTTAACTAGTACCATGTAACAGTTACAACTTCGGATAAAGACGTTTCAGTTTAATGCGTGCATCAGCTGTCGTGAACTGCCAGTCAATTGTTCTCATCGAGTTGTTCCTGTCGTTCTGCCAGGCAGTCACCTCGGCTTGCATGGTGACCATATCAGGGATACGACGGTCAAGACACTGGCCTTTCAGGACACTGAGTTCAATTTCCGCCATGTTGAGCCAACTCCCGTGTTTCGGCGTGTAATGAATTTCAAGTCGCTCTGCCAAACGCCTTGCCTCCCTGGCTTCGAATGTCTCGTAGAGCGAAGCCACCTGGTGGGTGTTCAGGTTGTCCATCACCAGTCGAACCTTGATCGCCTCAGGGTAGCGCTCGTCAAGCATCTGTTTGATCTGCTCTGCCCAATCCTTTCTGGTTCGCCGCTCGGTTACCGCCACATGCCGCCTGCCGGCCAGGGGTTCAACTTCTATGAATATCTCCGCCACACCATTGCGCACGTATTCATCATCAATGCGCGCCGCCTGTCCCGGCTTGCATGGAATGGGGGTGCGAATTTCGCCAATCAACTGCTTGCAGGATTCATCCATGCAGACCACCGGATACTCCGGATCATAGGGCAGATGATACACCTCCAGGACATCTTCCATCGCCGCTACAAAGGCCGAGCTCCCTTGCGGCGGGATTTTCCAGTATTTCCGGAGGTGAGGTTTACATTCATTTTTTTTAATACCCGTTGCACGGTCATATGGGAAACCGATGGCGCCAGGTTGAGTTCCACCGCTTTGTCGGCCAGTAATCTGACCGTCCAGCGGCGATGTCCGGACGGTGCTTCCGAGCAGGCCAAGGCAATCAGCCGGGCTTCGAAGGCCCCGTCAAAGATCACTTCGCGCGGCGGCCTCACTCTTGGCTTGCGAACAAGGGCGGCTTCCAGCCCGTCTTCGACAAAGCGCTTTTTCAAATGTTCGATGGTCCGGCTGGTTACGCCAAGCGCTGCGGCAACATCGGCGACATTCCAGGCGGGACCATCCGGGGAAGCGTCGCAAAGTAGTAAGGCCCTGGCATGGATGAATTTTTTGGCCGGGGTTTTACCGTTTCGTGTCAGCTCCTCCAATTCATTCCGTTCGTCCTTGGTAAGTGTAACTCGATATCGTGGTGACATGGCAGCCTCCTTTTGTTTCTGCTGCCATTATACACGATCCGAGAAAAATACGAAATATTATATGTTACATGGTACTAGGCTTTCCAGCAAAATGAAACATTGCTTACGGGGGTACGGACCCTATATAAACATTAAGCAATATATGTGCCAGAGTCAGAGATAACGATCAGTAACAATTATTAATTTCAAAATTCTCATCCAGCTAAAGCAACATTTTTTTAAAATTTTTTTGAAGGGAAGCTGTCTCATCAAAAAAAATTGAATGGTTTTTCCTACACTCGATATAAATAAATTCAAAATGTTGAATCCTTGCCGGAAAAGATAATTGCGTTACTGTCGTCGATTGGACCCAGGCCACCTAACTTTGATACAACAGCATCTGTTTTGCACAAATAACTCATTGATATTAATGAGTTGCATTTTTTGCTTTTATTTGCAGTCCCTGCTGTCTAACAATTCCTCCCACAACAAAAATTTGCGGAGAAACAATGTTGAGTGTCAGGTAATTTGAATAGTTCAATCACTGCTGTCTCACAATTTTGCCCACAATAAAATTTGCGGAGAAACAATGGGTTGAGTGTCAGGCGGCTTGAATAGTTCGATAAAATTGCGTCTTTCAAAGAGATTCAGTTGTAGCAAGCGCAATAT
>Ga0209164_1001411_pt1 | contig 31470 bp, 30 predicted proteins | sample MTBNYHSulfiMetaG_FD_187458 | JGI IMG/M metagenome (GOLD analysis project Ga0209164, IMG submission 187458) | Enrichment culture microbial communities from rom New York Harbor, USA that are MTBE-degrading - MTBE-NYH (New York Harbor Sulfidogenic)... | ecosystem: Environmental > Aquatic > Marine >... | reverse complement strand
TCCATAAGCATGGAGCATGCTGAGGTCCTCGGCAATTCCCTGGAGATGATAGCCCGGGAGAAGGCCGGCATCATCAAGCCACGTGGTGTCGTGGTGAGCTCACCGCAGCACAGAGAGGTGGCCTCCGTGATAAGCGACGTCTGCCGCGAGAAGGAGGCCAGGCTCATCGTTGTGGGCGAGGATGTCACCTGGCGCAGACTGTCTTCCGACATAAGCGGGCAGAGCCTCGAGGTGGGCGGCCGGGGCGCCAGCTACGAGCTGAGCATGCCGTTGCTTGGCGAGCACCAGTTGGAGAACGCGGCCACCGCTGTGGCCGCCCTGGAAGTGCTGGGTGTCGGGGCTTCGGATATCGTCAGTGGCTTGGGCAACGTGAGCTGGCCGGGGCGGCTCGAGGTTATTCAGCAGGAGCCCATTTTCCTCGTCGATGGCGCCCATAACGAGGACTCAGCGAGAAGACTCAAGGATGCCATCAAGCGGGATCTGGGTTTCGACCGCGTCATTCTGATAATCGGGGTGTCTTCTGACAAAGATATGGCGGCGATGGTGCAGCAACTGGCCACAATCTCCAGCTTCGTCATAGCTACACGGTCGCGACACCCGCGTGCGTTGGATCCCGCCGTGCTGCTTGGGGAATTCAGCAAACGGGGGGTGTCAGGGGAGATTGGCGAGAGTGTAGCATCGGCTGCGGAGCGCGCCCTGGCGATGGCGCAGCCCGATGACCTAGTATGTGCCACCGGCTCACTGTTCGTCGTCGCCGAGGCACGTGAATACGTCAAGAACATCACTGGCGAGGTGTACGCGTAGTCGGCTCGAAGGCGTTGTGGGGTGAGCTGGTTACAGCGCTCGATTCGGATAGAATGAGAACGGGAGGTGCGTTGTGGCAGAGCAAAAGAGGCTGGGGTACCGTGTGGTAGGCACGATCAAGTCAGTCAAGGGGACCTGCAGTGCCGGTCACAAGGAAGGGGACAAGCTCGAGCTTAGCGCCCATGACACAGCGGGTCTTTGCGGCTTCCTCTACCATGACGTGTATCCATATCTGCTCATGCTTCAGTTCGGCGGTAGCTTTCCTGCGGAATGGGGCGACCAGGACGTCATTACGCTTGAATGCATGGACAAGTGGAACCTGGTCACCATAGAGTTGAGGCGGACAAGGGAATGAGCCTAGCTAAGCCCCAACTTCTCGGCGATCTCTGGGGAGAGGGCTTCTTCAGGCAGCATCCCGGCCAGGACCTTCTGAAGCGCCATAGTGTGGCTGCAAAGCCCCCATTTGGGGAAGAAACTGCATGAGCAGTGCCACTGCCCATCGCTGTAGCTGGTGGTGTGGGTGTTGTTGTCACCGGCGAAGGTGACGGTCAAGTCTGAGAACTTGATGCGCGTCCGCTCCTCGGCGTAGCGGTTTGCCTTTTCGATCTTGCCGATAAGACTCGACTGCATAGTATCCTCCTCCAAGCTGAAAGGCACCCCGACATAGTGGGGTGCCTTCGTATCAGCCCAGCTCTGGAATTGACCCAAGCATCACAGGTACATTCTACACCGCGTTTCGGGGAAGTCAAGGGCTTGACGAATTGGCCCCAGACGTGCTATAAACTGAGAAAAGCTCTTCGAGCTGTCGCGCCTAAACCATGGTATGGGCACGGCGCGCAGCCGGTAGACCGGGGGTCTCGAGGGTATGGGGAGAAATCCCTGTGCCTCCCGTGATTGGAAAGGAGAGCGGCACATGGCTGGTGCATGTATGCCTCCTTTCGGAGGCATTTTTTGTGCCGCGAAGAGTCCCAGGAGACGGTGCGCGACCCACCTGGTAGGGGCAATGTCGCTGTGAGGAGCGTTTTCGGGATGCCACGCGGGTGTGGGAAAGGGGGTTCTGTCCAATGACAACACAATCCTTGAAATGGGTGGCTCAAAGAAGGCTCACCTTCACGTTCATGCTGCTGGGGGCGGTGATAGTGCTGTTCATCTTAGTGCCTCTGGCCAAGACCATCTTCTCCTCGAGTCCGTCGCTCTTGTGGGCGACACTGCTTGATCGGGAAGTGCTGAGCTCCATCTGGCTCACCATCTACACCGCCCTCATAGCGACGGTGGTGGGCCTTGTCTTCGGGGTGCCTCTCGCCTACTTTCTGGCCCGGCACGATTTTCGCGGGAAGAGGTTTGTCGAAGCGCTAATCGACATTCCCATAGTGATGCCGCACACGGCGGCGGGGATAGCCCTTCTCTTTGTCTTTGGACAGAAGTTCCTGGTGGGGCGGGCCTTTCATGCCATCGGCATCGATTTCGTCCTGTCTGTGCCGGGAATAGTCATCGCCATGCTCTTCGTCAGCGTGCCGTTTCTCATCGACTCGGCGAAGGACGGGTTTGGCAAAGTCGACCAGCGGCTGGAGAACGTGGCGCGCACTCTTGGGGCCTCGCCATGGCAGGCATTCTTCAGGGTATCGATGCCCCTAGCCAAGGGCAGTATCTTCGGGGGAAGTGTCATGATGTGGGCGCGAGGCTTGAGCGAGTTTGGTGCGGTCCTCGTCCTGTGCTCTTACCCCGCCATCGCCCCCATCCTGGTGTACACCCGTCTCGAGGAATACGGGCTGCGCTATGCTCTGCCAGTGGCCAGCATCCTGATCATAATATGCGTGGTCGTATTCGTGGCGCTGAGAAGCCTCGCGTATCGAAGGCGGAAGGCATGATAGAGATAAGGAACCTGACGGTGGACCTGGGCAGCTTCCTGCTTCGCGACGTCAATCTGACTGTGGAGAAAGGGGAATACTTCATCATCCTTGGCCCGACGGGTGCGGGGAAGACCATCCTCCTCGAGTCAATAGCCGGTCTCTATCCCATAAGGAGTGGCCAGATCTGGCTTGAGGGCAGAGAGGTTACCCGCCTTGAGCCGGAAAAGAGGGGGATTGGGTTCGTCTATCAGGACTACGTGCTATTCCCCCACCTTTCGGTGAAGGACAATCTCACCTTCGGCTTGAGGCAGAGGCGGAGGCCGAAAGAGGAGGTGCAAAGGACGGCGGAATGGGTCGGTGACCTTCTCGGAGTGAATCACCTTCTGGAGCGGAGGCCCGATACGCTGAGCGGGGGCGAGAGACAGAAGGTGGCGCTGGCGAGGGCGCTATCCGTTAGCCCTCAGGTGCTGCTGCTGGATGAGCCGCTCAGCGCCCTTGACCCTCAGACCAGGGAGGGGGTGCAGCAGGAGTTGAGGCGGCTCCACCAGCGACTGCAGCCGACCATCATTCACGTTACCCACGACTTCGAGGAGGCCATCGCTCTGGGCGACAGAATCGCAGTTCTCAACGAGGGACGCATACTCCAGGTGGGTACGCCCGAGGAGATATTCCGCCAGCCAAACTCAGAGTTTGTCGCCCGGTTCTCGCTGACGCGCAACATCTTCGCCGGCGATGTCCGCCAGGGCGCTGACGAGAGCACCCTGTTCGCCATTGACAACACGGAATTCGAGGTGGTTACTGTCCTTCGGGGCAGACTTCACGCTTCGATTCGACCGGAGGACATTCTGGTCTCGAGGGAGCCGGTGGTATCCAGTGCACGTAACCGCCTGAAAGGCACAATAGCGGCAGTCGCTGACCGCGGGTCGACCGTCAACCTCACGGTGAGCACGCCGCTGGATTTCGTCTGTTTGGTCACCCGTCGTTCCTTCGATGAGATGGACCTGCAGAAAGGAGGTGAAGTTTACATAACATTCAAGGCATCGTCAGTCCACGTGTTCTAGAGTAGAAAGGATATTCAAGCCGAGATGAAGAGAATTGTAGTGGCTGTTGTTTCGCTGGCAATGTTGCTTGCCGTGCTGGTAGGCAGTGGTTGTGGTTCGGCACCCAACCTCATCATCCTTCACGCGGGAAGCCTGTCCGTTCCATTGGACAAGATAAGCGAGGCGTTCAAGGAGCAGAACCCGGGGGTGACCGTCAGCACGGAATCGGCGGGAAGCCGCACCACGATAAGGAAGGTCACCGAGCTGGGCAAACCGTGTGACATCATTGGCTCAGCCGACTATCATGCCATCGAAGAACTGATGTTCCCCGACTGGGCCGACTGGTACATATGCTTTGCCCAAAACAAGCTCGTGCTCACCCACCGCGATGGTGCGCCGTTCGCCGCAGAGATCGCGAGCGGGGAGCGCACCTGGTACGATGTGCTGCGCAACGAGGGCGTTACCTTTGGCCACTCCGACCCTGACGCCGACCCCTGCGGCTATTACACCCTGATGATGGTCCAACTGGCCGAGAAGTACTACTACGATGAAGCTGAGGACTTCGGCCTGACACCGGATGACGACGCCGCAGACCTCTATGACGCACTCATTTCCGTGCCCCAGGGAGGCACGGAAATGGACCGCGGCAGGGTCGGAGGTGAATGGGGAGAGGTGGTGAAGCCCAAGTCGGTGGAGCTTCTCTACCTGCTGGAGTCGGGGGACCTGGACTACGCCTTCGAGTACCTCTCGGTGGCGGAGCAGCATGGATTTGGCTACATTGAGTTGCCCACGGAGATCGACCTGTCGAGTCTGGACTTCGAGGATTTCTACGCCACTGTAGAGGTGGAGGTCACCGGTAGTGAGCCGGGGACAACCACTGTGCTGACTGGGGCGCCGATCGTCTACGGGCTCACCATCCCGACGAATGCGCCCAGCCGGGAACTGGCCCTGGACTACGTTGAGTTCATTCTTTCCTCGGACGGCCAGGCGATCTTGCAGGAATGTGGCCAGCCGGCGATCGTTCCGGCGGTGGCCAGCGACCCGGCGAAGGTGCCGCAGGAGCTACAGCCATACGTCCGGAGCAAATGAGGAGTGGAACCGGGGACTTGTCGCTACCCCACTTCAGCGTGGCACCAGACGCGGCTCCCCTAGGCGAGCCAGACGCTTAGCGCCATGGTGAGGAAAAGGATGCCCAGGTATGGAAAGGCGGTCAGCTTGTAGAGCCGCCAGGCGTCGTGCGTGATGCCGGTGATGAGAAGTCTGGCTGTGGCAGCAACCGTGAGGATACCCAGGACGTTGGCCACCACCAGGTAGGCCAGGCCCAGGTCACTGGAGAAGTAGAGCGCCACGGAGCTGCCATAGAGGAGAACAGACACTGCCAGGAGCAAGCCTACTGCGCTCCTGTCCGTCCAGGACAGGGGCGCATAGGTTATTCCGGCACCGGCATAGTCCTCCCGGTTGGCGATCATGACGCTCCATACATGAAGCGGCACGAAGCATCCGATCAGTACGCAGAGGAAGAGAAGGGTCAGGTCGAGACGATGGCTGAACGCCAGGTAGCCAACGGCCACCGGTGCGAGGCTGGCTATGGCACCCTGGGGGAAGACACAGGTCACTCTCTTGCGCCACGTCACCGAGGCGATGATTCCCACCAGGCCGAAGGCGAAGCACAGTGGGTCGAGAAACCAGGCGATGACGAGCCCCACCAGCACCAGACCTATCGCCAGGGGCAGCATCTTCTGCGGCGGGAAGATGCGCTTCGAAGGGAGCGGACGGTGCTGCGTCCTCTTCATTCTGGCATCAATGTCTCGGTCGATGTAGTTGGTCAGGCCATTGGTGCCGGCGCTGCCCACGAGAATGGCCAAGGTGGCGAGAAGAAGCCAGCCGACGTGAGGCTGGCCGTCGGCGCCGACCACCGCAGCGCAAACGCCGATGAAGGTGAGCAGGACGGTCTCCCGAGGCTTCAACACCTGAATGTAGTTGAGGAGCCACAACCTCGGCCGGGGAAGCGCTACTCCTTCGTGCTGCCCCATCTCAAGACACCTGGCTCACGACGACCGATTGCGTGCTGGCCTGAAATGCCGCGGCTGCGTCTGCCGGCGCCACCGTGGTCGCCGGCAAGTGAGGTGTGGCTTGCTCAAACTGCGTCAAGAAACTCCTCCATAGTCCGTTGACTTACTCTAGGATGCCTTACTCCGGGTTTGATGGCGTTCAGCCACCATTTGGGCCACCCTGAAAGCTGAGTCCACCCCTTGGTGCGTCCCGCAGCCGTAGCCGCCGGCGTCGCAGCCCACATAGAACAGGCCATGGATAGGGGCTTTGGCCGACGGCTTGTGTCGGCCGCACTGGCCCACGATCTGACCGAGGCCGATGCATTCGCCCCCCTGTCCGGGCAGGACATGGTCGCGCGTGACGGACGATACGTCACCGGTGTGGTAGTACTCCTTGTGCTCGACGTGCGCGGGAAGGTCGGGCCATATCGCTGCCACGGTCTCATCAACCTTGTCCCAGAAAAGCTGCCGGTTCCCCTCGTCGGCACCTGGCGGACACAGCGTTCCGACGAGAACGCACTGCTTGCCCGGGGGCGCTAGGTCGGGGTCGTAGTTCGACGGCACGACCACCAGAAGCACAACGTCGTCAGGCAACTCGCCGGCCTTGGCCTTCGCCGCGCGCTCGACGGTCACGTAGTTGTCATCGGACACCGTCATGTACATCGGGCGCTCTATTACCGGCTTGTCCAGGAAGTACCGTATTCCCATGATTCCCAGCGATGGGACCAGACCCTTTACGTAGTTAGCATATGATGTATCGAAGTGCTCCTCGCCGACTAGCTTGAGCACGGTCGGCTGGATGCCGGCATTGCTCACCACGATCGGGGCGTGGAAGGTGCCTTTGTCAGTGACCACACTGCGGACCGCACCGTCGGCAACGGTGATCCTCTCCACCCTCGTTCGTAGCAGCACCTCGCTGCCGTAGCGTTCCACTGCTGCAGCACACGCCTCAAACAACTTACCGTAGCCCCCCTTGAAGTACATCACAGTGCCTGAAGCGAGGTGCTCCTTTATCGTCTTCACGAATTCGGAAGCGGCCATGAGGTCAACCGGCACCACGAACACGATGTTTGCCATCATGGCGGCCAGGCTGTAGATGGGCTGGGAGAAGCCACGCCGTGATAGGAAGTCGTGGAGCGTGACGTCATCCAGCTTCTCGATCTCCTCCGGGCTGACGGAAAGAATGTCATTGACGAATCCCATGAACGATTCAAGCCCATCGGGTGTGGGGACGGCCACGTACTCACCGGAGGCGGTGCGATACAGCGGGTTAGCCGAGCCCGGGACGTCGAGCAACTGGACATCCAGTTCCAGCTTCTGTATGAGTTCCTGCCAGCGGCAGTCGCGGGTTGGCCCGCCGGTCACCGGCCAGAGTTCATAAGCGAAACCGTGGCTGGACAGGGTCAGAGCTTTGCCGCCGGCTCTGTCGTTCTTGTCTAGGAGCAGGGCCTTCATTCCGGCCTTGGCCAGCAGCGCGGCGCACGTAGAGCCCCCGGGTCCGGCGCCGATAACGATGACGTCGTAGGTCTTGCTGCTCATTGTGGTCCTCCAATTCACCTGTTGAGGATTGCCTTTGGCCTTATTCAGCGGCCTGAAGTTGCAGAGCATACCTCGTGCTGGGACGGTGCCTCCAGTTGTCTTGGTGCTATTGGCTGGTCTGGACGGCTCGCGCTGCTGCACCATCATGCATTGGTAAGGCGGCTCCAGTACTTGTCTCTGTTCTCCTTGTCGAACACTACCTGAGACTTGGCTATCTGACCTGCCAGCCTTCGATAGATTGGTTCACACAGATTGCGGTACGTGCCTACGGGGGATGCGGGCTCAACTCTTATCGCTTGGGCTGCGGCCAGCGCGCTTTCGAGGGCATAGCTGATCCCTTCGAAACTCGATGGGCTGATGAAACCCGCCGCCTCACCGACGAGCAGGATGTTGCCCGCGCCTGGGACGAGTTGTCCTACGTTGTCGATGAGGGTTGCCGGGTGCGCTTGTGATGCCAGGACTCGTGTCGATGTCTTGAGCTCTTCGGCGACCTTCGCCACCAGCGTGTCGACAACGCCCTTGTCGTTTCCGTCAAGCGTCGTCCCGATAACGGTGTGGCCTTCCTTGGGTATCACCCACGCGTAGTGTCTTGTGACCGAGCTGTCGAAGACAAACCACGTGCGGTCCCGGACCTCGTCGCTGCAACCATCCACGAGAACCTGATACAGGGCGCTCCGCGTGGTGGGGGTGTCCGAGATGGCTCTTCTCACCGTCGATGTCGTGCCGTCGGCGCCAATCAGATACCTTGCTTTGAGCCTCCCGCTGCTTTCGCCCTCTACGACGACTTCAACGCCGTCCTCTAGCACGTTGACCTCTCGTAACAATGAGCGCGACAGGACGGTGACTCGCCCGGGCAGCCTGTTGAGCAGCCAGGAACTGAATCTCCTTCGGTCGATGTTCCAGAACTGCCTGTCTGTTCTGATGGTCTTCTCGTTGTCGAAGTCGATGTACCCGAGCTTGACGCGTGATGGTGACGTAAGGCTCTCGGCAACACCTTCCCAGTCCTTCACGATTTCAATGGACTCCTCACAAAGCAAGCCGCCACACGGTTTGTTCTGTGGAAGGTCCCCTTTGTCTATCAATAGCACATCGAATTCGCTTCCCAGTTCGCGGGCGGCGACGGACCCGGCTGGCCCGGCCCCCACAACTATGACGTCGTAGCTGTCAGCGCTTGGACGTGACATAGTGCCGCTTCACACTCCGATCTGCGTGCGGCCGCCCCCTTTCGCGGCCGGTCTTCTGACTGATGATATGCACGGGGAGGGTGACTGTCAAGCATTATCAAGGTATGGGAGCGCGCCGGGCAGGCGCCTGCCTGTTCTGCCGGGGCGATAGGCCGTCAGCGGCGGCGGACGTGGGCGTGGACCTTAAGCCGAGGCTATTCCCCCATGATCTGAAGGACGACCTCTCTGGAGCGGGGGCGGTTGTCGAAATCCACAATGACGATCTGTTGCCACGTGCCCAGGTGCAGGGCGTTGTTGGTGAACGGCACCACCAGAGACGGGCCAAGGAGCGAGGCTCTCACGTGGGAGTGTCCATTGCCGTCTCCCCAGGCGCGGTCATGATGATAGGGAATTCCTCTGGGGACTGTCCTGTCCCACATCTCCTCAAAATCGGTCAGCAGTCCTGGTTCGTGCTCGATGGTGGTTATTCCGCCGGTTGAGCCGGCGAGAAACAGCGTTACCGTCCCCGAATTGACTCCAGAGTTGGAAACCTCGTGCCTGACCTGGTCGGTGATGTCGACGATATCGCAATTCCCCTTGGTGCGAAGCCCGACTCTCTTTGTTACTATCATTCTAGTGGCCTCCTTTGACAGCCGCCCAGACGATGTCCTCGAGTTCAAACACGGGGCCATCGCGGCAAACCAGCTTCATTCCCTGCCTTGTCTCTATGGCGCAACCCAGGCATACACCAAAACCGCAGCCCATCCTCGCCTCGAGGGACACCTGAACTGGCTTCCCTTTCAGTGAGTTGTGGCTTGACATCGCCTGGTACATGGCGAGGGGCCCGCAGGCAAATATTTGGTCGGCCCTGCTGGCGAGACCGGGCAACAGGTCGGTCGCCATGGCTTTCTCTCCGGCCGAGCCATCCTCCGTGGCCAAGTGGAGCTTGATTTGTGAGGGGAGCAGGTCGGCGGGATAGAGGGCATCCCTGGTGGGTGCGCCAAGGATGAGCGTCACCCGTGCGCCCGCTGCCGCTGCGCCATCGGCGAGCGCGACCAGCGGGGCGATCCCCATGCCGCCGGCGACGAGCAGCAGGTCGTCGGCCCGCACGTCAAACCCGTGGCCCAGGGGCCCCAGCACGTCGACGGTGTCTCCTGCTGTGCGGCGGGCGAGCCAGTCGGTGCCCCGACCCACCACGGAGAAAAGGAGGGAGACCTGGCTGGCGTGGGATAACGGCGACAGCCGGTGGATGGCCAGCGGGCGACGCAGCAACGGCTCATGCTCCTCACCGGTGCGCACCATTACGAACTGCCCCGGTTGGGCCTCGGAGGCGATCTCGGGGGCTTGCAGCCCAAGGAGATAGATGTTGGGTCGGACGTGGCTGTTTGACAGCACTGTGGCAAGGACTTGCTTCAACTGCTCACCTTCTTCGTTCAAGAATGCGACCGATGCCGCCGCCCTGAGCCTGCCGAAGGGCCGGTCTTGACCCCGCGGGGCTCCGCTGAGGCGAGCCGGAGGCCTCGCTATGAACGGCGTCTGGCGCTCCACTGTTCACGGGTTGAGGCATGGCGTCGGTTCCTGTCGTCTACTCGGAAAGATACTGTCGCAAACGCTGGACAGTGAAGCCCTGCTGTTGGTTAATGGAGGCCTCAAGAGCCGCCTTGAACGTGTCGAGCGACGTATAGCAGGGAATCCTCTTCTCTGCGGCTACGCGGCGAATCTGGAAGCCGTCGGCCAGAGGACCCCGCTCTCCGGTAATGGTGTTGACCACACCCTTGACCGTGCCGTCACGGATGATATCGATGATATCAGGGTATCCCTCACCGATCTTCTTGCTGATCAGAGTTATGGGCATACCCTCGGCCTCGATCATCGCGGCGGTGCCCTCGGTGGCGTAGAGCTTGAAGCCGTGGGAAGACAGCTTGCGTATGATGGGTAGGGCCTCAGGTTTGTCGTGGTCAGCGACGCTGAGCAAGATCGGGCCTTCCTGAGGGAGGGTGAGGTCCGCTGCCAGCAAGGCCTTGGCCAAAGCGGCGCCGAAGGTGTAGTCTATCCCCATAACCTCGCCTGTGGATTTCATCTCGGGACCAAGGTAGGTATCGACACCGCTCAGCTTGGACATGGAGAAAACGGGTGCCTTGATGGCCACCAGGTTCTGGGTTGGCCAGAGTCCTCCGCGGTATCCCTGCTCCCTCAGGGTCTGTCCCAGCATCACCTTGGTCGCTATGCGGACCATGGGCACACCGGTGACCTTGCTGATGAAGGGGATAGTCCTGCTTGCCCGGGGATTGACCTCCAGTGCGTACACTGAGGAGCCGCCATCGTCTGGCATGATGACATACTGAATGTTCATCAGCCCCTTCATCTGAAGCTCAAGGCCGATCCGTGTAGAATACTCGATGATACTCTCCACTTCCTCGTTGCTGAGGCTCAGTGGGGGATAGACCGCCATCGAGTCGCCGCTGTGCACGCCGGCCCGCTCAATATGCTCCATGACGCCCGGGATGAGTACCTGCTCTCCATCACAGATGGCGTCGACCTCCACCTCTTTCCCCTCAAAGTACTTGTCGATGAGAACTGGATGCCTGGAATGTGTCTCTATGGCCAGCTTCATGTAGTGGATAAGCTCGGTGGCATTGTGGACGATCTCCATGGCCCTGCCGCCGAGCACGTAGCTGGGCCGTACGAGGACGGGGTAGCCAATGAGTTTGGCGACATTGATCGCTTCTTCAACGGTGGTAGCTGTGGAACCGGGAGGCTGGGGGATCCCTAGTCGGTTAAGCAGATTCTCGAAGCGATGGCGGTCCTCTGCCTCATCGATGACATTGGCGCTGGAGCCCAGAATCGACATACCAGCGTGGGACAAGGGGTCGGCCAGGTTGATCGCCGTCTGGCCTCCAAACTGCAACATCGTTGGGGTCGAAGCGACGCCCTCGTTCTCAAACACGTCGCGCACGCTCTCCTCGTCGAGAGCCTCGAAGTACAGGCGGTCTGACGTGTCAAAGTCGGTGGATACCGTCTCCGGGTTGGAGTTGATGATGATACTGCTGTAGCCTGCCTGCTGCAGGGCCCAGGCGGAGTGGACGCAGCAGTAGTCAAACTCGATACCCTGGCCGATGCGAATGGGCCCTGAACTGATGACAACGGCCTTGTTCCCCTCCAGCGACTCAGCATCATTCTCCTGCTCATAGGTGCTGTAGAAATAGGCGCTCTCTGCTTCGAACTCTGCGGCGCAGGTATCTACCATCTTGTACACCGGCAGGATTCCCCAGTCATGACGGATCTGGCGCACCTGCTCGGGCAACCTGTCGGCCAGCGTTCCGATCTGCTCGTCGGAGAAGCCATTGCGTTTGCTGTCACTCAGGAGTTGAGGAGTCAAAGGTTCGGACAAAAGACGTTTCTCCATGCGGATGATGTTGTTGAGCTTGTACATGAACCACGGGTCGATGGCTGTGCGCAGCGCCAACTCGTCGGGGGTGACTCCTCTCCTTAGCGAAGCCATGATGGCCCACAGGCGGAGGTCATTGGGCTCAAGCGGGAAATCGTCCTTCCACTTCGGGTCCTCCCACAGCAGCGACTTGCCTCCGATCTCGAGGGAGCGCACCGCCTTCTGCAATGCGGCCTCAAAGGTGCGGTCGATGGCCATGACCTCGCCGGTGGCCTTCATCTGGGTGCCGAGAAGGCGGTCTCCCGAGGCGAACTTGTCGAAGGGCCAGCGCGGGATCTTGACCACGACATAGTCGAGCGCTGGCTCGAAGGCGGCCATCGTTTTGCCGGTCACCTGATTGGGGATCTCGTCGAGCCGCCTGCCGACGGCGACCTTGGCGGCGACGCGAGCGATGGGATAGCCTGTTGCCTTGGAGGCCAGGGCCGAGCTTCGGCTGACCCGTGGGTTGACCTCGATGACGTAGTAGGGAGGGCATCCGTTCTTCACATTTTCGTACAGGTTGGCGCTTCCGCCTGGCGGCCAGTGGTTAGCCAGCATGGGATGGGGAGCGAGGGCAAACTGGATGTTGCAGCCGCCCTCCACGCCCAGCGCCTTGATTATTCTGATACTCGCCGAGCGCAGGGCCTGATACTCGTTGTCGGAGAGGGTCTGCGACGGTGCGATGACGATGCTGTCTCCGGTGTGTACCCCCATGGCGTCGATGTTCTCCATATTGCAGATGGTGATGCAGTTGTCGGCGGCATCGCGCATAACTTCGTACTCTATCTCCTTCCAGCCGACTACACTCTTCTCTATGAGGATTTGATGTGCGGGGCTCACCGCCAGGCCGATGGCGGTGATGTATTCGAACTGCGCCATGGTGGCGGCATGGCCGCCGCCAGTGCCGCCGAGCGTGTAGGCGGGGCGGATGACCACCGGCAAACCGATGGTCTTGACTGCCTGGCGCGCTTCTTGGATGTTGGTGGCAATGATGCTCTCAGGGACCGGCTCCCCAATCTCCAGTAGCATCTTCTTGAACAGATACCTGTCTTCAGCCTTGCGGATGGTATCAATCGGGGTGCCCAGGGAGCGCACATTGTACTTGTCGAGGACGCCGGCATTGGCCAGGTCGACGGCGAGGTTGAGTCCTGTCTGACCTCCCAGTGTGGGCAGGAGTCCGTCGGGGCGCTCTCGCTCAATGATGCGGGCGATGACGTCAACGGTGAGCGGCTCGATGTAGACGATGTCGGCAATGCCCTCATCTGTCATGATGGTTGCCGGGTTGGAGTTGAGCAGCACCGACGTTACGCCCTCCTCGCGGAGCGCCTTGCACGCCTGGGTGCCGGCGTAGTCGAACTCGGCCGCCTGGCCGATGATAATGGGACCTGAACCGATCACCAGGACCTTAGATACCCGAGACATGTACACCACCTTTTTCTCATCGCAATAGTGCTCATTGGCTCATCACTACCCCCTCATCATCTCCACGAAGCGCTCGAAGGCACCAACGGTGTCCTGCGGCCCGGGAGAGGCCTCGGAGTGGTATTGAATGGACAAGAGCGGCAGCTCGCGGTGCCTCACCCCCTCGACCGTGCCGTCGTTCAGATTGAGGTGGCTCACCTCCAGCCCACCCTTCAAGCTGTCAGGGTCGACGGCAAAGCCGTGATTCTGAGCAGTGATATTCACTTTGCCTGTCTGGAGGTCGCGAACCGGGTGATTGGCCCCCCTGTGGCCGAACTTGAGCTTGAATGTCTTGCCGCCAAAGGCACGGGCGATGAGTTGGTGCCCCAGGCAGATGCCCATGATCGGCTTCTTGCCCAGCAGTCCGGATACGGTTTGTTCAAGGTAGGGAAGGTCGGGGTCGCCTGGTCCCGGTGAAAGCACCACGCCGTCGGGCTTCAACTCCAGGATGTCATCGGCCGGCGTTACCGAGGGCACAACGGTGCACTCGCAGCCAAGCTGACACAGGTATCGCAGGATGCTGAACTTCAGACCGCAATCGACTACCGCCACGTGGAACTCGGTCTCACGCCCTTCAGGACAGCGCCAGCGGTAAGGGGTACCGGTGCTGACCCGCTGGACGAAATCGATGTCATCGTAGCGAGGCGACTCCCTCAGCTGCTCCAGTGCCGCCTCCGGAGGATCACTGGTTAGCATGCCCATCATGACGCCCGCGGTGCGCAGGCGGCGGGTGATTGCCCTCGTATCGACGCCGACTATGCCGGGGATGCCGCTCGAAGCGAGGTACTCAGCGAGAGTGGAATGGGAGTTCCAATGGCTGGGCAGGTGGCAGTCCTCCCGGACCACGAAGCCAGCCACCTGTATACGGTTGGACTGGGCGTCGTCCGAGTTCACCCCGTAGTTGCCCAGCAGCGGGTAAGTGGGGACGACAATCTGACCAGCGTACGAGGGGTCGGTGAGCATCTCCTGGTAGCCGGTCATGCTGGTGTTGAACACCACCTCACCGTGCGCCGGTGGGTCGGCGCCGAATGAATACCCCTCATGTGCCGTGCCGTCCTCAAGAACCAGGAATGCCTTCTTCCTTTCCTCGCTCAATCCGATACCCCCGGTGAGTCAGTCGGCCCCGGTGCTCGCACGTGTTTAGTCAATTCCTGCTCCCGTCTTGTGATAGGCTGTCTCCAATCTCACTGCGCCATCGCGGTGGACCACCTGACCGCCGCAGATGGTGGCCATCACTTTGCCTTTGAAATGTTGGCCGGCAAGAGGGGTGTTCTTGCCCTTGGAGGCGAAGAGGCTAGGGTCAACGGTCCACTCCGCCTCGGGGTCGAATATGGTGACGTCGGCGCAGGCCCCAGGCTTCAGCGTTCCTATGTCGCCTCTTCCCAGAATTGCGGCCGGCTCTTGGGTCAGCTTCGATAGGAGCGTCACCAGTCCCAGGCTTCCAGCGTGGACCAGCGTGAGAACGCTTCCCAGGGCTGTCTCAAGGACGCTGATGCCGAAGGCGGCGACATCGAAATCGCATAGCTTGTCTGCACGTGTGTGAGGGGCGTGGTCGGTCGCTATTGCGTCGATGACGCCTTCGTCCAAGGCCTTTGACAGCGCCTCTACATCGGCTGCCGTTCTCAGCGGCGGATACATCTTGGCATTGGTGTCATAGCCGGTGACCATCTCATCGGTCATGGTCAGGTGGTGTGGCGTGACCTCGGCGGTAACCGCTACACCCTCCCGCTTCCCTCGCCTGATGAGTTCGACGGAACCAGCGGTACTGACATGCGCGATGTGGAGCCTGCCTCCCGTCTCCTGCGCAAGCTCGATGTCACGGGAGACGGCGACCTCCTCGGCGGCAGCGGGGATGCCCTTAAGGCCGAGCTCCAATGACAACTTGCCCTCGTTCATCACTCCACCAGCGCTCAGCGAGACGTCCTGGCAATGGTCGCTGAGGAACAGACCAAAGGGCTGGCTTTCCTGCAACGCCTGGCGCATAACGTGGGGATCGGCCACCCAGTCACCGTCGTCGCTCAGGGCGACAACCCCGGCTTCAGCCAGTTCCGCGATGTTGACCAACTCCTTCCCGTGGCGTCCTGTGGTGATGCACCCTACGGGCAACACTCGAACAACGCCTTCGGCCGCCGTCTTCTTCTCGACGAACTGGACAACACCCTGGGTGTCGATGGGAGGCTTGGTATTGGGCATGCAGCACACGGTGGTGAAACCCCCTCTGGCTGCAGCCCGCGTGCCGCTGGCGATGGTCTCCTTGTCCTCGAAGCCGGGCTCCCTGAGGTGGCAGTGAAGGTCGACAAAGCCTGGTGAGACGACCATGCCTCGGGCGTTAAGCACGGTCCAAGGCTCGTCACCCGTTGCCGCCGTGCCCAACCGGGCGATTCTGCGGTCAACAATGAGGAGATCACCAACCCTGTCGATGTTCTGGCTGGCGTCGATGACACGGCCGCCGCGGACAAGGAGTGGCTTCACTGGGCATCACCCCCCGGCTGTGGCTTGGCGGTACGCTTGCCGGGCATGAACCCGTGAGCCTGGGCCTCTTTCTCCGAATCGAAAATGATGAGGTTCTCCGGCGTGATTCGGTCCAGCATGTGACTATCCGAGCTATAGTACTTCTTGTACTTGAGAATCCCTTGATGCCATTCCGAACTGGCGATGAAGGCGGGATGGGTTTCGCTGTCGCAATACACACACCTCAGTGTCAATGGCTCACCTGCGCCGCGCGCGAGCATCCTCAGTCTTGGCACCAGGTATCGCGATTCACGATTCGACACGCAGTTGGCGTTGGGGCATCTCACCCCGACAAGCTGTCTATACTCGGCATAGGCGGCTTCTTCTGCAGGGATGCTGGCCCCTTCGGGCACCTCAACTCTGCTGTCACCGAGCAGGAGAGCTGTCAGGGCCATTCGTATCGGCACGCCGTACGCTGCCTGCTGGAAGTAGACGCTCGTGGGGTAGTTGTCCAGTTCGTAGGCGAGTTCGTTCACCCGGGGCAGGGGATGCATGACGAGGGTTCTGCTCTTGAGCTGGCTGAGGAACTTGCTATCAACGATGGGGTACTCCTCATCGGCTTCCTCAGCTGACGTCTCCCTCCTCTCGGCTTGAACCCGGGTCACGTATATGGCATCGGCTCTTCGCAATGCCTCCTTCACGTTGATCTCGGGACATGGGCCGGAGTCAACATCCGACCAGAGGCCCAAAGTGTATGGCCTGAAGGGGGCTATGTAGAAGGCATCCACCTGACCCACCATCGACTGTGGGTCGTCTGACCTGACCCTTTCTGGCACGTAGTTGAACTCGGAACGTATTCGTCTGAGAACAGCGCTTGGCAGATCTAAACCGGGAAGCGGGGCGCAGATAGCCTCTGCCCCGAATCTGGCAAGCGCGTAGATGAGGGAATGCACCGTCCTGCCGTATTTCAGGTCGCCCCAGAGAAGAACGGCCAGTCCCTTGAGCTTCCCTTTCTCTTTCCTGAGCGTGTAGAGGTCACACAGGGTCTGGGTGGGGTGTTCATGGCTGCCGTCGCCGGCGTTCACCACGGGCACTCCAGCATAGTCTGCTGCTACCTTGGCGGCTCCCTCCCATGGATGACGGATGACGATGATGTCGGCATAGCTCTTCAGCACCCGCACCGTGTCGGCGATGGTCTCTCCCTTCGCTGCTGACGACATTACTTTCGCTTCGGCAAAGCTAATCACCGTGCCTCCCAGTTTGTGCATAGCCCTCTCGAAGGAACCCCGCGTGCGGGTGCTGGGTTCATAGAACAGCGTGGCCATATCTTTCCCTTTGCACAGGTTGACCTCACGGCCGTGCGTGAGGGCAGCATCCATCTGATCGGCGAGATCCAGTACGGCCTCGATCTCGTCATTGGTGAAATCGGTTATGGATACCAGGTCTCTACCGGCGAATCCCACCGTCAGTCACTCCCCCATGATGGCGTCGACCTTGCCGCGCGCTGCGGCTCGCCCATGGCCTTCACGATGACCACTTCGTCTCTGCCATCTGTCTCGACGAGTCGCACCTCGACCTCTTCGTCTCTGGAGGTTGGCATATTCTTGCCGACGTAGTCGGCGCGGATAGGCAGTTCACGATGGCCGCGGTCGATGAGCACCGCAAGGTGAATGGAGCGGGGGCGTCCGATGTCGATAACTGCGTCCATCGCAGCGCGAATGCTGCGCCCGGTATAGAGCACGTCGTCGACCAGGATGACGCATTTGTCTGCGATTGTTGTTGGGATGATGGTGGGGTGGACAGGAAGCTGAGCGTCTAGAGAGGAAAGGTCGTCACGATACAGGCTGATGTCAAGAGCGCCGACTGGAATATCTGCATTCTCGAAGCCCTTGATGTTTGAGGCGATCCTCGCTGCCAGCGGAACGCCGCGGGTGTGGATTCCAACAAGTACGATGCCGTCGCACCCCTGATTGCGCTCCACAATCTCATGGGCGATGCGAGCGACAATGCGGCGGATATCATCCTCGGTGAGGACAACCTTATCAGGCAAGAAAACCCCCTTGCCGCACTGCCGACAAGGGGACCGAAGATACCCGCTCTGTTCTCTCTATTGCTTTGTGCAACCGTTGCCCCTTGCCAGCCTCGCTGGACTGGATTTAAAGGTTGAAGCTCTGCTCACTCGTGGTACTATTCTAGCATATCTTGTCGCCTTTTTTCAATCCCTTTTCTGCGCATTTCTGTCTGACAATCTGGCGAATTGGCGAGTACGACCTGGCGACCTTGGCCGCCCGTCAGGGCTCGCCTCGATGGCTTTGGCAGGGCGGTGGCGTTCAGTCTAATGCTGCTATTTCTCGCGTACCTCGACCCATCTGGTACCTTCGCCTGAAGTGGCGCACGTGAGGCGGCGGTTCTCGACGTCAAGCTCACACGCCACGGAAGGGCCTGGCACGACCTCGTACTGTCTGCCGGCAAACATGTGGTCGGTCGGCACATAGAGCAGAGTGGGTGAGGTGCCCTCAGGTTGACTCTCCCACTCCAGATAGACTCCGTGGTCGCTCACCTCCACCTTTGTCGGGATCCCGGCAACCCGCTGCGGGTATGCCCTGACTTTGAAATTCGGGCGCAGGTTGCCCCTGTCATCGACGATGGAGAAATCCTCCTTGTTCCAGCCGTCCAGGTCAGCCGGGTTCCATCCAGGTGTGTAGTTCCACTGCGTGCCCCCGTAGAAGCACGCGTCGAGTCTCCCATATATGTCGGACACGTATTCCGAAACGCTCTTCTTCTGCGGAGGCATTCCGAACTCCCCCAGGAGCAGCGGCACCCCTCCCAGGTCGGCTGTTCTCGATTGGAAACTGGCAAAAGCCCGGTCGGCCTCCGACTTCTCGAAGGAGTCATTGATGACCATCGATGCGCTATAGAAGTGGGGTGCGTAGGCGTAGTTCCCCAGGGAGAGTGGCGGAAGTTGGGAATGGGCCATGCCCATAGCGCTCAATATGCTTGACTCGATGAAAAGGATGCTGTCGGGGTCTACCTGCCGAATAGCGGTGCCGACATCCTCATAGAGTGGGGCAACCTGAGAGACGTCATCCCCGAGAGGCTCATTCATCAGGTCGTAGCCAATGACTGAAGGATTGCTGCGGAAGCGCTTCGCGAGGTATGCCCACATCGTGATGTAGCGGTCTCGAACGCCGCTGGCGTTGGCGTAGAACGCATCAAACGCTCTCAGCACATTAGGGTCTCTGACGCCAAGATACCACTGAACGCAGCGTTCATCGTTGCATGGTTCGCTTTGGGGAATAGTGGAATCTATGGCCCAGGAAGGGCATCCGTCGCCGCATCCTTTGTCGAGATAGCGGGAGAACATGTCCTGGTGCATGTCGAGAATAACGTATATTCCACGTTCTCCTGCACCGTTGACCAGCCTCTCGATCGCAGCAACGTATTCGTTGTCGTAGGTCCCTGGCTCGGGCTCAATCGCTTCCCAAATCACAATGAGCCGGATCGCGTTCATCCCCCATTTGACAAGGGGGTCGAGAAGCGATATGTCGGTGAAAGGCACGAACGGCGGCACCTTGCTGTTGCCGGCGACGTTCACGCCGCGCAGAATCACTACCCGGTTCTCTTCATCCTTGAACCATCGTCCCTCTGTGTGGAGCGGGTTACTGCTCATCGTCTCGCTCTCCTTTCGACTCTGGCTCCAGGTATCGTGTTGTCAGAGGTGTCCTCAGGATAATACTGGCGCTGGCGGCTGTAAAGCCTGCGTGGTGATGGTGGTCTCACCCGCCCACCATCAGGCGTACATCGGGGGGTACCCCAGGCCTTAGGTGTCGTGCAACAGGGAGCGTCAGAATGTTGCGGAACCGGTTGTCGCATGAACGGTCATTTCTTGCCATGGCAGGCGGCTGCACTCACTGAAGGAGGACGGCTTGCTAGCGATGGTTTGGCAGGCGCTGCACCCTGTTCCAGACAAGCCGTTGGATATCACTCTTGGGAAGCCGGCCGTCGATAATCAGCCAGCGCTCCGGGTCGTCACCGGCCATCTGCAGATAGCCGGCCCGCACTCGCTCGTGGAAGGCGACATCCTCTCGCTCAAAGCGGTCCCGGGAGCCTTTTCTTGCCAGCCCGTGGTCCACCGGAATGTTGAGAAAGACGACAAGGTCGGGCTTCAACCCCTGAGTGGCGGCGTTGTTGACTGTATTGACCAGGTCCAGGTCGAGCCGACGGCCGTAGCCCTGGTAGGCCATGGTGGACTCGGCGAAGCGGTCGCAGATAACAACCGTCCCCTGGTCAAGCGCGGGACGTATGACCTCAGAGATGAGGTGAGCGCGCGAGGCGTTGAATAGCAGGAGTTCGGTTACCGGGTCAATCTGCCCCTTGTCCTTGAGCCAGCGACGCAGGCTTCTGCCCAGCGGCGTGCCGCCTGGCTCATGGGTCAACAACACCGGGATGTCCAGGCTCAGCAGGTGCCGGTAGAGCGCCCTCGCCTGGGTGCTCTTCCCTGAACCCTCGCCTCCTTCAAAAGTGATGAACAGGGCCAAAACTCCTGCCTCAGTGCTGATTGCCAGTGTAGGAAGCCGTGTGGCTGGTGCCACGACTCGCCCGCATAGCGGCATTGTAACATGTGCTCCGATGGCTGAGAAGTGGTCTGAGCGTGGCGGGGCGGTAGTCCCCGTTCGGTTGACAATGGGCTCGGCGCTGCTAACATGGTACGCGGGGTCGCAACGAAGTGATAACTGTGGGGGTAGACATAGGGTCGGCCACCTCCAAGGCGGTGCTGCTGAGCGGGGATGAGGTGGCAGGCCACAGCCTCATCGCCACCGGAGCGGAGAGCGCCAACTCGGCGCGCCGTGTTATGGATGAGGTGCTGCAGCGGTCGAGGTTGTCGCCCAATGACATAGCATACATCGTAGCCACCGGCTATGGGCGGGTCATCGTGCCGTTCGCCCAGGAGACGATTACCGAGCTGACCTGCCATGCCCGCGGGGCGAACTGGTTGTTCCCTTCGGCCAGAACCATACTGGATATGGGGGGGCAGGACTGCAAGGCCATACGGTGCGACGAAGAGGGACGGCTGGAGAACTTCGCCATGAACGACAAGTGCGCCGCCGGGACGGGGCGGTTTCTCGAGTTGATGGCCCGGGTGCTGGGGCTCTCACTTGGCGAACTGGGAGAGCTGTCGCTGGAGGCTACGTCTGAGGTGATGATCAACAGCACCTGTGCTGTGTTCGCGAAGTCCGAGGTAACCTCTCTGATTCGAGAGGGGAAGGCGAGAGCGGATGTGCTGGCCGGGCTGCATAGCGCCATCGCCGCCAGGGTGTATAATCTCCTTCGTGGCGTAGGTGTGGAGCCGGATTTGGTGATTACCGGTGGCATAGGGAAGAACGTCGGGGTGGTGCGCAAGATAGAGGAGCGGGTAGGCTTGAAGGCGTTGTTGCCTGAGGAGCCCCAGATCGTGGGGGCGCTGGGCGCTGCTCTTATTGCGCAGGAGAGAATCGCATCGGGGAAGGAGGAAGCCAAATGGTAACGTCAACGAGTGCCAAGAAACACCTTGCAACCACTCTTGAAGTCCCGGCGCTGCGCAAGAAATACTACGCCGAGTCATTGCAGCAGGCGGGCGGTCGCAAGGTGGCCTGGTGCAGCAACGGCATCCCTTCGGAGATACTGGAGGCAATGGACATCAACGCGGTGTATCTGGAGAACTACGCCACCGTCTGCGCTGCCAAGAGGCTGTCCTCGGGGTTCTGCCGTGCCGGGGAGAGGGCTGGCTTCTCTCAGGATGTGTGCGGGTACGCTCGCATCCTTATGGGACACCTGCTGGGGGGTGAGGAAGCGCCGCAGGCGCCGTACGGGGGCGTGGCTAAACCCGATTTCCTCATAGTCAACAGCTATAGCTGTGACTCGCGTATGGGGTGGTTTGGCACCATGAGCCGCACCCTCGACCTGCCTCTCTACGTTTTGGACGCGCCGTACCAGCCTCAGGGGGGGTGCATGGACGACGTCAACGTGGCCTATACCGAGTCGCAGCTTGAGGACTTCGCTGCCTTTCTCGAGGAGCAGACGGGGATGAAGCTGGACCGAGACAAGCTCAGAGAGAAACTCGACCTTTCCCGCCGCTCGCACGACATACAGGTGGAGATATTCGAAATGAGGAAGGCTGTCCCGTCGCCGATGGGTGCCGGAGACGCGTACACCATAGTCTGGCCGGGAATGTACATGGCTGGCACCAAGGAGTGCGACGAGTTCTATCAGCGGCTGCGGGCCGAAGTCTCGGAGCGTATCGAGAAGAAGGTTGGGGTAGTCCCTGAGGAGAAGTTCCGACTGCTGTGGAGTGGGCTGCCCTTCTGGTACAACATGGCCTTGCTCAACTACTTTGAGGAGTTCGGTGGTGTGGTAGCCATAGAGAACGCCTACTTCCGTTATCAGAGGAGCCTGCCTTCTCAGCACGACGACCCGATAAAGGACATGGCCATATCATCTACTATGCGCCGACCCTACGCGGGGGACATTGAACAGAGGGCGGAGCTTACCCGGGACATCGTGCGAGACTACCATGTGGATGGGGTGGTGCTGGCGTTCAACCCGTCATGTCGGTTGATGTATGTCCTTCAGCCGGAGCTGAAGAACGTCTTGGACCGGGACGGGATACCCAACGTCAGCATCGAGTGCGACATGGCGGACGAACGGACCTACTCGGAGGGCCAGATCAAGACGAGGCTCGACGCCTTCATCGAGAGGATGCTCAGCAGGCGCAAATAGGAGGCCAGATGATAGACAACTTGCGACGGTTGCGAAGGGAGCGGCACCAGGAGGCGAGGGCGTGGAAGGAGCGGACCGGCGGCAAGGTCGTCGGGGTTTTCTGCTGCGATGTCCCTGAGGAGCTTATCTACGCCGCTGGCATGCTGCCGGTGAGGCTACTGGGGGCGCATGAGGAGGCTACTGAGGGCAACCTCCACTTCCCCACCAACGTATGCCCCTACCCCACAAGCTGCCTCGACCAGGCGCTAAAGGGCCGCTACGACTACCTGGACGGTGTGATAGTCCCCAACGTGTGCGACATGGTCCGCGCCATGTACGGGGCGTGGAAGCTGAACGTTGGAATACCCTACCTCTATTTCCTCGAGGTGCCGCAACGGATCGGCCCCCGTGGGGTAGAGTTCTTCGCCGAGATGCTGGGCCGGTTCCGAAGCTCGCTGGAGGAGCTGTCTGGCAACACCATGTCGGACGCGTCGTTGCGGCAGGCTATCGACGTCTACAACCGGAACCGGGAGCTTCTTCGACAGGCCTATGACTTGAGGAAGACGGGCCTCATATCGGGAGTGGAGCTTCAGGAGATGGTGCTCTCCAGTATGCTCATGCCCAAGGAGGCGCACAACCAGCTTATGTCTGAATGTCTCGAGGAGGCGAGCCAGCGGAACCCTGCCGGCGACGGCGTAAGGCTTCTTGTCTCGGCAAGCATGCTGGACGACACCGATTTCTTTCAGCTCATCGAGGAGTGCGGCGGCCAGGTAGTGGCCGACGATATGCCCACTGGCAGTCGGTACTTCTTCCATTCGGTTGACAGTGAGGCCGAGCCGCTACACGCTCTGGCTCAGCGACATCTTGCCGAGATTCCGTGCCCGCGCAAGATGTTGCCTGGCGCACGCCTTCAGTATGTAGACGAGACCATGGCTGACGCGGATGTCCAGGGCGCGATAATCCACAACCTCAAGGCGTGCGATTGCCATCTGTACGAGTACCCCTACCTTAGGGAGATGCTGGAGGCCAAGGGACTGCCGGTGCTGTTCTTCCGGGGTGAGGAGACTGAGGCGGAGTTGGAGACGCAGCGGGACGACATTGAGGCGTTTATCGAGATGATTCGTGGCTAGGTGAAGCGATGACGGTGGGCGGTATCGACGTTGGCTCGGTCAACACCTCGGTGGTGGTGTTCAATGATGGCTGCATACTGTCTCAGCTCGTACTCGGCTCGGACAGCACAGACTCAGACCCTCACCGCGCTATCGAGTTGGCGCTTGGGGCAGCTGGGTGTGACTGGAGTCAGCTTGGGCCAGTGGTTGCCACCGGTCGCGGCCGCAGCAGTGTCGACTTTGCCCAGAGGCAGAGCTCCGAGGTGGTGTGCCAGGCCCGCGGGGCACTGTGGGTATGCCCCGCGGCGAGGACAGTCATCAATCTTGGTGGGGAGAGCAGCCGCGTGATTAGCCTCAACGGGGAGGGAAGGGTGACGTCTTTTGTCACTAATGACAAATGTGCTGCCGGCTCTGGGCTGTTTCTGGAGTCGATGGCCTACCTCATGGAGGTGCCGGTGGCTGTCATGGGGACGATGGCCCTGGAGGCTGCTGTAGTGGAGGAGGTCAGCAGCCGATGTGCCGTGTTTGCTGAGTCTGAGGTGATATCACACATCCATCGCGGGGTGGGCAAAGAGCGAATCCTCGCGGGGCTGCATCGGGCAGTGGCCGACAGGATACTGGACCTGGTCAGCCGCGTGACCGTTGAGCCGGAGGTGGTGGTAACTGGCGGTGTGGCCAAGAATGTCGCAGTGGTCAAGGAGTTGGAGACGAGATTGGGGTACCCCGTCTGGTTGCCGCCGGAGCCTCAGGTTGTTGGCGCCCTCGGCGCGGCACTTCTGGCCAGAGACGACTCGGGCAAGTGAATTCCACCTGTGCCTTCTATTGCAGCAGGCCTCGGGAGATCCGGACCCGTCTTCGAGGCTCACGGCCGAAGCTGTGCGACGAAAGGTTGCTGCGCTCGGCAAGTTGATGCTGCAGCATCCGAAGGTAGGCGTTCTGAGGGCTGAGGTCCACGGCGTCGCTTCCCTCTTTCACCTGGGTGATGGCCTGTTCCGCTTCCTCTAAGGCAAGGGTGACACGCTGCTGGGGCGCTTCGATGTCGAAGACGCTGGCCAGGCAGCGCTCTATCTGTGCGTTCTTGTTGGCCCGCAGGACGTAGATGGGTATGCCCAACGCCTCAGCTTCGCTCAGGACGTGCGGTTTCTTGCGGTAGTAGCTCCTCAATGTCATGAGGAGATTGGCGTCAGGAAGACTATTCACCACTCTGGCTGGCACTCCCATGGTCTTGATCGCCTGTTCGAGGCGGCTCTTGCTGATGCCGTAAGGGTAGATCAGGTTGGCGCTGTCCACCGGCCTCTTGCCTGCTGCTACCTCCTGCGCGGCCATCTGCTCCCGTCTCACCTCGGCTGTCTCATCAAGCCAGCGTACCTCGGGAGAGATGGAGCGGCCACGCAGCATAGTGTCAACCACTGCAGCCACATCAGAGTGGATGGCCACGTGATGCCAGTCTTGAATCTCCACCACAATGTCGAAGGTAGGCGGCGCCTTTCGCTCAAGAATAGACTTCTGAGTGCCTCTTCTCCTCGCTTCCTCATCGCCCAGAGTGACTGACTGGATGCCGCCAATGAGGTCGCAGAGGGTGGGGTTCATGATGAGATTGTCCAGGGTGTTGCCGTGGGCGGTGGCGACAAGCTGCACGCCGCGCTCGGCGATGGTACGTGCTGCCTGGGCCTCCTGCTCGGTGCCGATCTCATCGATGACGATGACTTCGGGCATATGGTTCTCCACTGCCTCAATCATCACGGCGTGTTGAAGATGTGGGCTGACCACCTGCATTCGGCGGGCATGACCGATAGCGGGATGAGGGATGTCCCCGTCGCCGGCTATCTCGTTGGACGTGTCGACAATCACGACGCGCCTCTGCAGGTCGTCAGCAAGGACACGAGCCACCTCTCGAAGCATGGTGGTCTTGCCCACGCCGGGCCGGCCGAGAAGCAGGATGTTCTTGCCCGATTCAACGAGATCGCGAATGATGGCTATGGTACCGAAGACGGCTCTGCCAACACGGCAGGTAAGGCCGACGATGCGCCCCTTGCGGTTTCTTATGGCGGAAATCCTGTGAAGTGTGCGTTCGATACCGGCTCGATTATCGCCGCCGAAGGGCGCGATGCGGGAAGTGACATACTCGATGTCTTCCTCGGTGATCTCTTTGTCGCTCAGCACTACCTCGTGGTCGGGATAGCGAGCCTGAGGTGGCCGGCCCAGGTCCATGACCACCTCGAGGAGGTCGCCACGGTCGGCACGGTCACGAAGCGGCTGGGCGATGTTGGGAGGCAATACGTCCAGCAAGGCATCCAGTTCACAGGTGCGCTTGAACACCGTCTTCACCTACGCCTTTGCGGGCATGAAATGCGGTTGGGTGGCTTTCACCGTGACCTCTTTCATCAGGCTGGAGCATTCTGCGACTTGCTCGAAGCCCAGGTTCTCCATAAGTCTCAATAGCCTTTCCTGGAAAGGATAGGCAACACAGAAGATATGCGACTTGGGACGGAGGCTCCTGATGGCGCATTTCAGCAGGAGGTCAAGGCTCTCGTCATCGGACTCGCGGCACAAAATCCAGAAGCAGCCGCTCCCTCTGAAGGGCTTGACGGTCAACCATCCAACGATGCTCTCCCGTGTTCCCAGGACGAATTCTCGATGCTGCTCGGGCCACGCTGGTCGGTCTCTAGTCTCCTGCCATTCGGCCAGAGTCATCCCCTCAGCCACGCGCACAGGAGCTGGCACCACAATGGTGTAGAGGCCGAAAAGCCGATAGTCATCGTTGTTGTACGCGCGGCGCAGGCTGTACCGCTGCGAATCCGTTGTTGTCGCCGGCATGCGATCTGCTGTCACGCGGTATACGTAGTCTACCTTGTACGGGCTGAAGCCGAAACGCCTGGCTTCGTGGATGAGGGGGCTGTCTGACAGGAGGCGGAGGAACAGCTTTCTCACGCGGTGTTGGGAAGCGGCGGCGCCCACCCTGTCCAGGAGTTCGAGGCACTGCTCGCCCTCAGTCCGGATACAATCGATTTGCCAGGCCGCTGGGTGGCCGCAGTCTCTTGAGGAGACGAGCCCGACGATGCGACCTCTCTCGAGACAGACCCAGGTATGGCGTCTGGTCTTCAGGGGTAGCCAGTGCTCAAGAAGACCCTCCAGAGATGTTGGGCTCCGGTTGCCGAGGCTATGGTAGTCAGCACCTTGGTTGGGCGGCATTCTGCCTGAAGACATGAGCAGTGGCAGCAGGTCGATGGGATAGAGGGTGCGTATCATCGGCTAGCACTCACCTCTCACCGCGGACCACCTGCAAGAAGAAGGAATGGAGCCTGAGATCGTCGGTCAACTCGGGATGGAAGGCCAGGGCAACCAGCTTGCCTTGCCTGGCGGCCACATCAGGGCCGTCGGGCAATCGGGCCAGTACCTCCACGCCGTCGCCGGCGCGCTCAATGAAGGGTGCTCGAATGAACACGGCGTGAAAAGGCGGCTCACCAAGGGCTGGTATGTCGAGGTCAGCCTCGAAGCTGTCTACCTGCCGACCAAAGGCGTTGCGCTTGACAGCTATGTCCATCGCGCCCAGGGTCTGCTGGTCCATGCCGGAGGCGTGCTTGGCCAGCATGACCATGCCGGCGCAGGTGCCCATTATGGGAAGACCGTCGAGGGCTAGCCCTTTCAGCGGCGCAGCCAGATCATACTCCTTAATCAAATGGAGCATGGTAGTGCTCTCGCCTCCAGGGATGACAAGCCCGTCCAGCGTGCTGAGGTCGTGGGCCAGACGAATGGGGAAAGCCTGTACCTCGAGCCTGTCGAGAAGGGCGATATGCTCCGCAAAGGCGCCCTGCAGCGCGAGGACGCCAATTCTCACCATCCTACCATCCTCTGGGAGCCAGGAGCTCCTCGGTAGGAATGGTCTTTATGTCCAGCCCGGGCATGGCCGAGCCGAGACCGCGGGAGACTTCGGCAAGAATCTCCGGGTCGCGGTAGTGCGTCGTGGCTTTGACGATGGCTTTGGCTCTCGACTCGGGGTCGCTCGACTTGAAGATGCCCGACCCGACGAAGACTCCTTCAGCCCCCAGTTGCATCATGAGCGACGCATCCGCGGGCGTGGCGACCCCTCCGGCGGCGAAGTTGACCACGGGAAGCCTTCCCGTCCGTTGCACCTCCGCAACCAGCTCGAGAGGAGCGCCCAAGTCCTTGGCCTCGGCGCCAAGTTCGTCGGTGGTCATGTTGCTTATCTTGCGTATCTCATCCATCACTGCCCTCATGTGGCGCACCGCCTCAACGATGTTGCCCGTTCCCGCTTCCCCTTTCGTCCTGATCATGGCGGCGCCCTCGGCGATTCTGCGCAGCGCCTCGCCGAGGCCGCGACAGCCGCAAACGAAGGGAACCTTGAAGTCGTGCTTCCATATGTGGTGGCTTTCGTCGGCCGGGGTGAGCACCTCGGACTCGTCGATGAAGTCCACCCCGAGGGCCTCCAGCACCTGTGCCTCGACAAAATGCCCGATGCGGCACTTCGCCATCACCGGAATGGAGACCGTCTCCATGATGGCGGTTATCACGTTAGGGTCCGCCATGCGAGCGACGCCTCCTGCGGCTCTTATGTCGGCAGGGACTCGCTCCAGAGCCATCACGGCACAGGCGCCCGCTTCTTCGGCGATCTTGGCGTGCTCTGGAGTCACTACGTCCATGATGACGCCGCCCTTCAGCATCTGGGCGAGCCCCGTCTTGACTGTCCACGTCCCTTTCGCCATTGCGCTCCTCCGAGTGGTAATTCACATAATATTACGCAGATATTCTACCCTCGCGGCTGGCACAATGCAAGCTCTGGCCGGTGAGTTGTGGCAACCTCGCAGACGGCATCTTCGTGGCGTTGCGTGACTGTGGCGCGACAGAGGTCCACCCCCGGCATTTTGGAGGTGGAGGGTGTGCAGGTAGTACCTGCTTCCACTCAGAAGGACGTTGGTCGCGGTGTGGCGTCTTGGCCGGCCAGATGGTGCCCTTGGTGAATTGCCTAGCGGGACGCGATGGGGTTCCTCAGGGTGCCGATGTTCTCTATCGTCACCTCGACTACGTCTCCGGGGCTCACGGGGCCGATTCCAGAGGGCGTGCCTGTGGCTATGACGTCGCCTGGCTGAAGAGTCATGGCCTCTGAGATGAAACTGACCAGTTGGGAGACTCCGAAGATGAGGTCGCTGGTGCGGGCCGATTGGCGGAGGTCACCGTTGAGGCGGGTCTCAAGCTTGAGGTCGCTCGCGTCGAGGTCGGTCTCAATCCAGGGGCCTATCGGGGCGAACGTGTCGTAGCTCTTGGCCCTTGTCCACTGGCCGTCTTCCCCCTGGATAATGCGCTCTGTGACATCGTTGAAGCAGGTGTAGCCCAGTATGTACTCGCCTGCCTTGTCCTCAGATACGTCCTTTGCCTGCCTGCCGATCACGACCCCCAGTTCACCTTCGTAGTCGACACGCCGGGATAGTCGGGGCAGCACGATTCTCTCGTTGGGCCCGATGATGGCGGTGGATGGCTTGAGGAAGATCAACGGCACGCTCGGGAGGGAAAGTCCCGTCTCCTTGGCATGGCTGTGGTAGTTCAGACCCAGACAGACTACCTTGGAAGGCAAGCAGGGAGCGAGCAAGGTCACCTCTTGCAGCTTCCATGTACTCCCATCAAATCGAAAAGACCTGGCGTAGTCCGCGAAATGAGTGAAGAGCGTGCCTTCAAGGCCGCTAATGGTGTCAGCGTCGAGCACTCCGTATCTGACACTGCCCTGGGCCGAAAAGCGAACAATACGCAATCTGGTCTCCTTGGTTGACTGCATGTGAGGCTGACGGGCCGACGCTGCTATTGCTCCAGGACGATTCTCGACCTGACGAAGTCTATCTCTTGAAGTCTGCCCTTGAGGACTGTCTTCTCCCCGAACAGAGTCTCCAGTTCCACATGGTCGCCGTTCAAGCGTAGATAGGCGATATTGTCCAGGTCTGGCTCGGCGCTTTCCTCATGTTGATATAGCTTGGCGAGACACATATTCCTACCTCCGGGTTGGGGGAGCACTTCAGGTGGAGGTCGAGGGACCGCTGGCCCCACGCAGAGCCTCATGCGCTTGCTCGAGGGAGGCGGTCGCTTGAGCCATGTTGGCCGCCGCCATCTGCAGCGCGTGGGCCACCTCAGTGCCCAATGGGGCCGCCTTCTCTGCCCATTGGCGCATCTCCTCTTCATGCTCCCGGTTGTGTTCTACCCAGTAGTCGACCAGGGTGCTTAATCTGTCGTGTAGCTCTTGCATAGGCTCCCCTTTCGGGCAGGGTCGGTCGGGCTTCAGCCGTGCTGGCCGAAATGTGCGTGCCAGTGGAGAATGAGAGATGTTGGTGAAGGTCTCGTGTTCTGATGCCGCGCCGCATCTGGCCCGCCGACGGTGCGATTGTCGCGTTTGCGTCACATTATAGCAGAACGTTGGCCGATGAACGAGGGTCAAGAGGGACGTTCAGGTCTGCAGATCTGTGGGCGTTGCGGGCTTGTGTTGGGGCGGGTGTGCACCTGGCTGGCAGTCTCGTTTAGGTGGCAGGTCACTGTCACCGGCGTGGCGTATTCGGTGAATGCGTCTGCCTCTTCAACTGGGAGCGTGACTATTTCGGTGTCTTGGGAGGATTCCAGCTCCGGCGTGATGTGGTAGTTGATGATTTTGTTGTAGAGGAACGCCCGCTGGGGAGAGGACCACGCCGCTGCCTCAACCATGCAGTTGTTCGTCCGCTCTGTTGCCGTGGCCTACGCCTGCTTGAGGTACCACCGCATGCCGAAGAAGGCCATCAGTATGAGCATGACCAGGGTGGCGGCGAGGCCGATGATGAGAGGCCAGTTGATCCACAGCGAGTGGGTGAACTCTCCGGTCAGGCCTGCGACCTCCACGAAGTGGCGCCCCATCGGGTTGTCGCTCAGGGTGAATAGCACCTGCGTGCTCTCGCCCGGGGCGAGATACACATCGTGATTGCCTGCCGCCTCCCCATTCAGCTCGAGGATGAGGGAATAGCCGGCGTCGTGAGCGCCGACGTTGTTCACATCCACCGAAACCTGGGCGCGCTGCCCCGTCCTGACGGCGAAGGTGAGGAAGAGCCATATCTTGGTGCGAGAGGGAGTTGTCGCCAGGTTGCTCACTTCGAAGCCGGGGACCTCAGCGAGCGTGGCGAAAACGGTGAAATGGTTGACCTCGCCGGTGAGCTCGGTGATTGAGGCGAGCTGGGTGTCCTGAGTCGCCACCTCGTGCCAGGTGCCGTCGTCACCGAAATAGGCGAGCAGCAGGGCAAGGGCGTCGTCGGGCACGTCTTGTATGGCATGGCCGAGGGTAAGGCGGACCAGCTTGCTGAAGGTGGTGCCCGAGGGGGTGAAATCGAATGCGTCGGGGACGAGGACGGCGTACAACGGGACAGCAGGTGCATTGGTCTTGCGGATGACGATGAGCTTGAGGGGGTCACCATTCTCGTCCAGCACCTGGGTGGCCTTCTCGATGAACAGGAGGTGCAGGTCTTGGGGATCGGGCGCGCTGCAGTCACGGCAGAGGACCGAGTCTGGGGTTACTGGCACCTTGGTGATCCTCCCCTCGAAATCGACGGTGAGGATATCGGAGCACATGTCCCACCCGCCGCCGAAATCGCCACCGCCGAAGGTAGGAGGTGGTGCGGGTGTGACGGTGGGCGTAGGCGTCGGTGTCGCCGCCGGGGCAGGCGTCGGAGTCGGCGTCGGCGTAGGTGTGGGTGTGGGTGTGGGTGTCGGCGTAGGCGTCGGTGTCGCCGCCGGGGCAAACGTCGGAGTCGGCGTCGGCGTAGGTGTGGGTGTGGGTGTGGGTGTCGGCGTAGGCGTCGGTGTCGCCGCCGGGGCAAAC
>Ga0209164_1001409_pt1 | contig 31517 bp, 30 predicted proteins | sample MTBNYHSulfiMetaG_FD_187458 | JGI IMG/M metagenome (GOLD analysis project Ga0209164, IMG submission 187458) | Enrichment culture microbial communities from rom New York Harbor, USA that are MTBE-degrading - MTBE-NYH (New York Harbor Sulfidogenic)... | ecosystem: Environmental > Aquatic > Marine >... | reverse complement strand
GATGACGATCCCCGGGTTCACGTAGTGGGTGTCGTGATAGGCGCGCACCGTCTCGTGGTCGAGGCGCGCGAGCGTCGTCGTGTGGCCGATCACCGGCCGCCCCAGAGGGTGGTCGCCGAAGACGGCGTGGGCGAGGTCGTCGTGCACGAGCTCGGGCGGCGAGTCCTCGTACATCGCGACCTCCTCGAGCACCACCTCGCGCTCGTGGTCGAGGTCGGCGAAGGACGGCCGCGCGACCATCTCGGCGAGCACCTCGAAGGCCTCCTCGAGGTCTTCGTCGAGGCAGCGCACGTGGACGACGGTGTGCTCCTTCGAGGTGGCGGCGTTGGGCTCGGCGCCCATGTCGTCGAAGATGTGAGCCACGTCCCAGGCCGAGAAGCGCGCCGAGCCCTTGAAGACGAGGTGCTCGATGAAGTGCGAAACGCCGCCGAGCTCCGGCGGTTCGAGCCGGGAGCCGGCGGCGATCCACATGCCGAGGGCGACCGAGCGCACGCCGTCGATGCGTTCGCTCGCGACCCTCAGACCGTTGTCGAGCAGCGAGAGCTCGTAGTGCGGCGTGACGTCCTCCGTCGTCCGCTTACGATTCCGGCTGGTCGGGCAGCTGCACGGGGCGCAGCCCGATCCGGTTGCGCGCCTTGTCGATCTCGACCACTTCGACGGTGACGATGTCGCCGCGCTTCATGACGTCCTCGACCGACTTCACGCGCTGACCCTTGGGCGCCATCCGCGAGATGTGGACGAGGCCGTCGGTGCCCTTCTTGAGCTCGACGAAGGCGCCGAAGTCGGTGGTCTTCACGACCTTGCCGGTGAACACGTCGCCGACCTCGACCTCCTTGGTCATCGCGGTGATGCGCCCGATGACGGCGTCGGCCGAGTCCTTGTCGGCGGCGCAGATGAAGATCGTGCCGTCGTCCTGGATGTCGATGTCGACGCCGAACTCGTCGGTCATGCCGCGGATCGTCTCGCCGCCCTTGCCGATCACGAGACCGATCTGGTCGGGGTTGATCTGGATGGTGAAGATGCGCGGCGCGTACGGGGAGAGCTCGTCGCGCGGCGCGGCGATCGTGTCGCGCATGCGGCCGAGGATGAAGAGCCGCGCCTTGCGCGCCTGCTCGAGGGCGCCGCGCAGGATCTCGAAGGTGACGCCCGAGATCTTGATGTCCATCTGCAGCGCCGTGATGCCCGTCTCCGTGCCGGCGACCTTGAAGTCCATGTCGCCGAGGTGGTCCTCGACGCCGGCGATGTCGGTGAGGACGACGTAGTCGTCGCCCTCCATGATCAGGCCCATCGCGATGCCCGCGACCGGTGCGGCGATCGGCACGCCGGCGTCCATGAGCGACAGCGTCGAGCCGCAGACCGAGGCCATCGACGACGAGCCGTTGCTCTCGAGGATCTCGCTGACGATGCGGATCGTGTAGGGGAAGTCGACCTCGTCGGGCAGGACGGGCACGAGGGCGCGCTCCGCGAGCGCGCCGTGGCCGATGTCGCGGCGCTTGGGACCGCGCATGAAACCGGTCTCCCCCACCGAGTACGGCGGGAAGTTGTAGTGATGGATGTAGCGCTTCTTCTCGACGATGGAGAGGTCGTCGATGCGCTGGAACTCACCGGTGCCGCCGAGGGTGAGCAGCGACAGGGCCTGCGTCTGGCCGCGGGTGAAGAGGGCGCTGCCGTGCGTGCGCGGGATGACGCCCACCTCGCAGCTGATGTCGCGGATCTCCTCGGTGCCGCGGCCGTCGGGGCGGCGCTTCTCGACGGCGATGCGCCGCCGGATGATGTCCTTCTCGAGCTTGGCGGCGGCGCGCTTGACCTGGACGACGCGCTCCGGGTCGGGCTCCTCACCGCCGGCGAGCCGCTCGAGGGCGCGGGTGCGCACGTCGGCGGTCGCCGTCTGACGCTCGAGCTTGTCGACGACCTGCGTCGCCGCGTCCATGTCGGCGCCGAACGCGGCCTGGACCTCGGCGTAGACGCCGGGGTCGACGGTGAGCTCGGGGACCTCCCACTTGGGACGGCCTACCGCCTCGCGCAGCTCGAGCTGCAGGCCGATGAGCTTCTTGATCTCGGCGTGGGCGAGCTCGAGCGCCTCGAGGACGACGTCTTCGCCGACCTCCTTCGCGCCCGCCTCGACCATGACGATGGCGTCGGCGGTGCCGGTCACCACGAGGTCGAGCTTCGACTCGTCCTGGGTCTCGACGAGGGTCGGGTTCACGACCAGCTCACCGTCGATGAGCCCGACGCGCACCGAGCCCACGGGCCCGTTGAACGGGATCGGCGAGATCGTCAGCGCGGCGGAGGCGCCGATGCTGGCGAGCACGTCGTAGGCGTTCTCGCGGTCGGTCGAGAGCACGGTGGCCACGACGTGGACCTCGTTCAGGAAACCCTTCGGGAAGAGCGGCCGGATCGGGCGGTCGATCTGGCGCGCCGCCAGGATCGCCCGCTCGCTCGGCCGCGACTCCCTCTTGATGAAACCGCCGGGGATCTTCCCGGCGGCGTAGTGACGCTCCTCGACGTCGACCGTGAGGGGGAAGAAGTCCTGCCCCTCGCGGGTCTCGTCGCGTGCCACCGCGGTCACGAGCACGACGGTGTCGCCGCAGCGGACGAGCACGGCGCCGTGGGCCTGCTTGGCCAGACGCCCGGTCTCGAGCGTGATGGTGCTGCCGCCTATCTCTGCCTCTACTCTGTTCATCTCTTCCTTCGTCATCCTCTCCCCCCCGCCACGACCGCAGCGCCCAGCGTCCCTTCGCGGGCCGCGCCGACGTGGAGGGGGCGGCTCGGGCCGCTACTTGCGGAGCTCGAGCTCTTTGACGAGCGCACGGTAGCGCTCGAGGTCGCGCGCCTGCAGGTAGTCGAGCAGCCTGCGGCGCCGTCCGACCATCTTCAGCAGGCCGCGGCGCGAGTGATGGTCCTTCTTGTGCAGCTTGAGGTGCTCGGTGAGCTCGTCGATGCGCTTCGTGAGCAGCGCGATCTGCACTTCGGGGGAGCCTGTGTCGCTCTCGTGCTTGGCGTGCCTGGCGATGATCGCCTGTTTGTCGTCGGTCGTGAGTGCCAGTGGGAACACCTCCCTCGGAGGCTCGTCCGGAGACCCAGTCGCAGGTCGGCGGCCTGCGACCGAGAAACGGTCCGCGGTAGGGTACCACAGGGCCAGGGGGCGGCAAACCTGGTCGCCCCGGCCTGGCCGGCGGGTCGGCGTGCCGAGGCGCGACGCCTGCGGCGCGCGCACGAGGCAGGGCGCGCGTCCGCGCCGCCGCCCCCGTCACCCCGCCGCCGGCAACCCCACTTCGGCGAAGGCCGGGTCCTCGAGCGCCGCCGTCGCCTCGACGTCGAGCCGCATGCGTGCGACCAGCTCGTCCGGCGAGCCGAAGCGCTCCTCGCCGCGCAGGCGATGCAGGAAGTCGACGCGCAGCGCGCGGTGGTAGAGGTCGCCGTCGAAGTCGAGCAGGTGGGCCTCGACGGAGACGGGCGCCCTCTCGGCCTCGCGGCTGGCGAAGGTCGGGTTGTGCCCGATGTTGACCGCCGCCCGGTACCACTCCGACCCGACCAGGACCCGGGCGGCGTACACGCCGATGCCCGGGAAGATGGTCCCGGCCTCGACCTCCACGTTGGCCGTCGGGAAGCCGAGCGTGCGGCCGCGCCGGACCCCCGCCACCACGCGGCCCGTGGCCGAGGGCGGACGGCCGAGGATCTCGCGCACCTCCTCGAGGGCGCCCTCGCGCAGCAGGCGGCGGATGCGCGTGGAGCTGATGGTGTGGCCGCGCTCGGTGGCGAGCTCGACGACCACGGTCTCGTACCCGTGCTCGGCGCCGCAGCGCCGCAGGCTCTCGGCGTCGCCCGCCCCCCCGGCGCCGAAGCTGAAGTTCTCGCCGACCACCACGACGCGCGCCCGCAGGGCGTCCGCGAGCAGCCCACCGCAGAACGCCGCCGGCGCGAGGTCGGCCATGCCGCGGTCGAAGGGCAGCACGACGAGCTCGTCCGGCGCCAGCTCCGCGATCAGGCGCTCCTTCTCGGACAGCGGCGTGAGCAGGCGGGGCTGGCGCGCGGGGTCGACCACGGCGAGCGGGTGGCGGTCGAAGGTCACGACCGCCGACCGCAGCCCGCGCTCGGCCGCCGCCCTCAGCGCGGTCTCGATCACCCGCCGGTGGCCGACGTGGACGCCGTCGAAGGTGCCGAGGGCGAGCGCCCTCGGCACCGGCTCGGCGTCCTTCACGTCGGTGACGAGCAGCATCGGCCTCAGTCGCCCGCGCCCGGCCGCCCGGACGGGCTGGCCTCGCGGGACCCGCCCGGGTGAGGAAGTCTCGCGGTGCGGAGGTCCATGACGGCGTCAGACGCGCACGAGCAGCCGCAGGCCCGGGGCGTCTTCGACGGGGCCGTACACAGCGATCAGCTCGCCCCGGTAGACGGCCCGGACCGGGCCTTCGGCGGTGCCCGAGAGCCGCGCTCCGTTGCGGACCAACGGGACCTGGGCGGCCGAGAGCTCGACCGCGGGGAGGAACTGCAGCGCGGCCCCCGGCGGCACGAGACCGGGGATGCGCAGGTCGCCGGCGGCGCGATCGGCCACCTCGGCCTCGAACGTCTCGAGGGACTGGGCGTCGTCGAGGTGCAGCGGCCCCGTCGCCGTGCGGGCGAGCTCGTCGAGGTGCGCGCCGGCGCCGACGGCCTCGCCGATGTCGATGGCGAGCTGCCGCACGTAGGTGCCCTTCGAGCAGGCGATGCGGCAGCGCATCGTCTGCGCCCCTTCGTCGAAGTCGAGCACGTCGATGGCGGTGACCTCGACCTGCTTGACCGGCGTCTCGACGACCTCCCCGCGGTGCGCCTTCTTGTAGAGCCGCTCGCCGTCGACCTTCACCGCCGAGGTCATCGGCACGCGCTGGTCGATGCGGCCCACGAAGCGCGGCAGCACCCCCGCGACCTCTTCCTCGGAGACGCGTACGCCGGTCGCCGCGAGCGCCCCCGTGCGGTCGCCGGTGTCGGAACGCACGCCGAAGCGCAGCACGCACTCGTACTCCTTCGGCAGGTCGACGAAGAAGCGCGCCAGCTTCGTCGCGCGCCCCACGAGCACGACCAGCAGGCCGGTGGCGAACGGGTCGAGCGTGCCGGCGTGCCCGACCTTCTTCACCGCCGGCCGCAGCGCCCGGCGCACGCGGGCGACGACGTCGTGCGACGTGAAGCCCTCGGGCTTGTCGATCAGGAGGAGGCCGTCTTCAGCTGCCTTGCGAGTTCGGAACTGAGCCATGCCGTCACCTCCTCGGGAGACTCGTCGGCCGAGAACCCTGCTGCCTGGCGGTGCCCGCCTCCGCCGCGGGCCGCGGCCACGGCGCTGACGTCGAGGCCGCGCGAGCGCAGGCTGACGCGGCAGCGCGGCCCGGAGGACTGCTCGCGCACCAGCGCGGCCGCCTCCACGCCCGCCACGGCGCGCAGGCTCTCGACCACGCCCTCCGTGTCGCCCTCCCCGGCCCCCGCGCCGGTGACGTCGTCGAGCGTCAGCAGGGCGATGAGGGCCCTCCCGCCCGCCACCTCGCGGACGCCCGCCACGGCGCGGGCCCAGAGGCGCAGCCCGCCGAGCGAGCGGCGCTCGTAGAGCGCCGCGTGGACGGCCGTCGGGTCGACGCCCAGGCCCACGAGCCAGGCCGCCGTGGCGAGTGTGTGGGCGCTCGTCGAGGCGTGGCGGAAGTGGCCCGAGTCGAACGACAGCCCGGCGTACAGCGCCGCGGCGGCCGCCGGCCGCGGAGCGAGCTCGAGGGCGCGGGCGAGGTCGCAGACGACCTCGGCCGTACTGCTCGCCGCCGGGCGCAGCAGCACGAGGTCGCCGAAGCGCGTGTTGTCGTGGTGGTGGTCGACGTTCACGACGGGCCCGTCCCACGACGCGACGCCCAGGGCGAGGCGAGCGATGCTCCCGCTGTCGAGGGCGTAGAGCGGCGTGCCGGCGGACGGCGGCTCCGTCACCACCGGTACGCCGGCGAGGACCACGTCGGCCGCCGGCAGCGGCCCGGGCTCGCCGACGAGATGCAGGCGTGCCTCCGCGCCGAGCTGCGCGAAGAGGTCGGCCATGCCGGCGGCCGCGCCGAGGGCGTCGGGGTCGGGCCGCTCATGCACGGCCAGAGCCACACGGCGTTCGCCGCGCATGCGCCGCGCGACGGCGGCGAGGTCGGCCGGCAGCGCCTTCACGAGCGACCCTCGTCGCGGGTCTCGCCCCCGGAGGCGTCGCCGTCGGCCGCCGCCTCCTCGCGCGGGCCGCCGCGGCTCTCGTCGCCGCGCGGCGCCTCGCCGGCCCGGCCTTCGGCGGCCTCCTCGCTCTCCCCCGCGCCGCCGCGCGCCTCGAGCTCGGCCGCCTCGCGGCGGATCAGGCTCTCGATGCGCTGCGCCTGCGCCGGAGTCGGGTCGTAGATGAACTCGATCTGCGGCGTGCGCTTCATGCGCAGGCCGGTGGTGATCGACGACTGCAGCAGGCCACGGGCCTGGTTCAGCGCCGCCAGCGTCGCCTCGCGCTCGGCCGCCGAGCCCAGCACGCTGACGAACACCTTGGCCTGGCGGAGGTCGGGGCTGGTCCTGACCCCCGTCACCGTGACGAAGCCGACACGCGGGTCCTTGACGCGCTCGACGATGGCCGCCGACACCGACTCCTTGATGCGCTCGTTGATCCTCAGGAGGCGATGTCCCACAGGCTCTCCACCACGTCGACGGTGCGCAGCACGACGCGCACGTCGCCTTCGAGACCGTGCAGGTAGTCGTCGATCCGGGCGAGCTGCTCGCCGGCCTGCCGCGGGGACGACGCCGCGAGCACGATCAGCACGCGCGCGGTCTGCCAGGTCTCCTGCCCGCCGACCTCGCTGAAGGACGCCCTGAAGCGGCGCTGCACGACGTCGCGCAACGAGGTGAGCGGGCCGCGCTTCTCCTTGAGCGAACGGGAGCCGGGGAAGTGAAGGTCCGCGAGCAGGACGCCGATGCTGGCGTCAGACCTCACGGGCGACTTCGCGGGTCTCGTACGCCTCGAGCACATCGCCCTCCTTGACGTCGTTGAAGCCCTCGAGGAGGATGCCGCACTCGAAGCCCTCCTGGACCTCGCGCGTGTCCTCCTGGAAGCGCTTCAGCGAGCCGATGCGCCCGTCGTGGACGACGACGTCGTCGCGCAGCACGCGTACCTTCGCCGCGCGCTGGATGACCCCGTTGGTCACCATGCAACCGGCGATCGTGCCCAGCTTGGAGGCCTTGAACGTCGCGCGCACCTCGGCCTGCCCCAGGACGACCTCTTCGTACTCGGGCTTCAGCATGCCCATGAGCGCCGCCGTCACGTCCTCGGTCACCTTGTAGATGACCTGGTAGGTGCGCACGTCGACGCCCTCCTGCTCGGCCAGCGCCTGCGCCGCCTGGCTCGGGCGCACGTTGAAGCCGATGATGATCGCGTCGGACGCCGCCGCCAGCATGATGTCGGACTCGTTGATGCCACCGACCCCGGAGTGGAGGATGCGCACCTTCACCTCGGGGTGCTGGATCTTGAGCAGCGCGTCGGAGAGCGCCTCGAGGCTGCCCTGCACGTCGGCCTTGACGACGAGGTTGAGGTCGAGCACCTTGCCCTCGGCGATGCGCGCGAAGACCTCGTCGAGGGTCAGCGAGCGCTCGCGTGCCAGGCGCTCCGTCTTGAGACGGCTGGCGCGGCGGTTGGCGAGGCTGCGGGCGGCGCGCTCGTCCTTGACGACACGGCAGAGCTCGCCCGCGATCGGCAGCTGGTCGAAGCCGATGATCTCGACCGGCGTGGAGGGCCCGCCCGCCTCGAGCGTCTCGCCCTTGAAATCGCGCATCGCGCGCACGCGCCCGCTGGCGCCGCCGGCGACGACGGCGTCGCCGACGCGCAGCGTGCCGCGGTTGACGAGGATGGTCGCGACGACGCCGCGGCCGGGGTCGACGCGCGACTCGATGACGAACCCGCTCGCCTGGGTGTCGGGGTTGGCCTTGAGGTCGGCGACCTCGGCCACCAGCAGGAGCATGTCGAGGAAGTTCTCGAGCCCGATGCGCTTCTTGGCGCTGGCCTCGACGAAGATGGTGTCGCCGCCCCACTCCTCGGGCACCAGGCCGTACTCGGTGAGCTGCTGCTTGATGCGGTCGACGTTGGCCTCGGGCTTGTCGATCTTGTTCACCACGATGACGATCGGCACCCCGGCGGCCTTGGCGTGGTCGATGGCCTCGACCGTCTGCGGCATGACCCCGTCGTCGGCGGCGACCACGATGGCCGCGATGTCGGTCACCTTGGCGCCGCGGGCGCGCATCGCCGTGAAGGCGGCGTGGCCCGGCGTGTCGATGAACGTGATGAGCTTGCCCTGGTGCCTCACCTGGTAGGCGCCGATGTGCTGGGTGATACCGCCGGCCTCGCCGGCCGCCACGGCGGTGTCGCGGATCGCGTCGAGCAGGCTGGTCTTGCCGTGGTCGACGTGGCCCATCACGGTGATGACGGCCGGGCGGGACTCGAGGTCCTCGGGCGCGTCGACCTCTTCGCTCTCGAGCTGGGCCTCTTCGTCGGCCGCGTGCACGATCTCGACCTCGCGGCCGAAGTCGCCGGCCAGCACGGTGAGCGCCTCGTCGGAGAGCGACTGGGTGATGGTCACCATCTCGCCGTAGCCCATGAGGGTCTTGATGATCTCGGCCGTGGAGATGCCGAGGAGCTGGGAGACCTCCTTGACGCTGGCGCCGGACGGCAGCTTGACGGGGCCGGTCGGGACCGGCGGCGGCGGCGGCGCGGCCGACTCGCGCGGCTCGCCGCGCCCGCGGCGCCCGCGGCGCTGCCCGCCGCCCTGCGGCCCGCCGCGCCGCGCCGCGCCGGCGTCGATGATGACCCTGCGGCGGCGGCCGCCCTGGCCGCCGCGGCGGCGCGGCGCCGGCGGCGCGCCGGCGTACGCCTTCTCGATCGCTTCCTCGTCGACGCTGACCTCGCCGTCGACGACCTCGATGCCCGCCTTCTTGAGGTGAGCGAGGACGTCGTCGACGCTCGTACCGCGCTGGCGGGCGATATCGGAGACCTTGCGCTTCTTGGCCACTCACCTCACCGCCTTTCTCCGTTCGCAGGCGACCGCGAACTCGTCGAGGGTCGCCGGGTCGATGGTCACTGGACCGCGGAGGGCGCGCGCGAACGCGCGCCGCCCGAGGGCCGCGTCGAGGCAACTCCGCTCGGGGCACACGTAGGCGCCCCTGCCGGGCGCACCCGGCCCGGCGAGCGTGAGCCGCCCGTCGCGCAGGGCGAATCGTATCAGGTCGCCCTGCGGCCTGCGTCGGCGGCAGCCGACGCAGGTGCGCTCCGGCGCGCCCACGCGCTCACGCCCCCGGCTCCGCGTCGGCCTCCGTGGAGGCCTCCGTCTCGCCGGCGGCCGCGTCGCCGGCCTCCGCCGCCGGCGCCCCACCATCGTCGTCGGCCTCCGCGGCCGGCGCCTCGGGCTCGACGTAGTCGGCGTGGATGCTGCAGTAGCGTGAGCCGGGCACCGCCTGGTTCGGGCACCGCTTGCCGGTGGCCGTGACGGCCATGCACTGGCCGGCGACGCCCTCCTCCTCGGCGAACTCCATGTCGGCCTCGGCCTCGGCCTGCTGCTGCTGGCTGCGGATGTCGATGCGCCAGCCGGTCAGCTTGCTCGCCAGGCGCGCGTTCTGACCCTCGCGCCCGATGGCGAGTGAGAGCTGGTCGTCGGGCACGATGATGGTGGCCGACTGGTCCTCGTCGTCGACCAGCACCTCGCGCACGCGTGCCGGCGAGAGCGCCTTGGCGACGAAGCGCGCCGCGTCGTCGTGGTACGGGATGATGTCGATGCGCTCGCCGCGCAGCTCGCTCACGACCATGCGCACGCGCGAGCCGCGCGGCCCGACGCAGGCGCCCACGGGGTCGACGCCGTCGGCGTGCGAGATCACGGCGATCTTGCAGCGCCCGGGGACGGGCTTGCCGTCGCGCCCGCGGTAGCCGGTCTCACGCGCGACCTGGCGGATCTCGACGAGCCCGTCGGCGATCTCGGGCACCTCGATCTCGAAGAGCCGTCGCACCAGCTCCTCGCTGCGCCGCGAGAGGATGACCTGCGGGCCCTTCGTCGAGTCCTGCACCTTGACGATGACCGCCTTGACGCGGGCGCCGTGCTCGTAGTGCTCGGTCTCGATCTGCTCGCTCTTGGGCAGCAGCGCCTCGACCCGGCCCAGCTCGACCAGCGTGTAGCGCGCGTCGCTCTGCTGCACCACCCCGGTCACGAGCTCGCCGACCCGGTCGACGTACTCCTCGAACATGAGGTCGCGCTCGGCGTCGCGGATGCGCTGCATGATGACCTGCTTGGCCGTCTGCGCGGCGATGCGCCCGAAGTCGTCGGGCGTGACCTCGATGCGCTCGACCTGGCTCATGTCGACGCCGGACAGGTCGAGGCCGATCTCCTCGCCCTCCTCGTCGTGCACCTTGAGCGCCTCGACGTCGACGTGGTCGGGGAAGATCAGCTGGTAGACCTTCATGTCGCCGGTCTCGCGGTCGATCTCGGCCTTGGCGTGCTCGACCGCGTCGGGGGTCTTCTTGTAGGCGGAGAGCAGGGCGTCCTCGAGCGCCTCGAGCAGGGCGTCGAAGGCGATCCCCTTCTCCTTCTCGATCTGGTGCAACGCCTCGATGATCTCTCTGCTCACGACTGCCTCCGCTTCACCTGTCGAACGCGGGCACGATGTGCGCCCGTGCGATGTCGCTCATCTCGACTCTCGTCTCACCGCCGCCGTCGCTCAGCTCGAGCGTGATGCCCGTCTCGTCGGCGCCCGTCAGCCGCCCCCGGAAGTGGCGGCGGCCGTCGGCGGGCGCAGTCGTGCGCACGGCGACCTGCTCGCCCACCGCGGCGGCGAAGTGCGCCGGCGTGCGCAGCGGGCGGTCGAGCCCGGGCGACGAGACCTCGAGGGCGAACTCGTCGCGCAGTTCGTCGAGCGCCGCGCTCACCGCCGCGCAGAGATCGAGGTCGACGCCGCCCGGCCGGTCGATGTAGACGACCAGACGCTCACCCTTCACCTCGAGGTCGACGACCTCGACCTCGGCGAACGGGCCGGCCAGCGCCGCCTCGACGGCGGCCTCGAGCTCGTGCCTGGTGCGCCGCATCCCTCTCCCCTACAAAAACAAAAGCCGGTTGCTGCGCACCGACTTTCACGAATCGCTCCGCGCGTGTTGCCTGACCGGTGGAGTATAGCACCGGCCGCCGCGGCCTCACAACGTCGCCCGGCCCGCCTCTCGCGGTCGCCCGGCCTCAATGAGCCGGCGGAACGTGCCGATAGTCTCCCCGGAGCCGGCGCGTCGCGACCGCGCCGGAGTACGCGTCAGAGAGGCGTGGACGAAGCATGGGCGAGTACACCACCTTCGAGTGCAGGGCCTGCGGCTACAAGGCCGAGCGCGTGCGCTGGGGGGTCAGCGTCAACGACCCCCGCCAGCGTTGCATGCCCGCCTACTGCGTCGAGTGCGGGACGATCCGCGAGGTCGATCTCACCGGCGCGGACCTCATGGTCGACGAGTTCGACTGCCCGGACTGCGGCAGTCAGCTCTTCTTCCTCGAGAAGGCGGCCTCGTACACCTGCCCGAAGTGCAAGGCGCACGACATGCGCCTCATCCAGGGCGACTACTGGTGAGCCCGCGGGCGCGGCGCGCCCGCCCCGTGGCCCCGGCCGTCCTCCCTGCCGTGCGTGACGGCGGGAGGACCGGCGCCGCGCTACTCGTGGATGACCACCGGGCTGCCGGCCGGCACGAGCCGGCCCACCTCGCGGATGTCGCGGTTGCGCATGCGCACGCAGCCGTGGCTCACCGCCCGGCCGATCAACTGCGGCTGGTTCGTGCCGTGGATCGCGACGGGGCCGCCGTTGGGCCAGTTCGCGAGCTTGGGCTGGAAGGCGCTGATGCCGAGGGCGAGCACGCCGTACACGCCGCCGGGGTCGGCCGGCCTCAGCTTCTGGTTGACGAAGAAGGTCCCCGTGGGCGTCGGCAGGTCGGGCCGGCCGACGGCGACCTCGTACTCGCCGCGCAGCTCGCCGCGGCGGAAGACGCGCAGCGTGCGTTCGGAGAGGTCGATCTCGATCTTCGACGACGTCGTGTAGAAGGCCAGCTGGCCCTCCTTCACCCAGCCCCGGCTCTCGTTGGGGCGGACGGAGAGCCACACCCGGTGCCAGGTCGCCCCGTCGACCGTGCGCGCGGTGTCGACCAGGACGACGGTCGGGAAGTCGTGGTAGTTGCGCTTCTGGAGCCGCACCTTGACGGGCGCGTCGTCGGATGGCCTCGTGCGCACGACGACCTCGCCGACCGCCTTGCCGACGAGCCAGGTCTCGTAGGCCGGCGCCGGCGGCGCCTCGCTCGCCGTCGGGTCGGAGGTCGGCACCGGTGTCGGCACGACCACCGCCGCCGGCGACTGCACGGCGCCGCCGCCCTCCGCCCGTGCGCGCACCACCCACCACCCGCCGACGGCGAGGAGGACGAGCGCGGCGACCGCCGCCAGGCTCAGGATGAGATCGCGGGTACGTGCCGACATCGGTCTCCTAGGGTAGTCCACCACACGACGTGTGTACACAGGAGGCCCGTCGGCGACGGCGTACACTAGCGACGGAGCGTCCATCCCCGAAAGGAGCGCGCGTGACCACCCTCATCATCATCGTCCTCGTGATCATCGCGGTCGTCGTCCTCGCCCTGGTCGCGATCTACAACAGCCTCGTCAAACGGCGCAACCAGGTCGACAACTCGTGGAGCCAGATCGACGTCCAGCTGCGACGCCGGCACGACCTCATCCCCAACCTCGTCGAGGCCGTCAAGGACTACATGGAGTTCGAGCAGGAGACGCTGACGCGGGTGACCGAGGCTCGCGCCGCGGCGATCTCGGCCGAGGATCGCGGGCCCGAGGCGCAGGCCCGGGCCGAGAACATGCTGAGCGACGCGCTGAAGTCGCTCTTCGCCGTGGCCGAGAACTACCCCGACCTCAAGGCCAACCAGAACGTGATGAGCCTTCAGGAGGAGCTGACCGCGACGGAGAACAAGATCTCCTTCGCGCGCCAGTTCTACAACGACAGCGTGCTGACCTACAACAACAGGATCCAGACGGTGCCGTCCAACATCGTCGCCGGCCTCTTCAACTTCACCACGCGGCAGTACTTCGAGGCGCCGGAGACGGCGCGCGAGGTGCCCAAGGTCGACCTGCGCTGACGGCTGGGCCGCCGATGGGCGCCTCGGCGAGTGGAAGGCCATGTACGAGCAGATAGCCCGCAACAGACGCCTCTCGTGGCTCCTCATGGGGGTCGTCGTGGCGCTCTTCGCCCTCGTCGGCTACGTCTTCGGCCTCGCCTGGACGGGGGAGCAGTACGGCGGCCTCGGGCTGCTCGGGGTCTTCGGGGTGGTCGCCATCGCGTGGAGCATCATCGGCTACTACACCGGCGACAAGATGGTCCTCGCGGTGAGCGGCGCCCACCAGGTCACGCACGCCGAGGAGCCCCGCCTGTACAACGTCGTCGAGGAGATGACGATCGCCGCCGGCCTCGGGCAGCCGCCCGCCGTCTACGTCGTCGAGGACCCGGCGCTGAACGCCTTCGCCACCGGCCGCGACCCGGCCCACTCGGCCGTGGCCGTGACGCGCGGCCTCCTCGAGCGCCTCGACCGCGAGGAGCTGCAGGGCGTCGTCGCCCACGAGATGTCGCACATCCGCAACTACGACATCCGCTTCGCCACCCTGGTCGGCATCCTCGTCGGCGTCATCGCCCTCGTCGCCGACTTCTTCCTGCGCTCCACGTTCTTCGGCATGGGCCGGCGTCGGGGTGGGGACTCCGGCGGCGGCAGCGCGCCGATCGTGCTCGTCGCCCTCGTGCTGGCGATCGTCGCGCCGCTGGCCGCCGCGGCCGTACAGTTCGCCATCTCGCGGCGCCGCGAGTACCTCGCCGACGCCTCGGGCGTCGAGCTCACGCGCAACCCGCTGGGCCTCGCCCGAGCCTTGCACGAGATCGCCGCCGACCCCCGTCAGTTGGGCGCCGCCAACCGCGCCACCGCCCACCTCTATATCGAGAACCCGTTGCGCCGGCGCCGCGCCTCGGGGCCGCTGTTCGCGACGCACCCGCCGGTCGAGGAGCGCATCGCCGTGCTGCTGCAGATGGCGCACGCGGGACCGGAGGCGCTCGTGTCGCGCGAGAGCGGCGGCGCCGCGGAGGGCGAGACCTCGCCCGGGGGCGGCGCGCCCTGAGCGCACCGCGATCCCGGGCTGCCCGGGGTCGCGAGGGCGGACCCGCGCGCCGCAGCGTCGCGGTCACGGTGACCGCCCTGGGTCTTTCGGCGGACGTCCCGGACCGCCAAGCGGCGCCGCGGTCACGCCGCGCACGCCGGGCGGCCCGCGCCCTCAGCCCGGCTCGTCGACGGCGAGACGGTAGAGCTCGCTGTGGGGCCGCAGCGCCCGCGCGAGACGAAGCTGTCCGTGCCCCTCCCGGGAGCGGCCGAGGCGGAGCAGGCAGCGACCGAGCGCGTAGCGCGCGTAGTCGTTGTCGGGCGCGTCGGCGGCGACGGCCTCGAAGAGCCGCGCCGCCACCTCGTAGCGCCCCAGGGCGTATTCGGCCCTGCCCAGGGCCTCGCGGATCGAGTTGCGCCCCGGCTCGAGGCGGAGCGCCCTGGTCAGCAGCATCGCCGCCTGCGCCGGGTGGCGCTCGCGGAGCAGGGCGACACCGCGCCTGAAGAGCGTGTACGCCTCGCTCTCGGCGTCGAAGGCGGGCGTGCGACGGGGTGTGCTGCCCACGCCCGGCCTCTCAGAGCCCGAGGTCGTCGGAGACGCCCTGCATGGCCACGAGACCGAGCTCGAGGAACTCGTCGAGCTCGAGCCCGAGCTCGCCGCAGCGAGCGATCGAGGCGCGGTCGACCCCGCGGGCGAAGGCGCCCTCCCGGTAGCGCTTGCGGACCGACTTCGGCTTGACCTCGGCGAGACGTCTGTCGGGGCGGATCAGGGCGGCCGCCGTGACCAGCCCGCTCAACTGGTCGGCGGCGATGAGGCCGACGTCGAGGCTGGATGCGGCGGCGACACCTGTCGCGGCGTTGTGCGCGGCCACGGCGTGCGCGGCCTCCTCGGGGAGGCCGGCCGCGCGCAGCGCGTCGGCGGCCTCCGCGCCGTGCCGCGTGAAGTCGCCCTCCGTGCTCTCGACGTCGAGGTCGTGGCCGAGCCCCGCGAGCCCCCAGACCTCGGGGTCCTCGCCGAGCCGGGCGGCGAGCGCGCGCATGATCGCCTCGGTGGCCAGCATGTGCCGGCGGGTGTTCTCGTTGGCGACCCGGGTCTCGACCAGGGCGAGGACGGCGTCGCGCGGCGTGGCGGTCACGGCAGCTCCTCTCTCCGACGGGGCGCGACGCCCCGTGTGGCGGCTCTCACGAGAGCGCCTCCTCGACCGCGTCGAGCACCGCCGCGGCGCAGGCGCGCTTGCTCCGTCGCGACACGTGGGTCTCGCGGTCGCGTGCGAGGATGGTGAGCTCGTTCTCGTCGGCGCCGATGCCGACCCCTTCGGCGAGCACGTCGTTGAACACCAGGAGATCGACGCCCTTCGCCGCCTTCTTCTCGCGGGCGCGGTCGAGGCGCGGTCCGGCCTCGGCCGCGAAGGCGACGCGGAGGAGGCCCGGCCTCGCCGCCGAGGCGAGGACGTCGACCGTGCGCGTCATCTCCAGCGTCAGCGTCTCGCGCTCGCCGCGCTCGATCTTGCCGCTCGCCGGCGCCAGGGGCGCGTAGTCGGCGACGGCGGCCGCCATCACGAGGACGTCGGCGGCCGCCGTCGCCTCGCGCACGGCCGCCCCCATCTCGGCGGCGGTCTCGACGGCGACCGTCGCGTACGGAGCGCCCTCGACGGCGTGCGTCGCGACGAGGGTCACGTCGGCGCCGCGAAGATACGCCTCGTCGGCGAGGGCGCGGCCCATCTTGCCGCTCGACCGGTTGCCGACGAAGCGCACCGCGTCGACCGGTTCTCGGGTGCCGCCGGCGGTGACGACGACGCGGCGGCCGCGCAGGGGCCCGGACGCCGTGACGGCGAGGGCGCGGCGCACCGCGGCGACGATGGCCTCGGGCTCGGCCATGCGGCCGAGGCCCTCCTCGCCGCAGGCGAGGTCGCCGCGCCCCGTGGGCAGCACCTCGACGCCGCGTGCGGCCAGGGCCCGCAGGCTCTCCTGTGTCGCCGGGTGCTCGTACATCGCCCAGTTCATCGTCGGCGCGACGATCACGGGGCCGCGGAAGGCGAGGTAGATGGAGGTCAGCAGGTTGTCGGCGATGCCCGCCGCCATCTTGGCCAGCGTGTTGGCCGTGGCAGGGGCGACGACCATGACGCCGGCGGCCCGGGCGGCGTCGATGTGCTCGAACCAGCCGTCCGTCGAGCGCCAGGCGCTGTCGTCGTCGAGGACGGGACCGCGCGACACGGCGGCGAAGCACAGCGGCGTCACGAAGCGCCGCGCCGCGGCCGTCGTGACGACGGTCGGCGCGAGGCCCTCGCGCACGAGCGAGCGCACGAGCTCGACCGCCTTGTAGATGGCGATGCCGCCGGTGACGCCGACCAGCACGTGCCGGCCGGGTCCCGGGGCGCCGTGCTGCTCGCCCGACCCGGTCACGGTGTCGTCACTCGATCGCGGTCGACTCGAGCTTGCCGTCGGCGATCTCCTCGAGCGAGATCGTCAGGAGGTTCGTGCTCCGCGTCGACACCAGCGGCGGCGTCAGCGTCTCCTCCTCGCTCATGAAGCCCTCGCCGAGGCTGTGGTAGTACGAGTTGATCTGACGCGCGCGCTTGGCGGCGATCATCACGAGGGCGTAGCGCGATCCGCCGGCGTGCGGGAGGAGCTCGTCGATCCTTGGTTTGTCCACCCGTGTTCCTTTCTCCGTGCCTCTACGATCTCGGCGACCTCCGCGGCCGCCCGGTCGGCGTCGTCGTTGACGACGATGTGGTCGAACTCGTCGGCCGCCGCGACCTCGCGCTCGGCGATGTGCAGGCGCCGGGCGACGGCGGCGGCGCTCTCGGTGCCGCGCCCCTTCAGCCGCGCCGCGAGCTCGGCCATCGACGGCGGCGCGATGAAGACCGAGACCGCCGCCGGCAGAGCGTCGCGCACCGCGCGCGCCCCCTGCAGCTCGATCTCGAGCACCACGTCGTCGCCGGCGGCGAGCCGCGCCTCGACGTCGTCGCGCAGGGTGCCGTAGCGGTGACCACTGTAGTGTACCCACTCGAGGAAGCGGCCCTCGCGGACCCTCTCCTCGAACGCATCGTCGCTCAGGAACCAGTACTCCCTGCCGTCGGCCTCACCGGGGCGCGGCGGCCGCGTGGTCGCCGAGACCGAGCACGCGAGATGCGGCACACGCTCGCGCACGCGGGCGAGGACGGTGCCCTTCCCGGCGCCGGACGGCCCCGAGATGACGAAGACCAGGGGGATGGCTCACCGCCCGAAGAAGGCGAGCAGCTCGCCGCGCTGGCGGCCGGAGAGACCTCCGACCGTCTTGCTCGGGCTGATGCGGCACTGCTCCATGATGCGCGCGGACTTGACCCTGCCGCACTTGGGGACCGCCATGAGCACGTCGAGCACCTTGGCGGTCATGAGGTAGTCGGGCGGCGCCGAGAGGACGTCGACGATCGACACGGCGCCGTGCTTGAGGTCGGACTTGAGGGCGGCGCGCCGCGAGCGGATGTCGTTGGCGCGCGCGAGTGCCTCCATACGCTGGCTCAGGGAACGGGCGGGGGCGCTGCTCGATGGCTTCGACGTCGTGGGCACGGACGCGAGTATATGTGAACGGGCGCGCCGAGTTCAACTGCCGGTCGCGCCGGCAAACGAGCCTCTTTGCGGGCGTTTTCTCCGCCGCCGCGCGGAGGGCCCGGCGACGGCCCCGGCAGCCCCACGGCTCAGGCGTCGCCGAGGGCCACGCCGCGCGCCTCGGCCGCGCCGGCGAAGCCCCGCGCGGCGAGCTCGCGGCGCAGCTCGGCGAGGATGCGCCGGGGGGTCTCGACACCCGCGAAGTTGGCCGCCCCCACGGCCACCGCGGCGGCGCCGCAGGCGATGAACTCGAGCGCGTCGAGCCCGCTCGCCACACCGCCCATACCGACCAGCGGCACGCCCGGGAAGGCCGCCGCCACCTCGGCCACCATGCGCAGCGCGATGGGCTTGATGGCCGGCCCGCAGAGACCGCCGGTGCGGTTGCCGAGGAAGGGCCGCAGCGTGGCCGGGTCGAGCACCATCGCCTTGAAGGTGTTGACCAGGGCGAGGCCGGTCGACCCGGCCTCGAGCGCGGCGGCCGCCACCGGCAGCACGTCGGTGACGTTGGGCGTCAGCTTCGTGAGCACCGGGCGTCGGGTCTCGGCGCGCACGCCGGCGACCACCTCCGCCGTGGCTCCCGGGTCGGCGCCGATCTGCAGCCCCCCGGTCACGTTGGGGCAGGAGACGTTGAGCTCGTAGCCGACCACGACCGGCCGCGCGTCGCCGCGCCCGGCCGCCCACGCCTCGACGGCGCGCACCACCGCGGCGAACTCCGCCGCCGTGTTGCCGCCCACGCTGACGATCACGGGCTGGCGCAGGGCCGTGAGCCCGGACAGCGCCTCGAGCCAGACCTCGACCCCGGGGTTCTCGAGCCCGATCGCGTTGATCATCCCCGCCGCGGTCTCGGTGACCCGCGGTGGCGGGTTGCCCGTCCGCGGCTCGCTCGTGACCGTCTTGGGGACGTAGGCCGCGTACGGGAAGGCGGCGAAGAAGTCACCGCGCACGCGCCGTGCCGTCTCCGCGGCGTCGAAGGTGCCCGAGGCGTCGAGCAGCGGATGCTCCAGCTCGAGGTCCCCCAGCCTCACGCGCAGGTCGACCTGCGTCTCCGCGATCGGCCCCGCCGGCCGGCGTCGCCCCTGCCCTTCGCCGGTCACGGGGCCGCCACCGCGTCGAGGGCGAACACGGGCCCCTCGCTGCAGACGCGCGCGTAACCCTCGGTCGTCGCGACCACGCAACCGTGGCAGGAGCCCGTGCCGCACGCCATGTGCGCCTCGAGCGACGCCCAGCCCCCGAGCCGCGCGGCGTGCGCCCAGCGTTGCACCGCCGACACCATGGGCAAGGGGCCACACGTGTAGACGACGGTGTCCGGGTGCGCGTCGACGCCCTCGAGCAGGTCGACGACCGTCCCCCGACGACCGACGCTGCCGTCCTCGGTCGTGAGCCAGAGCCGGTCGATGTCGAAGGCCGCCGCGGCTCGCGACTGGCGCAGGTCGCGGAAGCCGAAGGCGGCGGTGACGAGGGCGCCGCGGCGGCGGAGCTCGTCGGCGACGTACTGGAGCGGCGCGCAGCCGATGCCGCCCCCGACGAGCAGCCCGGACACCACCCGGTCGATCGGGAACGCCGTGCCCAGCGGGCCGGCGAGCTCGAGCGTGTCGCCGACCGCGGCGCGCGCGAGCTCGTGCGAGCCGCGCCCGCGGTTCTCGATGAGCAGCCCGACGCGGTCGCCGCGCACCGTGAAGAGCGAGAGCGGCCGGCGCAGGAAGAACCCCTCGCCGGGCACGGCCACCATCACGAACTGGCCCGGCGACGCCGCCGCGGCGACCGCCGGGGCGACGACCTCGACGGCGGCGAAGGCGCCGAACGACCGGGCCGAGACCACGCGGCAGCGCACCGTCTCGGCCCACTGCTCGGCGTGCTCGGGCATGCTCGTCGTCATCTCTCCCATCCTCGTCGTGCGCGGCGCCACGTCACGGGCCCGCGTGCAGGTCCTGGAGGCAGCGCACCGCGACCCTCGGTCGTCGCGCGGCCTCGATCGCCGAGACCGCCGCCGACGCGCCGGCGAGCGTGGTGATGCACGGCACCCCGCGCTGCACGGCCGTCGTGCGGATCTCGTAGCCGTCGCCGCGCGCGCCGCGCCCGTAGGGCGTGTTGACCACGAGGTCGACGGCGCCGCTCTGGATGAGCCCGACGACGTGCGGTTCGCCCTCCTGCACCTTGTTCACCTCGGTGGCCGGCACCCCGAGGCTCTGCAGCGCCCGCGCCGTGCCCTGCGTGGCGAAGATCGCGAAGCCGAGCGCGTGCAGGCGCTGCCCGAGGATCGTCGCCGCCGACTTGTCGGTGTCGCACACGGAGAGGAAGACCGCGCCCTCGAGCGGCAGCGGCGCGCCGGCGGCGCCGTGGGCCTTGGCGAGCGCCGCCGGGAAGGCCTCGGCGATCCCCATGACCTCGCCCGTCGACTTCATCTCGGGGCCGAGGCGGCTGTCGACGCCGGGGAAGCGCGCGAAGGGGAGCACGACCTCCTTGACGCTGACGTGCTCGGGCACGGCGCGTGCCGGCAGGTCCATGTCGGCGAGCCTGCCGCCGAGGGCGACCTCAGTCGCGACCCTCGCCAGCGAGACGCCGGTGGCCTTGCTCACGAACGGCACCGTGCGCGAGGCGCGCGGGTTCACCTCGAGCACGTAGAGCTGGTAGTTCTGGTAGGCGAACTGCACGTTGATGAGTCCTTTGACCCCGAGTGCGAGGGCGAGCTTGGCGGTCTGCCGGCGCACCTGCTCGAGCGTCCCCTCCCCCAGGCTGATGGAGGGGATGACGCAGGCCGAGTCGCCCGAGTGCACGCCGGCCTCCTCGACGTGCTGCATCACGGCGCCGACGTACACCGTCTCGCCGTCGGCCGCCGCGTCGACGTCGACCTCGATGGCGTCCTCGAGGAAGCGGTCGATCAGGACCGCACGCCCGGGGCTCACGGTGACTGCCGTGCGCATGTACTCGTCGAGCTCGCCGGCGGAGTAGACGATCTCCATGGCGCGGCCGCCGAGCACGTAGGACGGGCGGACGAGCAGCGGGTAGCCGATCTCCTCGCCCACCTCGCGCGCCTCGGCGGCGGTGCGCGCGAGCCCGTACGGCGGGCACTGGATGCCGAGCTCGCGCAGCAGCCGGCCGAAGCGGCCCCGGTCCTCGGCGAGGTCGATCGACGCCTGGGGGGTGCCGAGGATCGGGATGCCGGCGTCGGCGAGAGCGGCGGCGATCTTGAGCGGCGTCTGCCCGCCGAACTGTACGATGACGCCCTCGGGGGCCTCGTTGCGGCACACGTTGGCGACGTCCTCGAAGGTGAGGGGCTCGAAGTAGAGGCGGTCCGAGACGTCGTAGTCGGTCGAGACCGTCTCGGGGTTGCAGTTGACCATCACCGCCTCGTAGCCCAGACGTCGCGCCGTGAGCGCGGCGTGGACGCAGCAGTAGTCGAACTCGATGCCCTGGCCGATGCGGTTGGGCCCCGAGCCCAGGATCACCACCCGCGGCCTCTCCCCCGGCTCCGCCTCGTTCTCCTGCTCGTAGGTCGAGTAGAAGTACGGCGTCTCGGCGGCGAACTCGGCGGCGCAGGTGTCGACCGCCTTGTAGACGGGCGTGACGCCCCACTCGAGGCGCAGGGCGCGCACCTCGCGCTCGGTGCGCCCGCAGAGCTCGCCCAGCCGGGCGTCGGAGAAGCCGTAGCGCTTCATGCGCCGCAGGAGCTCCGGCGTCAGCGTGCCGGCGGCGCGGACCTCGGCCTCGAGCCCCGCGATATCGCGCAGCTCGCTGAGGAAGAAGGGCGAGACCGCGGTGAGCTCCTCGAGCTGGTCGACGCCGGCACCCTGCCTGAAGGCGTGCAGCAGCAGGTCGTAGCGCGCGCAGGTCGGCACCGCCAGGGCCTTCAGCGTCTCCTGCAGCGTGGCCGGCAGCTCGGGCGGCGCGTCGAGCTCGCGCGAGCGCAACGCCTTGAGGAAGGCCTCCTTGAAGGTCCTCCCTATCGCCATCACTTCACCCACGCTCTTCATGTGCGTCGTGAGCTCGCGGTCGGCGAGGGGGAACTTCTCGAACGCCCAGCGCGGGACCTTGACCACCACGTAGTCGAGCGTCGGCTCGAAGCAGGCCGGCGTCTTCTTCGTGATGTCGTTGCCGATCTCGTCGAGGGTGTAGCCGACGGCGAGCCTGGCGGCGATCTTGGCGATCGGGAAGCCGGTCGCCTTGGAGGCGAGAGCCGAGCTGCGCGAGACCCGCGGGTTCATCTCGATGACGACCACCTCGCCCGTGCCGGGGTGGACCGCGAACTGCACGTTGGAGCCCCCCGTGTCGACGCCGATCGCCCGCACGACGGCGAGCGCGGCGTCGCGCAGCTCCTGGTACTGCGGGTCGGTGAGCGTGAGCGCCGGGGCGACGGTGACGCTGTCGCCGGTGTGCACGCCCATCGGGTCGACGTTCTCGATCGAGCAGATGACGACGCCGTTGTCGGCGGCGTCGCGCATGACCTCGAGCTCGAACTCCTGCCAGCCGAGGACGGACTCCTCGAGCAGGACCTGCGTGATCGGGCTGCGCCGCAGGCCGCCGGCGACGATGCGGCGCAGGCTCTCGAGGTCGTGGGCGACGCCGCCGCCGATGCCGCCCAACGTGAAGGCAGGGCGGACGACGAGCGGGAGGCCGAGCCCGGCGGCGGCCAGCTCGGCCTCCTCGAGGGTGTGCGCGAGGGCGCTGCGCGGCACGCGCAGGCCGATCGCCTCCATCGTCGCGCGGAACTCGGCGCGGTCCTCGGCGCGGCGGATGGCGGCGGCGTCGGCGCCGATCATCTCGACGTCCCAGAGGTCGAGCACGCCGGCCTCGGCGAGCTCGATGCTCAGGTTGAGCGCCGTCTGCCCGCCGAGGGTCGGGAGGAGCGCGTCGGGGCGCTCGATCTCGATGATGCGCGTGAGCGTCGGCAGGTCGAGCGGCTCGACGTACGTGCGGGTCGCGAAGTCGGGGTCGGTCATGATGGTCGCCGGGTTCGAGTTGACGAGCACGACCTCGAACCCGTCCTCGAGCAGGACGCGACAGGCCTGCGTGCCGGAGTAGTCGAACTCGCAGGCCTGCCCGATCACGATCGGCCCCGAGCCGATGATCAGGATCTTCTTCAGGTCGTCGCGGCGCGGCATCAGGAGCTCCTCGCGGCGGCGACGCGCTCGATCTCGGCGGCGAAGCGCGCGAAGAGACCGAGCGAGTCGTGCGGGCCGGGCGTCGACTCCGGGTGGTACTGGACCGAGAACGCGGAGAGGTCCGGCGCCGCGAGTCCCTCGACCGTCCCGTCGTTGAGGTTCAGGTGCGTGACGCGCGCCGCGGGGTGCGCGGTGTCGCTCTCGCGCACCGCGAAGCCGTGGTTCTGCGTGGTGATCGCGATCGTCCCGTCGCGGAGGTCCTTGACCGGGTGGTTGGCGCCCCGGTGCCCGAACTTCAGCTTGTACGTCGTCATCCCGAGGGCGAGGGCGAGGAGCTGGTGGCCGAGGCAGATGCCGAAGACCGGCACCTTGCCCAGGAGGCGCCCGACGGCCTTGACGGCGTACTCCACGGCCGCCGGATCGCCCGGGCCGTTGGAGAGGAAGACGCCGTCGGGCGCGAGCCTCGTCACCTCGCGGGCGCTGGTCTGAGCCGGTACCACGGTCAGACGCAGGCCCTGGGCGGCGAGCAGGCGCAGCATGGAGCGCTTGACGCCGAAGTCGTAGACGACCACGTGCCGGTCGGGCGCCTGCCCCGGCACGCCGGCGGACGGGCGCGCGTGAGCGTCCGGCGCCGGGCGCCCGGGTGACGCGGACGTGCCCGAGGCGGCGACCTCGTACGGCGCGTCGGTCGTGACCGCACGGGCGAGGTCGAGGCCCGCCATAGCCGGCAGCCGCTGCGCCCGGCGCCGCAGGTCGCGGACGTCGTCGCTGTCGGTCGAGACGACCGCGCGCAAGGCGCCGTGCTCGCGGACGTGCCGGGTCAGGGCACGGGTGTCGACGCCGCTCACGGCGAGGACGCCGCGCGCGCCGAGCCACTCGAGCCAGGTCGCCGACGACGCGCGGTTGAAGCGGTAGTTGGTGAGCTCGCGGGCGAGCACGGCGCGCGGGTGCGCCGACCCCGACTCGTCGCGGGCAGGGTCGGCGCCGTAGTTGCCGTTCATCGGGAAGGTGTAGGTGACGATCTGCCCGGCGTACGACGGGTCGGTGGCGATCTCCTGGTAGCCGGTCATGCTCGTCGTGAAGACGAGCTCGCCGCCGACGGTGCCGCTCCCGGCGAGCGCCTCGCCGGCGAAGCAGACGCCGTCTTCGAGGACGACGAGGGCGCGCTCAGGCATCGGCCTCCCAGGCGAGCCGGCCCGCGGCCACCGTGAGCCGCACCGTGCCCGTGAGCCGCCGGCCCAGCCAGGCCGAGTTGCTCGAGCGCGAGCGGAAGCCGTCGGGGGTCACCGTCCACGCCGCCTCGGGGTCGACCACGCAGAGGTCGGCCCGCGCCCCCGCGCGCACGGCAGGCGGCTCGATGCCGGCGATCGTCGCCGGCGCCGTGCTCATCCTCGTGACCAGCGTCCCCAGGTCGAGCGGGCCGTCCTTGACCAGCGCCGTGTAGAGCGCCGCGAAGGCGGTCTCGAGACCTGTCGTCCCGAAGGGCGCCTCCTCGAAGGGCACGTCCTTCTCCTCGGCGGCGTGCGGAGCGTGGTCGGTGGCGACGCAGTCGAGGAGGCCGCGCCTAAGGGCCTCGACGAGCGCGTCCCGGTCCGCTTCCTCGCGCAGGGGCGGGTTCATCTTGAACACGCTGCGCAGCGACGCGACGTCGGCGTCGGTCATCGTCAGGTGGTGCGGCGTGACCTCGGCGGTGACGCGCACGCCGGCCGCCTTCGCCCGCTCGAGGTGCTCGAGCGACGCCGCGGCACTCAAGTGACAGAGGTGGACGCGGCCGTCCTCGTAGGCGGCCACCTCGAGCACCTTCTGCACGTCGATGCTCTCGCCGATCGAGGGCATGCCGCCGACGCCGAGGCGGGCCGAGACGGGCCCTTCGTGCATGTGGCCGCCGCGCACCAGCGAGGAGTCCTCGGCGTGCACGGCGACAAAGCGGTCGGTGAGCTTGACGTACTGGAGGGCGCGCCGTGCCAGCAGCGCGCCCTCCAGCGGCCGTCCGTCGTCGCTGAACCCCACGGCGCCGGTCTCCGCCAGCTCGGCCATCTCAGTGAGACGCTCGCCGGCGAGGCCGCGGGTGACGGCGGCGAAGAACCCGGCCGGCACGACCGCCTCGGCGCGCGCCCGTGCGACGAGGCCAGAGAGCACCGCCGCCGTGTCGACGACCGGGTCGGTGTTCGCCATGCCGAAGACGGCGACGTAGCCGCCGGCCGCGGCCGCGCGCGTGCCGCTCTCGAGGGACTCCTCGTCCTCGCGCCCGGGCGTGCGCAGGTGCGCGTGCAGGTCGACGAAGCCGGGCAGCACCAGCAAGCCGCGGGCGTCGACCTCGCGCACCCCGTCGGGCGCGTCGAGTGCCGAGCCGAGCTCGGCGACCTTGCCCTTGCGGATCAGCACGTCCTGGGTCTCGTCGATCTTCTGCCCCGGGTCGACGACGCGCCCCCCCCTCAGCAGGAGGTCGGCGGCCGGGCCCGGCTTGCTCCAGGTGCGCTCCATCAGAGCACCTCCCCGCTGCTCGTGACGTCGCTGTAGCCGACGATCGTGCGGTAGAGGACGGCCATGCGCACGGCCACGCCGCTGAAGACCTGCCGGGCGATGAGGTTCTCGTCGTCGTCGACGACGTCGGCGGCGATCTCGACGCCGCGGTTGACCGGGCCGGAGTGCATCACCCGCTGATGCCCCTGCAGGCGCGCCGGCGTCACGCCGAACAGCCGGCTGTACTCGCGAAGGGACGGCAGGAACTCGCCGCCGGCCGCCATGCGCTCGCGCTGGATGCGCAGCAGATAGACCACGTCGGCCTCGCCGAGGCGGGCGAGGTCGTGCTCGACGGCCACTCCCATGGCCTCGATGCCCCGCGGCATCATCGTCGGCGGACCCGCGAGCGTGACGTCCATGCCCATCATCCTGAAGCCCATGATGTCGCTGCGCGCCACGCGGCTGTGGAGGATGTCGCCGACGATCCAGACCTTCATGCCCGAGAGGTCACGACCGTACGTCTGGCGCAGGGTGAAGAGGTCGAGGAGACACTGTGTCGGGTGCTGGTGCGTGCCGTCGCCGGCGTTGATCACGCTGGCGTCGGTGCTCGCGGCGAGGAACTGGCAGGCGCCCGCCGCGGGGTGGCGCACGACGAGGATGTCGGGAGCCAGGGCGGTCACGGTGACGGCCGTGTCCTTGAGCGCCTCGCCCTTCTCCGGCGCCGAGCCGCCGGAGATCACGCTGAGCGTGTCGGCGGAGAGACGCTTGGCGGCGAGGTCGAAGCTCGACGAGGTGCGGGTCGACGCCTCCCAGAAGAGATTGACGATCGTGCGTCCGCGCAGCGTGGGCACCTTCTTGATGTCGCGCTCGAGGACGGGCAGGAAGCTCTCGGCCGTGTCGAGGAGCAGCTCGACCTGCTCGCGCGAGAGGTCCTCCATTGAGATGAGATCGCGCTTCGCCACGGTCAGGCCTCCTCTCCGGCGCGGACAAGGACGACCTCGTCGACCCCGTCACACTCCTCGAGCCTTACCCAGATGCGCTCGCGCGCCGCGGTGGGCAGGTTCTTGCCGACGTAGTCGGGCCTGATCGGCAGCTCGCGATGGCCGCGGTCCACGAGGACCGCGAGCTGCACGCGCGCCGGCCGCCCGTAGTCGAAGAGCGCGTCGATGGCGGCGCGGATCGTGCGCCCCGTGTACAGCACGTCGTCGACGAGGACCACCGCGGCCCCGTCGATCTCGAAGGGCAGGTGGGTGTCCTTCACCTCGGGTTGCGAGGAGCGCGGCACCACACCGACGACGCCGCGGGCGGCGACGTCGTCGCGGTAGAAGGAGATGTCGAGCTCCCCCAGCGGCAGCTCGCGCCCGCCCACCTCGCAGAGCAGGCGGTGGATGCGCTCGCCGAGGTAGGCGCCCCGCGTGTGGATTCCCACGACGGCGAGGTGCTCGGTCCTGGGGTTCTTCTCGAGGATCTCATGCGCGATGCGCGTGGTCGTGCGGCGCATCTGCTCGGCCGTGAGCATCACGGCCTCGGTCTCAGGTCTGGGAGCGGGCATAAAAAATGCCGCCGTCACCGTCGTCGCGGCGCGGCAGCGTCATCACCCCCCTTTCGGTCTCTCGGGACACGGTTAAAGGTCGGGCGGAGTGTAGCAGCGCCCCCATGCCGGCGCAAGGGTCGCGGCCGCGGGCGACTCCCGTACCGACGCGCTCACGGGAGAGCGGCGTCCGACCGCGCCGCCGCGGCCGTCACGGCGCGGTGCGGATTGCCGCAGCTTTCCCGGTCTCGTAGGCTGGCGCTGGCGGTGCCGCACCGCGGGCGTCCGGCTCTCCGGTCCGCCGGAGAGGCGCGTCGGGCGGCGGCGAGCACCGGGCATCGGTCCGCGAGCCGTCAAGGAGACTCATGTCGCCGAACGACCACCGCGTCGAGCACGACCTCCTCGGCACCTTCGAGGTGCCCTCGTCGGCCTACTACGGGGTGCACACGGCGCGCGCGCTCGAGAACTTCCCGATCTCCGGCATCCCGATGTCCGTGCACCCCGACCTCGTCAACGCGCTGGCCGCCGTCAAGGAGGCCGCCTCGGAGGCCAACCGCGACCTCGGCGTCCTCGCGCCGGAGAAGGCCGCCGCGATCCTCACGGCCTGCAGGGAGATCAGGGCGGGCCGCCTGCACGAGCAGTTCGTCGTCGACGTGATCCAGGGCGGCGCGGGGACCTCAGCCAACATGAACGCCAACGAGGTGATCGCCAACCTCGCGCTCGAGCTCCTCGGCCGCCCGCGCGGCGACTACGAGGCCCTGCACCCCCTGGACGACGTGAACCGCGGCCAGAGCACGAACGACGTCTACCCGACGGCGGTGCGGGTCGCCCTGCTGTGGGGCATCGAGCGCCTCATCGACGGCATGTCCGTCCTGCGCACGGCGTGCGCCGCCAAGGCCGCGGAGTTCGCCGGCGTGGTCAAGATCGGGCGCACGCAGCTGCAGGACGCCGTCCCCATGACCCTGGGGCAGGAGTTCGCCACCTACGCGGTCATGATCGGCGAGGACCAGCAGCGCCTCGCCGAGGCCTCGCGGCTGCTCCTCGAGGTGAACCTCGGGGGCACCGCGATCGGCACTGGGCTCAACACCACGCCGGAGTACACGGAGCTCGCCTGCCGGCATCTCGCGCGCATCACCGGCTTCCCGCTCCAGGTCTCCCCGGACCTCGTCGAAGCGACCCAGGACGCGGGCTCCCTGGTGCAGCTCTCCGGCGTGCTCAAGCGCATCGCCGTGAAGGTCTCGAAGATCTGCAACGACCTCCGGCTCCTCTCCTCCGGTCCGCGCGCGGGGCTCAACGAGATCGACCTGCCCGCCGTGCAGGCGGGCTCGAGCATCATGCCGGGCAAGGTGAACCCGGTGATCCCTGAGGTCGTCAACCAGATCGCCTTCGAGGTGATCGGCAACGACGTCACCGTGAGCGTCGCCGCCGAAGCCGGGCAGCTGCAGCTCAACGCCTTCGAGCCGATCATGGCCCACTCGCTGTTCGAGAGCGTCAACCATCTCGAGGCGGGCTTCCGCACGCTTGCGGCACGCTGCGTCGCCGGCATCACCGCCAACGTCGAGGCGCTCAGGGAGCAGGTCTTCCGGTCTCTCGGGCTGGCGACCGCGCTCAACCCGCTCATCGGCTACGCCCGGGCGACCGCCATCGCGCAGGAGGCCGCGGCCAGCGGCCGCACCGTCTACGACGTGGCGCTGAGCAGCGGACTGCTCACGAAGGCGCAGCTCGACGCGGCGCTGTGCCCGGAGACGCTGGCCGGCATGGGCCCCCTGGCGACCGAGACGCAGGACTGAGGCCCGCGGGCGCGGACCAGCCACCGCGCTCCCCGCCTGCTGCTCCCGACACGACGACCACTGCCGCCCGCTCACGCTGCCGCCGCCTCCTCCCGAAGGTGGCGTCGCGTGACGAGCGCTCGAGAGCGAGTAGAATGCTGCCCACACTCCGGGTCGGCGCCCGTCGCCTGCGCGGCCTCGCGCCGCCGCGCGACAGGCCGGCGAACGAGCGGACGAGGGGGCGTCATGAGCGCGACCGCAGGTCAGGACCCGGGGGCGGCCGGCCCCATCGAGCTCGCCGAGCGCTACGGCGCCCACAACTACGCCCCGCTCCCCGTCGTCCTCGCCCGCGGCGAGGGCGCCTTCGTGTGGGACACGGAAGGCACGCGCTACGTCGACTTCCTCTCCTGCTACTCCGCGCTCAGCCACGGGCATCGTCACCCCCGCATCGTGGCGGCCATGAAGCGCCAGCTCGACTCCGTCACCCTGACCTCGCGCGCCTTCCACAACGCCGAGATGGGGCCCTTCCTCGAGGAGCTCTGCGCGTACTGCGGCATGGAGATGGCCCTGCCCATGAACAGCGGCGCGGAGGCGGTCGAGACCGTCCTCAAGGCGGCGCGCAAGTGGGCCTACGAGGTCAAGGGCGTGCCCCGCCACGAGGCCGAGATCGTCGTCTGCGCGGACAACTTCCACGGGCGCACGATCACGGCCGTCTCCCTCTCCACGGAGCGGCTGTACCGCGAAGACTTCGGTCCGTTCACTCCGGGGTTTCGCGTCGTCCCCTTCGGCGACGTCGCCGCGTTGGAGGCGGCGCTCACGCCGAACACCGCCGCCTTCCTCGTCGAGCCGCTGCAGGCCGAGAGCGGCGTGCGCCTCGCGCCCGCCGGGTACCTGCGCGCGGTGCGGGAGGTCACCCGCGCCGCCGGGGTGCTGCTCGCCCTCGACGAGATCCAGACCGGGCTCGGGCGCACCGGGCGCCGTTTCTGTTTCGAGCACGAGGGGGTCCAGCCCGATCTGATCGCCGTCGGCAAGTCGCTGGGCGGCGGCGTCTACCCCGTCAGCGCCGCCGTCGGCACGCGCGAGGTGATCGGGCTCTTCACACCCGGCGAGCACGGCTCCACCTTCGGCGGCAACCCGCTCGCCTGCGCGGTCGGCCGCGAGGCGCTACGCGTGCTCGACGAGGAGGGGCTCGCCGAACGGGCGGCGCGCCTCGGCACGTGGCTGCTCGCCCGTCTGGGCGCCATCGACTGTCCGCTCGTCGAAGAGGTACGCGGTATGGGTCTGCTCGTCGGCGTCGAGCTGCGCCCCGAGGCCGGCGGCGCGCGGCGCTACTGCGAGGCGCTGATGCGCGAAGGGCTGCTCTGCAAGGAGACGCACGAGAACGTGATCCGTTTCGCCCCGCCGCTGGTCATCGAGCAGGACACCCTCGAGCACGCGATGGCGCGCGTGGAGGACGTGCTCACGAGCCTGGACCCGGTCTGAGCTTCGGTCCGCGGGCGCGCTGAAACGCCGGCGCCGACACGCCTGGTCGGCGTCCTGAGCGCAGAGGGGGCCGCGCCGGCGTGCCGGCGCGGCCCCCTCTGCGATCGACCCTCCGAAGCGCGTCGCATCGCTCGACCCCGGCCGGGCGGCTCCGGTCGCCGACACCCCGACCGCGCCGGGCGGCCTCAGTCTCCCGCGGCCAGGAAGGGGTACCGGTAGTCGGTCGGCGGCACGAGCAGCTCCTTCGTCGACCGCGGGCTCACCCAGCGGATCAGGTTCCACTTCGAGCCCGCCTTGTCGTTCGTCCCCGACGCCCGGGCGCCGCCGAACGGCTGCTGGCCCACTACGGCGCCCGTCGGCTTGTCGTTCACGTAGAAGTTGCCGGCCGCGTGGCGCAGGCCGTCGGCGGCCGCGCGGACGGCCGCGCGGTCGCGGGCGAAGACCGCCCCCGTCAGCCCGTAAGGGGTCGACGTGTCGACCAGGCGCAGCGTCTCGTCCCAGGCGGCGTCGTCGTAGACGAAGACCGTCAGCACGGGCCCGAAGAGCTCCTCGCGCAGGGTGCGGAAGGTGGGGTCGGTCGTGACGACGACCGTCGGGCGCACGAAGTAGCCGACGCTGTCGTCGGACTGGCCGCCGACGAGGATCTCGCACGACGGGTCGGCCTCGGCGTCGGCGATCGCCCCGACCTGGGTCGCGAAGCTCGACGCGTCGATCACCGCGCCCATGAAGTTGGCGAAGTCGGTCACGTCGCCCATCGTGATGCCCTCGACCTCGGCGACGAGGCGCTCACGCACCGCCGGCCAGAGCGAGCGCGGGACGAAGAGGCGCGACGCCGCCGAGCACTTCTGACCCTGGTACTCGAAGGCGCCGCGCACGGTGGCGGCGACGAGGGCGTCGACGTCGGCGGACGCATGGGCGAGCACGAAGTCCTTGCCGCCGGTCTCGCCGACGATGCGCGGGTAGTCCGCGTACCGCTCGATGCCGCTCCCGATGGTGCGCCAGATCTCGCGGAAGGTCGCCGTGGAGCCAGTGAAGTGCACGCCGCCGAGGCGCGGATCGTGCAGCGCCGGCGTCCCGACCTCGCCGCCGCGACCGTAGACGAGATTCACGACCCCCGGCGGCAGACCGGCCTCCTCCAGCAGGCGCAGGACGTAGTAGGCGCTGAGCATGCTGGTCGAGGCCGGTTTCCAGACCACGGTGTCGCCCATCATCGCCGGCGCCGTCGGCAGGTTGCCGGCGATCGAGGTGAAGTTGAACGGCGTCACGGCGAAGACGAACCCCTCGAGCGGGCGGTAGTCCATCCGGTTCCACACCCCGGGGCTCGAGCACGGCTGGTCGGCGTAGATCTCGGCGGCGTACGTCGGATTGAAGCGCCAGAAGTCGATGAGCTCGCAGGCCGCGTCGATCTCGGCCTGGTGGGCGGTCTTCGA
>Ga0209164_1001406_pt1 | contig 31637 bp, 24 predicted proteins | sample MTBNYHSulfiMetaG_FD_187458 | JGI IMG/M metagenome (GOLD analysis project Ga0209164, IMG submission 187458) | Enrichment culture microbial communities from rom New York Harbor, USA that are MTBE-degrading - MTBE-NYH (New York Harbor Sulfidogenic)... | ecosystem: Environmental > Aquatic > Marine >... | reverse complement strand
GGGCTGTCTCAGAGAACCGGCGGGTTGTGATGTATTGTAATATCCGACGCGGTAAGTTTATAATACGGAAGATATTTTAACTGGAAGGTAGTCTACTTGCCGGAATTTCAAGTGAGCGAGCAAAGTCTAGAGCAAAGGCGAAAAGTTCCCCCAATAGTCATAGTTGGCATAATTCTGGCAGCCCTCTGTGGCATCTCTTTGTACATACGCATAGCCCTGCCTTATGACCAAATTTTTGTCAATGACTGGGTCTGGTTTCGAGAAACCGATGCATATTATTACATGCGCAACATAGAAAATCTGGTACATAACTTTCCTCACTTTAATCCCTTTGACCCCTACATGATCTACCCCGGTGGCGGAGGAGGACTTGTTCGGCCGTTCTTAGCCTGGTTTATTGCCGGCATCATTCGGCTGGTTAGCTTGGGGGCACCAACTCTGCATACCATGGAAGTAATAACCGCTTACATGCCCGCTATTCTGGGCACTCTGACACTTATCCCGGTGTACTTTATCGGCAAGGAACTGTTTAACCGCTGGGTGGGCGTAATTTCAGCCGCCCTGGTAGCCATCTTGCCTGGCGAATTTCTACATCGTTCCCTGCTTGGCTTTACCGACCACCATGTAGCCGAGGTCTTATTCAGCACCGTGACCATACTATTTCTAATAATGGCCATTAAGCGGGCTCGAGAAAGAGAGATTTCATTTGGCCACCTTCTAAGTAGAAACTGGTCAATTATCACCAAGCCTCTCGTCTATACCCTGCTCGCCGGCGTCTTCCTGGGTATATATCTCCTTACCTGGCAGGGTGGGCTGATGTTCATCTTCATTATATTTGCTTATCTGGTGATTCAGTTCATCGTGGACCATTTAAGGCATAAATCGAGCGACTATCTGTGTATTGTCGGCACTCCTCTTTTCCTTATTGCCTTCCTCATGCTTCTTTCCGTATTGGGCGGAAGCAGCCGGGATACCATTTATCGTGTATCTCTGTCAATTGCCATAGTTTTGCCCATAGTCTTAAGTATTATCTCACGGCTCATGGCGGGCAGGGCTTTCAAGCCTGTTTACTATCCTTTGACCTTGCTGGGACTGCTTGGGATTGGTCTTGCTGCTTTGCATGCCATCGATCCTTCTCTGTTTAAGTATATGCTTAACCAATTTTACATCTTCAATCCAGGCGGCGCTTCACTTACTATTCTGGAGGTGCAACCTCTGAACTTACAGATAGCCTGGGGCAACTTCACCACCTCCTTCTTCATCTCATTTATTTCCTTTGCCATGCTTATTTATCTCGTTATTAAGGAAAAGAGTGCTGACATAACTTTGTTCCTGGTATGGAGCATAATAATGTTAATGGCAGTCCTGGGGCAGCGACGCTTCGGTTACTACTATGCTATAAATGCTGCCTTGCTCACAGGGTATATCTCATGGAAGATGCTGGACATTGCTGGCCTGCGGAAAATGCTGGCTAAGCCTAAGGAAGTAATTGGAGTGGTTAAAAAATTCAAGAAGAGGGAAAAGAAAACCAGGGAAAAGGCGAAGCCAAAAACATTCATGCAGCCCAGAGGCGCCTGGGTAAGGGTCATCGTTGTCGGAGTAGTCATCTTTTTCGTGGTCTTTTTCCCAAATATTCCCCAGGCCAAAGCACTCGGCAGCGCGCCAAATTATATTATGAACGAGGGGTGGTATAGCTCGTGTCTGTCGCTAAAAGATAAAAGCCCTGAACCTTTTGATGACCCTGATTTTTATTATGAGCTATACCCGCCGCGGGATGAGTTTGAATATCCTGAGACCGCCTACGGCGTGATGTCCTGGTGGGACTACGGCTACTTTATAATGCAGATTGCCCATCGCGTACCTAATGCCAATCCTACCCAGTCTGGGGCCACCCGTGCTGGCCAGTTCTTCACCGCCCAGAATGAAAGCTCAGCCAACGAGTTCGCGGACAGCTTTGGTTCGAAATATGTGATGATTGACTATGCAATGGCGACTGGAAAGTTCTATGCCATGGTGGAGTGGGCCAATGGGAGCGTGGATAAGTTCTACGAATATTATTACCTGCCGCAACAAGATGGTGGGCAATGGATACCTTTATACTACCCCGCTTACTACAAATCCACTGTGGCCAGGCTTTATAACTTTGATGGCAAAGCTGTGGTTCCCACGGAATCGCTGGTTATTTCCTACTCTGAGGAAGAAAGTCCGGAAGGAATAAGCTATAAGCTAATCACCAATGCCCAGCCTTTTCCTACTTATGAAGAAGCCGAGGCATATGTCGCAAGCCAGGAGGCGGGAAACTATAGAGTAGTGAGCACCAGCCCCTTTGATAGCCCCATACCTCTTGAAGAGTTGAGCAGCTATGAGCTCGTATATTCATCCGGGGACACAACATCCGCAACAACTGTGAAAATTTTCGAGTACCTTGACTCAGATGAGTCTTGAGTAAAACATAGCAATCATTACCGGTTGGGCGGGATTTACGGGCTCTCATCTAAAAGTAATAATCATTGATGACCTCACCACCGGAAGTCTTGAAAACATAAGACTGCTTATCGAGCCCTCTTGGCATTCAGATACATGTCTCTTGTGAGCTTTTAACCAGCTTGCTGTTGACATGCGTAGTTGGTGCTCCTAATCATCTTCCAGCAGTGTATAATCAGCGTCGAAGTAGTAGTTGAAGACAAGTCGGAACGTATTCGCCGGCGACATCGAATCGCGCAGTTCACTATAATTCATACCTGGCAAATACATGGCGTTCAGTATCTTGCGCCATTCATCAGCCCCTACGATGCTAGAACCATGCGTTCTGAGGCCGTGGTCCGACTGTATGATGACAATAGGAGGAGTCTCAGATTCTACAAGCAATACATTGACCAGTTCATATATCTCTGCGGAGATGAAGACATATTGCCCTAAGTAGAACTGCTTATCTTCATAGTTCGCACAATTTACGGCTGAGATATACTCGCCTTCTGAACCAAACACAAAAGGTACGTGCGGGCAGTATAAATGTGTGACAACAAATTTGGGACTTTCCGCCAGAGGCAGCGCCTTCAGATGCTCCAGCGTGTACAAAATCTGACGCCGATGGGCCTCTTCATAATGACCGCCCACAAGGTGATAATAGAAAGGCTTCAGCATGGTGGTGTTCCACAGGATTTCCTGGAACTCAGATATCCACGGAGTGGCTGATCCTTCAAAGTAATTGAAGTACTGATCGGCACTAGCCTTCATGTGTGTATACCACCTGTGAAAGTCATACACGTTTCCGAAATAAATGAAGTTATATCCGCGGGTTCTCAGGAATTCTGCCGCACTATTGTAAGCAATCATTCTATAGAGTTCGCTTAATTCAAGTTCATGACTAGGATATTCGAGATTCAGCACCCCGGCAAGCACCTGGGTTGTTCTGCTAGATGGCGTCTGGCTCTCGCTGGCTATGAAAAAGCCTTTATCCTCCAGTCTGTCGATAAACTCACTGTTATCGTATTCGAACCATTCCAGCATTGTATCGGGATGTGCGTACTCGTCCATAATAATGATGTATATGTCAGGCAGGGTGCTGTGCTCTGCCTGACTGGCGCCATCCCCCTCCCATGTCTCCTCAGGTGCGTGGGTATCCCGCGCGGTTAGTTTTACTTGATAGTTGGCGATGTTAAACAGGTTGATGGCAATCAGCACCACCGCAGCTATGTTGAGCATCCTGGTAATGATCCGAAAGTCCCTTTTTATCCGGCTGATGAAATAGAAGCAGCAGCCCCAGATGAACAGCATGGCGGGAAGCAGGAAGGCGTGGTTGGCCACAGGCAAGCCCCTGATCGCTAGCACATCATAGAGGCGCCCGTAGGAGAAGAACAAGCCCTGATATATAGCGGTGACAAATGCCGCCTTAGCCAGGCTGCGGAGTATAAGGCTCAAGATCGCCCACAACACTAGAGTAGCAGCGAGTGAGAGCACTAACGGCAGCCAGATCTCGCTTGCTGATGTTTGGCTTATGTTGTAAACATAGAGAAACAGGATGGGAAAAGCGGCAAATAGCAGCGGATAGAAAACTACCGGCCCCTCTAAAATGGTTTTTAGCTTTTGTCTCATCTCTGTGCCCGGCGCATCAGATACAGCGTCCGTTGTGATTCTCGGATATCAGCGGAATCATCTATGGTGAAATATCGACTAAACTCCTTCTCAAACTCCTTGCGGGTGTAATCGGGGAAAATATCCTCCCTGGTAGCCAGAAGCCTCTGGATCTGCGAATCAGTCTTGGGGACAAACTCAATGATGAGCCAGTGGCTGATGTCGCTGAGAAACCCCGCAATCCTGGACAAAGGGACATTGTTGGAGATGGCCAGGTGATGTACCAGTGCCAGAGCGAGCACGGCATCGGCAGGGCCACGCTCTTTAAGCGACATCCGCTCTTTGTTCTCCCAGCCGATGCCAGGGCTGGGATTGGTTAAATCAATCACCAGCGGTAGAATATTGGCATCACCCCTGGCAACACAATCAAGGTAGTTCCTCTCCACAGCAGCGGGGTCAACGTCAAAGGATACGGTGGGAATTTCCCGATCACTGGCAAGGCGGCTGAATATACCTACGTTGGCGCCCAGGTCCCAGACAGTTGCCGGTCTCACCCTGTCCAAGAAGCCGGCCACAATTGTCTTCTTGTGTTCGAAGGCCTGCGGTGAGTAATTGGTGTCCTGGTAGTAATCAGCCCATTCAGTGCCCCCGGGCTGCCATTTTAACTTCTTAACGATAGATTCCAAGCTGTTAAGAATGCCCAGGAGGGCGTAGCGACTTAGCCGGTGCTGTTTAACATTTACCGGTTTATCGGCAAAATGTTTCTGGCTTCGGGCATGGAGGTGAATATGGGAAAGCAGAGAGAATCTCAGGCGAGTGCGCCACGGCAGGAGGCAGCTTGCCAAATCAAGAGGCAGCCCGTCTATGTGAATGCCGAGCAACTGGCTCAGCCGTATATCTTTATAGCTAATCAAGGCCAGTGGCGCCAGGAAATGCTGGCAGAACTGGCGGTAAGCGACCCATGGTTCGCCTTCACGATATTTCCCAAATGAAAGCGTATCGATGAATATCGGCCTGCCGTTTTTGAACTGTATATTGTAAGCGCTGCTGTCTCTCAGCGACATGCCGAAGTCAAGGGCTTTTTTCTGTATTTTGAGTGTGGTCAGGGCGGCGTTTCTTAGCTGGCTGAAGCACCACTCATAGGGATATGAGATAAATGGTATCATCTCCGGCCTGATTATTTTGTAAACAATTTCGGGTATCGGCGACTCAATGATGACTTCCTCGTGAGGAATCAAAAGGTTATCGTCAACGAGCGCCTGGTAAAGACCAGAATCCATCAGATGGTCATAGTCGTCCTTGTAGACCAAATTTACCTGACGATAGATGACGCCATTCTGCTGGAAAAGGAAGCCGCTGGGGTCGCGGAAGGAAGTCGGGAGCTGTGAACTACTCGCCCTTCTCACTCTCCCTATTTTCGTCAATCTCCTTATCCTGTCTTCGCCCGGTGAATAAATTGGTTAAGAAATCTTTTACCCTTGTCCTGTATATACCGATTAGTGCTATTCCCCCGACAAACGACCCGATAAGTACCTGAATAATAATGCTACCTGTGCCGGCGTCGATATAATAGGCATAAGAATTCCAGTCGAATGTGCCAATATCAATAGAGGCATAAACCGTTTGCGAGAAAATCAAGAAAAGCGAAATAACGACGGCGAGTGTAATTCCCAGATGTTTTACCCGCTTCATCCTGATGCCTCCTTCTGTGTTATTAACGACTGGAGTATAGTATATGTTAGCTAATCAATATATATTTGTCAATCTGCGTGTCATGGCGATCCCGATGCAATTTTGGTATGGCAATCCCTAGGATTACTTCGTCGCCTTAAGCTCCTCACAGTGACAGGAGGGATATGCTATTCTGAGTTATTTCCTCACTGTCATTCTGAGCGATAACGAAGCAGTGAACTCCGCATGGCAACCCCCGCCGGACTCTATAAACCCTACAAACTCAATAAACCCAGGGAACTCAATGAACCCAAAATCCCTTGGTTTATGCTAAACTTTAGGTTGCGGCGTATGAAGGAAAGGTGACTTTGTTACAGCTGGAAGAAAAAATCCGAAATAAATCAGCCAGAATAGGAATTGTCGGGATTGGCTATGTAGGGCTTCCGTTGGCTGTGGCCTTTGCCATGGTGGGTTTCAGGGTGCTGGGATTCGACATTCGGCAAAAAAATGTGGATTCGGTTAACCGGGGCAAGTCCTATATCGCCGATGTTTCCGATGACAGCCTCTCCTTTGTAGTCACAAAGAATCTCTTGGAGGCAACCACAGACCAGAGCCGCATTGGTGAGGTAGATGCTGTCTGCATCTGTGTCCCCACTCCGCTTACTACGACCAAGGACCCTGACCTTTCTTATGTAATTCACGAATCGGAACAGATATCAAAATATCTCCGGCCCGGACAACTTGTGGTCTTAGAAAGCACCACGTATCCCGGTACTACCAAGCAGGTAATACTGCCCAAATTAGAGTCATCGGGGCTTCGATGCGGCGTCGACTTCTACTTGGCCTATTCACCGGAGCGCGTCGACCCGGGCAGCAAAGACCATAACGTTAGAAACACTCCCAAAATAGTCGGCGGTATAGACCCTCAATCCACACAACTGGCGCAGCTTCTTTATTCCCAGATTGCCGGTGCGGTGCTTCCGGTTTCATGTCCCGAGGTGGCCGAGATGACCAAGATTTTCGAGAACGTTTTCCGCAGCGTGAATATCGCCCTGGTCAATGAGCTTGCCCGTCTTTGCGAGAGGATGGGCTTGAGTGTCTGGGAAGTTATTGATGCCGCTTCTACCAAGCCTTTCGGCTACATGCCCTTTTATCCCGGCCCCGGCATCGGTGGGCACTGCATACCGCTCGACCCCTATTACCTGGCCAACAAAGCCCGGGAGCTTGATTTCCATACCAGGTTCATTGAGCTAGCCGCCGAAATCAACGAATATATGCCTTATCACGTCGTATATCGAATTCTCGAACTCTTAAGCGACAGAGGCAAAGGATTGAAAAGGGCTAAAGTACTTGTCCTTGGCGTAGCTTACAAGAAAGATATTGAAGATACCAGGGAGTCTCCCGCATTGAAAATAATTCAGCTCCTTCGTGAAAAAGGGGCTGAGGTAAGCTATAACGACCCTTATGTACCCCGGATTTATGTGCCCGCAGGCGACATGGAATCAGTGGAGCTCAGTCGGGAATGCCTGACCTCGGTGGATTGTGTGGTCATAGCCGCTGACCACAGTTGTTATGATATGAGCGAAGTGGTTGCCCGTGCCAAACTCGTATTTGATACCAGGGGTGCCACCAGGGGGCTCAAGTACGATAATATCGTTAGATTGGGGGAGTGAGGAACTTGTCTGTCCTGTTGATGGAGGTGACGGAGATCGAGGGCAGGTGCCCTATTTACAGGACGGGCGACAAAATAGTGATTGACGGTCGAAGAATAGATTTGCAGAGAACCGGCAACTTATGTATTCATGCGTTATCGTCCTTGCTACATTATGCGGTAGCGCTCAGAGAAGGAATAGCCCTCAGGAGACCGGGGCTTCCTACGGATGGAAGAGTTGCCTATATTCACTGTCCAGACCCTGGCAAACCGTATATCGAAGACGGGAAGGTCATTTTCAAGTGCTATTGTGAATAACGTTTTCTAATGAAAGCTATTCTCGTTTGTGGCGCCAGGCCAAATTTTATGAAGATTGCCCCACTGCTCAGGGCAATAGCCAAACATAACGGACTCAAGAAACTCAATGAACCCCCAATCACTCCTGTTCTCGTGCATACCGGTCAGCATTACGACTATGAAATGTCGCAGGCCTTCTTCCAGGACCTGGAGCTACCCAAGCCGGATATCTACCTCGGAGTCGGTTCCGGTACACATGCCGAGCAGACCGGCAAGGTGATGATTGAGTTGGAAAAGGTGCTCTTGGAAGAGAAACCTGACTTAGTAGTGGTGGTCGGCGATGTAAACTCCACATTAGCTGCTGCTATAGCCGCTGTTAAGGTCAATATTCCTGTAGCACATGTGGAAGCCGGTTTACGCTCTTATGACCGTAGGATGCCCGAGGAAATAAACCGTCTCCTCACCGACCAAATCTCGGATTACCTCTTTACTCCTTCACCGGACGCTGATGAAAACTTGGAGAGAGAAGGTATTCCTCAAGACAAGATATTCCTTGTTGGCAATGTGATGGTAGATAGCCTGCTTTTTAATAAAGCTAAAGCCGATCAATCTCAAATCCTCTCCCGGTTGAAATTAGATGAAGAAGGTTATGCCCTGCTAACTCTGCATCGCCCCAGCAACGTTGACGAAAAACGCAGCCTGACCAGCATTATGGGCGCAATCACCGAGATATCCAAGCGGATCCCTGTAGTCTTTCCCGTTCACCCCCGCACTCGGAAAAGACTCCGTGAATTCAACCTCAATCTTCCTGCCACTATTATCACCAGCCCCGACGAACTTAATAAGCCCAACATACTCGATAGCCAGTTACTCATTATTCCCCCTCTCAGCTACCTTGATTTCCTCAAGCTCGAGATGTATGCTAAATTTGTCATGACTGATTCAGGCGGAATTCAGGAAGAGACCACTGTGCTGAATGTCCCGTGCTTGACCCTGAGGAACACGACGGAAAGACCGATAACTATCACACAGGGGACTAATGTGCTCGTAGGCAAGACCCATCAGAAGATTATCAAAGAGGCCTTCAAAGTACTTGCCTCTAAGGCACAATCCCCGCCGCAAATCGAGTTATGGGACGGCATGGCCACAGAGAGAATTGTGGATATTCTAGCTACGATAGGAGACTGAATTTGACTTGGTTGCTGGAGGTATGATTCATGAAGATTGGTGACAGAATCAGTGAGCTTTACAAGGGCGAGATATTCTCGGCGGAAACACAGTATATTGGAAGGCAGCGCATAAATTGGATGTGTCAGCAAGTGGAAGGGCAGAAGGTTGTAGATATCGGATGTAGCCAGGGCATAGTCTCTATTCTGCTAGCCCGAGAGGGTTTTCAAGTTGTTGGCGTGGATAATGATGTTGAAGCTATCGAATACGCAAATTCTGACCGAGCAAAGGAATCTCCGGAGATGCAGCAAAGACTGACTTTTATCAGGGGCGATATTTGCGACGTTGATTTGCCAGACCGGGAATTTCACACAGCCATCATGGGTGAATTCCTGGAACACCAGATAAGGCCGGATAAAGCCATCATTAGGGCTTACGAGCTTCTGGTTGATGATGGGAAACTGATAATAACGGTGCCATTTGGTCTGGACAGAGACCCTGACCATAAACAGACCTTTTATATGGCTACCCTGTACAAGCTGATATATCCCCACTTTGTGATAACTGGAGTTGAAATAATAGGAAGGTACCTGTGTTTGCTATGCAAGAGGAGAAAGGTGGTCTTGGAGAAACAAATAGATGGCATCGACTTAGCTTTGGTGGAGAGGGCAGAGCGGGAATTTCAGAATAGAGAGGTTGTACTGACTGCCGAGCTAAATACCACCAAAGTCGAGTTGTCAAAAGAACAAAGGGCGCTGCAGGCGGTTAGAGCTTCTCTGCCATTTCAACTGGGGAGTATACTGGTTCAGGCCGTCCGCAATCCCGGGCGTAATACCATCTTATTGCCGTATCGCGTGTTCAGATTGGGCGTCAGGGCACTCAGGAAACAACCTTTGATTTCAGCGCCAGCGCTAGTTGCTAAAAAGGCGCACATACTGGAAACAATCAAGCAAAGAGTCAATGAAATCAAGCAGGAAATGGGAAGTGCTGCTATATATTCTGTTGAACCGCTAAGGAAAGATTTGAAAATCGCCGTTATTATGGACGACGTATTCTATGAATTGTTTAAATACGAAGCGAATCTAATCGCATTCACGCCGTATAACTGGAGGCAAGTGCTGAGTGAAAATAGGCCGGGCTTACTGCTGGTCGATTCTGCCTGGCGAGGAATCGGTGACTCGTGGAGGCTTCAACTGGTCAATCTAAAACAGAAGCCGGACAGTAAAGTGCCTGAACTGGTTCTGTGGTGCAAAACCCGGGATATCCCCACGGCATTTTGGAACAGGGAGGATTCTCTTCATTACGAAGAATTTGTGGATACGGCACGGCTGTTTGATTATGTCTTCACCACTGATGCTGATTGTATAGCAAGATACAAAAAGGACCTGGGGCACGATAATGTTTTCTGCTTGCCCTTCGCGGCGCAGCCCAGAATCCATAACCCGGTCGGCAGCACCAGAAAAATACGGGACGTTGGCTTCGCAGGTAGCTGGTATGCCAAAGGACATGATGACAGGGTTAAGCAAATGAAGTATGTGCTGAAACCAGTGCTGGCATACGACGTTGACATTTTCGACCGGAATTATTCCAGGAATGATGCAGACTTTAGATTTCCTGAGAAATACGAGCCATATATTGTAGGTGAGCTGGGCTATGAAGAGATGGTCTATGCCTACAAGATGTACAAGTTGTTTTTGAATGTAAACAGCGTTCAGGAAAGCCCGACCATGTTTGCTATGAGGGTTCCTGAAATCCTGGCTTCGGGGACGTGTGTCCTGAGCGGTTATTCGCGAGGCATTGAAAACCTTATAGGTTCCGATATCGTTAAAATGACTTCTTCTCCCGACCAAACTAGATCCCACCTGGACCTGCTTCTGGGTGATAAGGAGCTACGAGATAGGCTGGCACATCTGGGCTTGCGCAAGGTAATGAGAGAGCATACCTATGGAAAGAGGCTTGACTACATTCTTCAGACAATGGACATTGGTAAGGGTAAGGGTGATGCTGGGAAGAAAGGGGTCTCAGTAATCACCTGCACTAACAAGCTGATATACATGGATAACATCTTCGCCAACTATGAGCGGCAGGAATATGAAGATAGGGAATTAATTATCATTTTGAACGATGACCGCTTGAATTTAGAAGAATGGAAAGAGAAAGCCCAGGGCTATTCCAATGTGGCTGTTTACCAGATAGATGAGAAGGAACCGTTGGGGGCGTGCCTGAACTATGGAGTAGAGAAAGCCAGGTTCGGCTATATCTCCAAGTTCGATGACGATAATTACTATGGACCGGCGTTTCTGGAGGACCTGATGAATGCCTTCGAATACACTGATGCTGATATTGTCGGTAAATATGCCGCCTACATCTACTTTGAGAATGGAGATATCCTAGCGTTGTATGGTGAGGACGTGGAACACTGCTACACTGACTTTGTCGCTGTTTCTGCTATGATTTTGAGGCGTGAAGTTTTCAATAAAGTGCGATTCTCTTCTGATATGTCGACTGGAGAGGACACGCAGTTCCTGTGGGAGTGCGTCAATAGCGGGTTTAGGATATATGCAGCAGACAGGTTTAACTATGTCGATGTCAGGAGGCCGTCCCCCGAGCCTCACGCCCGCAGAATCGAGGATGAAGAAAAGTTAGCGCAATGTCGAATTGTAAGCCATACTAAAGACTACGCTACACATGTTACTTGCTGATGTCTTTAACAATGAAAGTCTTAACCATTTTCGGCACACGTCCAGAGGCGGTCAAAATGGCTCCTGTGGTCAAAGAGCTGGAGAAGCATATAGGTCCCGCGTCAAAGGTGTGCGTAACCGGCCAACATCGTGAGCTGCTGGACCAGGTTCTCAGTGTATTCGATATCAAGCCTGATTTCGATTTGAACATCATGCGGAAGGGGCAAAGTCTATTTGACATCACTACACGAAGCCTCGAGGCCCTGGAAGATACCTTGAGGCATGAGAAACCTGACATTGTCCTTGTGCAGGGCGATACTACTACCGCATTTGTGGCATCGCTTGCTGCGTATTATCTGCAAATTAGAGTGGGGCACATTGAAGCCGGTTTACGGACTCTCGATAAGTATAACCCTTTCCCTGAAGAGATTAACCGCCATCTTATTGATGTCATATCCGATTTCTGCTTTGCTCCCACAGATACAGCGAAGGACAATCTTCTCCGCGAGGGTGTCCCCCGAGAACGGATTTTTGTTACCGGGAATACGGTCATAGATGCTCTATTCATGACGCTGAATTATCTATCAGGCGAAGGAAAAGAGGAGTATTTCAAGAGCCTTTTTGAGCGACAATACAACGTTCACCTTGATCGTAAGCGACTCGTCCTGGTGACGGGACATCGGCGTGAGAGCTTCGGCCCAGCGTTTGAGAGCATCTGCCGAGGCCTTAAGCAAATAGCAGACAATTATGCAGATGTCTGCATTGTATATCCTGTTCATTTAAACCCGAATGTGAGAGCTCCTGTTTATCAAGTATTGGCTAATGTAAGCAATGTCTGCCTAATACCGCCCCTAGAGTATGCTCCGTTCGTCTGGTTAATGGCTCACTGTTACCTGATACTTACAGACTCGGGAGGCATACAGGAGGAAGCGCCATCACTGGGCAAACCGGTTCTGGTCATGCGCAAGGTCACGGAAAGGCCGGAGGCGGTCAAGGCCGGCGCAGCCAGGGTTGTAGGAACAGACGATGCGCAAATATTCGCAGAGGCGCAGCAACTGCTTGATGATAAAACAGCGTATCAGCAAATGTCTCAGTCTGTGAATCCATATGGCGATGGTAGAGCGGCAGAAAGAATTGTCGCTATTCTGGAGAAGAGATTCAGGAAGGAACAGGCTTGTAGATGATAACGAGTGCTTTGAGAGGAAATAGGCAGCATTGAGTTTGGCCAAGAGTTGCAGCACGTGGAGGGTGCATTGACTAGGGACGACAACGCCAGAAAGAAGAAAGTCGCGGAATCCAAGGCGGAGCAGGAGGGACTGGTCGCGGAGCTGAACGCCATCAAGAAGGAGGTAGCACGTCTCCAGGCCGAGCTGGTAAAGGGAAAAAGAACAGTACAGAAGCTCCAGAGTTCCCTCTCATTTCAGCTGGGGAATATGCTGATTCAGGCTGTGCTCAAGCCAGGTCGCAATACCATCTTGCTGCCTTGTCGCCTGTTCACATTGGGCATCAGGGTAGTCAGGAAAAAACCTCTGCCTTCGCCGGCAGTACCGGTCGCTAAAAAGGCGCATGTGCTGGAAACAATTAAGCAGAGAATCAATGAGATCAAGCAGGAAATGGGCAGTGGCAGTGCAGATGCTGTCCAACCACGAAGGAAGGATTTGAGGATTGCGGTTATCATGGACCGGTTTAGCTATGAGTGCCTTAAGCATGAAGCAAACTTGATTGCATTCACCCCGAGTAACTGGAGGCGACTATTAGGCGAGAGTAAACCGGACTTGTTGCTGGCGGAGTCTGCTTGGCAGGGAAATGATGGCGCATGGACGTATAAACTATCTAATTTGGGGCAGAAACCGGAGAGTGAACTAGCTGAGGTGGTTCACTGGTGTAATGCCCGGAACATCCTCACGGCATTCTGGAATAAAGAAGACCCTCACCATTACAACGACTTTCTCGATGCCGGTAGGCTGTTTGATTATGTCTTCACCACTGATGCTGATTGTATAGCCAGATATGAAAAGGACCTGGGACACGATAATGTTTTTTGCCTGCCCTTCGCGGCCCAGCCCAGAATCCATAACCCAATAGGCAGCACCAGGAAAATACGAGAGGTTGCTTTCGCCGGTAGCTGGTATGCCAAAGGACATGATGAGAGGAAGGAGCAAATGGAGTATGTACTGAAACCAGTGCTGGCATACGACGTTGACATTTTCGACCGGAACTATTCCTTGAATGCCCCACAGTTTAGATTTCCTGAGAAATACGAGCCATATATTGTAGGTGAGCTGGGCTATGAAGAGATGGTCTATGCCTATAAGATGTACAAACTGTTCCTCAATACCAACATCGTTCAGGAAAGCCCAACTATGTTCGCCAGGAGGGTTCCCGAGATCCTCGCCTCGGGTACATGTGTTTTAAGTAGTTATGCTAAGGGCATTGAAAACCTTATAGGTTCTGACATTGTCAAAATTACTTTTTCTCCCGAGGAAACTAAATCCCACCTGGACCTGCTTCTGGGTGATAAAGAACTGCGGGATAAGCTGGCGAACAGGGGCTTGCGCAAGGTAATGAGAGAGCATACCTATGGAAAGAGGCTTGACTACATTCTTCAGACAATGGACATTGCCAAGGGTAACAGTGATGCTAGGAAGAAAGGGGTCTCAATAATTACCTGCACCAACAAGTCTGAATATATGGACAATATCTTTGTCAACTACGACAGGCAGGAATATGAAGATAAGGAGTTAATTATCATTTTGAACGATGACCGTTTGAATTTAGAAGAATGGAGAGAGAAAGCCAAGAGTCACCCCAATGTGGCCGTTTACCAGATAGATGAGAAGGAACCGTTGGGGGCATGCCTGAACTATGGAATCGAGAAAGCCAGGTTCGACTATATCTCTAAATTCGATGACGATAATTACTATGGACCGGCGTTTCTGGAGGACCTGATGAATGCCTTCGAATACACCGATGCCGATATTGTCGGCAAGTGTGCCCACTACATTTACTTTGAGAACGGAGATATTCTAGCGTTGTACGGTGAAGACATGGAACACTGCTACACTGACTTTGTCGCTGTTTCTGCTATGCTTTTGAAGCGTGAAGTTTTCGATAGAGTGCGATTTTCTTCTGATAGGTCAGTTGGAGAAGACACGCAGTTCCTGCAGGACAGCATCAAAAGTGGCTTCAAGATATATTCGACAGACAGATTCAACTATGTTTGCGTAAGAAGAGCCTCGCCAGAGCTTCACACTTGGAAAATTATGGATAAAGAACAGTTAGCGCAATGTCGAATTGTAGGCCATACAAAGGACTATACCAGACATGTTAACTGTTGAATCTAGTTTTAACTTGGCTGGCTCCAGGGCATTAAGAGTCTTTTAACAGCGATGTTGGGCGATTATGAGTTACGACCGATTCATCGAAGAATTGAATAAGAGATATAAAATAACTGATCCACAACAACTGGATGGCCTAAGATTGCAGAATTATTCATTTGCCAGTGACACCAGGGACCGGGGTTTTAAATTTATCGAATCCATGGAGAAGGAGGCGGGTTTTGACTTTAGAGGCGCAAGGGTACTTGACGTTGGCTGTGCTTATGGCGGCTTTTGCATTGAGGCAGCGAAGAAAGGGGCGATGGCTTACGGTATCGACCTCGACCCGAAACTATTAGAATTGGCCATGATAAACGCTAAGGACGAAGATGTTGGCGGGGAAATATATTTTTTCAAGATAGATGCAACAAGTAACGACCTCCTAAAACTGGTTCCTCATAACTTCGATTTTGTCGTGGTTAACGATGTATTCGAGCATGTATATGACACATCAAGGTTGTTGGAGAATATCAATCTGGTCACGGCACCAGATGCCCTGCTGTATTTCGAGATTCCCAACGGTATGTGCATGAGGTTTATCCGTAGCGAGGGACACCGGTGGGTGCCGGGTATCAGCACCATGGCTCCATCTTACTGGCGTTACCGGCTTAAGGAACATTTCAATATCTACTACCGCTGCTGGGACTACTATACCGCGCTGCTATCCTACTACGGTTTCGGCGATATCAGGCTCCTCAACTTCGGCAAGACATTTGACGGTGATAGAAAACAACTCACCAAGCATCTTGAAGTTGAACTTGAGGACATAAAGAAAGTCATTTCGGCTGATTTAGAGCGCGAAGATTCCATTGAACAGACCTACAGAGAGGCATTGTTAACCAGGATTATAGAAGTTGAAAAGGAAATGCAAGACGACTTGAATTTGCTTTCGGATGCTGAGCTCTGCTGGAAATACCTCACCGCGTTCTGGAAGGGCATTGCGGTGAAATGCTCAGACAGTAGTGATGTTGCTAAGCAGCGCAAGCTATTGCGCGTCGGATTTTCTGCAACAGAACAAGTGGTTAGACAAGTGGTTAAAGACTCCTTCTCGTACCGGCTGGGAAGCATGCTGGTTCAGGCTGTGTACAAGCCCGGGCGTAATACCATCTTACTGCCATACCGTCTGCTTCGCCTGTGTATCGCCGGATTCAAGAAGCGGAGAAACAATGCACTTTGTACTCTTTGACGAAATATTGGAACAACATACTGTGCGGAGCTTAGGGCGAGCACTATCGGCACGGGGTCACCGCGTAACTACCACAGGGCCTGTTTGGAGAGGTCACTTTTTGCCGGAAACCAATGGCGAAATGGCGCCTATTCGCAAGCGTGTACACGAGATCTGCAAACTGGGCCCAGATGTTCTTTTTAACTTCCGCCCATCGTCACTTCTGCCTGAGATGGTCAATGAACTGAAGGCGGCAGGCATCCATACTGTGGTATGGCTTGCCGATGACCCAGTCCTATATCATGTCTGCTATCGCCACGTGATCGAAGCCTATGACACTGTGCTACACTGCGGCGGGGAAATTGTGCTATCGTTCTACCAGAAACACCATGCAACAGAAGGTTTCAACTTCCCTTTTTGGACCGACGATTCTGAATTCAGGTTCACATATAATCCTGCCCGAGCAGAATTCGATCTTGTATTCCTAGGTAACTGTGACGGGAAGATTCGGGCCAGACGATACGACCTGCTAAGCAGCCTACCATTCAAGATTCGTATTTATGGCAGGGTGTCGGATGATCCATATCAACTGTCCGCTGGTTATCTTGATGCGACAGAGCAGCTCTCTTACACTCTGGGCAAAGCGCGCTGTGCCATTAGCATCCCACAGAGTTTCACTGATTATAAGGGCACAGAGTATGACTTTCCTGAGTTAGCTGATTTAGGACACTTTGAGTTACCTTCCCGTGTTGTTCAATATGCCGCCATAGGACTGCCGATTATTTCGTTGGAAGGCCAAGAGCCGCCGCGTATCTTTCCAGAATTAATAGTATGCTCTAATCGGGAAGAATTGATCACCAAGGTGGAAGCTCTCCTCAAAGATGAAGCTCAACTGCGTAGTTTATCAGCCGCGGTATATGCCCGCTTCAGACACAGTTTTTCGGCAGAGGCACGGGCTGCATTTCTCGAGAGTATTGTTGAATCGCCACAAAGTTACAAGGGCTTAAGTATTTCCCAGCGCGCTGTATGGTTTGCCTCTGTTCTGGGTGAACAACCTGAGCGCGCTATGTCTGGTGAAAGTGTAGTCAATAAACCCAAGTCAGAGTTTTCAAGCGTCGGAATCGAGCGCTTACCCACAATAGAAGAGCAACGAGAAAAGCTGCGATCTACAGTTTTTGAATGCCCTCACAGATGGCGCATTCTACAATTTGGGACCGAGATTAATGGCGACACTGATATTGTCGCATGTCTACGGCGGGCGCTTATAAATCTTGGACATACAGTGCTGCATGTTGATTTCAGGCGCCATAAAGATATTTTGTTAAGCCCGCCGGAAAAGGTGTCCGGTTTCGGCCCCGTATTCATTGACCTTCGAAGAATAATGCATCTAATAGACCGATTCCAACCTCAAATAGTAATTTGCATGGGCGGTGGGCTTTGCTTTTCCCAGGAAGACAGTCAAGAGCTTAAATCTCGTGGCATTCTCCTTCTTGGGATTACATTATCTGATCCAGACGTTCAAGAGTCAATTATTGGACACGTTGGGCTATTCGACTTTCACACAACGAACTCTAATTTAGCCCTGGAGAAATACCGGGAAGCTGGAATTGGGAATACAGTTCTATTTCCATTCGGGATTGATAGCGGTTATATAACAGCTGAAGTGCCACCTGCCCCAGAATTTCAGGCTGACGTGATTTGCATGGGGCATGCTGTAAATAGACCGGAACGTCAGCTAATGATGGAAAGGTTAGCACGCGAGTTTAAGGTGCGCGCCTATGGACTGGGGTGGCAGTTACCTGGGGCAGAAAGAGTCAGTGGCCAGCGCATGATACAAGCGAGCAGGGAAGGCCGCATACATATCAATTTCGCCAATACGCTCGCACGCTATGTCAATGTCAAAGTTGGTGTGTTTGAATCGATCGGCAGTGGAGCGGTGCTTTGCACGCAAAAATTCTCCGAAATGGAAAAATACTTCTCATACGGAGAAGAAATCATCGGATTTGAATCTGAAGACGACCTTTGTGCTCAGATTCGCGAGCTTCTAGCTGATGAGAGCCGATGCGAAAGCATTAGGCGCCGTGCGTTTCATCGCCTGGTTTCAGAGCACCTTTATGAGCACCGATGGCAGGCTCTTTTTACCCAAATCGAAAACGATATATTTGGGCAACATGAAGTAGTGTCGATAGATCGTGCCAAGATGCTGCAGGAAACCCTTAAAATCAATAATCAAAGACCCAAAAGAATAGTCATATCTGGTTTCTATGGGGCAGGTAACGCGGGTGACGAACTGATTCTTCGTTCTATAATTGAAGGCGTCGGTAAAGAGCGCAAGGATATTCAGTTTATTGTGGCAAGCGAAAACCCGACCAGTGTCGAACGCCTGCATGCGTGCCCAGCTTTCCAGCGTAGTGATGCGAGCGCTATGGATGCGGAGATGTCTGTTGCTACTGCAGCGGTCCTCGGCGGGGGTGGGTTGTGGCATGATTATACCTTCAAGCGGTCCGGTGGACCATTGTCATTATTCAGCGACACATCGATTTCACTTGCGGGATTCGGGAAGTTGCTGATATTAGCCAGGATTTACGGCCGCCCTGCACATGCCTTCGGTATTGGTGTGGGGCCACTCAGGGACCAACAGGCAAAGCAGTTATTGCGGCTACTAGGCGAAACAGCACAAACCATAGTGGTACGTGACCGGGAATCGAAGGCGTTATTAGAGGCAGTCGAGGGCTGGCAATTGTCTGTAAGATACGTTCCGGACATGGTCTATGCTTTGGATTTGAGCAATTTACAGGTGCCTTCGAATATCCGAAACATCAGCAACGATTGCCCCATTATTGCAGTAAACCTAAGGCCTTGGCTTATGGAAAACGAAGGTTTGGAGTACCATGTCGCACGTGTACTTGAGCGTGTGGCTCGTACTCATGATTGCGCTTTAGTGGGTATACCCATGCAAGCGAAACATGATGAAGAGGTTCTGAAGCGGGTTTTCGCAATGATTAGTATCCCGCGGCCTAGCCTGGTTTTGGAATGGACTGAGCATTTTGAAGAGTTGTTTGGAGTGATACAAATAAGTCGTGCCCTTTTAGCAATGCGCCTGCATGCCTGTCTGCTGGGACATCGGTTGGGAGTACCTACTCTAGGCATTAAGTATGACCCAAAAGTTGAACAACACTTCAAAGAGCTTGGTATAGAAGAGCGGGCATTACCATATGATGTAACTGTTGATGATTTGGTCGCGGGACTGACGAAAGTACTCGCTTTGGAGGGAAAGCTTGAAACCCCTGTACGTAACCGTGTCGTTGCGCTTGAGGAAGCTGCACGCGATGGTATTGGCTTACTAGCAACACTCCTTGGGGAGGCTCCATTAGTCTGCGGCGCACCACCTGTGAAAGCAAGAGGCGTAGGTTCTGAGACAAAGGGATTTGAACGGGACTATCTTCGTGTCGGAAGGGAGTTAGAACTGATTAAGGACTCTGTCTCCTATCAATTGGGATCCGCAATAGTCCAAGCACTCTGCAAGCCAGGCTACAACACTGTTCTGTTGCCCTACCGTTTATTACGATTAATTCTGAGGGGAGTGAATAGAATACGTCGTGCTTGACAAGAGGCAGCACAATTTTTATGATGGGCTTAGAAGTGAAACTGCCCTCAGCAAGCTGGGGGGGCATCTTGGGGGTGGTGCACCATCCCACTCTAGGGCGTGGATGAGGCGGCTTTCCTCCCACCGGCAAGCTGGTGGGTATACAAGGAGGTTTTTGTGAAAGTAGTCATCCTTGCTGGTGGACTTGGCACGCGACTGGCGGAAGAGACCGAGATTAAGCCCAAGCCAATGGTGGAGATTGGCGGAATGCCAATACTCTGGCATATTATGAAACACTATTCTTATTACGGATTCAAAGAATTTTTTATTGCTCTGGGATATAAAGGTGAGGTCATCAAGCGATTTTTCCTTGATTATTATTCGCTTAAAGGCAGTATGGCGATTAATCTCTCCAATGGAAAAGTACAAATGCACGATAAAGAGTGTGAAACTTGGGTTGTACATCTGATGGACACCGGACGGGAGACGCTCACGGGAGGCCGTGTTAAGCGATTGGAGCCGTGGCTGAGTGATGGCACTTTCATGGTGACCTATGGGGATGGTGTCAGCGATATAGACTTGCATGATTTGCTTAACTTCCACCGCTCTCACGGTTGCATCGGCACTGTGACTGCTGTGCGCCCTCCGTCACGGTTCGGCGGTCTTGTCTTTGATGGTGATATGGTATCCGCTTTCACTGAAAAGCCTCAAATTGGCGAGGGTTGGATCAATGGTGGGTTTCTAGTCTTGGAGCCTGCTATTTTCAATTACCTGGAAGGTGATAACAGCAGCTTGGAAGCAGATGCGCTGCAGAGGTTGGCTGCTGACCATCAGTTGGCTGCTTATCAGCACAGTCGCTTTTGGCAATGTATGGATACCTTGCGTGATAAACGACTGCTTGAAAAATTATGGCAGGAGGGAGAGGCACCGTGGAAGGTATGGGAATGACCGAGTTTTGGCTAGAGCGACCCACATTTGTGACTGGTGCTACTGGCCCGGCTTGGAGATAGTTAGTGGAGCGTTTGGTTGACGAGGGCGCAGATGTAGTCTGTCTGATACGGGGCCAGGTTTTTGGTGTGAACTTGTGAGCACACGTTTGGTTGAAAGGGAGAGGAGAAGATAGTGTGTGGCGATTTGCGAGACCGCTCTGACGGGCAACATGTGAGAGATTATTTATATGCTGAGGACAGGTAAGGCGTTTTTGAAGGTTTTGGAATGAAGGAGCTATTTGATGATGCCTTCAAAGGCAAAACTGTCTTGGTCACAGGGCATACCGGCTTTAAAGGTTCCTGGCTGTCTATTTGGCTAGAACAGTTAGGAGCTTATGTTATTGGATATGCTTTAGAGCCATATACGGAAAATGATAACTTCGTTGTAGCCAAGCTGGGAAGCAAAATCAAAAGCGTCATCGGAGATATTGAAGACTATGACAAGCTGAGAAGAGTTTTTGATGAGTATCAGCCGGAGATTGTATTCCACATGGCGGCTCAATCATTAGTCAGGTTATCTTATAAGCAGCCGAAGTCAACCTACGGTACAAATGTAGTGGGAACGGTAAATCTCCTTGAATGTTGCCGCCTTACCGACTCGGTGAAGGTCATAGTCAATGTTACCAGCGACAAATGCTACGAAAATAGAGAGTCGACTCGGGGATATAGGGAAGATGATCCGCTAGGTGGTTACGACCCATACAGTTCAAGCAAAGCATGTTCAGAAATCATAACTTCAGCGTACAGAAGCTCTTTCTTTAACGCAAAGGAGAATAACAAGGCGCTCTCCACAGTAAGAGCCGGAAATACAATAGGTGGCGGAGATTGGCGGGAGGACAGGCTAGTCCCGGACTGCATTAGGGCACTAAATAAGAATGAACCCATTGGTATTCGTTCTCCAAAGGCAGTAAGGCCCTGGCAGTATGTGCTTGAGCCTTTAAATGGATATTTGACACTGGCTTCAAGAATGTATGAGAACGGGAAAAAGTATTCAGGAGCCTGGAATTTTGGACCAGCTCAAGACTCAATCATCACGGTAGAAGAATTGGTGAGAAGTGTAATAAAACACTGGGGGGAGGGACGGTACAAGGACCTATCTGAAGGACTATCGAGTGAACCCTACGAAGCAAAAATGTTATTGCTGGACATTTCAAAAGCAATTACTCAGCTAGGCTGGAGACCCATCTTAAGCATTAATGAAGCTATAGAATATACTGTGAATTGGTACAAAGCTTCCGATGTCAACTATGATTTCTGTGTAGGTCAGGTTGATGATTATGTCGGCAAGCTGACGACAAGGCAAAAGACAGGTAGCCATGCAGGGTAAATATTTTCTCCCCCGGCTTACGGGGAGGTGCTTGGGATGCGGCAACAAGCTGCCTGATGCTTTCCTGGATTTGGGCGAAATGCCGCTGGCAAATAGCTATGTTGCACCAGAAAACAAAGATAAGGAAGAAACACTGTACAGGCTTGCAGTTGCCTACTGTCCCGCATGCTACTTAGTACAGATTACCCACAGAGTTGCCCCTGAGCAACTGTTCGGCAGCTACTCGTATTTCTCCTCTTTCTCCAACGCCTTTTTGAAACATGCTGAAGCCATGGCAGAAAGCTTGACCGAAAAATTTGTATTAGATTCGAATAGCCTGGTTGCAGAAATCGGTAGCAACGACGGATACCTGTTGAATTTCTTCAGGGAAAAGGGTATCCCGATTTTAGGCATTGAACCTGCTAAAAACATTGCCAGAGTCGCTAACGAAAGTGGCATTCCCACCGTGGATGTCTTTTTTGGCCCAGACTCGGTCGCTCAAATCATAAAAGCCAGGGGGCAGGCTGACATTATTATTGGTAATAATGTGTTGGCCCACGTTCCATTGATTAATGATTTCTTGCTTTCAGTGAATAGGTGCTTGAAGCCAACCGGCAGCGCGGTATTTGAATTTCCTTATTTGAAGGACTTACTGGACCATACTGAGTTTGATACCATCTACCATGAGCATGTCTTTTATTACTCAGTGAGTGCCGTTAAAATACTTGCCGAACGCGCCAAATTACAATTATACGACGTGCATCACCAAGATATCCACGGGGGCTCACTACGAGTCTTTCTTCAAAAAGAAAGACAGCATGAAGTATCAAGTAATATAAGAAAGATGCTGCTAAAGGAAGAGCAGTATGGTATCACGGATAATGATTTATACAGCAATTTTGGTAAGAAGGTAGAAAAGCTGAAGACCAAGTTAGAGGGATTGTTACAAGAACTTAAGAAAGCGGGCAAGCCCATAGCGGCTTATGGTGCGGCAGCAAAAGGGAATACACTATTAAATTATATAGGCATAGATAAAAATATGATTGACTTCGTAGTTGATAGAAGTCCATATAAACAGGGGTTTCTCTTGCCGGGAACCAGGATACCGATTTTGCACCAGGATGAGTTACTCAAGAGAATGCCTGACTACACTCTAGTTTTAGCCTGGAATTTTGCCGAAGAGATTTTAGCCCAGCAGGATGAATACCGGAAACGAGGGGGGAAGTTTATTATACCCATACCTGAGATACAGGTAATGTGAGATGATATTTACAGAGACCAGACTCAAGGGAGCTTATATTATTGAAATAGAGCCGCTGGAGGATGAGCGGGGTTTTTTTGCCCGCAGTTTTTGTCAGAAGGAGTTCGAGCAGCACGGCTTGAATTTTAGCATCGTCCAGTGTAACCTCTCTTATAATAAGAAGAAGGGCACGCTCCGCGGGATGCACTACCAGATGGCGCCTCATAAAGAAGCAAAACTGGTGAGCTGTATAAAGGGAGCGATATATGATGTAATTATTGACTTGCGGCCAAATTCGCCTACTTGCTCCCAATGGCTGGCTGTGGAGCTGAGCAGTGAAAACAATAATATGATTTATGTCCCCGAGGGGTTTGCTCACGGGTTTCAGACCTTAAAGGACGATACCATGGTCTTTTATCAGATGTCCGAGTTCTACCATCCGGAATGTGCCCGAGGTGTGAGATGGAACGACCCGGCGTTCGGTGTGAAGTGGCCGTTAAGTCATCCGATATTATCAGAGAGAGACCAGGGTTATCTGGATTTTGGGAAAGATGGAAATAAAAAATGAAAAAATCCGTTTTAATAGCTGGGGTTGGTGGTGCATCCTTAGGGACAGAGATTTTTAAGAGTTTAAGGCATACTGGAAATTACGATATTTTCAGTGCCGATATTTCGCCTCATGCTTACGGACTATATCAAGAGGGTTTTGTCAAAACCTACGTTGTTGACCGCCAGCAATATATTCCAAACATCCTTAATATTTGTCGGCGGGAGAAAATAGACGCCATTGTGCCCGGTGGTGAGGAACCACTGCTGTTGCTGTCTAGGGAGAAGTACTTATTTGACCGTGATGGCATCGTCTTAGCCATCAACTCAAAGCAGGTTATTGACCTTTGTACTGATAAGATAAAGACCTTTGATTACCTGAGCCGTCAGGGTATTCCGGTTCCCTCGACCAAAGTGGTTAGTAATATAGAGGAGCTAGGAGATTTTAATTACCCTTGTATTGTTAAGCCGGCTACTGGCTCCGGGGGCAGCACTTTTGTCTGCCTTGCTGAGGATAAAGAAGAAGCCCAGCTTTATATTTCTTATTTAAAGAAAAGAAGTATAAAAGCGGTTGCTCAGGAGTATGTTCCTCATTGTGAAGGTGAGTATACGGTGGGCGTCTTGTCTCTTCCAAATGGGGAGATTATCGGCGCAATTGCTCTAAAAAGGTTTTTCAGTTCAAAGTTATCTTATCTCATCAAGTATGACGATAGGATTATATCAAGTGGATACAGCCAGGGACTTATCGATGATTTTAAAGATGTTAGAGCACAAGCGGAGGATATAGCCTTAAAAATTAAAAGTCGTGGTCCTTTGAACATTCAAGGCCGACTTAAAGATGGTGTTTTTTACCCATTTGAACTAAATGCAAGGTTTTCAGCTAGCACTTACTTAAGGACAATGGCGGGGTTTAACGAGGTTGACATGTTTCTTCAGTTTCTGTTTGAGCGCAAACATACATTACCAGAAAACATTAAATACGGTTACTACCTTCGCAGTCTTGAAGAGAAATATATTAGCTATGAAGAGATAAAGAAATGATTAAATGGATAACTGAAAATTTAGGAACGGCAGAAATAGATGATGTTAATGATAAAGAGTATTCTGTTGTTGATGTTAGGGATTTAGTTGATAAAGAAGGCAATTCAGACCAAGCAATATTGGAGAAGATTGATACTGTTATTGATTTATTAAAACAAAACCATAAAGTAGTGGTCTGCTGTGATTACGGAATATCAAGGAGCAATGCCATTGCTATTGGTGCTATTGTAAAATATTTAGGTTATGATTTTGATGAGGCGGTTAAATTTGTTATGGAGGAGACAGGGAAGAAGGCAATCCACGTTGATATTCTTAATTCCGTCAGGCATGTTCTAGGAATAAATAAAAGAGGTAATATGCCAATTAACAACAAAATCCTTATTACTGGTGGAGCAGGTTTTGTAGGTAGCACTTTGGCTGCAAGATTGAAAAAAGGTTATAACCTTATTACACCTACCCGGCAAGAGGTAAATCTATTAGACGGAGCAATAGAGCTTGATCTATTAGTTAAAAATAGCGGTGTGGATACTATTATTCATCTAGCTAACCCGAGAAAATATACTACGACTGAATCCATGGGACAATCCCTTGTAATGTTAAAGAATGTTTTGGATGTATGTAAAGGAAATCACATAAACCTTTTATATTTATCCAGTTGGGTGGTGTACTCTGGTTATAATAGTTCACACTTAATTGCATCTGAATCCTTGCCTTTGCACCCAAAAGGGACTTATGGACAAACTAAAGCATTATGCGAAACACTGCTTAATGAATATAGAGATGCTTATGACCTTAATATATACTTGTTAAGGTCAAGCCCTGTCTATGGTTTTGGAAGCGATAAGCCTAAATTTATTTATACTTTTTTTCAAAAAGCCTTGAACAACGAAACTATATTTACCCACAAATACCTCAATGGTGAGCCTGTATTGGATTTAATCCACGTTAATGATGCAGTCAGAGCGATTGAATGCGTTATTAAGGCTAAGCCCGATAGTTCATTTGATTTGAACATAGGCTCTGGAGTTGGTTATTCTACATTTGAGATTGCTAAAATGATAAAAGAAATATGCGGTTCAAAGAGCACAATCAGGCATCAGCAAATCAACGATTTTGTGGCTAATATTGTTATGGATATAAGTAAAGCTAAGAGACTTTTTCAATGGCAGCCGACGATTAAAATAAGAGAGGGGTTGAAAGAGGTAATGCATCATATTACTGAGACAAGGACGAATGCAGGTGGTCAACATTGTAAAGGAAATGGCAGTGGGTAGTGAACAAGAAAAGAGAAGACAGCAATCATTTTTATGGCAGAGATCTTCTGAGTTCCCGGATTATAACTCTATACTTGCATTTTTTCAGGCACAATCCGTGCTGGAAAATGCCCATGGGAATAGCCTTTTAGATTTGGCATGTGGGGATGGTACTATTACGGCTATGCTATCTGCTAAGTTTAAAAGGGTGGTTGGTGTAGATGCATCCACATCTCACCTTATTAAGGCGAAGGAAAGATGTCCTAAGGCAGAATTCAAAGAATCTCTGATTGAGACCCTAGAAACTGGGGAACGGTTTGATGTGATAACAATGTTAAATATCCTAGAACATGTTATTGACCCGGTTCTTGCTTTACAGAGAGCAGCGTCTTTTTTAAGAGAGGACGGTATCTTGATTGTTCATGTGCCCAACGCCTTAGCGGTTAATCGTGTTATCGCCCGTATAATGGGGACGTTGACAGATGAATACGAGCTTTCTCCATACGATATTGATGTTGCTGGACATAGAAGAAGTTATGATATGCGTTCTTTAGCGCATGATTTTAGGTCTGCGGGCCTAGAAGTTATATCAACTGGAGGAATCTTTTACAAGATGCTTTCCACTCCTCAAATGGACTGGTTACTGAGAAACGGTCCCTGGGCAGATGGGAGTTTTGGCTGGGGACGAGTTGGGGCTGAAAAAGAGAAGGACTGGAAATTCGAGTTTTGCCGGGCTTGTTATGAATTTGGTAAGACTCGGCCGGACGACTGTAATGTTATCTATGCCTGTGCTAAAAAGAAGTGAGTTCTCTAGAATGAATTATCAGTAGCGATTTATGGAAGAGAGGAAGAGAGACATCCAACGGATGGCTGAAGACCGGCAAATGGCTGAACTTGGATTGGCATTCGTCAGGGATACTGCAAAATACAAATACTCTTATAATTTTACCTGGCTGGGTCGTCCCATCATACAATTACCGCAAGATATCGTCGCCATGCAAGAAATCATCTGGCAGGTAAAGCCTGATTTAATCATTGAGACCGGAATTGCACATGGAGGTTCTCTGATGCTTTATGCATCTATGCTTGAGCTATTGCACGGAGATGGGCAGGTCTTGGGCATAGACATTGATATCCGCGAACACAACCGAGTAGAGATTGAAAAGCATCCCATGTTTAAGAGGATTACAATGATGCAAGGCTCTTCTACTGATGAGGATATCGTCCAGCAAGTTTACGATTTTGCTAAGAATAAAAAGCAGGTCCTGGTGGCTTTGGATTCCAGTCACACGCATAATCATGTGCTGAAAGAGCTGCAACTTTATTCTCCATTTGTGACAAAAGGAAGCTATCTCGTTGTCTTTGATACTCTCATAGAGGATATGCCCGAAGACTTTTTCCCAGATCGCCCCTGGGGCAGGGGGAATAACCCCAAAACGGCAGTTTGGGAGTTCTTGAAAACAAATAAGCGTTTTGAAATTGACAGGGAAATCGAGAATAAACTACTCATAACGGTAGCGCCAGATGGCTATCTAAGATGTATAAGGGATTAACCATGGAACGAATACGGATAGCAGGGCCCTGGATTACCAAAAAGGAAATTGATTATGTGACTGATGCAGTTACCAACGCATGGTACGGTAATGCTAATGTATACCACGATCGCTTTGAAAAAGCCTTCGCTGAATACCTGGGGGTTCGCTTTGCGATTGCGCTTCCTTCTTGCACCTCGGCTATTCATCTTTCGTTGCTGGCGCTCGGGGTGGGACAAGGAGATGAAGTAATTGTACCTGATATAACCTGGATTGCCTCGGCAGCGCCTATAACCTATGTCGGCGCAATACCCGTTTTTGCTGATATCGATGCCGAAACGTGGTGCTTATCAGCGAAATCTTTTGAGCAGTGCATCACGTCAAAAACGAAGGCAGTAATACCGGTTGACCTTTATGGCAACATGCCGGATATGGATGCGATACAGGATATAGCAAGGCGGCATGGTGTGGCAATTATCGAGGACGCCGCAGAAGCGATAGGGTCAGAGTACAAGGGGAAGAAAGCTGGCAGTTTCGGAGGCACCGGCGTTTTCAGTTTTCATGGTTCTAAGACGTTAACTACCGGCGAGGGTGGTATGCTGGTCACTGACAAAGATGATATCCGTCAACGAGTGCTGTTTCTGCGTGACCATGGTCGAAAGCCAGGGGATACTGCGTTTTTCAACACAGAAGTAGCCTACAAGTATAAGATGAGTAGCATGCAAGCAGCTTTGGGTTTGGCACAGTTGGAGCGAATTGACGAACTGATTGAGCGCAAGCGACGAGTATTCGTTTGGTATCAACAACAACTGGGTGGGATAGAAGGCATAACCCTTAACCGCGAGCCCATTGGCACAAAGAATACCTACTGGATGGTCACCGTAATTCTGGACCACAAATTTGGTATTAAGAAAGAAGGGCTAATAGAATTAATGAGTGCAAGGAATATCGATTGCCGCCCGTTCTTTCATCCACTGAGCTCTCTTCCAGCATATGGACATTTAAGTCAAGCCAAGGAAGCGCGCAAACGCAACCAGGTCAGTTATCAAATCAGTCCGTATGGTATTAATCTTCCCTCTAGTTTGAGTATCACGAAAGAAGAGATAGTCTACGTTTGTGAAGTTCTGAAAGATGTGGTGAGCAAACGTGGCAAATAGCAAACCACTGGTAAGCGTCGGGATACCGGCCTACAACCGGCCGGAAGGGCTTAGAAGAACACTCGAATCGATAACCGGACAGACCTACAGGAATCTGGAAATCATCGTATCTGATAACTGTTCTCCTGATCCCAATGTCGGGCACATAGCAAGAGAATTTCAGAAGCTAGACAACCGGATTCAGTACTTCAGGCAAACGGAAAATACTGGTGCCATGAGTAACTTCAGGTTTGTCCTGGGAAAAGCCAGAGGCGAATATTTCATGTGGGCTGCGGATGATGATTTCATATCCGAAGATTTTATTTGGCAAGCCGTTCAGTTTTTCAAGGAACACTCCGGCTATGCAATTGTCTCGGGAATACCGTTCGTTATAACACGTCGGGGCAAACATCGTGTAAATAATGGACATTCCTTCACTGGGAAGTTCGGTGTTTTGCGAGTTTTGCAGACCTACAATGCAAGGGGAATGGTTGTTGTTTACGGCTTAATAAATACAGCAACATTACGGCGAATAATAATAAGAAACAGGTTTGCCGAAGACAGGTATATCGTGGCTTCTTTGGCATATATGGGAAAGGTCAAAACACTGGAAACTATGAGACTCTACAGAAGCCCAGGTAGAGCAAGAAATGTCTCAGATATGCACAGGCGTATGTTGGAGTCAGCGGGCATCAGATTCAGAGGTGTGGCTTTAGCGCGTCTTATGATGGCTACAAATGCCTCCAAAGACATTTTTGTACAAAAAGAAGTGTATCGTGGTTTGTCTTTTCCAGCCAAAGTACTCTTGGCTCTATGTTGTTTCGTAGTTAGCGTCTATAATTCAATAAAGATATTCTACGTTGGACGATATGTTGGAAGAATTGCGCACATGGCAGGAAAGTGAATTGGAGGCTCATTACGATTCAAGAACGACTCAAAGACTGAAGGCTAGCGATTTAAAAGCGTGAAATCAAAGTGACGCGGAATGAAGCATAAAAAAGGCGAGGCAACTGAGCAAAAGACGCCTGCTGAGCAGAATAGGCTCAAAAGCCAGCTGCGGGCTGGGCTGTACATCCGACCCGAATGAACCGGAGAGCATTGCCGCGGCAATTGACTGGGTGCTCGCCGACGACCAGCAGTATGATAAAATGAAGAAGAATGCCCTGGAGGCAGCCAAGATCTTCAACTGGGAAACGGAGTCCAGGAAGCTACTGGAGATTTACCGGAGGTTGAGCCATCGCTTCAATGATAGAACAGCTTAAAAAAGTCTGGCAGAGACGGGAACTGCTGTACTATATAGTCAAGCTCCAGATGAAGGCTGAGAACAAGAACAAGGTCCTCGGCTTTGTGTGGAGTTTCTTGGACCCGCTCCTGTTGCTCCTCACCTATATTATTCTGGTGAGCTATATCTTCGGACGGGGTGGTCCCCAGTTCCCGGTGCTGCTTTTTACCGCCCTCCTATCCTGGAGGTGGTTCGCCTCATCCCTGAGCCGTTCGGTTGCCTCCGTAACTTCCAAAGTGGGGCTGATACAGAGCGTGCGCTTTCCACTGGCTATATTGCCGCTGTCTGGGATTATTATCTGCTTTTTTGACTGGCTTTTCGGCTTCGTTATTCTGCTGCCCATGCTTTTCATCTTCGAAGCGTCGTTGACGGTGAACATACTCTGGCTGCCGGTGCTCTTGCTCATCCAGTTTGTAGGCACTGTCGGAGCCTGCCTGATAGCCGCTGTCGTGGGGACTTACCTCTCGGACCTGGGCAATATCATCCAGTTCGCTATCAGGATAGGTTTCTATTTATCCCCTATTATGTACTCGGTCGCGGGCATTGTTCCTGAAAGGCTTATCACACTCTACATGCTGGCCAATCCCTTTGCCGGGCTGCTGGAATCATACAAGAATGTGCTTATTCTCGGCACGCCGCCCACGGAGTATGCCCTGGCGGGCGCGGTGGTCGCCTGTGTCGCTTTTCTGGTAGGGCTGTGGTACTTCTCCCGCAATGAATACAGGCTGGTGAAGGCGATTTAGGATGATCAACGTCAGCGATCTGGGGATCAAGTTCAAGATGGAGAAACACCAACGCTCCAAGGCGCTCGTTTTTCTTCTCGAGAGGAGGTTCCGCAACCGGCAGCGGCCAACCGGTGAGTTCTGGGCGCTCAGGCACGTGAGCTTCACCGTGGAGCGTGGGGAAACAGTGGGAATTATCGGCAGGAACGGCTCGGGCAAGAGCACGTTGCTGCGGGTGATAGCCGGGATTTATCCTCCCGACGAGGGCAGGGTCTCCGTTGGCGGCGAGGTCTCCACTCTCTTCGGACTGGGTACCGGGTTTAATCTGGAGCTTTCCGGACTGGACAACATTTATTTGAACGGTATCCTGATTGGGCTCACGAAAAATCAAATCGACGGGATAATCGACGCCATAATCGAGTTCGCCGAGTTGGGTGATTTCATAGACATGCCAGTGAGAACTTATTCGACAGGTATGCGTTCACGGCTTGGTTTTGCCATTGCCATACATAGCGATAGTGACATTGTGTTGATTGACGAAATTATGGGCGCCGGCGATGCCGCGTTTCGCCAAAAGGCCGAGGTCGAGATAAGTCGGATTATGGGCGAGAAGACGGTGCTCTTGGTGAGTCACGCCATCCCCACTATTGAGAAATTTGCGGGGAGGGTAATCTGGCTCGACAAGGGTGTTGTGGCCGCCATGGGGGAACCGAAAGAGGTGATGGAGCAGTACTTGGCGGCGTCCAAGGTAAAGAGACCGCCTCCGGATTAAGCATAGGTCACGGTTTGACAATCAGCGCCTCATAAGCTCCGATTAGTTTCCTCTCTTCATTTTCCCAGTTCAAGTCTCTTTTTGCCACCTCGGTGTTTTCCTTCATTCTCTGATAGTTATTCATATCGCTAAAGGCCACCTTAATCTTG
>Ga0209164_1001404_pt1 | contig 31719 bp, 27 predicted proteins | sample MTBNYHSulfiMetaG_FD_187458 | JGI IMG/M metagenome (GOLD analysis project Ga0209164, IMG submission 187458) | Enrichment culture microbial communities from rom New York Harbor, USA that are MTBE-degrading - MTBE-NYH (New York Harbor Sulfidogenic)... | ecosystem: Environmental > Aquatic > Marine >... | reverse complement strand
GGCGCACCCCTGGCAGGCGCGGTGCCCGGGGGTGAAATACTCCTTTTGCGTAACGAGCCGTGAGGCATAGACATTCAAGGCTTCCATCATTCCCTCGCTCCGAAGACGACATAGTCCTCCGGTTTCCACTGTTCCGCTGCCATAGCTGTCTCGTACATGGCGATATAATCCTCAGGCGTCACATCCCGGCCGGCCAGGCCGCTGATCATGTTCAGAACCTCCGGCCTCGGCTCCACCCCGTAAAGGGCGCTTCGGATCTCGGAGGCCACCGGCCCCCCCGGGCCCCCGAACGAAATCGCCCGGTCGATGACAATGATCCGGCGAACACCCTTTAGGGCCTCCCGAAGGGCATCGAACGGAAACGGCCTCCACAGCCGCAGTTTGACGAGGCCCACCGCGCGGCCCTGCCCGCGGAGGCGGTCCACCGCGATGGAGACCGTCTCCCCGATGCTTCCCATCGTGATGAAGACTGTTTCGGCCCCCTCGACCGCATACCTTTCCACCGGCCGGTAACACCTTCCGGTCAACTCCCCCATCTTCTCCCAGGCCTCGATCAGCTCCGGCATGGCGGCTATCAGGGCGTCGTTCTGGACCTTCCTGGCCTCCGTGTAGATCCCCGGCATCGCAAAGGCGCCCATCGTCATGGGATGGTCCGGGTCCAGCCGGTTGACCGGCTCGAATGCGGGAAGGTAGCGCTCGACCGCCTCCTTGTCCCAGTAGGAGATGGGCTCGATGACATGGGTCAGGATGAAGCCGTCCATATTGATCATGACCGGCAGGGAGACGCTGCGCGCTTCGGCCACCCGGAAGGCGAACAGGACATGATCGAACACCTCCTGCCCGTTTTCCACGAAGAGCTGCACCCAGCCGCAGTCGCGCACCGACATCACGTCCGTGTGGTCGTTCCAGATGCTGAGCGGGCCTGAAAGAGACCGGTTGGCCAGGATCATGACAACCGGCAGACGCATGGAGGGGACGATGAAAAGGATCTCGTTCATCAGGGCGAGCCCCTGGGAACTCGTGCAGGTGAAAGTGCGCGCGCCCGCTGCGGAAGACCCGCAGCAGACGCTCATCGCCGAGTGCTCCGACTCGACCGGGATGAACTCGGCCGTCAACTCCCCCTCGGCCACGAGCTCCGAGAGGTGCTCGACAATATGGGTCTGCGGCGTGATCGGATAAGCCGCCACGACATCCACATCGGCCATTGCAACGGCGTCCGCCGCCGCAATGGATACCTCGATACCGACCCGCTTGCCCATCATTCCTCCTCCGGCACCATCTGGATGCACCCGGTGAAACATTCCGCGGCGCAGATCCCGCACCCTTTGCAGTAGTAGAGATCGGCCTCGAACGTCCCATCCGCCCGCCTGCGGATCGCCATGTCCGGACAGAGCAGATAGCAGACGCCGCAGCCGATGCACTTCGCCCGGTCCACCACCGGCCGGAAGGAGCGCCAGTCCCCTGTCCTGTAGAAGCGCGCGTTGCCCGGCTGACTTACCACGCAGCCCACTTCCAGATCCCCGCAGCGAAGATCCCTCTCCGATTCAACCATGACGGGCCTCCTTCCGGGAAAAGGCCGACGGCAGCACCTGCGTTTCCTCGTAGGCGCGCATCAGGGCCTGGATGTTCTTCTCCGCCACCCGGCCGAAGCGCGCCCTGAGGGCTTCGGTCAGCTCCGCCGGCGGAAAGATCTCATCGGCCTTCAACAAAGCCCCCAGCATGGTGGTGTTGGTGATGGGAAGCCCCAGTTCTTCGAGGGCGATCCGCGTGGCATCGACCGTGGCGATCGCATCCAGGATGCCCAGCTCCGCCCGGATCTCCATGCCCGTGTAGCGCGTGTTGCTCACGATCACCCCGTCTTCTTTAAGCCCGGCGGTGACGTCCACCAGACGAAGAATCGACGGGTCCAGCACCATGACCAGATCGGGGTGGTTCACATTGGTCCGCAAACGGATCGGCCTGTCGTCGATCCGGCAAAAGGCCACCACCGGGGCGCCTCTTCGCTCGGGGCCGAAGCTCGGGAAGGCCTGGGCATACCGCCCGAGATGGATGGCCGTCCGAGCCAGCAGCTCCGCCGAGGTGACCGCCCCCTGCCCGCCCCGGCCGTGAAAACGCATCTCGATCATCGAATTTCTCCTTTGTTCGTTCCTCGCCGGAGAAGCATGCACCCTTCCAGGAAAAGACCGACGAAGCTGGAAATCCAGTCGGCCTGCCGCCGTTTCTGTGCAAGCGGACGGCGGTGTCCGCCGCAGGACACAGCCTGTGCAAGCGCAGAAACACAAGGCCAAACCACCCGGGAATACCGAGGAACCGTCCGACCGGCTGGAGATGAATTTGCATATACTGTGCCCAACCCCTCCAAAACGAGGAACCGGCAGAAAATCGCACGGGTCTGTCCAGCGCATGCCATAAGAGCGTCGTGGTTTTTGAATGGAAAAGATGTTCGTTTGAAAAGTAATTGCCGCTATGAACAAATGCCGAACAGATTACTCGCCTAAAAGGATCAGCCTATTTCGTTTCCGCTAAGACAAAGCGATTTTTTTCAACGGCAAGCGATAGAATTTAAAAGAGTATTGACAGAAAACATTTCTTAGACGATATAGAAGCTAATGTGTGGCCTATACCCATTGATGCGTATAGTCAACAGAAAAAGGCAGTGATTTTCATTTTGGCATTCGTCTTTTCTTTCACCCGGTAGATTTTCGGATGCGTTGCGCCGATGCGAATGAATCAGACCTGCCAAATCAACATCCTGCGAGCTGTTCGAACTCCGACGGAGGCGGTCCGCCATGATAGCCGATGCAGTGCAGGGTCTTTTGAGACAGGCCGGTATCACGGTCAACGGACCCGAACCATGGGATATCCAGGTCGAAAACCGGCGCTGGCACAGCCGGGTCTGGCGGGGTCAGAGCCTCGGGCTCGGCGAGTCCTACATGGACGGCTGGTGGAACTGCCGCCGCCTGGATGAGATGTTTCACCGGCTCCTGCGCGCAGGCACGGAGGAAAAGGTCAAGGGAAACCTGCGCTCCATGATGCTGTCGGTCCCGGCCGCCCTCTTCAACCTGCAGTCCAGGGCGCGTTCCCGCATCATCGCCGAACACCACTACGATCTCGGAAACGACCTCTTTTTTTCCTTCCTGGATCCCTACAACCAGTACAGCTGCGGCTACTTCGAGAACACCCGGGACCTGGCCGAGGCCCAGCGGAAAAAGCTGGACCTGATCTGCCGCAAGCTGAACCTGACCGCCGGGGACCATCTGCTCGACATCGGCTGCGGATGGGGCGGACTCGCCCGGTTTGCCGCCGAGCGCACCGGCTGCACCGTCACCGCCGTGAACATCTCCCGGGAGCAGCTCCGCTTCGCCAGGGAATTCTGCAAGGGTCTCCCGGTGCATTTTCTGGACAAGGATTATCGGCTCATCAAGGGGCGTTTCGACAAAATCGTCTCGGTCGGCATGTTCGAGCACGTGGGCCGTAAGAACTATCGCACTTTCATGAAGACGGTCCACCGCTGCTTGAAGGACGACGGCGTCTTTCTGCTGCACACGATCGGCGGCAACCGGTCGCGCATCGGCTGCGACCCCTGGATCACCCGCTACATCTTCCCGAACGGCATGCTGCCGAGCATCGCGCAGATCGCCCGGGCCGCGGAAGATCTCTTCGTGATAGAGGACTGGCACAGTCTCGGCCCCCACTACGATGCCACCCTGATGGCCTGGCACGAGCGTTTCCGGCGGGCCTGGCCGAAGCTGGAGGGCCGGTACGACGAGCGGTTCAGGCGCATGTGGGAATACTACCTGCTCTCCTGCGCCGGCGCGTTCCGCGCGCGCAGCATTCAGCTCTGGCAGATCGTCATGACCAAGACCGGTCTCGGCACGACTCAGCCGCTATGCAGATTCTGATTTATCCGCCCTGAGGCTGAAGCTTCCGGTCCTCCAACCTGCCCCGGCCAGGTCCGGGGGATGGCGCATACCCTCTCCGAGGCCGATACCGCTTCGCTGCGCTGAGAACCATCGCCTCAGCAAACGCCGGCGGTCCGGCACGGGATCGTCCATTGCGGTGACGTCTGAACGAACCCTTCATTTGAAAAGCTGCCGCTCGGGGCCTGTCCAAACCCGAGAACGGAAGGCGGGAAACGGGGGAGTCTTGGGCCAGGCGCGTAAGGAAAAACTCCGAAATATCACATTCCTGGGTTTTTCAGTCGTCATCGGCATCCTGGCCGCCTCAGGCGCCGTCCTTTTTCGGACCCTCATCGAGCTTTTCCAGAATCTCTTCTGGGCCTCAGGCACAACCTTCCTCGAAAAGCTCATCCATTCCCCCTGGTGGCTGAAGCTGCTGGTCCCCACCGCCGTAGGATTGTTCGCAGGCCCCCTCATCACCTTCCTCGCACCCGAGATCAAGGGTACGGGCGTACCGGAAGTCATTTTTTCGGTCGCAGCCCGGGAGAGCACCATCCGTCACAGGGTCACCCTGTTGAAGTCCGTTATCACGAGCCTGCTCATAGGCGGCGGCGCCTCGGTCGGCAGGGAGGGCCCCATCGCACAGATCGGCGCTTCGGTCGGATCATCGATGGCGCAGCTTTTCAAACTCGGGCCGGAGATGAGGCGCGCTTACCTGGCTGCGGGCGCGGCCGCGGGCATCGCCGCGACCTTCAACGCCCCGATGGCCGGCACCCTATTCGCCGTCGAAATCATTCTCCTGGATATCGAGATCGTCTACCTGAGCCACATCGTCATATCCGCCGTGACGGGCTCCGTCCTTTCGCGCCTGTTCTGGGGGGAATTTCCCGCCTTCAACGTGCCGGTCTTCCACCCCTCCCACCCGTGGGAACTGCCCATATACCTGCTCCTCGGCTGTCTGGCGGGATTTGCGGCAATCGGCTTCGTCCGCATGATCACCTTTGCCGACGCGGCCTTCCAGCGGATTCCGATTCCGGACTGGACCAAGCCGGCCCTCGGCGGATTGCTCCTGGGCTGCCTCGCCCTCAAACTCCCGGAGGTGATGGGCGTCGGTTACGACTCCATCAATGCAACCCTGGACGGGACGCTGAGCTTGAAGATGGCCTTCATCCTCCTCGCTGCCAAAATGGCGGCCACTTCCCTCTGCATCGGCTCCGGTATGAGCGGTGGGATATTCGCCCCCTCCCTCGTCCTGGGAGCGACTCTGGGCACAACCATCAGCCTGGCCCTCAGCGGTTTTTTCCCGGAACTGGGACTGAGTCCGAGCAACTATGCCCTCGCAGGCATGGGCGCGCTCGTCGCAGGGAGCACCCTGGCGCCCATCACCGCCATCATGACCATTTTCGAAATCACCTACAATTACCGGGTCATGCTCCCCCTGATGGCCGCCTGCATCAGCAGCACATTGATCGTGAAGTACTTCCTCGGATACTCGGCCTACGAGATGAAACTCCTCAAACGGGGCGTGAACATCGTACGCGGTCATGATGTGGGGATACTGCGAAGCCTGCGGGCAAGGGAGTTCATGGACCGGGAATTCGAGAATTTGAAGGATGCCACCCCGATCATGAAGATCATCGAAAGGTTCATGCAATCCTCATATCCCCATTTTGTCGTCTTGAACGAGCAGGACGCCCTCGTGGGGATGTTGAGCCCGCGGGACTTGAAATCGACGCTCGACAAACTGGAAGAGCTCAAAGATATCGTTGTAGCGGCCGACCTCATGACCACCCGGGTCATATCCCTGTCAGCGGAAGACAACCTGGAAAAGGCCCTTTACCTTTTCGAAGACCACAAGGTTTCCCTGCTCCCGGTAACCGACCCGGGAGCACCGCGCCATGTCCTGGGAGTTCTCAAGAAAGACAAACTGCTGCAGGCTTACCGCGAGCGCGTGCTCAAAGACCGGATCCTGTCGATCCCCGCGCGTTGACCCTGCTCGCTGATCCAAACGGATCGCATGCCGCAAAGACCGGGTCCGATGCCGTCTTTCCTTTTCTTCATTTTCCGCTGAAAGATTGCTATGATGAAGTCTGCGCTGCGGGATGCGGTCGAACCGGAAGACTTCTGCAAAGGGAGGAGAACATGCACCGCTTGTATGCCTTTGCCCTGGCGGCTATCATCGCGCTTACGGGCGCGCTCTTTCTGCCAACCTTTCTGGAGAGCCAAGGAGTCCAAGCCATGGAACTGAAAAGCATCGCTTTTGAAGAAGGCAAACCTATCCCCGTTCAATATACCTGCGACGGGCCTGACATCTCACCCCCTCTGACGTGGAGCGGGGTGCCGGCAGGGACGAAAAGCCTGGCGCTCATCTGCGACGACCCGGACGCCCCGATGGGAACCTGGGTGCATTGGGTCTACTACGACATCCCGGCCGAGGCCGGCGGCCTGCCGGAAGCCGTCCGCCCCGATGAGAAGCCCTCCCCGGGCGGCACCCACGGAAAGAACGATTTCAGAAAACTCGGATACGGCGGCCCCTGCCCTCCGGGCGGCACCCACCGCTATTTCTTCAAACTCTATGCCCTCGACACGATCCTCGGGCTCGGGGCGTCTGCAACCAAAAAGGAGCTTCTGGCCGCCATGGAAGGGCACATCCTGGAACAGGCCCAGCTCATGGGAACCTACAAGCGCCGCTGACCCGTCATGCCAGAAGCGACGGGAACCTTTGGGATCCAGGGATCTTCCTGAGTTCCTCTTCGGCGATCAACACCGCCGTTTTCGTAACGAGCCACTTGTCTTTCATCTCGATGAGATACTCGAAAGCCTCGTTCTCGGAAGCGCCATGAATCGTCAGGATATCGAAGAAATTGTAAGGCGTGAGGCGAAAAAGCTTGTCGGCATCGCTCACAAGGATGCGGTTCATGTTCGACCTATCCGAAGGCGGGAAAGCGGATACATCCTCATGATACCCGACGATGTCTACGATTTCATCGATACAAGCATGTTCATAATTGACCGATTCGAGTATTTTACGGGCCAGAATCGCACCTTCTTTCATGTGCAAGATCTTTATATCTTTGGAATAGACCTTCCCCGTATCCTGAGCTTGATGAACACCGAAATAAGTCGTTTTCTTATAAAGATCCTCATCCTCGATGACAGAATAGCCGATATCGTGAAGTATGATCGATGGGATGACGATCTCTTCTTTCCCGTCCTCATGGCATAGAAGTCGCATGGCAAAATCACAGGAGACCCGTGTATGCAGGAGGTCTACTTCACGGCCTTTCTTGAGAAATTCCGTGCTCGCCTCCCAAACGGCCTTGTACGTGGACCCAATTTCCATATCTCGACACTCCGGCTGGTTTACAGCTTAAAACGGCCTTTCACGCGAGTCCGGGCCCTAATCGGCGCGTGCGTTTGTTCGACGTCCCGCAGGCCGCCCCCTCCGCCGCCGCTCGCGATGCTTTTCCCTTACGCCGCATGACCCTCTATGGTATGATCCAAAGTCCATACACGAATCGCAGCTGAATTGCAGCTTTTTTGTTCATCGGATCGGGATGGGATCCCCTTCCTGGCAAATGCCGCCCATGCGGTCGCTTTTCAGCCGGCCGGTGCGCGTGAGTGTTTCCGCCGGCCGATGGGCTGGAGAGGCGGGTTGAAGCCCTTTTCTTTTTACTCACCTCATTGAAAGGAGGATCGGACATGTTGAACCGAAGGAATGTGTTTTCTGCAGCACTGTTGACTATCGTGGCTCTTCTGGTGACGCTCCCGGGGGCGCTCGATGCCCAGGCGCCTATGAGGAGCAGCTACTCCCCCGTGGTCATCAACGAGCCGTTCGGGGATGTGATGAAGAGGATGAAGGATGCCAAACCGGACGTGATGAAAAGGCAAATGGATCTGCTCGATGAACGCTATGACCTGAGCGACCGTCCGGCGGACGGAGTAATGATGTCAGGCGGGAAAAAGGCCGTGCAGGAAGGCGTCCGCGTGAAGCTTCCCGAAGGTGTGACCTGGGAAGCCCTCGCAGGGATGAAGCCCCAGGAGATCCTGGAAAAAGGGCTTTGGCCCGCAGGGTTCCTCCCGCTGCCGCACCCGAATCATCCCGAAGGCGGGATGGTTTTCCCGAAATTCCACATTGACGAGATCAACAAGCAGGAAGGGCGGGATCTCACCCGTTTCGATCTGGATTTCGACCTGCCGGATCACCTGCTTCCCGAATATCCCCCACCGATCTACCTGACGACGCGGTCCGACCTCGGCGACGTGTCCCAGGGAAAAGTCGTTACGATCATGAATTATTTCGAACTTTTCAACGGGATCCTCAATCCGAAACAGCTGGAAGGATTGCGTCTGCTCGTAACCCCCTTTCCACAGCAGCAGTTCAACCAGACCGAGGACCGCCGCTCCGAACTGGCCAGCAGAGGCGTCACCTGCTTCGACTGCCACGTCAACGGCCACTCGAACGGCAGTACCCATCTCGTCGGCGACATCCGTCCGCAGGAGTTGCGCCACCGCCTGGACACCCCTCCGCTCCGCGGTGTGAACGTCCAGCGGCTGTTCGGCTCTCAGCGCGCCCTGAAGACGATAGAGGATTTCACCGAATTCGAACAAAGGGCCGCCTATTTCGACGGTGACCCCGTCATCGGGACCAAGAAAGGGCTCAATATCCTGGAGCGCGGCAGCCAGGTCCATTTCATGGCTGAATTCCAGGCGCTGCTCGATTTCCCGCCCGCCCCCAAGCTGAATATCTACGGGAAGCTCGATCCCGAAAAGGCCACGGAGTCCGAACTGAGGGGCGAGAAGGTCTTTTTCGAAAAGGGTCAATGCTCCGTCTGCCACCCGGCGCCCTACTACACGGACAACCTCATGCACAATCTCAAAGCCGAGCGTTTTTTCAAGCCCGTCATGGTCAATGGCCGCCTGGCCTCAGCCGACGGCCCGATCAAGACGTTCCCGCTGCGCGGAATCAAGGATTCGCCTCCTTATATGCATGACGGACGGTTGCTGACGCTCGAGGATACGGTTGAATTCTTCAACCTGATTCAGGGCCTGAAACTGACAGAACAGGAGAAGAAAGACCTGGTCGCGTTCATGCGGGCGCTTTAGCCGTTCATGCGCGCACGGTAAGGCTCAAGGCCGGCTGTCACAAGGTCGGGCATAACGGCTGACCCCTACCGCGCCCCCTTAGACCCAAGAAGGCCGGCAGGCCTGCACAGGACCGCCGGCCTTCTCTTATCGGCAGCGGTTCCGTGCGAGGCCGCGGCCCGCAAGGTTCGATGAATTCTCCACCTCGAGACAAATGCCTTGGACCAAGCCGGCCCCACCGCCTTCCGGTCCAAGATGAGACATGGATCGTATCTCCGATCTTTAAAAAGACCACAAGGATTGCAGCATGGGAGTCGAAAATATCCGCTGCCGGCCGCTGCTGGACCGTGTCACGGACGCGCGCACAGCGGCCCGGCACATCCAGGACGGGACCAACCTCTTCATTTCCGGCTTCACAGCCGGTTATCCCAAACTGATTCCCCGTGAACTGGCCCGACGCGCCCAAGAAGGTGACCACTTCAAGATCAACCTGTTCGCCGGGGCCTCGACCGGCGAACAGGTCGACGGCATCCTGGCCCGCACCGATCTGGTGCACTGGCGCCGCCCCTACATGAGCGACCGCGCCATGCGCGAAAAAATCAACCGGGGAGAGATCTTATACAAAGACGATCACCTTTCCAGCCTCTCGGCCCAGGTGAGGGCCGGAGCTTGGGGCAAGGCCGATGTGGCCGTCGTGGAGGCCGTAGCCATTACGGAGAAGGGGCACCTCATTCCTTCGATGTCGGTCGGCAATACCCCGACCTATGTGCGGGAGGCCGAGAAGATCATCATCGAACTGACGAACTCGGCCCCGCCCGATCTCGAAGGCATCCATGACATCTTCATCCCGGAAGACCCGCCCTACCGGATGCCCATCCCCATCTACCGTGCGGCCGACCGCATCGGAAAGCCCTTCATCGAGATGGACCCGCGCCGGGTGGTGGCCGTCCTCCTGAGCGACCAGGAGGACAGCTGCGCCATCTTCCATGACCCGGACGAAGTGGCGCTCCTGATCGGGGAGCAGATCCTGGACTTCGTGCAGCACGAGATCAAGCGCGGACGTCTGCATCCCGGGCTGCCCTGGCAATCCGGTGTGGGCGACGTGGCGAATGCGGTGCTCGGCGGCTTCCTGGAGGATGATTTTTTCCTCAACCTCGACCTCTACTCCGAAGTCCTGCAGGACAGCGTCCTGGACCTGATCGACCTCGGCAAGGTGCGGGCCGCATCCGGCTCGGCCCTGACCCTCTCCCACAAAGGGCGCCGGCGTTTTTTCAACGAGTTGTACCGCTACAAGGAAAAGATCGTCCTCCGGCCCGTCGAGATCTCCAACTCCCCTGAAGTGATCAACCGGTTGGGGGTTTTATCGATCAACACCGCCGTCGAGGTCGACATCTACGGGCAGGTCAACTCGACCCACGTGATGGGCTCGCAGATGATGAACGGGATCGGCGGCTCGGGGGACTTCATGCGCAACGCCGGCCTGTCCTTCATGGTCACCCCGTCGACCGCCAAGAACGGCAAGATCTCGGCCATTGTCCCCATGGTGTCGCACGTCGACCACTCCGAGCACTCCGTAGACATCATCGTCACCGAGCAAGGCCTGGTGGACACGCGCGCGCTGACGCCGCGCCAGGTCGCCGAGGCCGTCATAGAGACCTGCGCCCACCCGGACTACCGGCCGCAGTTGAGGGAATATTATGACCGGGCCGTGAAAAAGTACGGCGGGCATGAACCGCATGATCTGGAAGAGGTCTTTTTCATGCACAGGAGGCTTCAAACCACCGGGGACATGCGGGAATCCCCCGCACCGGAATGACCGCCGCCCTTCGGTGAAAGGTCATGCCGGCCCGAGGAATTTCGAGGTGAGAGTGTTTGCTACGAGGGCTCGATGAGTCCGTCGATCATTTCGTGCTTGCGGAACAGTTCATACCCGGCCTCGTCAAGAGGGAAATCCCAGGTGCCGGTTTGGTGCAGGATCCTCCCCCCGAAGCCCATCTTGAAACGGTACAACCCGAAATAGGGATGATCCGGGTCCTTGCTCGGCGAGACGGCTCCTAGATCGTACCGCACGCAACCCCGGGACTTTGCGAGCCGCATGGCCTCCCAGTGGACGGCGTACGGCCCCATCAGGTTGCGATTTTCATTGGACGATGCACCAAAGAGATAGATGGCCGTCTTTCGCGAAATGGCCATGATAGCCCCTGCCAGCAGGTTCCTCTCATGGCGGGCGAGCAGAAAAAAGATCTCGCAAAAATCCGGGCGCGATGACAGGGCGGCGAACAGAGCGGAGAAGTGCCTGTATTCGCATGGAGGGAAATGGTTTCTCCCCGCTGTCTGCCTGTAGAGTTCGTAAAAAGCCGGAAGTTCCATCGACGACCCGAAAAAAACATCGACACCTTTCTTTTTGGCCAGGCGGATGTTGTACCGGGTCTTCGATTTCATACGGGAGAGTGTCTCCACCTCACTGCCGTTCAGGTCGACCACAACCCGGTCTACAAACGTGAGATCCGTCACGGCTTTGCGAAGCTTCCACTCAGCCGTGCCGAAATTCATCCGCAACTCCTGCAGCCGCGCTTCAGGGCGGCGGAACCCTTGATCCTTTTCAGATACATCGGTGGAAGGTTCTGCATAGGGGGATTCCCAGGGCAGATCATACCGGATAAAGGCGACCGAGGAATCCAGGCGCCTTCCGATCGCATCCGAAAGCCCCTCGAGGAACGGCCCGTATTGGTCCGGCTCGGGGCTGAACTCCGGACCCTGCGGAACGTAGGCTGCTGAAATCCCCGGCATGAGGGATTTGGTCAGTATCAGGATATCTCCCTGCGGCCCGGAGAACGTCAGATCATAAGCCAGCGAATCCCAGCCCAGATAGGATTTGACGGCGCTCCAGAAGGGGGTTTGAAAAAAGATGTCGGTCGGCAGAAGTTCGCGTGCCTCTTTTTGCTGCAGGTGTATGTCCATTCTTCACTCCGGAAACCAATCTCCCCCGATAGGACGCTGCCGGGGAGTTGGACGTTCTTCACTCGCTTTCAAGTTTTCTTCATTTTACTAAAAATAAGCATACCTCAATCTACCCTCTTTTTCAAAGCCCCCAATGGACGGTATCTGGAAAGGCGCGCAAAGCAGCTTCGACAAAATTGTCGACCCTGCCGCCTTTTGTCGATCTCATGACTTCGCACAAACACCCAACCTATTGAAATACCATTATTCATTACTTGGCACACCGCTTGCTTTGAATATCAGCCAATCACAAACGAAGGGCACTGCATCATGGGCAAAGGATAAGCGGGGATCGTATTCGCCCCGATCTCCGAAACACATAAAGACCGTTTGGAAACAGCAAAAAGGAAAGGAGCGTCATGGATGAGAAAAACACCAAGGTGGTTTTGACAAGTTTGGCTGTAGGAGCGCTGATGCTGATGGGCCCGGGTCCAAGCTGGGCAGGCATCCCTATGAACCCTACGGAATCTGAAGGGATGCGCGCCGCGACATCGATCAGCGACTCCGCCCCTATCGTTCTGGCCGGCGGAGGGCGTGGAAACAGACACGGCAGCGGTCAGGGTGTAAGCGCAACATGGCGAAGAGGTGAGGGCTCGGGCAGCGGACACGGATATGGCATGCAGGATGGGAGCGGATCGGCCCCAAGGCCCCGGGACGGAACAGGCTACGGCGCCAAGAATGGGTCCGGATCGGGCACCTGTGACGGCACCGGTCCCAAGGGCAAGGGACGCGGGGGTCAATCCTAGCAGAGGCCAAACTAATTAATTTATCAAAACGGAAAAGAAATCGAAAGGAGAGCAGGATGATGAAGAAGTTGATGACAGGCAGTGTGGCGGCATTGGTGGTGCTTTTGATGAGCGTCGGGACGAGTATCGCTGCAAACGGCTTTGACAAGGGCAGCCAGGGCGTCTGCGATGGCACAGGGATATCCATCGTTTGTTCGGGTACGCCCGTTGAGTTCACCGGCGTGGTGTCGGACATCAACTACGCCGGAAGCGGCCTGGAAGTCACTATTGACGATACAACTGTGGTCACGGTGTACGGCATCGGCCCTTATCACTACTGGGCCCTGATGGGTGTGGACCGCCCTGAGATCGGCGACACGGTCACCGTTTCGGGCATGGAAGTGGATCTCAACGGGGTATTGAAGATCGTAGCCATGTCGATGATTGTGAATGGTGAAACCATAGAACTCCGCGAACCCTGCGTAGACGGCACGGGGGGGCAGCCCCTGTGGAGAAGCCTCCGGCGGCATCAGAGACCATAACCGGTTTGGACCGACTCTTCAGAACTCTTTCCCTACATCACCCGCTTTGAAAGGAGAGGCCCCCGCGGGGGGCCTTCCCTTTTTGCACAACAGGGTGTATAGGGAGGGCGTAAGCCGCAGGGGGTACGCACGAAGACGGGTACGGACAATTCAAGTCTAGATAGGGGCAACCGGCATTGGAATCGATCGAACAGCAACCAACCATCGCCGCACAGGGGCCTAACCGGTGAGAAGACCTGCCTGGCCGAGATCCCAGTCCGCTCCTCCGGGTCCGAGTCTCTTGATAGCGGTCTGTCTCTGTCTCTTTGCGATGCCTGCCAGCGCCAGCGCGGTGGACCTGACAGCCGAACTCGCATCCGGGTACGATTCCAATCCCGCCCTGATCGATCCCCCGGAAGGCTCCGGTTTTTCCCTCTATGCCTTCAAGGCCGGACAGCCGTTATCTCTGACGGAGGCTCTGGGCCTCGATCTGTCGGTGGAAGGAAGATACCAGGACTACTGGAGCGTCGGAGACAACTATCGACTGCAGGCCGATGGGTCTTTTACGGTTGCTTTGGCCGACGGCCGATTCCTGCCTGCCTTTGTGGGAGAAGTAGCCGCCTACCGTGATGCCCTCATCGAGGCCGACGAACGGGACGAAGCCATGGTGGGTATTCGGACCGACTGGATCTTATCGAAAAGGGCAACCCTGGGTTTGGAGCAGACCTGCCGGTGGCTGAGCTATAAAAATTGGGCCTTGCCGTTTTCCGGCAAAGGGCAGAGTGGAATGAACGGGGAGAGGGGACGGAGTCCCTTCCACCCGGAAACGGAGCCTCCCAAGAGACGAAGGAGCCCTATTCGGACGCTCTACCCGCCGCGGGACAACCGCCTGCTTTCGACCACCCTCGATCTCGATGCCTTTCTGCTCCCCTCCTTGACCGGCCGGGTCTTTGTGGAGTACGGAGACCTCGATGCGTCGCTGGACATGGAATCCTACCGCGAGATCATGGGAGGCATGACCCTTTCCTGGCTACCAGCCCCCGAGTGGCTGCTGGAAATCGATGCAGCATGGCAACGAACGGATTACCACGATGTGCCTGAAACCCTCATCCACGTGAGAGAAACCAACCATGTCCGATCGGCAGGAATCCAGATCAGCCGATTCTGGCGCGGCTTCGAGTTCTTTGGACAGGCGGGTTGGAAATTGGGCGACGCGCCCCTCGACTACGCATCCTATACCCAGGTGGTGATCCAATGCGGACTATCCTTCTCCTTTTGACGGGCATTCTGATCATGGGAGGGGCACTCGACGCCTCGGGCGAGGATCTCTTCCTGGGCCGTATCGTCTCCGTGGATCACGATACGGGGAGCCTGTCCGTCTTCCTTATCGACGAGGAGGGCGGCAGGGTCGATGGGAAGGCTCGTGCAGGCGCGCCGCTGGAGGTAACAATCCCCCCGAAGCAACTACCGAAACACCTCTCTCCCGGGGACACGGTCAGGATTTGGGGAAGCTTCACGGACGGGGGAACAGCCCTGAGCGCAGCCAGGCTTTACGGTGCGGGCCATGGAGGCGGCGCGAGCGACGCGACGGGGGTGCGCCGCCGCATCGGCAAGGGCAGAGGCTATCACGGCGGAGGAGGAGGCAGGGGCCATGGCGGACGCTAGAAAGGGCCTTCCCCTCTGGGCAGCCAACCTGTTCGTATTTTCCCTTCTTTTCTGCGTCGTCACGGTCTACTTTCTCTGGCAGATCCACCAGGCCAAACAGGAGTTTCTGAACCACGTCGAGGAACACGCCGCCCTAGTGGCCCAGGTGGTCCAACTGAGCGCCCGTGGAAGCGTCCTCGCCCAGCGGGCCGCAGAGGAGATTCTCGAGTCCTTTCTAGGCAACACCGCCCGTTTCGTCGATTACCTGGACAGGGTCGAGCCCTTTAGCCCCGAAGAGCTGACCGCCTTCTCCCAGGAGACCGGCCTCACCGGGATTCGCATCGACCGTGGAAACGGTGAGCAGGTCGAAGGCCCGGCGCAATGGCTTCCAGCGCATGACCCGGCCCGGCCTTCCAACCCCGGGCTCGAGCACCTGTTTGACCGGAGCCTCTATCTATTTTCATGGCCCGACGAAGGTAATTCCGGCCGGGTGGTCGTGGGGATGAGCGACGCCCAGGTGCGGACCATTCAGGAGCACCTGGGGTTGGATAACGTCGTCCGGACCCTCGCCGGGATCCCGCGCATCGGCTACGTGAAAGTCGCCGCACCCTCCAGGGGCGGACCGAAGGCTGCGCCGGCCGCCTCCGTGACCATGAAGGAGCATGGGGGCCGCAGGGTGGCGGAGGCCCTTGTTCCCGTGGAGGGAAAGGAGATTGCGGTGGCCCTGGATGCGGGCTATCTCAACCGGGCCATCGGGCGGCTGTGGCGCGATTTTTTCTTCTTCAGCGCGGCCCTCGCCCTCCTTGGCGCCGTCTTGTCGATCGTCCTCTACAGGCGGCAGGCGGCCCATCTCGCCCAGATCCAGAAAATCGACGGGCAGCTCGCCCTGGAGCGGGAAAACGCCGCACTCGGCCGCTCGGCCGCGGCCATCGCTCATGAGGTCCGCAACCCCCTGAATGTGTTGAACATGGGCCTTCAGCGGCTTCTCATGGAGGGCCGGGGGTTGAGCGACGGCAACCGCCACCTGGTCGACCTGATGCTCGGCGCCGTCAAGCGCGCCAATACCAGCGTGGAGGGTCTCCTCAAATACGCGCGCCCCCAGAAGCCCTTGAAGAAGCTGATGCGCCTCGATCTACTGCTGGAGAACATGCTCCAACTCTACGAGCCTCAGTGCGAGGCATCGGGTATAAAGGTAACCCGGAGAATCGCCTTTCAAACGCCGATCCCCGGAGACCCCGACCTCCTGGGGCAGGTGGTGGAAAACCTCCTCAAGAATGCCATCGAAGCTCAGCCCGGCGGGGGTACCATCCACGTGGAGATGTTTTCCGAGCAGGATGCGCGGGTCTCCCTGAAGGTTACGAACAGGGGTTTCACTCTAGCACCGGAAGAATCGGAACGTATCCTGGAACCCTATTTTACGACTAAACCGGACGGGACAGGGCTCGGGCTGACGATATCCCGCAGGATCGTCGAGGCCCACGGCGGCCGAATGACGGTCCGGGTTCCGGAACCCGAGACCGTGGAGATCTCCATCGAGCTTCCTGCAACCGCATCGGAAAACAGTCCCTAGCAGAAGAGAAAAAAACGGGAGAAGCCCCTGCATGAAAATCCTTATCGTAGACGACGACCCGGCGCAGCGGGAACTGCTGCAAGGATTTCTGGAAAACCAGGGCTACTCGACACTCTCAGCCCCTGACGGTCAGGAGGCCCTCCGCCTCTTTGAACGGGAACCGATCCACCTGGTCCTTCTGGACCACCGGATGCCCGGGCTCAGCGGGGATGCGATCCTCGAAAGGTTGAAGGGGATGAACCCGAAGGTGCGGGTTATCATGATTACGGCCTTCGGCGACATCGATACGGCCGTCTCGGTCATGAAGCTGGGGGCCTCCGATTTTCTCGAAAAGCCCGTGGACCTCTCCGTCCTTCTGAAGATGATTCAGCAGATCGAGCAAGCGGTCAACGTCGAAGAGGACGTTGCGCAGGTGAAGGAAGCCCTGGCCGACGGACCGCTCCCGCTGAACATCATCGGAGAAAGCCGGGCCATCAAGGATGTGCTCTCCCTCGCAAGGCGCATGGCAGGAAGCCCCTGGCCCATCCTGGTATGCGGGGAGACCGGAACCGGAAAACAGCTGGCTGCCCAACTGATCCACCTCCTGAGCCACAGGGGCGACGGACCCTTTGTGGTCGTCAATTGCGCGGCCATCCCGGAGACCCTTTTCGAAAGCGAACTCTTCGGGCACTTGAAAGGAGCCTTCACCGGGGCCTCTCACACCCGCAGGGGACGATTCGAACTGGCCGACGGGGGCACGCTCATGTTGGACGAGATCGGCGAGATCCCCATCTCCCTTCAACCCAAACTGCTCCGGGCCATCCAGGAGGGGCGAATCAACCCGGTGGGGAGCGAAGAGGAACGGGACGTAAACGTGCGCCTCATATCCGCCACGAACCGGAATCTGAGGAAGATGGTGGACGACGGAAGCTTCAGGGAGGACCTCTTTTACCGCATCCGCGTCCTCGAGATCGAGATCCCGCCCCTGCGGCATCGACGGGAAGACATCCCTCCCCTCCTGGAATTCTTCCTCAAACGCTATGGCTCCCCTTCCCTGCGTTTATCCCCGGAAGCCGAGGACACGCTCATCAAATACCCTTTTCCCGGCAACGTACGGGAGTTGGAACACGTCGTACAGCGGACGGTCACCCTGGCGCGGAGCCCTGTCATCACTCCTGCGGATCTCCCCGATGAAATCCGTCATTTCCAGGCCACGACCCAGGGAACCCTCGAAGAACGATTGGAGGCGGTGGAACGGGAAATGATCCTTTCGGCCCTGGAAAAAAACGGCTGGGTCCAGACCAGGGCGGCGGACCAGCTGGGCATCAGCGAGCGGGTGCTCAGATACAAGATGCACAAGGCGGAAATCCGAAAACCCGGCTCCTAAGCTCCTGAATATGGGATACCGGAAACAGCCGGGGGAGCGAACACCATCTCAAGGTCGATCACCAGTCCACCATGCGCCGCCGGGTTCGCGGCCAATGCCACCGTGCTAAAACGAGTGTTTGCTGCCGACGCCGATCTGCATCAGATCCTCGCCGATGATCAGCTTTCCATAAAAGCGGCGTTTGGCCTGCATCAGGTGCGTCCTCGGCGTATTCCCCGGTACGATATGGTTGAGGACCAGCGTCCTGACCCCGCACTCCCTGGCGACGACTCCAGCATCGGCAATCGTCGTGTGCGAAGCATACATGTGCTCTTTCAACGCATCCATAGGCGCCTCGGGTTTCGGGCCGAACTTCTGCTCGATCCAGGCAGGATCGATGACTTCATGCACGAGGATGTCCGCGCCGGCTGCCAACTCCTGCAAATTCCAACTGGTATCCCGCCCGGTGTCACCTGAGATGACAACGGACCCGTCATTCGTGTCGAATCGAAAGGCGAAGGCCGGAAATACCTGATGATGATTGACCAGGGTCGCTTTGACTTCGACCTTGTCATCGCTGTAGACGACGAAGGGCGTGATATGCGGGCAGGGGTCGACATTCGGATCCGACCATCCCTCCGGCATCGGCACCAGGATGTCGTTGTCGTAGGGCCCGATCTCCTTGACATCGATAAGAGCCGTGAAATCGGGGTATCCGTTGTCAAGCGTCATATCATTGATGGTCTGGGCGTAGGCCTGCCAGATGAGTTCGGTCATCTCCCGAGTGCCGGGCGTCTGCGTGCTCGAGTAGGGCTCGTACGTTGTCGTGGGAATAATCGTTCCGTTTCGTTGCAGATATTCGCTCTTGTCCTCTTCCAACTTGCCCCGGTTGCAGGGGCCGAACACCTTCAGGGGGACCCTGCTTCTCTCGTTCGTCACGGGGTCTGTGTAGGAGCCAAGTCCTGCCCCGGGCCCGATCAGCAGCAGATTGGGGTAGTCGGCGGTGTGATCCTGGTGAAGGTGCGTTAGAAAGAGGGCTTTCACTGCCTGAAGAAAAATGGAGGAGCCGTCCTCTATCTTCCCACCCGGTGTGTCGATCCATTTGCCCCAGTTGAACGCTTGTGCAAGACGGTTGGTCGTTCCCTGCCCCAAATCGATGACATAAACGGCATCTCCAACCACCAGGGCCGACGAGGTGCTCGCCCGGTTCGTTCCGGGCCACCACGAAACACCGCCGGTTGTACCCAGAAGCACGAGACGGGTGTTATAATCCAGGAGCCTAGGGGGGATGATGATACCCCCGGGCGCGCCTCCCACAGCCGTTCGTGCCGCCCCTGGCAAAACCGAGGCTGCGGCGGCAAATCCTGTCGCCTTGATGAATGTCCTGCGAGAGATCCTCCGTTTGATCAGATCTGCAATGATAGACATACGGCCTCCCCGTTGGATTCCCTGTTGAATAGGTGGAGCGCCTCGTTCGGGTCAAAGCACCCTTGAATCGATCTGCCGAAGGTAACAGATGGAAAAACGGATGTAAATCGAATTACGGACTGCACATGGTCAGGCAAGGGTTTGTTTCCACTCTGTCATGGTTGGTTCTTCCCATTCGAACGTCTCATCTTCCTTCGGGAAGCAAGCCTCATCGATCAAGAAGCAGCGAGCGTCAGGAATCGTGGGGTAATTTTTTCACCGGACCCACACCCAGCAGGTAGAGCATCCTGGACGGCTGGTTCAACCCCAGCAGTGCAGCCGCCTCGCCGTCGTAAAAAGCACCGATGCCGCAGCAGCCCAACCCCAGGGCCGTCGCCGCCAGATACACCCTCTCTCCGAGCCGCCCCGCCGTGAGCATGGCGTAGCGGTACCCGCGCGGCCCCCAGGCCTCTTCGAGGAGATCCAGGTTGGCGATCATGACCACCTGCAGGGCGCAGTGCGAAAGCCACTCCTGATCCAGGCACACCCGCATCATGGGCTCGATCAGGGCGCCGCGGGCGGCCGCCCCCCAGGAGGCGGCGGCAGGGTCCACCAGGTAGAAGCCCGGGTCCACCCCTTCAACGTTTCCGGCCAAGACCCCCGGGCAAACGCAGTGGTCCCGCATCCGCTCCACGCCCCCCGACGGACCTTCCAGGCAAAGCACCGACAGCAGGGCTGCGAATGAATCCCGTCCCAGCGTCTTGGGCACAAAATTGCGGAGGGACCTCCGCCTCGCCACTGCCTCGGCGAAATCCAGCCTCTCGGGCCAGTGGTCGGCATTGGGCAGGGGGCGCCACTCGTCGGGCGCAGGCCCCAGGCTCACAGCCGCAGCAGGCACGCCAACAGGAGTGTGCGCGGCGTGGGCGCTGCAGGCATGCATCTCCGCGGGCAGAGGATAATCGATCTCTCCCGGGGAAACGCGGCTGGCGGCCTGCATAGCTTCAGGAAGGGCCTCCGAATGATCCGGGAGGCGGAATGGCTCCGCTGACGGATCGGCCACCTGCAGAAAAGCCAGGCACACCTCCCGCTTCGGATCGACCCCCAGGAAGGCGTTGGCGCTCTCGTCCTCGAAATCATAGCTCAGCCGGCAGGGCAGACCGAAAGCCCTGAGGGTCAAGACCAGGTTCTCCAGCAAATGCCCCGTGTCCATCAAGTAGTATCGGTAGGCCCGGTCCCGGTATTTCCAGGCGCTCCGAAAGAAAATGGCCGTCATGAAAAAGACCAAGTGCGGCGAGGCGTCTTCCTTTACCGGGCCGATGCGGCGCAGCCTTGACAGGCCGTGTCTGGCGATGGAAAAATGATAGAGGCCGTCCTCCAGCCCCTCCACCGACCCGGCGGCCAGATAAAGTTCGAAGGGATAAAGGGCGCCTGCCGATGGGACGCTCCTGAAGAAGAACTCCCCATCGGAGTGGCGCGTCCTCGCCGTCAGCGTGTACGCCGTCCCGAGCACACTGCTCAACAGCTCCAGCGTCAGCGGGGGTATTTCCCCCGGGGTTCTCTTCAGGACATCGGAGAGCCGCCCCTCCGGCCTGCGCACCTCCCGGGGCAGATCCACCAATCCCACCTCCCCGGGGTATCCTTTGTACACATCGGGCTGGTTGGCCCAATCCAGAAAGTGCCCGTCCAGCCTGCCCCGCTCGTAGCTCGTGCGATGGTGGTATTGTCTGCCTGAGTCGATCATGACGCAATCCTCCTTCACCTTACAGGAGCCGCCTTGGGCGGCGCCACCCATGAAATCAGCACCCCCGACACTGCAGCGAGCAGCCCCAGGGAACCAGATGGCCGCGAAAGCGCCGATCACAGCCCTCTTCCCTGCCCGCTCCTCCCTCATCGCTCCTCCGCATGTGCACTGGAGACGAGATCGAAATCCCTTCGCATCTGTCCCAAAGCGGTTTCCACCTGAACCCCATCTCCATTTTTGTTGTGATATGAGGGAAAGTTAGCACAGACATGCAAGCTTTATCCATGTGGATTATGAAAAGAGTGGGCCACGGACACCATATGGATGAGGCATGCCTGATGAAAAGGGGATTGCGACGACCCTGCAAATGCGCAACCAGCACCCAAGCCAAAAACGGGATTGTTTCCACCCCGACATGGTTGTATCCTGCCGTTCGGGATATGGCCGGTAAACTCGCTCCGTTTTACGGACACCCGCTCTGCGAGAACCCTTCAAAAGCTGATGGATAGATACGGATGCGCATCCACTATATCGGGCACTTGCCGCCAGATGATCCGCTGGATGGATTTCTGCGTTTCGACATCGCCCCCCGACTCGACATTCAAGAAACCCCTTCCGGGTTCCGTGTTTCCCGGTTCGCCTTTTCGAGAGACGTGTACTTGTACGAGGCTGTTGAGAACTCCTTTCGGGTGGTGGGCAAATTCTTTCCCCCCGGCCGCCGCTTGCCCCATGGGGCAGCAAACCCTCCGACGGAAACGGAATTCCACAACCTGGCCCTCCTGCACCAGCTGGGCCTGAACCGTTGGCCGTTCCGGGTGGCCCGTCCGCTGGGATACAACCCCTGGCTCGATCATGTCCTGATCGTGGAGCATTTCGACGGGCAGCTGCTGGACGAGGTGATCGATCGGGCGATTCGGCATCACCACCCCGACCGGCTTTTCCAGAAGCTCTCGGCGCTGGCGGCGTTTCTCGCCGCCTTGCACAACCGCACCGCCGGCGATCGGAGCGTCGACTTCCGGGAGCCTTGTGAATACGCAGGCCGCCTGATCGAGTCTCTGGTCCAGAAAAGAGGGATGCCCCGGAGTGAAGCCGACGAGATCTACCGGCTGCGGGAAGGGTGGTGGAACCGAAGCTGTATGTGGGAAGACCGCCGGGTAATCGTACACGGCGATGTCACGCCCTCCAACTTCGCCTTCGGCCCAGGCCAGGAGGTCATGGTCTTCGATCTGGAGCGGATGACCTGGGCGGACCGCGTCTTCGACCTGGGCCGGCTGACCGGAGAGTTGAAACACTTCTTCCTGCGGGGAACAGGAGACCCCTCGGCCGCCGAACCCTTCATCGGGCACTTCCTGTGGGAATACTGCGGCCATTTTCCGGACCAACAGGACGCCTTCCGCGCCATCACGCGCCGCATCCCGTTCTATCTCGGCATCACCCTCCTGAGGATCGCCCGCAATTCCTGGATCGATCACGCCCACCGCCGCCTCCTGCTGCATGCAGCCAAAGAAAACCTGAGGGCCATGACATGAAGATCAAGGGCATCTTATTCGACATCAACGGGACGCTCATCGACATCCTCACGGATGAAGGCCTGGATGAAATCTACCGCGCGATCAGCCATTTCCTGACCTACCAGGGCATCTACCTCCATCGGGACGAGATCCGCAGCCAATACTCCCGGATCATGGATGAACAGCTGAAGGCCAGCAAAGAGAAGCATCCCGAATTCGACGCCCTCGCCCTGTGGAGGGAGTTCCTGGACCGCAACACGGACCCCGCCCGAACCCCCCGCCCGGCCGCGTCCGAGGACATGCCCCGGATTCTGGCGTGCCTGTACCGCGCCATTTCCCGCCAGCGTCTGGAACTCTACCCGGATGTGAAGTCCGTGCTCGAGGAACTCGAGCCGCGCTTCCCCCTGGCCGTGGTGTCGGACGGCCAGAGCGTCTGGGCCATGCCCGAAATGCGCACGGTGGGCATCGACCGCTACTTCTCGCCGATAGTCATCTCGAGCGACAAGGGATTCCGAAAACCGGACCCGAGGCTCTATCGAGCCGCGCTGAAAAGGATCGGGGCGCGGCCGAAAGAAGTGCTCTTCGTGGGAAACGACATGTACCGTGACGTGTACGGGGCCGCCCAAATGGGCATGAAGACCGTGTTTTTCGCCTCCAATCAGGGGCGGCGGCACATGGACGGGGTCGAACCGGATTACATCATTTACCGCTTCGCCGAACTGAAAGAGGCGATCCGGTTTTTCGAGCGGCGGTAGCCCGCTGTAAAAGTAAAAACCGATGTTGAAACGGTTTTTCCTTCGAATAGCGAAGCGATCTTCAATGCCCCATCCTCCATTCCGGCTGTAGGCCTTCAAAAGACCCTGCCTCCTGCCGGCTGCGAGCCTTTTTCTATTTCCCGGCCCCCAGGCTGTTCGATATGGTGTTGATGTAATTGAAGTAGGCTGTTACGGCGGTGGCCTCCAGGATCTGTGAGTCCGAATAGCCGGCATCCCTGAGAAGGTCGATATCCTTTTGCGTCAACTTGTAGTTTTCCTTGCCGGCGCATTTCACGCAAAATTCCATCAAGGCCTTCTCGTTCTCAGGGATGTCCATATGTTCGATCCCGGCCAGGACATCCCCGACCTGCTTCTCCGTCATGCCCAGCATTCGAGCGATCCGTTCATGCTCCCCGACACACATGGTACAAGCGTTGAGGTTGGAGACGAGAATCGCAATGCTCTCCTTGATGGGTTTGCTCAATTCGGTTGGACTGACCAACAGAGCCTTGAACAACTGGGTTGTCGCGTGATAGATGTCCGGGCGGATGGAGAGGATTCTTGCAACCTCGCCCACCTCACCTGTCTTCTCTTGGACGGCCTCCAACTGCGTTCTCACCGATTCCTCGAGTTCGCTGATCGGCGGAAGATCAAGGTATGCCATAAGATCCCTCCTCTCGCTTTTTCGGCCCCGGGTAGAAACCCTACCCCTCCGGGCGCATCAGAGTCCAGTGCCTTCGCCTTCTGGCTGGTTCATTCGGTGCAATCAAGACCGCATTGTCCCCCAACCAGACTCATTCATATGAAATGAATCGATTTTACCAGTCAACAGGAACAGATTTTATCAGGATCACAGCGCGGCTGGCTAATACAGTGAAAGAGCTTTTTCCTCTCCGCGATCTGGGCCGGGCGCACGTCAAATTTCTCAGCCAGTTCGTAAATCGGCGGCTGTCACTTGAGCGCTTCCAGTGCCACCTCCGCCTTGAATTGTTTCGCAAAACTCCGTCGCGGCGCCATCGTTGTCCTCTTTTTTGACCTCAGATTATACCTTGTGTCCATCCGGAAATGAGGATTTTTTGCCAATATCAAGGAAATCCAGCGTTTTCTTGTGCGGCGACCGGCAGTTATCCGCACAAGAAAACGTACAGATTGACGCCGAGATTGGCCAAAAAGACCATTTCCGGATGGAAACTGTTATTCCGGATAGCAACTTACCTTTAACGAACGGTCTTGAGGTGCTGGCAGAATTCCAGAGCATTCCTTTTCAGAAAATGAAACCGGTCATCGTATCCAACCCCCACAGAAACCATAGGGATATCGAAACGGGGCATACCGCCTCGGCGCCAAACTTTTCATGAACAGGCCGCAGAACCTTACCACGGCCAACACCATTGAGAAGTCGTGCACCGGTGACCTTGGAATCGAAATCTTCGAGGAAGGCCTCCAACAATTTCTCCAAGACGCCGGCAAAGCGTTCTTCAGCATGATTAACTTCACTTCGCGAATCATGCCGACCCACAGCACAAATAACTGTCCAGACGGAGAACATGGAAGAGCTGCTGATCGCCCGGCTCGATGAGCTGATGTACAGACTCGAGGCACATGCCCAACTGTTTCGGGAATATCCGGTTCATCCTTCCAACGAAGTCTATGAAAGTTCCAACAACTCCCTCAAGGGTTGCATTTTTCAAATTCTTTTTGTACGCTTTGGCGTGGTGAATTGATTCTGTATTTGCTTGCTCTCCGATCAGCAAGCCCTTTCAAGATGGATCACCGCATGATTGTCATAACCTGGGATAGGTCGATTCCGCTAACCTGGAAGAGCCTGATCTTGCAAAAGACAACTTAACGACAGGAGGAGCACATGATTAAGAACAGCCTGATTTATAGACTTACGCTTTTGTTGTCGGTTCTGGTCCTGCTGCCTGCGGCAGCGCAGGCACAGGAAAGCAAGGCCTCCGTGCGACTGTGGGGAGAATTGGCTCCGCTCGTCTCAGGGGAGGCCGGCAGCGGGAACGGAGCGCCGGATTACGATGACGCCTTCGACACAGGAATCGGCGGCGGCGGGGAATTCGCATGGCGGTTCTGCCGGTGGTTCAGCGGCGTGGCCGGGATCGGCTACGAGGTCTTCGGCGGTGACACCTACCAGGGCATCTCCTTCGAAGATCTCGAAATCGTTCCAGTCTACGCCGGCGGCAAGTTCCACCTGCTCCAGGGCGCAGCCCCGTGGGACGTCTACCTCCGGCTGGATCTGGGCGCCGCTTATCTGTCCTCTGTAGACATTTCTTATCGCCATCTGAAGGGACAGTACTGGGATTCCTCCTGGGCGTTCCTTTTTGCAGCCGGGGCCGGCGCCGAGTACCGCTGGGGGCCATGGGGCCTCTCTCTCGATGTCAAGGCGCGATACCTGGATTCACCCGAGGCCAAGCTGGGAAGGCCATCGGAGGCCGACGGCTTCTGGACCCTGCCCATTACAGTGGGCCTCAACTACCACTTTTAAGCCATGCACCTCGGAATCCTCTCCAGGCCGATGGCGTGCCTCTCGAACATTCCAAGCTCCCTTTCGGCCTTCCTGCAACGGATGTGTCAGCCAGCCGCCAAGTCGAAGTGAGCGCGGCTTCCAGCCCAATGGTAACTGCGAATTGAAAAGCCCTTTTGGTGAAGGCCCGGGAAAGATGCCTGGGTGCAAAAAGCCCTCAAAATCCTGCGGAACGAACGGATTGTCAGTACGCAGCCGGGATGAGGGACGAGAGAGACGCAGCAGATGACGTTTTCAACAGCCATTTGGCAGCGGCTTGAAAGGTTCACTGTGCCCCTCAGCGCGCAACCAACTGCAGCCTCGGCACGCTCCTCCGTGAGACCGGGAGCGAGAAGAGCGCGGATCCAACATCGTGAAACCGTTTCGGTGGCGCGGTTCGCCACCGGGCCCGAATCCGGAGGGAGACGGAACATGCAGATCGAGAAAAGATTTCTGGTTCATGTTGGTCGTTTGGTGGTTCTCCTGTCGATGATCCTTTACCTGGTCCTGTCTTCATCCCCAGCGGCAGCGGGCTGGCTGGACGACGTCAAGGATGAACTCTACATGCAGGAGGCGCGGCTGCTGGAAGGAAGCGCGTTCCTGGACGACCCTGTCTCCGGGGGCACGATCGAGGTGTACGATCGGCACGGCTTTCTCCTCCATCACATCGATGGCGCCACGGGTGAAAACGGCTCTTTTTCGATCGCCTTGCCCCTGCCGGAATCGTTCACGCTGGTCATTACCAAGGGGGAAATGCTCGGCAGACCCTTCGAGCATGAGCTGACCCGGTACGTCCACCTGTTCGACCCCGGGAAGGAATACAAGGTCAATGCCATCACGAGCCTGCTCGCCGCCTACCTGGCCGAACATCCGGAGGTACCTTATGGGGAGGCAAAGGACGCTGTGAGGGCGTTTTTGTCCATTCCCGAAACCATCGATCTGGACGATATCATCTACAGCAGCGAGTGGTACTGCTACTATTTTTCCCACTACGCCTTCATGAAGGAAGCCGAGGCCATGCAGGGCATGGAACCCTTCATCGAGCAGCTCCTCCGAGAACTCGAGGCCGGCGGGACCCGGTGCTTCTTTGATCCGGATTCCGTCGGTTCGTCGTATTTCAAGGGCTTCATGGCAGCGCTGCTCAAGGGCGCCCTCTCGAAGCTCGGCGGCGAAGGCACCGGCTGGATCCTGGGGCTGCTCAATACCGGGGGCGATGGGATCGACAGTCGCCTCAGTGATATGGAAACGGACCTCAGAGGAATCTTGAGCACCCTGGAGGAAATCGTCTCCGCCTTAACGAAGTTGGCGACTCGCCTCGCCCTGGACACGAACGAGGTGGAAACCTATATCGAAGGGCTGAGCGCGCAGGATGCCATCACCTTGATCAAGACCCATTACGGGCCGGAAGACTCGGACAGCCGGGGGGACACGAACACGCTGAAGTGGTACGCAAACTGCACGTCCGCCGATTCCAATCCCACCACCCGGGCCGACATAGAGAGATTCGTGGACAACGTCAACGGGGCTTGGGACATCGAGTCGCAGGTGCAGAAGATCCACGATGCCATCATCCCAGACGTGGGAAACACCGATGGACTCCTTGACCTCTGGACGAAGAGCTTCCTTCTCCAGGGACCGATCAACCCCACGGATCTCCTGCGTTATTACCAGACCCTGGAGCAGTATTTCGCGGTGCTGCTGTTCTACCAGTTCAAGGGCGCCAACATCGTCGTGGAGGCCTTGAACTATCAGTCCAGTTCCAATGGCACATCCCCCGTGAACGGATTCGGGCAGGACGAGGAGACACCCGCCTCCAGTTACCTGACGGGAACCTTCCAGCCCATGATCCGGGAGCAGACCGACCGCTTTCTCCAAAACGTCCTGAAGCTGGTCGCCAACAACTGCGGGCTCTACTGGGAGAAAAATTTCCTGGCCGAGAACGCTCAGGCCGTCCTGTCGAGAGCCACGTTCTTCATCATCCAGACGCTGGGCGAAGACCATTACGGTTTGAGATTAGGCGTCTTCGGAACGGAGAACCTCATCCACGACATCAAGGAAATAGGCGTTGTTCGTCCCACCAATCCCCCTAATTACGAGTGGGTCGGGACGCCGGGGGTCATGGTGGACGTGGAGATGCCAAGCAGGCCATACGACTATTGGGGCACGTTGGTCAACCCCGACCTCGGCACCCTCAAGAAAGGCACGACCTACAGCCTCCTCAAGGGCGACCTGGTAAAACCCTTCGACCCCGGAACCTACCAAGCCATGTATCATACAGGGGACCAGTACGATAAACACCTACTGGGCAACGCCGTCGTAAAAACCTATACGGAGGACTACAAGGAAGCCTCGAACGGCACCATCTCCTATGGTTATTTCCTGGCGCCGTTCCGAATCGGCGGGAAGGAGGTGATCATGGATCCCTCCGCCTTCAAGAGAAACTGGTACCACAACGACCGCAGCGGATCGGTCAACTGGTGGCATGACGAGAATCTGTACGACTCGGGTCTCTACTTGTATGTACAGGGAAAGAACAAATACACGAACGACAGCTCCAGCATCGACATGAGGGTCGAATGGTACCATCCCTTTACCTTCGAAGGAACCGAGTCGACCACGGCCTACCTCAACATCGCCGGCGACGTTACGGGAAGCGTCTATATCCGCCATGAAAACAACTGGAGCAATGACGCTGAAATCGGGTACCACATTGGTATCTATGATGACACGCACAAAAAAATCATCAAATACATCGACGGCAGCTTCGAGGCGTCGGATAATGGGAACACGCAGAATTACAGCAAGAAGCTGAACGATCAGATTTCTTTCACGCTGGAGCCAGGCGTGAAATACTACGTCTACGCAAACATCTATGGAAACGGGAGCAACTCCAGCGGAGATTACGAGTATGTCTGCAAATTGAACCGGCTCAACCACCTCTCGCTGACCTTTGTGAACAGCGAGTTCGGGACGCTAATGACAAGGCCCAAGCACATCTGGTTGCCGAAGGTCGGTCCTGCGAAGATTCTCAAGTTCCTCCGCGAAAGGAGAAAATAGCCGCTCGGCAGACCAAAGGGACGGAAGTGAGCGAGAAGCGGCAAAGGGTCACGTTGCTAAAACCTGTCGCCTATCCCGCAAAATGCATGAAATCTTTTGCTAGTCTAAATCATAAAAACGATATCCATAAATTCAAGAATCTTGAAGCTGGAGAAAAACACCTTGCGAAATGGGTCCCCTGTGCCAGGATAGTTGCCACTCGTCACCCTGCCCTGGTAAGCCCCGCAGCAGCAAGAAAAAATATCGGTTGACGAATAAAAAGCGAGGTGTTCTGGCTCGAACTCTTGCCCCGTTCTTCGCCAGGTTCGTCAGACCCGCCGACGTCTTAGCCTCGGCGCTGAAAAAGCCATCGCTGACCTCGCATCCTCCTTCATCTTGACTGCGCGGGCGGTGCATCTGCGCCGCTCGATGCAGCATCACGGGCTCCTTTGACGGCCTCCCCCCGCAGGCAGGCCTTCACCTGATCGGCATCCTCCAGGGCGAGGACAGAGCGGGCCAGGTGTCTGGCCTCCTCGCTGTCAACCGTTAGGATCGTTTTCTTCACCTCCGGGATGCGCGGCGCCGTGGCCGAAAGGGAGCTGAAACCAAGCCCGATGAGCACGGGGATGGCCAGAGGGTTGCTGGCCATGTCCCCGGCCATGCCAATGGGTTTCCCGGCCCGCTCCGCAGCGTGCGCCGTCAGGGCGATGAGGCGCAGCACCGCCGGGTGGAACGGGTCGTACCAGCGCGCGACCTTGGGGTTCATGCGGTCGGCCGCCAGGGTGAACTGGGTCAGGTCGTTGGTGCCGATGGAGCAGAAGTCGAAATCCCGCAGGTACTCCTTCGCCATCACGGCCGCCGAGGGCACCTCCACCATGATGCCGACTTTGTAGTCCCCGGGCCGGACCCCGTCCCGGCGGACCGCCGCATCGGCTTCCGCCACCAGTCTGCGGCATTCGCGCAGTTCCCAGAGCGCCGAGACGAAGGGGAACATGATCCACAGCTCTCCTGCGCGCGACGCCCTGATCATAGCCCGCAGCTGAGTGAGGAAGAGGTCCGGGATGTCCAGGCACATGCGCAGGCCCTGCCAGCCCAGGTTGGGGTTTTCTTCCGCCTCCCCGGCAAGGTAGGGGATGGTCTTGTCGCCGCCCGCCTCGAGCGTCCGCATCACCACGGGGCCGGGCACGCGGCTCAGGATGTCCTCGTAGATGTAGGCCTGCCGCTCCTCCGAGGGCGCCTCGTCCCCCACGAAGACGAACTCGGTGCGGAACATGCCGACCCCGGTTCCCCCTGCGTCGAGAATGGCCTGGATGTCGGCCGGGCCGGCGATGTTGCCCCATAGCCCGATCGGTTTGCCGTCGCGGGTGGCGGTGCGGCGGGCGGCCAAGGCCGCGAGGCCGGCCCGGTCCGCAGAGATCCCGGCAAGACGGTCCCGCACAGCCTGGAGGGCGTTTTCGTCCGGGGCGGCCAGGACCACACCCTTCTCGCCGTCGCAGATGCAGAGCTCCCCGTCCTCAAAGCGCCCGAGGGCGCCGTGGATGCCGGAGACGGCCGGTATGCCGATCTGCTTGATGATAATGGCCAGATGGCTTGTGACGCCGCCCCGTTCGCAGACGATCCCCGCCACGAGGCCCGGCTGGAGACGAGTGGCGTCGAAAGCGCTCATCTCGTCGGTCACGATGACCACCGGCGAGCCGGATCGGAAAAGGGGGATCGGAAGACCGTGCAGTTGCCGGAAAAGATGCCTGCCGACCTCCTCGGCCTGCCCTGCCCTGGCGCGCAGGACGGGATCCGGAAGTTCGCCGAAGATGACCGCGAGGTCGTTTACAGTCTGCACGACGGCGTCCGCCGCCGTCCGGCCGGATTGGATCCGGTCCGTGATGCTCCCGTGGAAAAGCGGGCTCTCCAGCATGGCCAGGAGCGCCTCCCTTGCAGCACTGTCTTCCATCCCATGAAGCACCGCCGCGACCTCCCGGCAGGCGGCCTCGAGGCGCCCGAGTTCCAAGGCCGCCTCTTCCGGTTCGAGTTTCCGGCCGCTGACCTCGAACATCAGATGCCGAAGCCGGAACACCGGCCCCATGCCGATCCCCGGCGAAAGGGCCAACCCCTCTATGCACTGATTCACTGCCAAGCTCTCTCTCCTTGCATTCCATTGTCCCTTCCGGCCCGCGGCAACGATCCCCCAAAACGGCAGGCAGGGGCTTCTTCCACTGGCTGAACTTTCTCTCTTTTAACCTCAATCGGCCGTCGAGGCAAAGATTAATATGCCTGAAGACGAGCGTGATTCAGCCTAAAGGGCATCCATTAGCGTTTGCTAGGGCGTTGCCATTCGCTGCGAAGGGTATTACTACGAACAGTAATACCATCCACCAGAGGCACAACCATGAGAGTCACCACCAAAGGCCAGGTGACCATCCCGGAGCACATCCGCGACAAACTGGGCATAACGCCGTCCACCGAAGTCGATTTCGTTGAGGAAGGCGGCCGCGTTTACCTCGTGAAAAAGCAAGGGAGCAGGCCCTGCACCCGGAAATTCAGGACATTGCGCGGCGCAGCGACCGTCAGGATGACCACCGATGAGATCATGTCACTGACGAGGTCGGACGAGTGAAGGCCGTGCTTGTCGACTCGAACGTCATCCTCGACCTCTTTCTGGACGACCCCGAATGGGCGGGGGAGGGTTTCCAGGAGAGCTGGCAACGAAGAGAGCCCGGAGGGCGACCGGAGTTGCCAGCTCTCCAGTACGCGAAAACCGGATAAACCCAAAATCCGGATGAACCAGAATATTGGCACACGTGTATTTTTCCTTGCTATTTTGTAGAAAGCTTATTAATCTACTGAAGTTTCCCAGTTTTTTTCGGGCGGGCAGCCGACCGGCGCCGCCGGACGCCCTGAGTCATAACTCGGCGTAAATAAAAAATAGTGTAAAAACAGGCAGTTAGAAAAAAAACGGCGGTTCTGC
>Ga0209164_1001403_pt1 | contig 31756 bp, 26 predicted proteins | sample MTBNYHSulfiMetaG_FD_187458 | JGI IMG/M metagenome (GOLD analysis project Ga0209164, IMG submission 187458) | Enrichment culture microbial communities from rom New York Harbor, USA that are MTBE-degrading - MTBE-NYH (New York Harbor Sulfidogenic)... | ecosystem: Environmental > Aquatic > Marine >... | reverse complement strand
GCAGCCGAGTCGGACGAACAGGATGATCCGGCGGAGCCGACGGAGGTGGAGAGTTGACCATCGACAGCTACCTGGTGCCCACCGTCGTAGAGCAGACGAGCCGCGGCGAGCGGGCATACGACATCTACAGCCGTTTGCTCAAAGAGCGCATCATCTTCCTGGGCACGCCCATCGACGACACGGTGGCCAATGTGATCATGGCCCAACTGCTCCACCTCGAGGGTGAGGATCCCGATAAGGACATCGCCCTCTACATCAACTCCCCGGGCGGCGTGATGACCTCGCTGATGGCCATCTACGACACCATGAACTTCATCAAGCCCGATGTCGCCACCTATTGCATGGGCCAAGCGGCTTCGGCGGCGGCGGTGCTGCTGGCGGCGGGTGCCAAGGGGAAGCGCTTCGCCCTGCCCCACTCCCGGGTGATGCTGCACCAGCCCCACATCAGCGCCTTGGAAGGCCAGGCCACCGACATCGAGATCCACGCTCGCGAGATCATCCGGGTGAAAGAGGAGATGAACCAGATCCTGGCCCACCACACCGGCCAGGCGATCGAGAAGATCCGCACCGACACCGATCGCGACTTCTGGATGACGGCGGAAGAGGCCAAGAGCTACGGGGCGGTCGATGAGGTTCTGGCCGACCGCAAGCTCCGGGCTGTGGACTGAGGGGAGCGAGGCCCGCATTGACCAAGTTCGGCGAGGGAGGCGACCTCCTCAAGTGCAGCTTCTGCGGGAAGTCGCAGAAGCAGGTGAAGAAGCTGATCGCCGGCCCGGGCGTGTACATCTGCGACGAGTGCATCGACCTCTGCAACGAGATCATCGCCGAGGAACTGGCCACCACCGAGGAGCTCCCCCTCACCGAGTTGCCCAAGCCGGCGGAGATCTATCAGTTCCTCGACGACTACGTGGTGGGACAGGAGCGGGCCAAGAAGGTGCTCTCCGTTGCCGTCTACAACCACTACAAGCGGGTGCGCGCCGGGCAGCGCACCAAGGACGAAATCGAGCTGCAGAAATCCAACATCCTGTTGATCGGTCCCACCGGGTGCGGCAAGACCCTGCTGGCGCAGACCCTGGCGCGCATGCTGAACGTTCCTTTCGCCATCGCCGATGCCACGGCTCTCACCGAAGCCGGCTACGTGGGTGAGGACGTCGAGAACATCCTGCTCAAGCTGATCCAGGCGGCGGACTACGACTTGAAGAAGGCGGAGCAGGGGATCATCTACATCGACGAGATCGACAAGATCGCCCGCAAGGCCGAGAACCCTTCCATCACTCGAGACGTGTCGGGTGAAGGAGTGCAACAGGCGTTGCTCAAGATCCTCGAGGGCACGGTGGCCTCGGTGCCGCCTCAGGGCGGACGCAAGCACCCCCATCAGGAATTCCTGCAGGTGGACACCACCAACATGCTGTTCATCTGCGGCGGCGCCTTCGCCGGCCTCGAGCGCATCATCCAGAACCGGGTGGGCAAGCGCAGCGTGGGGTTCGACGCCCAGATCCGCTCGGCGGACCAGCGCGAGGGGGCCATCCTTGCCAAGGTGCTGCCCGAGGATCTCATGGGCTTCGGCCTGATCCCGGAGTTCGTGGGGCGGCTGCCGGTGGTGGCCACCGTTGAGGATCTCGACAAGGACTCGTTGGTCCGGGTGCTGGTGGAGCCCAAGAACGCTCTCACCCGGCAGTACGCCAAGTTCTTCGAGATGGACGGGGTGGAGCTGATCCTCACCGACGATGCCCTCGAGGCGGTGGCCGACCAGGCCCTGCTACGAGGCACCGGGGCGCGCGGCCTGCGGGCCATCCTCGAAGAAGTGCTGCTCAACACCATGTACGAGCTGCCCTCGCGCTCGGACATCGCCCGGGTGGTCATCGACGGCGAGGTGGTGCGCCGGCGGGTGAACCCCACCCTCATCCCCATCCAGGAGCTGGGCAAGAACCGGCGGCAGGAACGCAGCGCCTGAAGCCCTTCGTCTCGGTCGATGCCGTTGTCGTCGGCTGCTGACTAGTCACCCCTGGGCCCCGCAAATGGCGAGGTTCGCCCACGGAAAGTGGTTGAGGTGGGGCTCGGCGCGGCGTAGGGTGGCGACAGGTTTGGGGAGGAAGCCATCGCCCGGGGCGTCGGTCCCCGCCCGGGGCGAGGATGGGGGTGAAGGCCGGTGCCGACGCACCGGCCTTCCTCCTTTGTGGCGCCTCTATGATGCGACGCACCATGGGTGAAGGGCTCGATGGATCCGGCGTACGACCCGCAGAAGGTCGAGGCAGACTGGTACTCCCGCTGGGAATCCGCCGGCGTCTTCCGTCCTGAGCAGAACCCCGACGGCCCGCCCTACTGCATCGTCATCCCGCCTCCCAATGTTACGGGCTCGCTGCACATGGGCCACGCCCTCAACATGGCCATCCAGGACGCTCTGATCCGCCGCAAACGAATGCAGGGATACGCCGCCCTGTGGGTGCCCGGCACCGACCACGCCGGCATCGCCACGCAGAACGTGGTCGAGCGGCAGCTGGCCGGGGAGGGCCTCACCCGACACCACCTGGGGCGGGAAGCCTTCGTCGAGCGGGTGTGGGAGTGGAAGCATCGTCACGGGGGCCGTATCGCCGAGCAGATGCGCCGCCTGGGCTTCTCCTGCGACTGGAGCCGGGAGCGCTTCACCATGGACGAGGGTCTCTCCCGAGCGGTGCGGTCGGTCTTCGTGCGCCTCTACGAGGAGGGGGTGATCTACCGGGGCCGCCGGGTGATCAACTGGTGCCCGCGCTGTCACACCGCCCTCAGCGACATAGAGGTCGAACACGAGGACGTCACGGGCGAATTGGTCTACATCGAGTACCCCTTCGTCGATGGGGAGGGCGGCGTCGAGGTGGCCACCACGCGGGCGGAGACCATGCTGGGGGACACCGCGGTGGCGGTGCACCCCGACGACGAGCGCTATCGCGGCCTCATCGGGCGCCACCTGCGCTTGCCTCTGGTGGGGCGGGAGATTCCCATCGTGGGCGATCCAGTGGTCGACCCCTCCTTCGGCACCGGGGCGGTGAAGGTGACCCCGGCGCACGATCCCACCGATTTCGAGATCGCCGAGCGGGCGGGCCTCCCGGCCATCACCGTGCTCGACGAAGAAGCGGTGATCACCACGGCCGGCGGCCAGTTTGCCGGGATGGACCGCTTCGATGCCCGCCTGGCCGTCAAGGAGGCCCTGACGGACTCCGGCGTGCTCCGCCGGATCGAGGAGCATCGCCACGCCGTGGGCCACTGCTATCGCTGCGGCACCATGGTCGAGCCCTACCTGTCGGAGCAGTGGTTCGTGAAGGTGCGGCCCCTGGTGGAACCGGCCCTGGAAGCGGTGCACGCCGGACGGGTGCGGTTCGTCCCGCCGCGCTGGGAGAAGCACTACTTCCACTGGATGGAGAACCTGCGGGACTGGACCATCTCCCGACAGATCTGGTGGGGGCACCGCATCCCCGCCTGGTATTGCGAGGCCTGCTCCGAGGTGACGGTGGCGCTGGAGGCTCCGGCGGCTTGCGTCTGCGGCGCTACGGCCCTGCGCCAGGAGGAGGACGTCCTCGACACTTGGTTCTCCTCGGCGCTTTGGCCCTTCTCCACCCTGGGGTGGCCCGACGACACATCCGACATGCGGGCCTTCTACCCCAATGCCGTCTTGGTGACGGCCTACGACATCATCTACTTCTGGGTGGCCCGCATGATCAAGATGGGGCTCCACTTCACCGGCGACGTGCCCTTCGCCGACGTGGCCATCCACGGCCTCATCCAGGCGCCCGACAAGCGGAAGATGTCCAAGTCCCTGGGCAATGCCATCGATCCGCTCGACCTGGTGGCGGAGCACGGGGCCGACCCTTTGCGGCTGTCGCTGATCCTGGCGGCGGTGCCCGGACACGACACCGTGCCCTTCCAGTTCGAGCAGGTCGAGGCGGCCCGCCGTTTCGGCAACAAGCTGTGGAACGCGGTGCGCTTCGCCCTGCGTCACACCGCAGCGGCGGGGGTCCCCTCCGCCGGGGGTTACCCCGAGAGGCCCTCACCGGAGGAATCCTGGATCCTGGCCCGCCTGCACGAGGTGAGCGCCCGCTTCGACGAGCTCTTCGAGGAGTACCGGCTCAACGACGCCTACGGCCTGTTGTACAACTTCGCCTGGGCCGAGGTCTGCGACTGGTTCCTCGAGCTGGCCAAGGCTCCTCTGCGCCGCGACGACCCCGGCACGGTGGCCCGCACCCTGGGCGTAGTGCTGCGGGACCTGCTGGCCTTGCTGCACCCCATCATGCCCTTCCTCACCGAGGAGCTGTGGTCTCACCTTGTGGGCGAGGGCTTCGTGGCCACCGCCTCCTGGCCGACCCCACCCTCCTGTGAGGCTCCTGCCGCGTTTGCCATCTTCCAGGAGCTGGTGGGAGAGATCCGCCGGTTCCGCGCCGAGCACGGGCTGGCCCCGCGTCATCCGCTGCAGTTGACCGTGGCCGATCCCGAGGGCGTCGCCGCCCCGTGGTGGCAGGCGCAGCTGGAGAGCCTGGCCGCCGTCAGCCCGGAGTGGGGCACCCCGGCTGCTGGTGGCGAGGGGCGGACCCGGCTGGTGGTCGGCCCGCTGGAGGCTTTCGTGTCCCTGGCGGGTGGCGCCGATACCGCGACCGAGCGGGAGCGCCTCAGCCGAGCAATCGCCGATGCCGAGGATCTGCTGGCCGGCGCCGAGGCCAAGCTGGCCAATCCGCAGTTCGTCGAGAAGGCTCCCCCGGCCGTGGTGGAGAAGGAGCGGAGCCGCGCCGCAGAGGTCGCGGCCCGGCTCGCCAAGCTGCGCGCCCAGCTGCGCGACCTGGAGTAGTCCCACGGACTACCCGGCCGCCCTCGCCTGCCTGGACCGTCACATCGGCCGCGGGGTGAAGCCGGGCACCGAGCGTATCGCCGGCCTGCTGGCTCTGATGGGGGATCCCCATCACGGCTACCCGGCGATTCACCTCGCCGGCAGCAACGGCAAGACCACCACCGCCCGGCTGATCGCGGGGTTGCTGACCGCCCACGGCCTGAAGCCCGGCCTGTTCACCTCGCCGCACCTGCAGGTGGTGGAGGAGCGCTTCGAGGTAGCGGGGGAGCCGATGCGGGCGGAGGAACTCGGCCCGGCTCTGGAGGAGGTGCTGCCCTTCGCCGAGCTGTACGAGGCCCGCACCGGGGACGGCATCACCTATTTCGAACTGACCACGGCTCTGGCTTTCGGTTGGTTCACCGCCCGGACGGTGGACGCCGCCGTGGTGGAGGTGGGCCTGGGGGGGCGCCTCGACGCGACGAATGTGTTGGATGCCGAGGTGGCCGTCATCACCTCGATCTCCCTGGAGCACACTCAGTACCTCGGGGACACCTTGGCCGCGATCGCCGGCGAGAAGGCGTCCATCCTCGGGCCGGGCCGGACCCTCGTCACCGGGGACCTTCCCGGGGAGGCATTGGAGGTGGCGGGGCAGCGGGCTTCCGCCGGCGGGTCCGCGTGGCTGCGGCTGGGGGTGGACTTCTCGGTGACTGAGGCGCAGCGCGCCATCGGCGGGTGGCTGGTCGACCTGGAGGGGGTGTACCGGGCCTATCCGGAGGTTCGGCTGCCGTTGCTGGGCCGCCACCAGACGGCCAACCTGGCGGTGGCGGTGGCCGCGGTAGAGGCTTTCTTCGGCCGGGCCCTCGACCCGGACGCGGTGATCGAAGCCGCCGCCGCCGCCCGCTCCCCGGGCCGCATGGAGGTGGTGCGGCGGGACCCGCTGGTGCTGCTCGACGGCGCCCACAACCCCGAAGGGAGCGCCATCTTGGCCGCCGCCCTGGCCGAGGATTTCCCCACGATTAGGTGGGCGGTGGTATTCGGGGCGATGACCGACAAAGACGTGCCGGCCATGCTCGCGTCGCTCGCCCCGGCGGCGGCCTCCTTCCACACCGCTCGCGCCGCGGGCAGCGAACGGGCCCGGTCCGCCGACGAGGTGGCCGCCCTGGCCGCCCAGGCCGCCCCGGTGCCGGTGTCGTCCCACTCTTCGGTGGGAGAGGCCGTCGCCGCGGCTCTCGACTCGGGCCTGCCGGTGCTGGTCGCCGGGTCGCTGTATGTGGTGGGGGAGGCCCGGGGGGCCCTGGGGCTGGGGCCCGGAGCCTGAGAGCGGCTCACCGGAGCCGCCCGGGATGCCCCCCGGCGGGGGTTACCATCTCGGCGCCGACCAGTAGCGAGGAGGGCGGCGTGGCCCTGCAGAGGACTTTTGTGATGGTGAAGCCCGACGGGGTGCGTCGCGGCCTGGTAGGGGAGGTGATCTCCCGTCTGGAGCGCAAGGGCTTGCGACTCGCCCGGGCCCGGATGCTCACCATCGATGCCGACCTGGCTTCCCGCCACTACGCCGAGCACGTGCAGAAGGGCTTCTACCCGGACCTCGAGGCGTTCATCACCAGCGGGCCGGTGGTGGCCATGGAGTGGGAAGGCGAGGAGGCCGTCGAGGTGACCCGGGGGCTCATGGGGGTGACCGATCCCAAGAAGGCGGCGCCGGGGACCATCCGGGGCGATTTCGGCCTGGTGGTGACGGAGAACATCGTGCACGGGTCCGACTCCCCGGCCAGCGCCGAACGCGAACTGGGGCTGTTCTTTGGGTGAGGCGGTAGACTCAGCGGCGATCCAACGGGGGCCTTGATGACGAGCATTGCTTCGCTCGCCAGTCGCGACATGGCCATCGACCTGGGCACGGCCAACACCCTGGTGTACGTGCGCGGGCAAGGCATCGTGCTCAACGAGCCTTCGGTGGTAGCTATCGACACCCGCAGCCACCGCGCCCTGGCGGTCGGCGCGGAAGCCAAGCGCATGATCGGGCGCACCCCGGCCCACATCCAGGCCATCCGGCCGCTGCGCGATGGGGTCATCGCCGATTTCGACATCACCGAGAAGATGCTGCGCTATTTCATCAAGAAGGTGCAGCCCCGCCGCTGGGCCCGTCCGCGGATCATCGTGGGTGTGCCTTCCGGCATCACCGGTGTAGAGCGGCGCGCCGTCGAAGAGGCCGCCTACCACGCCGGGGCCCGCCGCGCCTACACCATCGAGGAGCCCATGGCGGCCGCCATCGGGTGCGGCCTGCCCGTCTACGAGCCGACGGCGTCGATGGTGGTGGACGTGGGCGGTGGGACTACCGAGGTGGCGGTCATCGCCCTGGGGGGCATCGTGGTGGCCCGCAGCATCCGGGTGGCCGGGGATGAGATCGATGAGGCCGTCATCGACTACGTCAAGAAGGAGTACAACCTGCTGCTGGGCGATCGCACCGCCGAGCAGTTGAAGATGGCCATCGGCTCTGCTTGGCCCTACTCCGACGAGCCGGGCGCCGAGATTCGGGGGCGGGACCTCGTTACCGGGCTGCCCAAGACCGTGGTGGTCAGCGCCCAGGAGATCCGCGAGGGTATCGAAGAGCCGGTGCAGGCCGTCGTGGACGCCGTCAAGTACTGCCTCGACAAGACTCCCCCCGAACTGGCGGCCGACATAATGGGCCGGGGCATCATGCTCACCGGCGGCGGGGCGCTCCTGCGCGGCCTCGACGTGCGCGTCGCCAGCGAGACCGGGACCCCGGTGATCACCTCCGAGCACCCCCTGCAGACGGTCGTGCTCGGGGCGGGGGCCTGTCTCGAGGAGTTCGACCGGCTGCGGGAAGTGCTGTCCACGACCGGCCAGGAGTAGCCGTGCCCGCCGGGCCGGCTCTGTGATGGGAGGCCGCTGATGTGGCGACCCTCCGGCATCGATCGCAGCACCGCCACCTTCATCGGCCTGGTGCTGCTCTCGCTGGTTCTGGTGACCATCGACCTGCGCGCTTCCGGGGAGGGCCTGGGTGGAACCCTGCGCGACGGGGTCCAGACGGCCTTCACCCCCGTCCAGAAGGCGGCGACGTTCGTCACTCGCCCCGTGGTGGGCTTCTTCGAGGGACTCTCCGACCTGGTCGGGATTCGTGATGAGAACCGGCGGCTGCGGCTGCAGGTGGCCGACCTGGAACGGCAGTTGGCCGAGACGGAGAGCCTGCAGCGCCGGGTCGAGGAGTTGGAGCAGATCCTGGCCATAGAACCGCCGGAGGAGTTGGACACGGTGGCGGCGCGGGTGCTGGCTACCGGCCCCTCGGACTTCGACGCCATCCGGCTGATCGACAAGGGCCGGCGCGACGGCATCACGGTGGACATGCCGGTCATCGATGAGGGTGGGCTCGTGGGCCGGGTGGTGGCGGTGACCGAGACCTCGGCGCGCGTCCGCCTCATCACCGATCCCACCATGCGGGTCGCGGTGCAGGTCGAGCGCACCGGCGAGACCGGCATCCTCACCGGACGGGGCGGCGGCCTGCTGCAGTTGGAGATGTTCAACACGCAGGCCGCCCTCATCGAGGGCGACCTGCTGGTTACCGCCGACGGGCGCTTCCCGGCGGGGATCCCAGTGGCTCGGGTCACCGAGGACGCCGAGGCCGAGGTCGGCTTCTCGCTCGTCACCCGGGCCGCTCCCGAGGCGGAGTTGTCGCGCGTGGACTACGTCAAGGTGCTGGTCTTCACCAGCGACCAGGTGGGAGCGCCGGGCTCGGAGGAGGAGGAAGAGCCGGTCCAGCCCCCGCTGGAGAACGGGGGCACGGAAACCACGGTCGGCACCGGGTCTGGGCCGGGGACCACCCTTTCCCCGTGAAGTGGCGCAGGACGGCGGTTGCCGTCGCCCTCGTGATCCTCGGGGTGGCCCTGCAGACGACGCTGTTCGTGCGGCTGCGACCCTTCGGGGCATCGCCGGCTCTGGCCCTGCTGATCACCCTGGCGGTCAGCCGCCACCTGGGGCGAGTGCCTTCGCTGCTGGTGGGCTTCAGCACCGGGTTGCTGCTCGACCTGTTGTCGGAGACCGCCCTGGGCCTCTGGGCGCTGGTGCTCACCACGGTGGCCTTCGCCACGGTTCGCCTGAGGCGCCGTTTCGAGGACGATGTCACCCTGCTGATCCCCGGGGTGTTCCTGGTTTCCTTTGCGGCGCTGGCAATGTACGCGCTTCTCGGTACGATCTTCGGGGAGCAGACACTCGCCGATGCCCAGGTGGTGCGCAAGATGCTGCTGCCCGCGGTGTACAACGTGATACTGACGCCGCTGGTCCTGCCGCCGATCACTCGCCTGATCGGAGAGCGCGGGGGCCGCCCGGGGTGGAACCTTTGAACCGGGCCTGGCGTCTGGTGGCCGTGGGGGTGGTCTTCGCCTCCCTATTCGCCGTGCTCGTACTGCGGCTGTGGTACCTGCAGGTGAGCACGCTGGCATCGGCGCTCGAGGTGGCGGAGCAGCAGCAGATCCGGGTGGTGACCATCGAGGCTCCCCGGGGCGACATCTACGACCGCAGCGGCCAAGTGCTGTTGGCGGGGACGGTGGCCTCCCGTCGGCTGGTCGTCGACCGCCAGCTGGTGCCGGAGGAACGGGAGGAAGGCCTGATCAACCATCTCGCCGCCCTGTTGGGCATGCCGGCCTCCGACATCCGCAGCCGGTTCGATGAGGCCGGGGAAGGGGCTCGCTTCCCTCTGGGCGAGGAGATCTCGGAGTCGGTGGCGGTCTTCGTGCTGGAGCATATCGAGGACTTCCCCGGGATCGTTGTGGAGCCGGTTCCGGTGCGGGTCTACCCGCAGGGGGAGACGGCAGCCCACGTGCTGGGCTACATCGGGGCGCCGGCCGATGAGGATCTGGACCGCCCGGGGATCACGGTGCGCGACCGCGTGGGCCGCTTCGGCATCGAGAAGGAGTACGACGGCCTGCTGCGCGGCACCTCGGGGCGCATCACCTACCGGGTGAATGCCGGCGGCCAGGTGCTGGGGATCATCGACGAGGTGGTCTCGCGAGCCGGTGGCACGGCGATCACCAACATCGATTTCGCCCTCCAGGAATTCGTGGAACGTGCTCTCTACGACGGCATGTCGCTCTCCCGGCGCGACGGCAAGGATCCGGTGCGAGCGGCGGCGGTGGTGCTCGATCCACGAGACGGATCGGTCCTGGCCCTCGCTTCGGTGCCGGCTTTCGATCCCAGCCTGTTCTCCACCGGCCGCATCAGCGATGAGGAGTGGGCTCGCTTGCAGGAGACTGCGGCGCTGAACAACTTCGCCATCCAGGGCCTCTACCCGCCGGCCTCCGCCTTCAAGGTGGTGCCCTATACCCTCGCGCTGGAGGAGGAGATCTACCCCACAATCGAGCAGGACCAATACGCCGACCGCCTGGATCCCAGCGATCCCACCTCCTTCTATGCCGACGGCGACCTGAAGTTCCCCAACACCCCGCTGCTCAAGGACTGGAAGGTCCACGGCCTGGTCAACATCCACACGTCCCTGCAGGTGTCGTCGGACAACTACTACTGGGGCATCGCCCTGGAGGTGTGGAACCGAGCCGGGCTGGACTGGAGCGAGAACCTACTGCAGAACTGGGCCCAGTCGATGGGCTTCGGAGCCATGACCGGTATCGACCTGCCGTTCGAGCAGGCCGGCATCGTGCCCGATCGGGAGTGGTTCCAGTACCACCAGATCAACAAGACGGGTTTGGTGCGGCTGGAAGGCGCCTGGTCGGGTGGCGATCTCATGAACATGGCTATCGGCCAGGGCGCCATGGTCTGCACCCCGCTGCAGCTGGCCAACGCCTACGCCGCCTTGGTCAACGGGGGCACGCTGTGGCGGCCGCGGGTGGTGGCCGAGATTCGCGACTCGGCCGGCCACACCATCTTCACCAACGTGCCGAGCGTAGAGAGCCTGGTCGACATCGAGCCGGAGACGGTCACCAGCTTGCTGGCCGACCTCCACGGAGTGGTGGCCTCCGACAAGGGCACTGCCCAGGCCGCCTTCCGAGACTTCGGGGAGAGCCTCGCCCAAGTGGGTGGCAAGACCGGCACCGCGCAGATTCGCCTGCCGTACAACGAGTTGGTGATCGACCGGACGGCCGTTCCCAGCTGGCGCGAAGCCGAGCTGATCGCCAACCTCGCCGTCCTGCTGGGCGAGTCCGTAACGGGGATCCGGGCGCAGTTCGAGGCCGCCGACGACGGGGCAACCTTCGTCCTGGCGGCTCAGGTGACCGACGCCACGGTCGACTTCGTGGAGGAGCGGCCGGAGGACTTCCCCGGGGTCACGGTGCAGTCCATCCCCGAAGTGGACACCGCCTGGTTCGTGGGGGTGGCTCCCCTCGACGACCCCCGGTACGTCGTGGCTGTGGTCATCGAGGAGGGCGGGTCGGGTGGCAAGATCGCCGCTCCCACGGCGCGGGCCATCCTCCAGTACCTCATGGGGGAGGAAGTCCAGGCCATCCGCGGCGGCGAGGACACCGACTGATGGCTGTCCTCGGCGAGATCGCTCTGAAGTCCCGACGGGCTCGTTCCCGGCCGGACTTCCTGCTCATCCTGGGGACGGCCGCCCTGAGCGCCCTCGGCTTGTTGATGATCTACACCGTCACCGCTCCCCGCAATGAGGCCGCAGGTCTGGATCCCGCCGGCGATATGGTTCGCCAGGCCTTCTTCATGGCCGCCGGGGTGGTGGTGTTCCTGGTGGGCTCTTTCATCAGCGATCGCCGGTGGAAAGCCCTTTCGCCCTACGCCTACCTGGGCGCGGTGCTGCTGCTGCTCCTCGTGCTGACCCCCCTGGGGACTCTGCGGTCCGGGGCGCAGCGGTGGATTCCCTTGGGCCCCATCGACCTGCAGCCGTCGGAGTTCGCCAAGCCCGCGATGATCCTGGCGCTGGCCGCGTTGCTCTCCGCGGTCGAGGGGTCCCGCGTCGGCTGGGCTCGTATCGGCCAGACCGTTGCTCTGATGGCCGTGCCCTCTGCACTCATCTTCGTGCAGCCCGACTTGGGCACCATGCTGACCTTCGGCTTCATCGCGCTGGTCATGCTGTTCGTGGCGGGCGCCAGGCTTCGCCAGATCGCCCTGCTGCTGGTGGGGGCGCTGGTCGCGGTGGCAATCGCGTTCCAGGTGGACATCCTCAAGGAATACCAGTTGGACCGGCTGACCGGCTTCCTCAACTCCGGTGAGGCCGAACTGACCCTCAACTACAACCAGACCCAGAGCCAGATCGCCATCGCCAGCGGGGGCCTCTTCGGCCGAGGGTTGTCGCAGGGAACCCAGACCAACGGGGCCTTCGTGCCGGCTCAACGCACCGACTTCATCTTCACTGCGGTTGCCGAGCAGCTCGGCTTCGCCGGCTCGGCGCTGGTGCTGGCCCTGTTCGCTCTGATCGTGTGGCGCCTGCTGATGACGGCCGCCGCGGCTCGCGACCGGTTCGGATATCTGCTGGGAGTGGGGATGGCGGCCCTGATGGCGTTCCACGTGTTCGTCAACGTGGGCATGACTCAGCGGCTGATGCCGGTCACCGGGCTACCCCTCCCGTTCATGAGTTACGGCGGGTCGTTCTACCTGGCGATGGCCCTCGGACTGGGGATGGTGCACTCCGTGTGGCTGCGCCGCTCTCCCGTCCCCGGGGAGCGATTCCTGCTGTAGGCGCCCGCCGTGGCCGACCCGGGCCCGGCTACGCTGTGCCTATGGATCGGCGGGACTCCCGGGGCTGGGTCGAGGTCATCTGCGGTCCCATGTTCTCCGGGAAGAGCGAGGAGCTCATCCGCCGCATGGTGCGCTACCAGATCGCCCGGGTTCCCACCCAGACGTTCAAGCCGGCCATCGACGAGCGCTACGCCAAGGCCGAGGTCGTGTCCCACAGCGCCCTATCGGTGGCCGCCGAGCCCGTGCCCGACAGCGCTGCCCTCCTGCGAGCCGTGCAGGACCGTACCGTCGTGGTCGGCATCGACGAGGGACAGTTCTTCGACCTTGGCCTGGTCGCGGTGGTGGAGCAGTTGGCCGCGGCGGGCAAGCGGGTGATCGTGGCCGGCCTGGACCTCGACTACTTGGGCCGGCCCTTCGAGCCGATCCCGACGCTGATGACCCGTGCCGAGTACGTCACTAAGAGCCTGGCGGTTTGCCATCGGTGCGGCGGGGCCGGCATGTTCACCCAGAGAGTGATCGTGTCGGACGAACTGGTGGTGCTGGGAGCCGAGGGGGCCTACGAGGCCCGGTGCCGCTACTGCTACAACCCGGGAGAGTCCCACCAGGAGCGTCTCTCCCTCTGAGATCACGCGTCTTCCGACCCCGGGGCTCGGAGTGGGTTGCGCCGGATTGGGGAACCCTCGTGGTAACCTCGCTCGTCCGTCGCCGGTATCCGCACATGACCGGCTGGCGGCATCCGACCCGGATCGAACGGAGCCCTGCGGTGCCCTACCCCGGCTTCCCTCCCCGGCGCCGGTGTCTTTCCCCGGCTCCGGGCAGTCCCCGGCCGTGTCACGGCCGCGGCGCGGCGCGCTCTCCGCATCCCGGTCGGGAACACAGTGTTTGGGTAGCGGCGTCCCCTTCTCCGGGCGCCGGAGGAGTACATCAATGGGTTTCCTGCGTCGGAATCGGGCCGAGGTCGTCCGCCGGGGTGTGGGCGATCAGGCCGTTGAAGAGAAGAAGGTGCGTCGCGTCGGGCGGGGCACCGTCGAGATTCGTCGCGTCCGCGAGGTAGCGCCCCCGGTCGAGACGCGTCCCCGGCCCGGAGGCACGCCTGCGGGACGCCCGGCCCGCCGGGAACGGCCAAGGCGTCGCCCGGCCCCCCACCCGGAACCGGTCATCCCGGCTCCGGAGACCGACCGCAAACAGATGCTCATCCGGCGCACGCCCCACCAGACCCAGATCGTGGTGCTCGAAGGAGCGCTGCTCGTGGAGCACTACCTGGCTCGGTCGGATCGCCGGTCGCTGGCAGGCAATATCTACCTAGGCAAGGTGCGCAACGTGCTGCCCGGGATGGAGGCCGCCTTCGTCGACTTCGGCGAGGCCAAGAACGGGGTGCTCTATGCCGGCGATGTCCAGGCCGACCCGCGAGCCAACGGCGGGAGGCATCCCCGAATCGAGAAGGCCCTCGCGGTGGGCGACGAGGTATTGGTGCAGGTGACCAAGGACGCCATGGGTAGTAAGGGGGCCCGGCTCACCAATCAAGTGAGCCTGCCCGGGCGGTATCTGGTCCTGGCCCCCGACTCCGAAATCAGGGGGATCAGCCGCCGGCTGCCCGATCCGGAGCGGGAGCGCCTGCGGCGCCTGATGGCCGATCTCAGCCCGGAGGGCTTCGGGGTCATCGTGCGCACGGCCGCCGAGGAAGCCAGCGAGGCGGAGTTGCGTGCCGACATCGAGCGCTTGCGCCAGGTGTGGGAAGACCTGACGGGCAGGATTCCCCAGGGAGGCGCCCCCCGGCTGCTGTACGAGGAGCCCGACCTGGTGATCCGGGTGATCCGCGAGCACTTCACCGCCGAGTTCCGCCGGCTGCTCGTCGATGATCCCGAGATCCACCGCGGCGTAGCGCAGTACCTGGAGGCCACCGATCCCGATCTTGTGCCGCGCGTGCACCTCTACGCCGACGAGACCCCGCTCTTCGAACGCTTCCACGTTCAGGATCAGCTGCGCAAGGCACTCGACCGGAAGGTCTGGCTGCCTAGTGGAGGCCACGTCGTCATCGACCGGACCGAAGCCCTGACGGTGATCGACGTGAACACGGGGCGGTTCGTAGGTCACTCCTCCTTGGAAGAGACGGTGCTGCAGAACAATTTGGAGGCGGCGGAAGAGATCGCCCACCAACTGCGCCTCCGGGACATCGGCGGGATCATCGTCATCGATTTCATCGACATGGAGGTGACTCGGAACCGGGAGGCGGTGCTGCACAAGCTGCGCGAATCCCTGGCCAAGGACAAGACCCGCACCCAGGTGTTCGACGTGTCTCACCTGGGCCTGGTCGAGATGACGCGCAAGAACGTCTCCGAAGGCTTGCTGGAATCGTTCTCCCGGGTGTGTCAGCAATGCGGCGGCCGCGGCGTGCTGCTCTTCGAGGAAGCCGCCACTTCGGGCGGCCCCGTGCCTTGGGCCGAAGAGGACGATGCCTGAGGTTGCGGCCGGCGTGCCGTCTGTCGCCGGCCGGGCGCTAACATGCCGGGGCGTTCCCCCGTCCTGAAGGACTTCGAACCATGTACGCGATCATCCGCACCGGCGGGAAGCAGGCCAAAGTGCGCGAGGGCGACGTCATCGACGTCGAGCATTTGCGCGCCGAAGGCGAGATCGACTTCGCCCCGCTTCTCGTTGTCGACGACGCCGGGACGGTGTTCTCTCACCGTGATGTCCTGAAGGGCGCCCGGGTGGTAGCCCGGGTGGTGGGGGACTCCTCCGGGCCCAAGATCGATATCTTCAAGTACAAGGCCAAGACGGGCTACCGCCGTCAGATGGGCCATCGCCAGCGCTACACGACGCTTGAGGTCACTCGCATCGAAGGCCCCGAGGGCGCGGTGCGGCGGGAGGCGCCTGCCAAGAAGGCGGTGCCCAAGTCGGCTCCAGCAGAGGAGCCGGCGGCCAAGGCGGCGGCTCCCAAGGCGGCGGCGGCTCCCAAGGCGAAGGCGGCTCCCAAGGCGAAGGCGGCTCCCAAGGCGAAGGCGGCTCCCAAGGCGGCCACCAAGAAGGCGGCAGCCAAGCCGGCGAGCACCGCCGGGGCGGCATCGACCAAAGCCACTGCCAAGAAGGCCACCGTCAAGAAGGCCACCGTCAAGAAGGCAGCCCCCAAGACCGCCCCCAAGGCGGCCACCAAGAAGGAGTCCTGATGTCGAAGACCAAGGGTGGCGGTTCCACCAAGAACGGTCGCGAGTCGAAGGCGAAGCGCCTCGGCCCCAAGATCTTCGACGGGCAGCAGGTGAAGGCGGGCGCCATCCTCGTGCGCCAGCGCGGCACGCGCATCCACCCGGGCGACAACGTCGGCCGGGGCGGGGACGACACGCTGTTCGCCTCGGCCAGCGGCCGGGTCGTCTACGGGGAGCGCCGGGGCCGGCGCCTCGTCAGCGTCGTCCCCGAGGACTGACGCCGAGGCCCGGGGAGGGCCGTGTTCATCGACGAGGCCCGGGTCCGGCTATGCGCTGGTGACGGCGGCGCCGGGGTGGCCTCGTTCCACAAGGAGCGGGGAAAGCCGCGCGGGCGTCCCGAGGGAGGCTCAGGAGGCGCCGGCGGTGACGTCGTTGTGGTCGCCGATCCCGGGGTGGCCAGCCTGCTCGACTTTCGGCGCCATCCGCATCGCCGCGCCGGCTCCGGTACCCACGGCCGGGGCGACCTGCAGCACGGCCGCCGGGGAGCCGATCTGGTGCTGGCGGTTCCCGTGGGGACGGTGGTACGGGACGCCGTCGGCACAGTCCTCGCCGATCTCACCGAGCCGGGGGCGCGAGCCCTCCTGCAACAGGGAGGGCGGGGAGGCCGGGGGAACGCGGCGCTGGTGGGGCCCCGGCATGTCGCTCCCACCTTCGCCGAGCAAGGGGAGTACGGCGAGGAAGCCGAGTTCACCTTCGAGCTCAAGCTGTTGGCCGACGCCGCCATCATCGGTTTCCCCAACGCGGGTAAGAGCACGCTGATTTCCCGGGTGTCGGCGGCGCGGCCCAAGGTGGCCCCCTATCCGTTCACCACCCTCGAGCCGAACTTGGGGGTGGTGGAGGTCGACGACCGCCAGTTCGTTCTCGCCGATATCCCCGGCCTGGTCGAAGGCGCGGCCGAGGGCCGGGGTCTGGGCCATGCCTTCCTGCGGCACGCCGAAAGGGCCCGAGCACTGCTGCTCCTGCTGGACCCCTCCCCGCTGCAGGAGACTTCGGTTGCTCGCCAGCACGGCGTCCTGCTGGGCGAACTGCAGCGCCACGATCCGATCCTGGCGGCGCGGCCTCGCGTGGTGGCGGTCAACAAGGCGGACATCCCCGAAGCCGCCGAGGCGGCGGCTGCCTTGGAGGCAGCGCTGGGGCGCCCCGTGTTCCTGGTGTCGGCGATCACCGGTGCCGGCCTCCCGGCGCTTATGCACGCTGTGGCCGATCTGGTGGAAGAGGCGGTGCGCGCGGCTCCCCAACGCCCGGGCTACCTGCTGCACCGCCCCGCCCCCCCGGGCTTCACGGTGCGCCGGGAAGGGGAGCGGTGGGTGGTCACCGGCAAGGCGGCGGAGCGGGCGGTGGCTCTGGACGATCTGACCGTGCCCGAGGCTGCCGACTTCGCCGCTCGCCGTTTGAGCCGCGCCGGGGTGGACGAAGCTCTGCGCCGGGCGGGGGCCCGGCCCGGCGATGAGGTGCAAATCGGGGACCTGGTCTTCGAGTTCGAGGAAGAACTGGGTGAGGGCAGCGGCGACGCCGACGAAGGAGGCTGAGCCTCTAGACGCTGTAGGCCGTTGAGGAAACCGAGCCGCCGCGTCCCGTCCAGTTGGTGTGGAAGAACTCACCCCGGGGACCATCCAAGCGTTCGTAGGTGTGGGCCCCGAAGTAGTCGCGCTGCGCCTGGAGCAGGTTGGCCGGCAGGCGGGCGGAGCGGTAGCCGTCGTAGAAGGCCAGGGCCGAAGACATCGCCGGCAGGGGAAGCCCCCACTCTGCCGCCCGCGCCACCACCCGTCGCCAGCCCGGCTGGGCCCGGTCCACCGCGGCGCGGAAGAAACCAGCCAGGAGCAGGTTGGGCAGGTCGGGCGTCTGGGCAAAGGCGGCTCGGATGTCGCCGAGGAACCGGCTGCGGATGATGCAGCCCCCCCGCCACATGAGGGCGATACCCCCGTAGTCGAGGTCCCAACCGTGCTCGGCGGCGGCGCGGCGCAGCAGCATGAAGCCCTGCGCGTAGGAGACGATCTTGGCGGCGTAGACGGCTTGCCGGACGTCCTCGACGAAGGTGGCGGCATCACCGGCAAAGGCGGGACGCGGCCCCCCGAGCACCTCGGCGGCCGCGACCCGCTCGTCTTTGAGGGCCGACAGGGCCCGGGCGAACACCGCCTCGGCAACCAGAGTCATGGGCACGCCCAGGTCGGCGGCCGACTGCACCGTCCACTTGCCGGTGCCTTTCTGCCCCGCCGCATCCAGGATGGTGTCCAGGACGTAGCGGCCGCTCTCGTCGCGTACCGCGAGGATGTCGCGGGTGATCTCGATGAGGTAGGAATCGAGTTCGCCTTGGTTCCACTCGGCGAATACCCGGTGCATCTCGTCGTTGGAGAGGCCGAGCCCATCTCGGAGCAGCTGGTACGCCTCGGCGATCAGCTGCATGTCGCCGTACTCGATGCCGTTGTGCACCATCTTCACATAGTGGCCCGCTCCGTCGGCTCCCACCCAGTCGCAGCAGGGCTCGCCTTCGGGAGTGCGGGCGGCGATCGCTCGGAAGAGGTCGCGCAGGTGCGGCCACGCCGCCGCCGAACCTCCGGGCATCAGCGAAGGGCCGTGGCGGGCTCCTTCCTCCCCGCCGGATACGCCGGTGCCCACGTAGAGCAAGCCGTGTGCTTCTACCAGGGAGGTTCGCCTGATGGTGTCGGCATAGTGGGAGTTGCCTCCGTCGATGATGATGTCCCCCGGCTCCAGCAGGTCTAGGAGCGCCTTGATGAGATGATCGACCGGCGCCCCCGCCTGAACCATCAGGAGGACGCGGCGGGGAGGCCGCAGCGCCGTTACCAGCTCCTCGAGCGAGTGGGTGCCGATGACCGGCTTCCCTTGGGCCTCACCGGCGAGGAACTCGTCCACTCGGGACGCGGTCCGGTTGAACACGGCCACCGTGTAGCCGTGATCGGTCATGTTGAGCGCCAGGTTCCGGCCCATCACCGCCAGGCCGATGAGCCCGATACTCGCCGGGAGCAGCGTCAAGGTGGTGCCTCCTGGAGAGGGGGCGCCAGGGTAATCACCCCAGCGCTCTCAACCGGCGCCCACCGCGATGAGGGGATCTCGGGTCATGTATGCCCGGGTCCAGTCGCCCGCGGGCCGATCCGTGCGCAGCACGGCAATCATCGCGGTGCCGTCGGTAGTGACCTCACTGTCGGTCACCATGTCCGACCAGGGCGCACCCAGGCTGAGCACGGTGTCCGCGGCAAGGCCGGAGCGGAAGCCGGCGGCGCTCTCTTCGGCGGCCGACTCCGTGGCGTGCACCGCCACTACCACCCAGAAGATGCCGTCGGCATCGCCCCCGCCCCCGAGACCAAGCGCCAAGTAGGGGGCCAGGCGCCCGCCCGGCGCGTCACCCGCCGGGAGCAGCGGCTGGTCGGTGAGGAGTGCCGAGTACACCTGCTCTTGCTGCAGCAGTTCGGCGGCGCGGCGCAGGGTGGGCCGATCGGCCAGTGTGGGCACGGTGCCCGCCCCGGCGTCGATGAGTGCTTCCAACCCCGCCGTCCAGGGAACCCAGTACATGCAGCCGTCGTCGAGGGCCAGTCGGCCGCCCCATCCCAGTGGCCGGGCGGCGCTGGTCCGGCTGAGGTCGTGTTCGAAGTCGTCCCCCCAGGTGTAGTAGTCGACGCCGTCGTATTCGGCGACGGCCAGCACGTCGGACCACACCGGATCGGCGCGCACGGCGGCGTCCACGACGGCGGCATCGAAGTCTCCCCGAAGCACCACGAAGAGCTCCGGCGGCCATCCGGCAGTTGCGGTGCCGCGCACGGCTGCCAGGTCCAGGCCCAGTTCGGTGCGTAGAGAATCGACTTCCATGCCTCCCCGCCACATGATCTCGGGTACCAGAGCATCGCGGGGCAGGCCGACCAGATAGCGCTGGATATCTTCGGCCGGCGCGCCCGGTGCCGGGACGGAGATTCCCGCCGCAACTGCGGCGGCTCCGAGATCGGCCAATTGGATCTCGCGGCCGCTGTTTTCGGCATCGGGCAAGCGTTCCAGCAAGCCGACGATCCACCCGACCCCGTCGCCGGCATCGTCCCCGCCGCAGGCCGTTGCCGCCAGCATCAGGCTCGCCAGGACGACCGCGACCGTCTTTGTCTTCGGCATCATGCCCGCTCCTTGCTCCTTGGTGACCCTAGCGAACCACTCGGCGGGCGGCACCGCCACCCGATGGCGGCGCCGCCCCCAAGTCGCGGGCGAGGCGCGGCCGCCCTCAAGCAGCCGGGGCGTGCGGTCGATGAGATGACTAGGAGCGGACCGCCGGGGCTTCCCGGCGTCCAGATGGGAGATCTGGTGGAACGAGTACTGGTGGTGGAGGATTCGGCCGTCATCCAGCGCCTGATAGCGGTGTGCCTGCGGCCGGCCGGAGTGGAAATCGACGTTCGTACCGACGGCCCCGCGGGCCTGGAAGCCGCGCTTGTCTCGCCTCCCGATCTGCTGATTCTCGACGTGGGCCTTCCCCAGATGGACGGCTGGGAGGTGCTGCAGCATCTCCGTGCGGATCCGCGCACCCGCCATCTGAAGGTGTTGGTCCTGACGGCGCACGCTCAGGAGGAGACGCGAGAGCGTGCCGGCCGGGGCGGGGCCGATGCCTTCATCACGAAGCCGTTCCGCCCCGACGACCTGCGTCGCATCGCCCTCGGGCTGCTACGCGGTGCCGAGGTGGGTGCCAGCCCGGCCTAGGGGCGCCAAGACCCTTCTTCCTGTCGGCGCGGCCCGCTAGGTTGGGCAACAGGCGCGGGGCCCGACATGTTGCCCCTGATCGCTCTGGTGCTGGCTCTGCCGCCGTTGCCTCCCGCCTGCCCGGCGGAGCGGCCCGTGCCCGGCGCGGTGGTTCGCCCTTTCGACCCTCAGGGAGCCTACGCCGGGCATTGGGGGGTGGACCTGGCCGCCCCGATCGGATCCCCGGTGCGATCCGTGGCCGCCGGGGTGGTGACCTTCGCCGGCAGCGTGGCGGGGCGCCTGAGCGTCACCGTGCTGCATGGGGGTGGGGTACGCACCTCCTACTCCTATCTATCGGCCGTCGGCGTCACTCCGGGGCAGTGGCTGGCGGCGGGTGAGGTCTTGGGCAGATCGGGGGTCGACCGGGGCCTTCCCGCTCTCCACCTGTCGCTCCGCGTCGGCAGGGCCTATCTCGACCCGCAGCGGTGGCTGCAGTGCCGGCTGGCTGCCCCGGCCGCCGCCGGGCACCTCGCTCCCGCCCTTGCGCCCTATGCTTGTTGCCGTGCGCCGCGGCATCCTGGGCGGCACCTTCGATCCTCCCCACCTCGCCCACCTGGTGGCCGGCGAGGCGGCTTATCGCGAGTTCGGCCTCGACGTAGTCACCTTCCTTCCCGCCGGCCGGCCCTGGCAGAAGGAGGGCCTCGAGGTGAGCCCGGCGGAGTATCGCTGGGAGATGACCCGGCGCGCCGTGGCGGGCGTCGGCTACTTCGAGGCGGATGACCGCGAGGTTGCTCGCGACGGCTGGACCTACACCGCCGAGACCCTGGAGACCTTCGCTGCTGATGAGGACTTGGTGCTGATCCTGGGGGCCGACGCAGCCGCCGGCCTGCCTACCTGGCAAGCGGCCGAAGCCGTCTTGAGGCGCACCCGGCTGGCGGTCATGGAGCGCCCCGGGGTGGCTCGAGGAGCTGTGGAAAGGGCGGTGGGAGAGGTGGGCTGGCTGCACACGCCGCTTCTGGACATCAGCGGCACCATGCTGCGGGCCCGGCGCCGGGCCGGCCTCAGCCTGCGCTTCCTGGTGGCTGATGCCGTGCTGGCGTACATCGATTCCGCCGGGCTCTATGGCCCGGTCTAGGCGCCGGCTCTGGGCCTGGACGGCCGGGCTGCTCGCCGCGGGTGCCGTGGGCGCCGGGGCTTGGGCGGCGCGGGCCCCGCTGGGCGAGGCCGCCGCGTGGGTTGCGACCCGGACGCGGGAGGCGGCCGAGGCCGTGGACGGCTGGGCGACACGCCTGCGCGCCGTGGCGGCGACGGTGCCTGAGGCCGAGATCGAGGAGCGCACCGATCTGCCCGCCTCGTACTCGACCCTCATCGTGATCGGCACGAGCCCCGGCGATTCCGCCTTCGCTCTCGTTGCCGCCTCTCCGGAGGGAGAACCCACCTTCACCCTGCTGCCCGCGACGATGCTGGGGGTCGTGCCCGGCTACGGAGAGTTCACTCTGGGCGAGGCGCTGGCTTTCGAGGGACCGGAACTGGCGGCCCTGACGGTGACCAACGAGCTCGGGGTGCGCATCGACGAGGTTCTGCCGCTCGCTCCGGGCGAACTGGCCGCCTTGCTGCCCGCGGCAGTACCGGTGGATCTGCCCGTTGGCCTGTTCGATGCCGCCGACGGGGGGCTGGTGCAGGTCCTGGGCTCGGGGCCGCAACGGCTCGCCCCCGGCTTGGTCGAGATGCTGCTGGTCACCGCCGGGGCCGGTGATCCTTTCGACTGGCTGCAGCGGCAGGCAGCCGCCTGGCGGGGCATCCTGGCAACCATCGCCGCCGACCCCCAGGTGGCCGACCGCTTGGCCCTGGCGCTGCCGGCGGGCGCGTCGGAAGCAGCGGACCTGCTGCTAACGGCGGCCACCGCCGAGGACCTTCTGTTGGGGGCGGTGCCGCTGGAAGCAGTCGCGACGATCGGCGGTACGGCTCTTGTGCTGACGGCAGGGGCGGCTACCGAGTTCGTCCCCGCCCGCTTCGGCCACTTGCTGCTGCGCCCTGGGGACCGGCCGCGCGCCGAGGTGCTCAACGGCAACGGCCGCATCGGCGCCACTCGGCTGGTGGCCGAGGCATTGGTTCATCACGGCTTTCGGGTGGTGCGTACCGACAACGCCGACCGCTTCGACTACGCGGCGACGGTGGTAGTGGCCCAGGGCGCGGGGGCCCAGGCGGCGGCGAGGGAGGCGGCCGGGATCGTGGGGGCGCCCGTGGTCTACCTCGAGGAGGCCGCTCCCTCTCTGGTAGTCGAAGTCAGTATCATCGTGGGCCAGGACATCCCGGCCGGGGAGGCGTAGGCCCTGCATCCCGAAACGACGACCGCAGCGCAGTCGGCGGCCGCCGCCATCGACGACAAGAAAGGCCTGGGGATCGTTCTCCTCGACGTCGCCGGTCTGCTGGTCATCACCGACGTATTCGTCATCGCCTCGGGCACGTCGCGGCGCCACGTCCTCACCCTGGCCGAGGCGGTAGAGGAGCGGCTCAAGGGCCTGGGGCGCCGGCCCTTGCGTCGCGAGGGCCTCGAGGATGCCACGTGGGTGCTGCTCGACTACGGAGACGTCGTGGTCCACGTTTTCGACGAGCCCACCCGCCGCTACTACGACCTGGAGCGGCTTTGGGCCGACGCCCCCCGGACCGATTTCGACCCGGCCGCGACACGAGCCTGAGCCCGCTAGCGACCGCTTTCCTCCGGAGCGGTGAAGCGCTGGGCCAAGGCCCGCAGGCGTCCCCGAGCGCTGAGGTAGACGAGCAGCGCGGCGAGCATGAGGGCCTCCCCGATGGTCTCCAGGCTCTCCTCCACTACCGAGAGCGCTACAGGGCCCCCCAGGGAGGGATCCAGGGCTTCAAGGACCGGCACGACGAGCCATAGAGCGACGGCGGCCAGAGCGAGACGTCCGGTGGGGGAGGCCAGGCCGAGAGTCCTGGAGAACCACCAGATCATCAAGGCAGCAGCCGCCAGGCCCACGGGTGCCACCACCAGTACCCAGGTGTACAGCGACGGCAGGGCGTCCACGTCGAGAAGCCGGTGTGCCTTCTCCCCGATCAACTCGTGGAGCCCGGCACTCTCGTCGATCGAGAGCACCACGAACAACGCGGCCATCAGGGCCCACCCCAACCATTGCCGTCGCGGCTTCCCGGAGGCGCGATCGGCGGCGGCGGCGGTGGCGGCGGCGGTGGCGATCGCCAGCAGCACGGCCGCCGACAGCCAGGCCACGAGGTTGGCCTCTCCGTTGACGTCGAACAGCACCTCAACTGTGTAGTAGCCCATGAGGGGTGAGAGGTTGACGGCGGCGATGCCGGCCTGGAAGAGAGCCAAGCCTCCGATCACGAAGAGAGCCGCCCGGGCCCCGGGCATCCCCCGTATCGGCGAGACCAGCCGGGAGCGTTCGACCGTGGAGTCTGCCATCAGCTCCTCCCCCGTCGTCGGCTCAGGTGAACCCGGGCCCAGCGGGCGGCTCGCGCCGCAGCGCGGGCCAGCGAACCGCCGAGGGTGGGGGCAAACGCTTCGATGGCCAGCACCGGTCGGGTGGCCTTGGCCCATTCCAGCTTCCACGGTTCCGCCTCCCCGCAGAACTCGTACGAGGCCAGGCCCAGGTCGAAGGCACGCTGCAGCATGTGCCGGCGAAGCAGCAGGCCGGGGGAGAGGGCGTTGAAGGCGGGGTCGTAGCCGGTCTTCAGCAGGAAGTGGCGGCCTTGGGTCTCCAGGGCCAGGTCGAAAGCCAGAGCGCGCCCGTCGAGGCGCAAGAAGGCCAATCGCAGCCAGCCACGCTCTGCCGCCCACATCGCCACTTCGCGGTAGAACCGGGCCGCCGCAGGATGGGAAGCGATGGCGGTCCCGGCCGCTCCCTTCCAGCCGGCCGTCTCTACGGCAAGGGCCTCCTCCAACAGGCGGGGTAGTCCTTTGGCCTCTTCATGGACCTCCCAGGTGGCCTTTCCTGCTTCCTCGAGGCGCCTTGCGCGGCGCCTCAGCTCGCTGCGCCGCCGGCCGGGCAGCGTGTCCTGGTACTGCTGCCAGTCTCCTTGCACGGCGATGAAGGGCGATTCCTGTCGCACTCGCGGCCGGAGCCGGTAGCCTGCCGCGTAGAGGGCGTCGGCGGCAGCGCGGGCGGTGCCTTCCCCGGCGAGCACGAAATCCACCGTCACTCGCGGCCCGGCGGTGCCGGCCAGGGCAGCAGCCAGGGCCTGGATACTCGGGTCGTCGGCTACCACCGCTTCGAACCAGGGGCTGTGCCAATCCGCCGGCGTGCGTATCCGGTGGCGGTTCCCCACCACGGGCAGCACCCCCACCAGGCGGTCGCCGCAGTAGGCGGTCAGGGCCTCCAGGCGGAGCCCGGCGGCTTCAGCCCACGGCCGGAGCCAGCCCGGCCGGGCGAAGGGGGCCGCCTGGGTCCGGTCGGCCAGGTCGTCCCAGGCCGCGGCCAGGGTGTCGTCCACCATGAGGCGGGCGAGCGTGAGGGCACACGTCGCGGTATCCACCACCATCGCATCGGCTCGGGAGGGGCCCGTCCTGAGCCGGTCGTGCCCGGCGTCCAGGCTCTGCCGACTGATACAATGCCGCCCGCACTCGGGGCTGTAGCTCAGCTGGCAGAGCACTTGCATGGCATGCAAGGGGTCAGGGGTTCAAATCCCCTCAGCTCCACCGTTGCGGGACCGTTAGGGCCGCCGCCTTCCCGGCGGCGGCTTGGTTTTGGGCGGGGGCGCTGTTTTCTGGTGCCTGCGGGCTCGGGGGCAGCCTCCCGGGTGGCCCACTGGCCTTGTGTACGGCGGCCGGAGAAGGTTCAAATCCCCTCAGCTCCACCGTTGCGGGACCGTTAGGGCCGCCAGCTGAGCGCGGGAGCGCATGGCATTCGGTTGCGCTCCGAGGCCTCCCGCCGGAACGCCCGGCTCTTCGCCGGTCGCTGGGCCAAGGGGACGGACGGGCAGCCCTGGGCTCCGAGCAGGTCCTGTTGCCGGCCGGGCGTCGGCCCTCCATGGGCCTACCCGGCGGCTCCTTCCGGCGGAATCCCCGCCAGGCGGCGGGCCATGGCCTTGCGGCCCTCTAGGTCCACCTGGCGCTGGATGACGACGCGCTGGGCCTGGGGTGACCCGGCGCCGTGCAGCGACTCGGCCAGGTAGCCAACGGCGTTGCGCCCCAGCGTCAGGTTCTCCACCAGGCGGAGTGCTCGCCACCGATGCTCGGTGGGCACATCGGCTCTGCCCCGCAGGTACTTGTCGAGCTGCGGGCCGATCTCGGGATGGCGCAGATCTGCTTCCCCCGGCAAGGTGACGACCGCCCCGCCTGCCAGGTCCTGGGCCAGGCGGGCCATCTCGTAGGGGAAGCGGGTGACGCTCTGCTTGCACACGTTGGCCAGCAGTCGGTCGGGCTCCCAGTTGCCGGCAGAGGTACGATGCCCCTCGTGGGACGCCGCGATGCCGGCGGCGTAGATGGTCTCGTTGAGATGGATCATCTCCACCAGTTTGTCCCGGATGTGTGAGGCTCGAGGCACCCCGTTGTACTCGGCGACTAGGGCGGCGGCACCGATCAGTACGTCGCCCACCCCCGCCTTGCACACGTAGGAGCGCCGGTGATAGGCGGTGAAGCGTTCCACCAGTTCGGCGGCGAACTCGGCCTCGCCGTCGAGGAAGACGTGCTCGTCGGGTACGAAGACGTCGTCGAAGAGCACCAGGGCCTCTTGGCCGGCAAAGCGAGCGTTGCCCACATCCAGGTCCCCCTCAACGCTGCGGGTATCGGAGGACTGCCGGCCGTATACGAAGGTTATCCCGGCGGCGGTGACCGGCACGGCGCAGGCTACGGCGTAGTCCTGCTCCTCCGGAGTCAGGCGCTGGCCCGGCATGACCAGCAGCCAGTGGGAGTTGATCGCCCCGGTCTGATGGGCCTTCGCCCCGCGGATCACCAACCCGCCGGGGCGGCGGTCCACGACCCGAACGAAGAGATCTGGGTCGGCCTGCTGTCCCGGTCCGCGGCTGCGATCACCCTTGACGTCGGTCATGGCCCCGCCGACGACCAGATTGGCGCGTTGCACGCCCGTCAGCCATTGCAGGAAGCGGCGGTGGTAGGCGGTGCCGCGGGCGGCGTCGACGTCGAAGGTGAGCGAGAAGAGAGCATTGATGGCATCCATGCCCACACAGCGCTGGAAGCAGGTGCCGGTGACCTGCCCGAGGCGGCGCTGCATCCTTCCCTGGGCCACTAGGTCGGCGGGGCTATCGGTGACGTGGAGGAAGCGGTTGACCCGCTCCCCGGTGAGGCTCGACTCCGCTCCGGCCAGGTCGGCGTCGGCCGGGCCGGCATCGTAGGTGGCGGCCATGGCGTTGACGGAAGGCCGGATGATGGGGTGGTCCACCGGTTCTTCGATCCGTTCTCCCATCAGGAACACGGAGAGCCGGCGGCCCCGCAGGCTGGCGATGTACTCGGCACCGCTGCGGAGAGGCTTGCTCGTGTCGGGGCTGCTGTCTGCCATGCTCGCCTCCTGGTGTGCTGTTCGGCCGCGGCCGAGGTTATCTCGCTTCCGCGCCGCCGGGCGGCTCAGCGAGCGGCGACGGGGGCGGCGCGCCCCGGGGCCGGCCCGGTGGTGCCTCTGACCAGGATCTCGGCGGTGGTGAAGACCCGGCTGGTGACCGTCTCTCCGGCCAGCACGGCCCGCATCATCGCCCAGACGTCCTCGGCCATGGCGGCCCGCGGGATGCGCGCCGTGGTGAGGGGGGGCTGGGTGTGCGCGGAGAAGGGGATGTCGTCGAAGCCCGTCAGCGAGATGTCTTCGGGGACTCGCCGTCCCAGCTCCCGCAACCGGGTCAGCGCCCCGATGGCGCAGAGGTCGTTCACCGCGATGAGGGCCGTGGGGTCGAACGCCAGCGCGGCGCCGGCGGCGTCGTAGCCGGCCTCGATGGTGAGCCCACCCTCGACTCGGAAGGGCTCCATTCCCAGGGCAGCCGCGGCCTGCACCGCTCGCCAGCGTTCCGCCGTCGCCCAGGAGTAGGGCGAGCCGTGCAGGTACACCACCCGGCGGTGGCCCAGGTCGGCTAGGTGGCGGCAGAGGTCCAACATCGGGGAGAAGTAGTCGCAGGCGACCCCGGGGAGCCGCCCTCCGGACAGGACCCGGTTGATGCAGACGACCTTGGGATGGGCGGCGGCGAAACGGGTCAACTCGTCGTCGGGCATGCGGGGGGAACACAGGATCACCCCGTCGACGTGGGTGTACAGCGAGGCCGCCAGGTCGGGCTCGTCGCCGACGCGTTCGTCGGTCTCGAGCACCAGCATGCGATAGCCGTCCTGCCCGGCTCCTAGGCCGATCGCCTTGATGAGTTCCTGGAAGTAGGGGTTCGACAGCTGGGGCACCAGGATGCCCACCATCTCCGTGGCGCCGGTGGCCAGACCGCGGGCCAGGGGGCTGGGCCGGTACCCGAAGCGCCGGGCGACTTCCCGGACGCGTTGGGCCAGGTCGGGGGAGACCGAGGCTTTGCCCTGGATCACGCGGGATACGGTGGCGATGGAGACCCCGGCCTCGCGAGCGACATCGGAGATGGTGATCTTGCCCGAGGCCACCCGTTCTCCCTCCCAGAGACCGGCGTCCCAATCGGCGGGGCGCTACCGACAGGCCGGGAGCGACCTGGTTGCACCGCTCGCAGCCGAATTCTACCAGGCAGGGGTCGGGCCTCCGCCGAGTGCCGCCCGGAGCCCGCTCGGGCCGGTGGTACGCTGCCGCTCCCGCTGCGAGAGCCGACGTGACCGCCTACGACCATCAGAGTGTCGAAGCCAAGTGGCAGCGCCGCTGGGCCGAGCAAGGCACCTTCCGGGCGCCCAATCCCGGCGAACCGGGCTTCGATGCGTCGCTTCCCAAGCTCTACGTCCTCGACATGTTCCCCTATCCCTCCGGGGAGGGCCTCCACGTGGGCCACCCGCTGGGCTACATCGCCACCGACATCTATTCGCGCTACCAGCGGATGCGGGGCCGCAGTGTGCTGCACCCCATGGGCTTCGATGCCTTCGGCCTGCCCGCCGAGCAGTACGCCGTTGAGACCGGGGTCCATCCCCGGCTCACCACCGAGCGCAACGTGGCCAACTTCACTCGCCAGCTGCGGGCGTTCGGCCTCTCCTACGACTGGGACCGCTCTTTCGCCACCACCGACCCGGACTACTACCGCTGGACCCAGTGGATCTTCCTGCGCCTGTTCCACTCGTGGTTCGATCCCGACGAGGGCCGGGCGCGGCCCGTTGCCGCGCTGGTGGAAGACTTGGAGTCGGGCCGCCGCCTGGCCGACGGCCGCCCCTGGGCGGATCTGGACGCGGCAGAACGCCACGTCTACCTCAACGGCCGTCGCCTGGCCTACATCGACGAGGTCCCGGTCAACTGGTGCCCCGGCTTGGGGACCGTCCTGGCCAACGAAGAAGTCACTCGCGAGGGACGCTCGGAGCGGGGCGACTTCCCCGTCTACCGCCGGCCGCTGCGTCAATGGATGCTGCGCATCACGGCGTACGCCGAGAGGCTCTTGGCGGACTTGGAACTGGTCGACTGGCCCGAGTCCATCAAGGCCATGCAGCGGAACTGGATCGGGCGCAGCGAAGGAGCCCGGGTGTTCTTCCCGGTGGAGGGCAGCCCCGAGGTCATCGAGGTCTTCACCACCCGGCCGGATACGCTCTTCGGGGCCACCTACATGGTGCTCGCCCCTGAGCATCCTCTGGTCGATGCGCTGGCGGCCGAGGCGTGGCCGGCGGGGACACCGAGCGGCTGGACCGGGGGAGCGGCAGACCCGCGGCAAGCGGCGGCGGCCTACCGGGAGCGGGCCTCGGGCCGCTCCGAGTTGGAGCGCCAGGCCGAGACCAGGGAGAAGACCGGGGTGTTCCTCGGCTGTCGGGCGATCAACCCGGTGAACGGGGCGCCGATCCCCATCTTTCTGGCCGACTACGTGCTCATGGGCTACGGCACCGGCGCCATCATGGCCGTGCCGGCCGAAGACGAGCGCGACTGGGAGTTCGCCGAGGCGTTCGGGCTGCCGATCGTGCGTACCGTGCAGCCGCCCGAAGACTGGGAAGGCCCCTACACCGAGGACGGCCCCGCCATCAACAGCGGCTTCCTGGACGGGCTGCGGGTGGCCGAGGCCAAGCCGCGGATGGCCGCCTGGCTCGAGGAGCAGGGCTGCGGCACGGCCGCCGTCTCCTACAAGCTGCGCGACTGGCTGTTCAGCCGGCAACGGTACTGGGGCGAGCCCATCCCCATCCTCCACGGCCCCGGCGGGGAGCTGCGCGCCCTGGGCGACGATGAACTGCCCCTCCTACTGCCCGAAGTCGAGGACTACCGCCCCCGCACCGACTTGGCCGACGACGCCGAGCCCGAACCGGCGCTCGGCCGGGCTCCCGAGGACTGGAAGTCGGTGACCCTCGATGGGGTGATCTATCGCCGCGAGCTGAACACCATGCCCCAGTGGGCGGGCTCCTGCTGGTACTACCTGCGGTTCTGCGACCCGCACAACCAGGAGGCGCCGGTGGGCGCCGACGCCGAGCGGTACTGGATGGGCGAGCGCGGCGTCGACCTCTACGTGGGTGGTGTGGAGCATGCCGTGCTCCACCTGCTCTACGCCCGCTTCTGGCACAAGGTGCTCTACGACCTCGGTCACGTGTCGACCCCCGAGCCGTTCGGGCGCCTCTACAACCAGGGCTACATCCTCGCCGACGCCTTCCAAGACGAGCGCGGGGTGTATGTGCCGGCCGGCGAGGTCGAGGAGCAGGACGGGCAGTTCACCTATAGGGGACGGTCGGTAACCCGCAGCTTCGGCAAGATGGGCAAGTCGCTGAAGAACTCGGTGAGCCCCGATGAGATCTTCGTCGAGTACGGCGTGGACACCCTCCGCCTCTACGAGATGTTCATGGGCCCCCTGGATGCTTCGAAACCCTGGACCACGCGGGACATCGTTGGGGTGCACCGCTTCGTGCTGCGCCTGTGGAGGTCTCTGATCGACCCCGAGACGGGCGCGCTGCTGGTGGATGAGGCGCCGGCCGATCCGGAGCTGCTGGCGCTGACGCACCGGACCATCTCCGCCGTCACCGCCGACATGGAAGCCCTCCGCTTCAACACCGCGGTGGCACGGTTCTTCGAGCTGAACAACGCCCTGGTGGCGCGCCAGCGCGTGCCCCGTTTCGTCGCCGAGGCTTTCGTGCGGCTGCTGGCCCCCTTCGCCCCGCATCTCTGCGAGGAGCTCTGGGAGCGCCTGGGCCACGGCGCCTCGGTGGCTCTCGCGCCGTGGCCGGAGTTCGACCCGGGGCTGGCCGCCGAAGACACCGTGACCATGGTCGTCCAGGTCAACGGGAAGGTGCGCGATCGGATCCTGGTGCCGGCGGGGATCGGGGAAGAGGAGGCTCGCTCGCTGGCGCTGGCCTCGGAGAGGGTGACCGCCTACCTGAAGGGCGGGGAGCCGCGGCGCGTTGTGGTACGGCCCCCGAACCTGGTCAACATCGTGCTGCCGTGACGGTCAGAGACGGGGGGCCCGCCGGCGGCACGGTGTCGGGGGACTGGCAGGTGAGCCACGCCCTGGCCGCTTTCGGTGTCGGCGTGCTCGCATCTCTCGCCGGAGCGGCAGCGGTCCTGCCGGGTGGGCTGAGCGTCTTCGAATCCTTCGCCGTGGTGGGAGGGCTGCAGACCCTGGCCACCATCGCCACCGTGGTGGCCTTGGGACGCCGGCGCGAGCCTCTGGGGCTGCGCCCGCGCCCCGCCGACGGCGCCTTCCTGCTGTTGGGGGTCGCGTTGGCCCTCAGCCTCTCCTGGGCCACCTATCTGGTAGTGCAGTGGGTCTTCGGCGGCGACGTCCCCGTCCAGGGAGTCGTGCAGGTGGCCGAGGAAGCCGAGGGCTGGCCGGCCCGTGTGGCGGTGGTAGTGGTTTCGGTGATCCTGGCTCCGCTCGCCGAGGAGTTGGTGTTCCGCGGCGTGCTGCTGCGGGCGCTGGTGCGTCGATTCTCCGCGCGACGCGCGGTGCTCATCGCCGCGCTCGCGTTTGCCCTGACTCACCTGCTGCTGGACTTCAATGCGGCCCCGGCGATCCCCGCGCTGTTCCTGGTGGGCGTGGTGCTCGGGCTCTTGGTGCAGCGCTACGGTCGACTGGGCCCGGCGGTGATGGGGCACGTCGGCTTCAACCTCGTGGGGGTGCTCGCCCTTCTGTACTACTGAGACCGGCGCGAGCGGCCGGGGGTCTTCCCGACGCGGCCGTCGCGTGGTACTTGGAGGGCGTCCCCTGCTGCGGAGAACGCCCTGGACCGACCCCAATGGATGGCTGCCGCCCTGGTGGCGGCTGCGGCCGTGTCGATCGGCATCTGGTACGCCGCCCGGGCGCCGGATCCGCCCCCGCTCTCCGTCGACCCCGGAGGCAACACCGGCCGCACCATCACGGTGCACGTGGCCGGGGCGGTCGTCTCGCCGGGGGTGGTTCGGGT
>Ga0209164_1001401_pt1 | contig 31787 bp, 32 predicted proteins | sample MTBNYHSulfiMetaG_FD_187458 | JGI IMG/M metagenome (GOLD analysis project Ga0209164, IMG submission 187458) | Enrichment culture microbial communities from rom New York Harbor, USA that are MTBE-degrading - MTBE-NYH (New York Harbor Sulfidogenic)... | ecosystem: Environmental > Aquatic > Marine >... | reverse complement strand
TTCAAGAAGTCCCGCGGGTCGGCCAGGCCGGGACGTACCGGATGATGGGTCATGGTGGCTCCTGAGGGATGAAGCGGCGCCACATTCTGCCCCAACAGCGAGGCGATGTCGCCCTCAGGCGCTGCGCCGGGCCAGACGGCGGCGCTCCTGCTCCGTCGTCCCGCCCCAAACCCCAAAAGACGCCCGAGCCTCGAGCGCCCAATCGAGGCACTCCTCGCGCACCGGACAGCCGGCGCAGATGCGCCGGGCGATGGCGGTCGCCTCACCGTTGCCGTCGCCGAAGAACAGATCGGGCTCAGCGCCGCGACAGGCGGCGAAAGCCACCCAGGGTCGCTCGTCTTCCCGCCACTGCTGCAGGGGGATGGCCACGCGGGTCTCCTCCTCAAGGTTCTCTCGAGGTGTAACGCTTCGTCCTTACGACGCCGTCGAGGGGAGGTTCGGTTCCCGTGGGCCACCGGCTCGGCCGACGCCCGTCCCGGCGGCGGTACAATCCCGGAGCACCGGACGAGGAGGAGCACTGCTCTACTTCGCCTACGACGCGCACATGGATCCGGCCACGCTGCGCCGGGTCGCGCCGGGCGCCGAGTTCTGCTTCATCGCCCACCTTCCCGAGTGGCGGTTGCACTTCCCCATATGCAATGGGGACGGGGGTCTGCCTTCGGTGAAGCCGCAGAGCGGGAACACCGTATGGGGGGCCGTCTTCAAGCTGGAGCGGCCCGACCTCGTCAAGCTGAACGCTCACCAGGCCGAGGAGGGCCGGGCGGCCCGCACCGCCCAGGCCATGGACCGCGAAGGGCACCGGCACCAGGTAGTGGTACACGTCTGTGAGAGCGCCAACGGGGAGTATCGCCCCGAGCCGGCCTACTTGAACCTGATGGTCGCCGGAGGCCGCCACTGGCGCCTCCCCGCCGGCTGGGTGGCCAGCCTCGAAGAGCACCTCGCCGACGCCTGAGCGCCCGGCTCCGGCGGCTATCGTCTCGAACGTAGGGCTCCCGGCGGAAGCGAGGCAGGGAATGTCCGGCAAGGCATCGCACCTCGGCGTCGTCCTGGTCACCACCTTCGTCGTCCTGGCAGCTGCTGCCTCCGCCGCCGGCATCCAACCGCCGCGCGCCACGCCGGTCACCGGCAAGGAGATCCGCATCAGCCCGCCGCCTTCCCTGGGCGACGACGTCGCCCCGCAAGTGGCCTTCAACGCCACCGATGAGGAGTACCTCGTGGTGTGGAGCGACGGACGCTCCTCCCCACCCAAGATCTACGGCCGCCGTCTGGCCGCCGACGGCACTCCCCGCAGCGGCGGCTTCCGCATCAGCGGGCCGGCCTCTACTTCCCATGAGATGACCCCGGACGTGGCCTGGAACGCCACCCGCAACCAGTACCTGGTGGTGTGGGCCGACGAACGGGAGTCCGGCTCCCGGGGCCGGGACATCTACGGGCGCCGCCTGAAAGCCACCGGCGCCGCCATCGGTGGCGAGTTCCGCATCTGCGGCGACGGTGCCACGGGACACGACTTCTTCCCGGCGGTCACCTGGAACGAGGCCACCGGCCGCTACCTGGTGGTCTGGCAGGACGCCCGCGACTTCACCAATCGCAACTGGGACATCTACGGACGCTTGGTCACAGCGCTGGGCGCTCCCCGGGGCAACGACTTCCGCATCAGCATCGACGGCGTGCAGGGGGACCTCATCTTCGTGACCGCCATAGAGGAGATCGCCCCCGACGTCGCCGCCGACACGCTATCGGGGGGCTTCCTGGTGGCCTGGCAGGACGGGCGCCACGCCTACGCCGCCGACGGCTACGACATCCGCGCCCGCCGGGTGACCGCCGGCGGCAAGACCCGGGGCGCCGACTTCCGGGTCAACCGCCTCGCCGCCGGCCACCAGCAGTCACCCGCCGTGGCCTGGAACGAGGGCGCCGCCGAGTTCCTGGTGGTGTGGCAGGACGGGCGCAGCTTCTTCACCAGATGCTGGGACATCTTCGGGCGGCGGGTGAGCGCCGACGGCACCCGCCCCGCCGGGGACATTCGGGTGACCTCGCAGGCACCGGAGGGCCAGCACACCCCCGATGTGGCTTTCGACCCCGGCAGCGGCCATTACCTGGTGGTGTGGGAGGACTGGAGAAACTACGCGACGCGCACGGGCGATACCTTCGCCCGGCGCCTCGCTGCGGACGGCACCCGGGTGGGCGGCGAATTCCGGGTATGCGGCCCGGGCGCCGGGGACAACGAGGACGACCCCGCCGTGGCCTACGGCTCGGCCCGCGACGAGTTTCTGGTGGTGTGGTCCGACTGGCGCTGGGACGACGCCCGGGGCCAGGACGTCCTCGGCCGCCGCGTCGCCGGCTGATCCGGCGCCCCTCCCGGGGGCGATCCTCTCTAGCCGGGACGGCCGGGTGGCGCTACCGTTCTGCGCGTGAGCCCGCCGGGCGGCCGCGGCGTCGTGAGACGTCGAGGAAAGTCCGGACTCCACAGGGCACGGTGCTGGGTAACACCCAGGCGGGGCGACCCGACGGAAAGTGGAACAGAGAGCAGACCGCCGATGGCCGCGCTCGCGGCACAGGCAAGGGTGAAACGGTGGTGCAAGAGACCACCAGCGCCGCGGGTGACCGCGGCGGCTCGCTAAACCCCACCGGGAGCAAGGCCGAACAGGGGCCGGGTGGCCCGCCCTATGGCCCCGGGTAGGCCGCACGAGCCCGCCGGCAACGGCGGGTCTAGAGAGATGGCCGCCGCCGGTTCATCACCGGCACAGAATCCGGCTTACAGGCGGGCTCACCCGATCTGCCTCCTCGTCCCAGAACCGGCTCGCCGGCTTCGCCGCGCCGCGCATGTTCCCCGGGACGGGCGCCAAGGGGCGGCCCCAAGGGGCCGCCCCCCAACCGGACAGAGGCTTGCAGCGCTACAGCGCCTGTCCCACCTCCATCACTCCCTCCTCCACGGCGTCTTTCACCTCGATCAGGTCGTCGCCCAACTTCACGTCGCCCTCGATGATGATCTTGTAGAGGGCCCAGGCCACGATGGCGCCGAGAGCCGGGCCGGCCACGTAGATCCAGAACCCGTCCCAGGTGCCGCTGACCAGTGCCGGGGCGAAGGTGCGGGCCGGGTTCACCGAGGACCCGGTCATGACCACACCGACGAGATGCACCGTCGCCAGGGCCACGCCCATGCCGATGTACTTGGTGTGGGCCTGGCTCTTGGCCAGCACCAGGATGGCGAACACGAACACCAGGGTCAGCACCGCCTCGACGAAGAAGCCGGCGAGTTCGTTGACTCCCACGTCGCGGTTCAGGGAGGTGGCGCTGATGGAGACGATCTCCCGGTTGAAGACCCAGGCGAGCAGAGCCGATGCCGCCACCGCCCCCGCTACCTGCATCATCCAGTAGCCCACCATGTCGACGAACGAGACCCTCCGGTCGAGGAAGGCGGCCAGCGACACCGCCGGGTTGAAGTGGCCCCCCGATATCCCGGCGAGCGCATAGAGCGCCACCATCAGCGCCAGGCCGAAGCCCAGGCCGATGGAGAGCACGTTGCCCCCGGAACTGATGACTGCGCCGGTCCCACCCCCAACCAGGATGAAGGTCCCAAAGAACTCGGCGGCGTACTTCTGGAAGATCTTCATGCAGGCCCCTTTCTGGTTGCTCCTCCTGCACCGCCTCGGGCCCGGCCGCCGAGCCCCGGCTCGCGGGGACACTACGCCAAACGGACCTCCGGCGCCTGCGCACCTCCCCTGGCACGCGCCGGGGGCGGCCCCGTGGGGCCGCCCCCGGGCCGGCTGCGGGAGGACGCGCTAGACCGATTCCCTCAAACCGGAGACGTCGTCGGCGAGATCCAGGTCACCCTGGATGATGACCTTGTAGAGCACCCACGCCAGGACGGCGCCCAACGCCGGGCCCACGACGAAGACCCAGAACCCGTCCCAGGTGCCGCCCACCAGAGCGGGGGCGAAGGTGCGGGCCGGGTTGACCGAGGCGCCGGTGAAGGCGATGCCCACGAAGTGGACTGCCGCCAGGGCCACGCCCATGCCGATGTACTTGGTGTGCGCCTGGCTCTTGGCCAGCACCAAGATGGCGAACACGAACACCATGGTGAACACCGCCTCGGCAATGAAGCCGGATAGCTCGTTCACCACCGGCCGGCCGATCTGGGTGTAGGTCCCCGCCACGGCGGCGCGGTCGAGCACCCAGGCGAACACCGCCGATGCGGTGAGTGCCCCGGCTACCTGGGCGATCCAGTAGCCGATCATGTCCTGGAGGTTGATCCGCTTGTCCAAGAAGGCGGCAAGCGACACCGCCGGGTTGAAATGGCCGCCCGATACTCGGCCGACCGTGTAGAGGGCGGTCATCAATGCCAGGCCGAAGGCCAGGGCCACGGTCACCACGAATGCATCCCCGGCCCCGCCGATGCCGATGATGGTGCCGGTCCCGATACCTACCAGGACCAGGGTGCCGAAGAACTCGGCGGCATACTTCTGCCACGCCTTCATGCAGGTCTCCCTTCCCGTCGACTGCCCTGCGGTCTCTTGGACCCGGCGACCGGTTCGAACGTTTCGCCCGATCGCCGGCATCATGCGCGAGCATGAAGGCGCCGGAGTGACGAAGAGGTGAATTCGCGGTGACCGCCTTCTACTACTTCTGCGGCCACGAGCAGTGGCAGCCCGAGACGCTGGTAGAGCACGCCGTCGCCGCCGAGGCGGCCGGCTTCGACGGGATCCTGGTTTCGGAGCACTTCCACCCCTGGGTCGACGATCACGGGGCCTCGGGGTACGCCTTCGCCACTCTGGGGGCCATGGCGCGCGCCACCCGGCGGGTCCGCCTCGCCACCGGAGTCACCACCCCTCTCTTTCGCTTCCACCCGGCCGTCGTAGCCCAGGCGGCAGCCACCCTCGACCGCCTGGCGAGCGGGCGTTTCGACCTGGGGGTAGGTACCGGGGAGAACATCAACGAGGGACCCCTCGGGCTGCCCTTCCCCGCCTACGCCGAGCGCGCCCGGCGTCTCGGAGAGGCGCTCGAGATCATGCGGCGAATGCTCGACGGCGAGAAACTCACCTTCGCCGGTCGCTACTACCAGACCGACCGCGCCCGCCTGTACAGCCCGCCCGTCGGCCGAGTCGCCATCTGGATGGCGGCCGGAGGGCCCCAGTCGGCGACGCTGGCCGGAGGGCGGGCCGATGGGGTCATCGTGAGCGTCAAGAACCCGGCCGAGTCCCTGGACAAGGTGATCCGCCCCGCCCGAAAGGCGGCAGCCGCCGCCGGGCGACCGCTGCCCAAGGTGGTGGCCACCCGCTGGGTCATCGCCGCCGCCGACGAGACGGAGGCTTGGCAAGCCCTGCTGCCCTGGCGCGGACTGCGCGCCCCGGGCCGCCTGGAAGCGGTCGACCCCGAGGACCTGCGACGGCGTGCCGACGACCTGCCCCGAGCCGAAGTCCTGGAACGCTACGTCGTGGCGGCCGACACCGACGCCCTCTTCGCCGCCTACCGCCCCCTAGTGGAGCAGATCGGCGCCGACGTGGTGACCCTCCAGGTTGCCTCACTCCGCCAGGAGGAGACCATCGCCCTCCTGGGGGCCGAGGTGCTCCCCCGCCTGCGCCACCTCACCCCGCCGGAGTAGCCTCCCGCCGGCCCGCCCGCCAACGCGCTTAGCATCCCTTGCCGTGAAGCGCCTCGCTCCTGCCGTCCTGCTGGGTCTGCTCGCCGGCTTCCAAGGCGGCCTCTTCGGCGTCGGCGGCGGCATCGTGATGGTCCCGGGAATGGTCCTGTTCCTCGCCGTGCCGCAGCACCGCGCCCATGCCACCTCGCTGGCGGCGATGATCTTCTCCACCACGGCGGCGGTCATCCCTCTGGCCATGGACAACCGCATCGACTGGGACACCGCCGGTTTCCTGGTGACCGGGTCGATGATCGGCGCCTACCTGGGAGCCCGCCTCTTCTCCCGTATCCCCGAGATCTGGCTGGCCGGGGGCTTCCTGGTCCTGGCGCTCGCCTCGGCGGTACGCATGCTGATGGAGCGAGAGACCCCGGGCGCCGCAGCTGCGGGGACCGCCACGATCGACACCTGGTGGCTGGGGATCATCGGCTTCGTGCTGGTTGGTTTCTTTGCCGGCGGGCTCGGAGCGGTCATGGGTGTAGGCGGCGGGATCGTGAACGTCCCGGCTCTGGTGACCCTCTACTCCTTCGAGCAGCACCTGGCCCAGGGCACCTCGCTGGCGGTGATCGTCCCCACCGCCATCGTGGCCGCAGTCACTCATACACGGCGCGGCCATGTCGACTGGAGGCTGGCCCTCACCTTGGCTTGCGGGGGCTTGGTCGGAGGCTGGCTGGGGGCTCGTACCGCCCTGGTACTGAACGGGGCGCTGCTGCGGGTGCTGTTCGTCTGCTTCCTGCTGCTGATGGTGACCCGCATGGCGGTGCGCACCTGGAAGCACACCCGGCAAGCCCGCCAGAAAGCACAAGAAGCCTCGGCCTGACCGGCCCGCATCAGACGCGGTCTAGCGCCGCGTTGGCCAGATCGTCGGCGATGACGTTGCGCTCGCGGGGAACATGCTCGAAGGTCACCGCAGCAAAGCGTCCCAGAAGGACGCGCAGCTCCTGGAAGAGCGGCTTCAAGTTCGCGGCCTTCACCCGGTAGCCCCCCGTGGCCTGCTGCACCAGCAGCTCGCTGTCGAGGCGCACCACCAGCCGGTCCACTCCGGCATCCAGCGCCGCCCGCAGCCCGGCAAGCAGCGCCCGATACTCGGCCTCGTTGTTGGTGGCCCGGCCGATGGCCTCCGACACCACCGCCACCGGCTCCAAGCGACCCGGCGCGAAGAGCACCGCACCGATCGCCGCCGGGCCGGGATTGCCCCGGGCCGCCCCGTCGCTGTGCAGAACGTAGACCTCGCTCACTGCGGCACCAGGATGCGGCGGCAGTGCATGCAGCGCGGCGGGAAGTCGCGCAGCACCTCGACCTGCTCCGCGGCGGAGAGGCGCAGATGGCACCCTCCGCAGACCCCCTCGCTCAGCCGCCCCACGGCGACCCCTTCCTTGTGAGGGCGCAACTCCTCATAGAGCGCCAGCAGCTCCGGGAGGATGAGAGGGACTACTTCCCGCTTGCGCGCCTCCGCACGGCCGATTTCGGCGTCGATTGTCTGCCAGCGCTCCTTGATGGCTGCGTCCAGCCGATCCTTGTCTGCCTGGACGGCGGCTCGCCGGGCCTGCAGGTCGGCCACTTCGGCCTCAGCCTTCTCCCGGACGTCGATGAGCTCGAGGATCTGGTCCTCACGCTCGGAGGCCAGGCGGCGCAGCATCTCGACCTCTCTGCGAAGGTTCTCGGCGTCTCTCGCCCCGATGCCCCCGGCGTAGAGCCGCCGCTCCTCGCGCTTCATCTTGTCCTCGGCCAGGTCGAGTTCGCCCTGCGCTTTGTCCGCAGCCAGCTCCGCCTGACGGCTCCGGCCCTCGGCATCAGTCAGGAGGCCGTCGAGAGCGGTGACTTCCTCATGAGCGCGTCGGTACTGCTCCAGTTCGGGCAGCGACCGGCGAAGGTCCAAGAGGCGGTCGATATCGAGATCGACCACCTGCAGGTCGAAAAGGTCCTCCAGGCTGCGGAACTCCTCCAACGCCTCTCCTGCCTCAAGGCCGCTACGGCGCCGCGCTTCCCCGCGGCCTCGCCGGCCGCAGCCTACCGGGCGCGTCGCGGGCGCGAATCGCCCCAGGCGACCCTCGCGGCGGCAGATTCCCGTCAAGAGAGCACATGGCAACGCCGAAGCCCCTACCAGTCGAGGCGACCGTTGATATCATGACCACTCAGAGTATTGAACAAAGGCCGCTCGTGGCGTATCCTGCCACGCAGCGTGGTCAGCCCCGCCACGACCCGGGACCCTGCGGTCGCCGCAGCGGCCGTACTCCTGCCGGGGGCAGAGGAGGAACAGGATGACCCACATCCGCCGGCCCTTGCTCGGCCTGCTCGCCCTGCTCGCCGGGGCGGTGACCCTGGACCGCCTGGGTCTCAACGGTGCCGGCGAAGGAGCGCTGGCACCGTGGGTCTACGCCCTCGCCCTGGGAGCCATCGTCCTGCCCATGATCCTCCCCGCCCTGCGTCGCGGTGGCCCGTGGCTCCTGGTCGTTCTCTCCCTGGCCGCCTACGCCGCCCTGAAGGGCGCCCTGCCCGAGAGCCCCGGCTCCGGCGCCTTCCACATCCACCTGGCCGCCGCCGAGGCCGCGCTGGTAGGCCTGGCCGCGTTCCTCGCTCATCGTCTCGCCGCCGGCCTAGACGGGCTGGACCAGGCCCTGGCTGCCGTCGGCTTCGGCGAGTACCCGGCGCTGCCCCTCGAGGGGCCCCAGGCCACCAACGAGATTCTCGCCGAGATGGCCCGCAGCCGCCGCCACGACCGGCCGCTGTCCGTCGCCGTCGTGGAGCCCCAGCCGGACAGCTTCGTCGCCGCGGTGGAAGCGGCCGGCGAGGAGGTGCAGCGGGCGCTGCGCAGCCGCTATGTGCGCGGCCGCCTGGCCCGGGTGATCGCCGACCACCTCCGGCGGAGCGACCTGCTGTTCGAGGACCGGTCGACCGGAAGGTTCGTCGTGGTCAGCCCCGAGACGACCTCCGAGGGCGCCGCACTGCTGGTCGGGCGCATCTGCCAGGCGGCGGGGATTCTCTCCCTTCGGGTGCGTTCGGCGAGCGCCTCGTTCCCCGAGCACGCCATCGCCTTCGAGCAACTGCTCGCCCAGGCCGAACAGCGCCTGGCCGGGATCACTCCCGAGGTCCCCGCCCCGGCGCTGCGGCCCGTCGGCAGCACCGACCAGGTACACGCATGACCGCCGAGACCATCCGCCCGCTGCTCTGGTCCGGCGTCGACTGGCTCGACGGCATCCGGCCGGAGCGAGCCTTCTTTCGCGGACGCGCCTACCGGGTGGCCAAGCGCGCCATGGACCTCTTCGTGGTCCTGGCCGCCGCCCCATTGTGGGTGCCTCTGATGGGCCTGCTCGCCCTGATCATCAAGCTCGATGACCCCCGCGGCCCGGTGCTGTTCGTCCAGCAGCGCACCGGACAGGCCGGCCGGACCTTGCGGATGCACAAGTTCCGCACCATGGTCCCCAACGCCGAGGAGATGAAGTGGGAGCTGCGCCACCTCAACGAGTTGGAGTGGCCCGACTTCAAGATCACCAACGACCCCCGCATCACCCGCCCGGGGAAGCTCCTGCGCAAGACCAGCCTCGATGAGCTCCCGCAGTTGTGGGACGTGCTGCGCGGCGCCCTGAGTCTGGTAGGGCCCAGGCCCACCGACTTCCTGGCCGACACCTACCGACTGTGGCAGACCGAGCGCCTCGACGTGAAACCGGGGATCACCGGGCTCTGGCAGATCTACGGACGGGGCCTATCGGAATGGGACGACCGCTCTCGCCTGGACATCGCCTACGTGCAGCGGCGCTGCCTGTGGCTCGACATCCAGATCTTGTTCCGCACCGTTCCCGCCGTTCTGGCGCAGCGGGGCGCGAAGTGAGGAGGGCTTGATGGACGGCAGCACCGCCTGGCGGGCCCTGCGCTCCACCTGGTGGGTGGTGCTCATCGCCGTCGTCGCCGCCGCCGCGGGGGCATACCTGCTGACCTCCCGCCAAGAGCTGCGCTACCAGTCGATCTCCTCCTACGTCGTCTCCCCCCGCGCTGCCGACCCCACCGCGGACGTCACCGAGACGGTCCGTACCTTGGACCCCGCCCGGGCGCGGGCTCTGGTCAGCACCTATGTGGAGATGCTCACCAGCGGTGCCGTAAGAGAAGAGGCGGCCGCGGCGCTCGGCTGGGGCGGATTCCCCGCCGGCTACGAGGTCGGCGCCGCCGTTGCCCCCGAGGCCTACGTGGCCGAATTGCGGGTGACGGGACCGGCGGCCGCCGACGCCGCCGTACTGTCGGGGGCCATTGGCTCCGCGGCATCGGCCCGCTTCGTCGGTCTCTACCAGATCTACGACGTAGTCCTGCTCGACCCGGCTTCCGTGCCGGTGAGCCCGGTCAACCGCAGCCCCGTTGAGGCCGCCGTGCTGGGCGGGGCCCTGGGCCTGGTCGCGGGGCTGGGCCTTGCCTTCCTGGCCGGCGCCCCCCGGGTGCGCCGGCGCCGCCGCATGCAGCAGCGCCTGGATCCCTACGGGCCCCCGGACGCCACGGTCACGCTGTTTCCCGCCGAACGGCGGGTGTCGAGGGCGGGATGACCGCCGGCGCCCATCCGGGTGCCGCCCCGGAGGCGCTCCGACTGCCGGCGGCCTGGGCCGCCGCCGCTCTGGCCGCTGGGGCCGCTGCCGGGCTCGGGGCCGTCCTGCTGCCCCAGCCCTACCTCGCCGTCGTCGGCCCGGCCGCCGCCCTGCTGGCAGTCCTGGTGGTGATCGATGCCGACTGGGCCCTGGGAGCGGTGGCGGCGTTCTCGGTGCTGAATCTGGCCAACGTGGCCACCGACTTCCACGGCGCCCCCACCCTCTTCCTGCCGCTCTTGGCCCTCATAGCCACCGGCATCGCCTACCGCTGGATCGCCCGGGGAGAGCAGCCTGCGGGTGGGGGCCGGGCCGCGGTATTCGTGACCGTCTACGCGGCCGCGGCCGTGGCCTCCCTGCTTTCGGCAGCGGACTTCGCCGCAGGTCGTGTGGAGGCGGACAGCCTTCTCAAAGACGGCGCCCTGGCCGTCCTGACCGGCCTGCTCCTGCACCACAGTGAGGCTCTGCGGCGGGTGGTCTGGGTGATGGTGGGCTGCGGGGCGGCGCTCGCCACCCTCACCTGCTTCCAGTTCCTCACCGGCTCTTTCGACGGGAACTTCCTCGGATTCGGCCAGTCGGCGGTGCAGAACATCGTGGGCGGCGTGGACGACGTGCGCATCTCTGGGCCCATCGGCGATCCCAACTTCTACGCCCAGTGGCTGGTCATGCTCACCCCCCTGGCGCTCGATCGCGCCTTCGGAGAGCCCCGCCGTTTCCTCCGCCTGGCCGCCTGGTATGCCGCCGCCGCCATGTCCGCCTCGGTGATCTTCTCCTTCTCTCGCGGTGGGGCTCTCGCCCTGGCAGCGGTGACCCTGCTGATGCTGACCCGCCCCCCGGTCCGCGGCAGGATGCTGGTTGCCATCGCGGTGGCGGTGGTCCTGGCCCTCCCCTTCCTCCCGGCCGGCTACCTCGCCCGCCTGAACGCGCTGGGCCAGGTAGGCACGGTGGAATCGACGACCGATGTTTCCATCCGGGGACGTACCGCCGAGGCCGGCGCCGGCTGGGCGATGTTCCTGGACCACCCCTTCATCGGGGTGGGACTGGGGAACTACGCCTCCAACTACCAGGCGTACGCGCGCGATCTCGGCATCGAGGCACGCCGGGTCGAACGCGAGCCGCACAACGCCTTCCTGGAAGTCGGCGCCGAAACCGGTCTCCCCGGACTGGCCGCCTTCGGCGCTCTGCTGGGCGGGGCCTTCTGGGCGGTACGCTCGGCCAGGCGCCGCTGGGGTGAGGCGGGCCGGCGGGCTGAAGCCGATCTGGCCTACGCCGTGGGCGCCGCGCTGGCGGGATGGCTGGTCACCTCGCTCTTCCTCCACCTGGACTTCGCCCGGCCCTGGTGGCTGCTCCTGGGCATCGCCTTCACTCTGCCCCGCCTGGCCGCGGCCGACGCGACGCGATCCCGGGAGGCGTCACTGTGACCCTGTCCGAGGACCGTACCGGCGTGGAACGCGACGAGGCCGCTCTCGGCAGGACGGCGGCGCGCGCCGTGATGTGGAACTACCTCTCCTTCGCCTCCGGCAAGTTGCTGGTGCTGGCCACTATGGCGGTGCTGGCCCGGCTGCTGACCCCACAGGAGTTCGGCATCGTCGCCTTTGCCATGGTGGCGGTGAACTGGCTGGGGGTGCTCAAGGACCTCGGCCTCGGTGGCGCCATCATCCAGCGACGCGAGGACACCGAGGAAGCGGCCCAGACCGTCTATGTCCTCAACCTGGCGATGAGCGCCCTCCTCACCGCCGGCACCGCCTTGGCAGCCCCCGCCGTGGCCGCCTTCTTCCGCGAACCCCTGGTGGTACCCATCCTGAGGGTGCTGGCGTTCACCTTCCTCATCCAGGCATTGGGGGCGGTGCACGTGGTGCTGCTGCGGCGCAACCTCGATTTCCGCCGCAAGCTGGTCCCCGACGTCGGGCAGGCAGTGGTGAAGGGCATCGCCTCGGTGGCCTTCGCCCTGGCCGGCTTCGGGGTCTGGGCCCTGGTGTGGGGGCAGTTGATCGGCGCCCTGGCCTCGTCGATCCTCGCCTGGCGAGTGCTGCCCTGGAAGCCCCGCTTCCGGTTGCACCGCCGGCTGGTCCGCCCCCTAGTGCACTTCGGCATGCCCCTGATGCTCGTGGAAATCCAGGCGGCGGTATGGTCGAACCTGGACTACTTGGTCGTCGGCCGCATGCTGGGCGATACCGCCCTGGGCGTCTACACCCTGGCGTACCGCTTGCCGGAGCTGCTCATTCTGTCGATCTGGCGAGTGCTGGGGGCGGCCATCTTCCCCTTCTTCTCCAGCATCCAGCGCTTCCCCGATCTGATCCGCAAGGGCTTCCTGGCCACCATTCGCTATTCCCAGATCGCCGTAGTGCCGCTGTGTGTAGGCCTCTTCATCACCGCCGGGCCGGCGGTGGAGGTGCTTTTCGGGGAGCAGTGGCACGCCGCCATTCCGGTGCTGCGCCTGCTGGCCGTGTTCGCCCTGGTCGGCTCCATCGGGGTGAACATCGGCGATGTCTACAAGGCCATAGGCCGGCCCGACCTGCTGGCCAAGCTGGCTTTCCTGGAACTGGCGCTGCTCACCCCGGCCCTCATCCTCGGTGCCCGCCACGGCCTCATCGGGATAGCGGCGGCCCACGCCGTGGTGGCCGCCATCGACACCGCCATCCGCCTCACAGTGGCGCGCCGCTTCGTCAGCGTGACGTTCCGCGACATCGGCCGTCAGTTGCTGCCTTCGCTGCTCGCCGGTGCCGCGTTGGCCGTCGTGGCGTCCGGGGCGCTGTGGGCTGCTTCGGCGGCCGGCCCCGCCGCCGCCCTCGCTGCCGCAGTCACGGCCGGCGGCACCGCCTACTTCACCGTCCTCTACCGAGTCGATCGCGAAGCGGTGCGCCGGCTGGCCGGGTGGATCGGCCTGCGGCGCCGGGCTCCTGCTGTCGAGGAGGTGGGATCATGACCACCCCGGCCACCCTGGTGGCGCTCCCCCGGTCCCGCGTCGAGCTCGCCCCGGTCCGGGTGCTCTACCTGATCGACTCCCTGGGGCCCGGCGGCGCCGAGCACCTCCTCGCCGCCTCCCTGCCCTTCCTGCGCCGGGCCGGGGTCGAGCCTTCGGTAGTCGCCCTCCAGGAGCAGCAGGGCAACCCCATCGCGCCGCGTATCGAGGCCCAAGGGATCCCGGTGCGGGAACTGGGGATTCGCCGCCTGCGTCAGCGCGGGGCCTACCGGGCAGTTCGCCGGGCCATTGTCGCCGCCTCCCCGGAGGTGGTTCACACTCAGTTGGAGTTCGCCCACGTGCTGGGCATCACTGCGGCCCGCCGCCTCGGTCTGCCCACCGTGGCCACCCTGCACACTCTGGATGAACCCCCACCCCGCAGCCGCCTGGCCCTCCACTTCCGCCTCATGGCCTGGGCACTGCGGCGCGCTCGCCGGGTCATCGCCGTCTCCGAGACAGCCCGCCGGCACTACCTGCAACGCGCCCGCCTGCGACCCGAGCGGGTGGCGACCATGTACAACGGCATCGACGCCACCGGGTTCCAGCTGGGGCCCGAGGAGCGGGCCGCGGCGCGGACCGAACTGGGGCTCGACCCGGCGGCGCCGGTCCTGGTGACGGTGGCAGTGCAGCGCGAGCCCAAGGGCATCCAGTACATGCTGGAGGCCTTGCCCGAGGTCGCCGCCGCCTTCCCGGAGGTGCGCTACCTCCTGGTGGGCGACGGGCCGCACCGCCCGGCCCTGGAGGAGCAGGCGGCGTGTCTGGGCTTGACCGATCGGGTGATCTTCACCGGGGCCCGGGACGACGTGGCCCGGCTGCTGGCCGCCGCCGACCTGTTCGTGCTGCCCAGCCTCACCGAGGCCCTGCCCACGGTGGTCGCCGAGGCCATGGCCGCGGGCAGGCCCGTGGTGGCCACCACGGTGGGCGGCATCCCGGAGATGGTCCGCCCCGGCGACGCCGCACTACTGGTGCCTCCGGCCGACCCCGAGGCCCTGGCAGCGGCGGTATGCCGCCTGCTGGCCAACCCCCGCCAGGCGGCAGCCATGGGCCGCGCCGGGCGGCGCCTGGCGGCGGAGCGTTTCGACATTCGAGCTCAGACCGGCACCCTGGCCGATGACTACCGCGCGCTGGCGGCGAGGAACCGGCGATGAGGGTCTTCGTCGTGGAGACCGACAGTGCCGGGGGGATGATCCACTACGCCTACCAGCTGTGCACGGCCCTGACTCAGGACGGAGCCGAGGTGACCCTGGTGACCTCACGCCACTACGAATTGCGGCACCTGCCGCACTCCTTCAACCTCCTGCCTCTCCTCCGGCTGTGGCCGAACATCGAGCCCTCTCCGGCCCGGGCAGGCCGCTTCGGCCTGCTGCTACGTCGCGCCGGGCACAAGGTGCGCCGGGGGTGGCGGGCGCTGCGTTTCGCCCGGGAGTGGTGGCGTCTCACTCGCTACCTCCTGCGCGAGCGGCCCGACGTGGTGCAGTTCGCCATCATCCGCTTCCCATTCCAGGAGGTGTTCCTGCGCCGCCTGCGCCGCGACGGCCTCTACTTGACGCAGGTGTGCCACGAGTACGAGTTCCGCGAGACCCGGAATCGCATCATCAGGGCGTTCACGGCCCGCTGGGCTCGCCGGGTGTATCCGTCCTTCTCTGCGGTCTTCTTGCACAGCGAGGCCGATCGGGAACGTTTCCTCAGCCTCTACCCGGTAGAGCCGGATCGTACCCACGTCATCCCTCACGGCAACGAGTTCATGTTCCCCCGCCTGGTAGATGCCGGCGGCGACCTTCGGGACCGCTACGGCCTGGCCCCGGCACGGCCCGTGGCCCTCTTCTTCGGTGGCTTGCGCCCCAGCAAGGGGATCCCCGACCTGCTCGAGGCCTTCGGCCTGCTTCGCGCCGAGATCGACGCCTCACTGCTCATCGCCGGCTATCCGACGAACGGGCTGGCGGGGGCCGATCTCGAAGCCGAGGCCCGGCGCCTGGGCCTGGCAGAGGAGGTGACGGTCGACGCCCGCTACCTGGCTCTGGAGGAGATCGGCCCCCTACTGCGCACCGCCACCGTGGCCGTGCTCCCCTACCGAAACGCCACCGCCAGCGGGGCGCTGCAAGTAGCCTACGCCTTCGGGCGGCCGGTGATCGCGACCACCGTAGGCGGCCTCCCCGAGGCCGTCGAGGACGGGGTCACCGGCCTGCTGGTACCGCCGGCGGATCCTCCGGCCCTGGCGCGGGCTCTAGTCAAGTTGCTGTCCGATCCGGACGAAGCACTCCGCATGGGAGCCCGTGGTCGGGCCGCCGCCGAGGAGCGGTACTCGTGGGGACCGATCGCCGGGGCGATCCTCGACGTCTACCGGCGAGAACGGGGGCAGGCGTGAGCGGAATCATCTTCTGGGCGGCGGCAGCCCTAGTGGCCTACACCTACGCCGGCTATCCCTTGCTGCTGGCCGCGGTGTCGCGCCTGCGGCGGGCGCCCACCTGGCCGGAGCACACCCCGTCTCTCACCCTCATCATCGCCGCCTACAACGAGGAGGCGGTGCTCGCCGCCAAGCTGAGAGATACTCTGGCCCTGGACTACCCGGCAGATCTCCTGCAGACCATCGTGGCTGCCGACGGCTCCGACGACGCCACTGCCGATATCGCCGCCTCCTTCGCCCCCCGGGTGGAGGTGGTACACCGTCCCGAGCGGGCCGGGAAGATGGCCGCCATCAATCGCGCCATGGAGCGAGCTCAGGGCGAGGTAGTGGTCTTCTCCGACGCCAACAACCGCTACCTGCCGGACGCGCTACGGGAGATGGCCCGGCCCTTCTCCGACCCGGCCGTGGGAGCGGTCACCGGCCGCAAGACGGTTGCGGCCGAGGAAGGCCTGGGCTACTCCGAGGGCCTCTATTGGCGGTACGAGTCCAAGATCCGGTCCTGGGAGACTCGCCTGGGTTGCTGTGTCGGGGTCAACGGGGAGATCTTCGCCATCCGCCGCAGCCTCTTCCGCCCCGCTCCCCCGGGAGTGGTCAACGACGACGCCTGGATGGCCCAGCAGGTCATCAACGCCGGGCACAACGTGGTCTATAACGAACGCGCCGTGTCGGTGGAGAGGGTCTCCCCCACCGCCGCTGATGAGGCTCAACGCCGCGCTCGCATCGTCGCCGGTCAGTACCAGATGCTCGGCCGGTTGCAGGAATGGCCCTGGAAGCGGCCCGTGGTGCTCTGGGAACTCATCTCTCACAAGGTGATGCGCCCCCTCGTCCCCTTCGGGATGATCGCTGCCGCTGGGGCCTCCCTCACCGCCCTGTTCCGGCCCGGCAGCGGTTCGGGCGCGACTGGTCTCTGGGTCCTGGCCCGCCCCTGGAACTGGCTGGCCGTCGGGGCCCAGGCTGCCTTCTACGCGCTGGCGGCGGCAGGCGGCCGCCTCGGCGGAGCGGTAGGCAAGGTGGCCTACGTTCCCCGCTTCCTGGTGGACTCCAACCTGGCGGCCCTGCGCGGCCTGGCTCGGCACCTGAGAGGCGGGCAGTCGGCCAAGTGGGAGCGGGTCGCCCGACGTGAGGCCGCCGAGGTGGGCGAATGAGCCTGCTCCCGGCACCGACGACTGCCCCCTTGCTGGAGGACGTCACCGACGACCAAGCCCTGGCTGCCCTGGGCTTGGAATGGGATCACCTACTGGCGGCATCCGGAGTCATCACCCCGTTCCTCACCTGGGCTTGGGTGAGCGCCTGGCGAGAGACCCTGGGCGCGGGCCATGCCCTGGCAGTCGTGACCGCCCGCCGTCCCGGCGACGGCCGTCTCCTCGGCCTGGCGCCCTTCGCCGTGGAGGAGCGGCGCGCTCCTGGAGGGATTCGCTACCGCGCCCTGGTCTTCCTCGGCTCGGGTCCCGCCGCCCCCGACCACCTCGACCTGATGGTGCTGCAGGGATGGGAGTCGGCCGTCGCCGCCCCCCTGTGGGGCGCGGTCCTGCGCCGCTCGCGTCCCGATCTCGCCGACCTCGACGGCTTGCGCGACGGGGGGCTTCTGGAGGCTCTCACCCTGCGCCGGCGAGCCGATCGGCGCCGCTTCGCCGAGGCCAGTCCCTGCCCCTATCTGCCCCTTCCGGCAACATGGGAGGAGTACGAAGCGGGCTTGGGGCGGAACTTGCGCCAGAACCTCCGGCGCTACGCCCGCCGTCTCGCGGAGGAGTCCCCGGGCCCGGTGACCCGCCGCCTGGTGGTTCGACCCGAGGAGCTCGACACCACCCTCGATGCCCTCGCCCAATTGCACCAACAGGTGCGCGCTGCCCGGGGTGAATCGGGGGTCTTCCGTTCCCCTACCCTGCGGGCTTTCCACCGCCTCGCCGCCCACCGCTTCCTGGAGGCAGGGCGCCTTCGCCTCCACCGCCTCGACGTGGCCGGCCGCGCAGTGGCCGTCATCTACTGCGTTCGTCAGGGCGAGGTCGTCTCCTTCTACACAACCGGCTACGACCCCGCCTACGCCCGCTTCGGGCCGGGTCGCGATCTGATGGCCCACGCCATCGGGTCGGCCATTGCCGAAGGGGCCCAGGAATTCGATTTCCTGCGAGGAGAAGAGGTCTACAAGGCTCACTGGGGCACCCGCGTGCGCAACGACTGGCGGGTCCTCCTACCCACGGGTCCCCGCGGCCGGCTACTCCTTGGGGGCCGCACTGTGTTGCGTCCTGTGCGCCGTCTGGCGGCAGCAGCGCGACATGGCATTCAGGCTGCCGGTCGCGACAGCTCCGCCGACAGGTAGCGACCTAGGAGGAAAGCGGCCGGACGCCGCACCAAGCCCGATCGTCCGACCAGGCGCTCCTCCATCTCCGCTCCGCGCCGGGCGGCCGCCACCGCCCGGAAGAACCGAAGCAGGGCGGCATCGACGGGACCGTAACCCTCGAGAAAGGCGAGTTCGGCCAGGCGCAGCCCGACTCGACCCAGCAAGCCCAGGGAGATGGCCCGAGCCCGCCGCATGCGGAGGCCGATGAGCAGCTTGGCGGTATCCTCCAGCACCGGGGCGTCCACCAGATTGGGATCCAGTATCGCCACTCTGCCATCGGGCGTTACCACCACGTTGGCCAGACTGAAATCCCCGTGCGTCGCCCCCATGACCACTGTCCTGCCGTCGAGTTTCCGGGCCTGTCGGGCCACCACCTCAAGTGCCTCTCGGAGGGAAGGACCCCCGAGGCAGGGACGAGCGGCAATCGCCTCTAGCTCTGCCGCCAGCGCGGTACCGTCGAGCCGTCCCGGTCCGGCACCGGCGGCCCGCTCGTGGTAGAGGCGCAGCACTCGCCCGACCCGCCGCAGCACCTCCACCTGCCTGCCCTCAGCGCCCGGCCGGGTGCCCAGCAGGGCATGCAAAGGCACCGACGCCAGCCTCTCCGTGACAACGGCATTCAGGTCGGGCAGGTAGCCCACCGGTGTGACGGCGGCCAGGCCCGGATCTCGGCTCTCGCCAACCACCGCTGCGATGGCCTCCAAAGCGGCGTACTCCCGCCTGGTGCTCTCCTGTGGACCGGCCGCCAGGGCAGCCTGGAGGGTCGGCGCCTCCTCCCATCGAGGGATCTTGACCACCAACTCTCGCCGGCCTCCGGCGACCTCGACCGCCAGGCTGAATTGGCAGGACCAGGCGTGAGCCTGCGGACCGGAGAGGGCTGACAACCGCGCCCCCGGGCCGAACCAGCGCGGCACCTCCTCGTCGAGGCGACGGCGCACCCGGGCCAGGGCATCGTCTCCAATCATCGGGCTGCTCCCAGCAGCCGCGGTAGCCCGTTGACCTTGGCTGCGAAGCGGGCGACATGGTCCCCGTGGTGGATGTATGCCCGGCGTAGATTCAGCGGTGCTCGTCGGGCGGCACGGATGCGATCAGGGCCCGGCAGAAGGGTGAACGCCAACCGATAGCCCTCCTCGTGGAGCAGGCGCGAGATGCCATCGTTCACATCCGCCCGACCCCCATTGGGGTAGGCAAACGCCGTCACCGGCCGACCGAGTTCCTCTTCGATACGCCGCTTCGACTGCCTCACTTCGCGTCGGGCTCGATCGCCGGGGACCCGGGTGAGGATGGGGTGCTGCTCGGTGTGGGCCCCGAAGGCGACCCCTTCCGCCGCCATCGCCCGCACCTCGGCCCACGATAGGCAGAGATCAGGGAAGCCACCGGGCGGAACCGTCATCCCGAGGCAGTCGGGAAGCGCGGCTGTGGCTGCTTCTCGCTCCACTTCGGGCCGGCGCTTGAGTGCCTCCAGCCAACTCCCCAGCACCTCCTCCCGTTCCTGCTCCGTCGCCCAGGACTGCTCACCGATCACGGGCAGGTCGACACGGGTCCGCTTCGTGTGCGCGAAGCACCAGGCGGCCAGGTCCCACGGGAAGGGCCTCCCGCTGCCGATGAAGCCCGTGGCCAGGAAGACCGTCATCGGGATTCCCCGATCGCGCGCCACGGGGAGAGCGTTCGTCAGGTTGTCCCGGTAGCCGTCATCGAAGGTCAACAGCAGCGGCCGCCGGGGAAGGCGAAGGCCGTCTATGAGGGCCCCCTCCACCTGCGCCAGCGAGACCGGCTGGAAGTGCTCGGCGACATAGTCCATATGCCGGCCGAACTCCTGCGGGGTGGCGCTCACGTTGCGGCGGTAGGTGTCGAACCCGGTGCCGTGGGGGTCGACCACCCGGTGGTAGGCGAGCACGGTGAGCCGCCGCCCTCCGAACAGGGCGCCGGTCGCGGTAAAGAGGCCTCCGCGATGCCCGGCGACGGTGAGAGCGCTCTTCCAGCCCACGCCCATGTTTCGACTCACCGTGGTGGTCTCTTGAGCGCCCCGCAACCCCGCGACGAACCGCCGGGCCGTCGGGGTCGCTACCGTCAGATCACATGTCCCTGTCGCTGCCCTTCACCCCCGACGAGGAGGCCAACCGCCTGCTGGCGGCCGACCCTCTGGCGCTGCTCCTCGGCATGCTCCTCGACCAGCAGTTCCCCATGGAGCGGGCCTTCATGTCGCCTCTATTGCTGCAGCGCCGCCTGGGAGGCTCCCTGGATGCCGCTGCCGTGGCCGCCCTGCCGGAGGACCGGCTGGTGGCCGCTTTCGCCGCGACCCCCGCCTTGCACCGCTACCCGGCGGCAATGGCCCGGCGCTTCGCCGCCCTGTGCCGCCACCTCCTCCAGGAGTACGGCGGCGATGCCGCCGCCCTCTGGCGCACGGCAGCCGATGGCGACGACCTCTACCGAAGGGTGAAGGCCCTCCCCGGCTTCGGAGAGGCCAAGGCGCGTATCTTCGTAGGGGTCGTGGGACGACGCCTGCAAGAAGGCCCGCCTGGGTGGGAGCATCGCGCCGCCGACTGGCCCTCGATCGCCGATGTCGACGACTTCTCCCAGGTGGCGGTGCTGCGCGAGCAGAAGCGGGCCGCCAAGGCGGGGAGGTAGCGGCGTGTGGCTGCCCCTGCAGCTGGTGCTCGAGTTCCTCGGGCGCTCCGCAGCCTGGCTGGGGATGATGGCCGCCCTGGGGACGGCGGCCGCCCTGGCCGTGAACCTCCTGGCCCGACGCCCTCTACGGCGCGCCTGGCCTCACCTGCTGATCGCCGGTTGGGCGGGAGCGGTGCTGGGCGCCTCCCTGGCCGACCGCTTCGGCCTGCCCGAGGCCCTCGAGTTCGCCGTCTGGCGCCGTACCGTGCCTCTGGCCTGGTCGGTAGGAGGGGCGCTACTGGCCGTCACCGCCGTCGAGCTCTGGCGGCGCCGTCGGCCGGCGACCTAGCTCTCCCTCCTGCCGCGCCCGGCGTGTCGGCTCAAGGGGAGTCGCCGGGTAGCACCAGCGGGCAGTCGCGTCGAGGATGCGCCACCACCACCACCGGGTGCTCGTAGACCTCCGACAGGAGATCCGCCCGCAGTACTTCTCGCGTCGGCGCCAGGGCAATCAGCCGCCCCCGGCTCATCAGGGCCACTCGGTCGGCATAGCGCGCCGCCAGGTTCAGGTCGTGAAGGACCGCCACCACCGTTGCCCCGTCGTCGGCCAGGGAACGCAGCAGGCCCATGACCAGTTCCTGGTGGCGTAGGTCGAGCGAGGTGGTCGGCTCGTCGAGCATCACCAGCGGCGTCTCCTGGGCGAGCACCCGGGCGAAGGACACCCGCGTCTGTTCGCCGCCCGAAAGGGTCGGATACGGGCGAGGGGCCAGATGGGCCACGTCGGCGGCGTTCATGGCCTGTTGCGCCGCCTCCAGATCCCGCTCGGCCGATGATTCTCGATGGGGGTACCGGCCCATGAGCACCACGTCGAGTACCCGAAAGGCGAACTGCAGTAGGGTCTGCTGCGGCAGCAGGGCGCGCCGCCGGGCGAGTTCGCGCGGGCGGTAGCTCGATAGCGGGCTCCCGTCGAGCAGCACCCTACCGCTGGTCGGTGCCGTCTCGCCGGCCAGCACGCGCAGCAGGGAGGTCTTGCCCGCTCCGTTGGGCCCCACCACCCCCAAGACCTCTCCGGCCTCGACCTCCAGGCTGACTCCATCCAGCAGGAGGGCGCCCTCCACCTGCAGGCCGACGCCCTCGCCGACCAGTACCGGTGCTCTCATCCCCAGCCTCCGTGCTGGATGCGAGTGCGGCGCAGAAGCCACAGGAACACCGGCCCCCCTATCACGGCAACGATCAAGCCCACGGGCACCTCGACCGGTGGGTGCAGGCTGCGGGCCGCCAGGTCGGCCAGCAGCACGAGCACTGCCCCGCTCAGGGCCGCTCCCGGCAGCACCACGCGGTGGGCCGGCCCGGCGGCGAGTCTGACGGCGTGCGGGGCGAGCAGGCCTACGAAGGCGATGACCCCCACTGCGCTCACCGCCGCCGCCGAGGCGAGCACGGCCAGGCTGAGCACGGCAAGCCGGACCCGCTCCACCGCCACCCCCAGATGTTGGGCCTCCCGATCGCCCAGGAGCAGCAGGTCCAGGGCGCGGGAGAAGAAGGGCAGCAGCACGGCCGCCGCCACCACGAAAACGGCGGTCACCGCCACCAGCCGCCAGGTGGCCACCGATACCGTGCCCAACGACCAGAACACCACCGAGTGCAGTTCGGGACGATCGACCGCGAAGCCCAACAGCGCCGCCCCGGCGATACCAAGGGCTCCCACGGCAATGCCGGCCAGCACCATGGTCACCACCTCGGTGCGCCCGCGGAAGCGGGCCAGGGAGTACACCACCGCCCCCGCCGCCAGGCCCCCGAGGAATCCCCCCAGCGGGCCGGCCAGGTCCCCCAACAGGCCCCCGGCAGCGGCGATGGCCGCCGTCGACCCGAAGGCGGCCCCGCCGGCCACCCCCACCAATTGCGGATCGGCCAGCGGGTTGCGGAAGACGCCCTGCAGAGCCGCTCCCGCCCCACCCAGGCCCGCCCCCACCAACCCGGCCAGCAGCAGCCGGGGCAGGCGGATCGACCACACCACGGCGTCCTCTTGGGCGGTGAAGCCCGATTCAGCGCCAAGGCCGAGGTGGTGCAGGACGATGCGCAGCACCGCCCTCGGAGACACCTCCACCGCTCCCAGGGCCAGTGAGGCCACCGCCCCGCCTGCCAGGAGCACCACCAGCCCGCCGAAGAACAGGACCAGCCGCCGGCGGCGGCCGGCGGCCGGCCCGGTCGCGATGGTGAGGCCGCCGGAGTCGGGGCCGCTCACGACCCTGCCGCCGCCTCGGGATGCAGGTCGGCGAAGAGTCGGGTGAGCAGTTGGCCGGTGCGCGGGCCGAGGCCCAGCAGGAACAGATCCTCGTAGACCAGGATGCGCCTCTCGCGGCCGGCCGTGGTCTGTGCCACGCCGGGGAGGGCCAGTAGCCCCTCTATGCCCCCGAGGTAGCGGTTCAGGCCCCGCTCGGCGGTCACGATCACCTCGGGGTCGCCGGCCACCAAGGCCTCGGCCGAGAGCGGGGCGTAGGCGTCCGCTCCGGCCGTCGGGCTCACATCCACCGCCCCGACGGCGGCAAACAGCCCATCCATGACCGAGTTGGGGCCCAACATCAGAGTGGTGTCTGCGCTTGCCTGGTAGATGAGGGCCACTCGCGGCCGCATGGTGACGGTCGCGGCGGCGGCCGCGGCGGCATCGATCTCGGCCTGGACCTGCGCCGCCAGGGCCTCCCCGGCGTCGTCGACCCCGAGCACGTGGGCAACGGCACGGATCTTCTCCCCCGGGGCCGCGAGGCCCATGAAGCGCGGGAAGATCACCACTGGTATGCCCGCCTGGCGAATCTGGGCGATGGCTTCCAGCGGCCGAGCGTCCTCATCGCCAATGACCACCGTGGGAGTCTGCGCCAGCACCCCTTCGGCGACCAGCACGAACTCCACCCCTACTTTGTTGATCTGCTTGGCCTCCTCGGGGTATACCGAGGAGAGGTCGCATCCCACGATGTTGGGGCCGAGGCCCATAGCGAAGATGATCTCCGTCATGTCACCGCTGAGGGTCACGATGCGCGTGGCGTCGGTAACCCGGGTTTCCACGCCGTCGGGCCCCACGTAGGTCACCGGAAGCCCCGGGGTGGGAATGGCCGTGGTGCCACCGGTGATGTCGGAGTCGGCCGGGCCTACGTCGCCCTCCCCTCCGCAAGCCGTTAGGACCAAGGCGAGCAGTATCGGCCATGCCTTGACGCGGAACACATGTCCTCCGTGCAGGAGCAGAACCGACTGTACCGAGCGGCCCGTGGAAGTTCCCGGGCAAGCCACTGGGGGCGGCCGGCTCCACCCGCTGCTCGCCTCCCCACCTGAGGGTCGTCACACCTAGCCGGCCCCGCCCGGATATGCTCGGTGGTGCCCCGATGAACGGCCCTACCGCACACCGGCACACTCCTCCGGTGGAGGCTCCCTGCGTAGCAGGTCTCGCGCCCGCCGCGGAGGCCCGCTGATGGCGCCGGCTTCTCCGCGCGCCGCCCCGATGGACGACCGGGCTCTCATCGACCGTGCCAAGACAGGAGATGAGCAGGCCTGGGCCGCGCTCTACGAAGTGCTCCACCGCCCCCTCCTGGGGTACCTGCGCGCCCGCGACTATCCCGATCCCGAAGACGCTCTCGGCGAGGTCTTCTTGCGATTGGCCCGCAACCTGGAGCACTTCGAGGGCGGGCTCACCGCTCTGCGGGCCTACGCCTTCACCGTGGCCCAGAACCTCCTGCGCGACTCAGCGCGGGCCAGCAAAGCCCGACCCAAGATCACGTTCTTGATCCCCGACGCCCTGATGGCGGCGGCCGCTCGCGACGGCCGGACTGCCGCCTCCGCCGAAGAGGACGCCCTGAGCGAGCTCGACCTCTCGGGGATCGCCGAGGCACTGGCGGAACTCACCCCCGAGCAGCAGCACGTTCTGTACCTGCGAGTAGTCGGGGACCAATCCATCGAGGAGACGGCCCGGGCGGTTGGGAAATCCCCGGGTGCGGTCAAGCAACTCCACTTCCGGGCAATGGAGCGTCTGCGGCGCGGCCTGCAGTCGCCTGCCGATGCGGAGGCACGGGAATGACCACCGGACCTGAGAACCTGGTGCCGGAGGAGACGGTCGAGCGGGGCCTGCGCGCTTTGTTCGATCGCACCGCCGGACCTTCGCCCGGCCCTGCCGTGCAGGCCGCCGTAGTGGCCGCCGCCGCCCGGGCCGCCGGCGGGTCACCGCCGCCCGCAGGAGGGGGAGGAGGAGCCGGGCCGGCGGGTCGCTCCCGCTGGGCCATGGGCGGCCTGGCCGCCGGTCTGGTCGTGGCGGTCGGGCTGACCGCCGGCCTGCTGCTCACGCGCGATGGCGGCACTCCCGACGGCACCGCGGCCCCGTCGGCTACCTCGACGCCCGCCGCGCCGACCACCGCCGCACCCCCCATCACCCGGCCGCCGGCCTCGACCACGGCGCCCCCCGGGACCACTTCGTCCACCGCACCCCCCACCACCACGTCCCTTCCCCCCACGACGACGCAGCCCCCCGCCACGACAACGGCCACCACTTCCCCTCCGACCACCACTGCCCCTCCGACCACCACCACGACTGCGGCCCCCACTACGACCACGACGACGACCACCACACCCCCGACCACAACCACGACGACAACAACGACGACCACCACAGCCCCGACGACCACGACCACCATCCCCGGCGTCGACGAGCCCTTCTGTCAGACGGGGGTGCTCTCACCCGACCACAAGCCCGAGGAGGCCGACGCCACCGGCGCTGTGGTCGTCGACGGGATCATGATCGATTTCCTGACCGGCCAGGAGGTAGGCCAGAGCGGGGTATCTCTCCACGGGATCGAATTCATCTCCGACCCCGAGGCGGTGGTGTGGGTACGCCAGATGGGACGTTGGTACCCCGTGACGGTTGCCGACATACCCTGGTACACCGAGCGCAACCCCGGAGGCAACCTCCACCCGATCGAGGCCTTCGGAGTATGTCTTCCCCGCCAGGGCTGACCGCCCCGGCCGGCCGCCTCTCGGAGTCCTGACCCCTCCAGCACACTTCCCACACATTCGGCGGGCAGGCTTGGCCCACGACACCTGAAGGAGCCGCCTTGGAGCGGAACGCCCCCATCGCCATCGGCACCATCGCCCTCCTGCTGACCGCCGCCTGCGGAGCCTCGACCGGCAGCACGAGCCTGGAAAACACGGGCGACGGCACGATGATGCCGGCCGCTTCGCCGGCCGCGGGGGCCTACACCGTCGTCGACACGGGGCAGGCCATCTGCTACGACACCGCGGCCCCCATCGCCTGTCCCAATACCGGAGCGCCCTGGTCCGGCCAGGACGCCCCCTACACCGGCAACCCTCCGGCCTACCGCGACAACGGGGAGGGCACGGTCACCGACCTGAACACCGGGCTGGTGTGGCAGCAGGACCCCGGGGACAAGATGACCTACGCCCAGGCGCTTGCCGCCGTCGAGATCTTCACCCTGAACGGCTACCAAGATTGGCGGCTGCCCACCATCAAGGAGCTGTACTCCCTCATCGACTTCTCGGGCACCGACCCGAGCGGTTGTCGGACCGCGGAGGAATGCGACGCCGTCCCCTTCATCGCCACCGAGTACTTCGCCTTCGAGTACGGCGACACCGCTGCCGGCGAGCGCGTCATCGACAGCCAGTACCTCTCCTCAACGATCTACGCGAGCACCACGATGGGCGGCGACCCGACCGTCTTCGGGGTGAACTTCGCCGACGGCCGGATCAAGGGGTACCCGATATCCGATCCCCTTGGGGGGGAGAAGGAGTTCTTCGTGATGTTCGTCCGGGGCAACCCGGACCACGGCAGGAACGAGTTCGTCGACAACGGCGACGGCACTGTTGCCGACTCGGCGACCGGCCTGATGTGGCAGCAGGCCGACGACGGCGTCGCCCGGGAGTGGGAGAGCGCCCTGGCCTACTGCGAGGCCCTGGACCTCGCCGGATACGCCGACTGGCGGCTCCCCGATGTCAAGGAGCTGCAGAGCATCGTCGACTACACCCGCTCACCGGCGACCAACGGCTCGGCTGCCATCGACCCTCTGTTCTCCACATCGGGGATCATCGATGAGGGCGGCGAAGCCAACTGGCCTTTCTTCTGGTCGAGCACCACGCACGCCTCGATCGAGGCCGGGACCGCGGCGGCCTACGTGGCGTTCGGCGAGGCACTCGGGTGGATGCAGCGGGCAGGAGGCGACTACGTGCTTCACGACGTCCACGGGGCGGGCGCACAGCGCTCCGACCCCAAAACGGGGGATGCGACGGACTACCCCCACGGACGCGGTCCCCAGGGCGACGTGATCCGGATCGAGAATCACGCCCGATGCGTGCGGGACGCCGGCTGAGGTCGGCGTTTCGGGCCTAGATCGCCTCGAAGCGGGCCTGGAAGAAACGCAGGTCGGGCGGCTCGTAGGTGAAGCGCAGGCCGCCCACCTTCTCCCGCTCCTCGTAGACCGCGGCCACCGATTCGGCAGTCACGTCCATGTGCGACTGGGTGTATACCCGGCGGGGGATGGTCAGGCGCACCAGTTCCAGCTTGGGCCGGTTGTGCTCCCCGGTCTCCTTGTTGCGCCCCGCGGAGACGATGCCCCGCTCCATGCCGCGCACCCCGGAGTCCACGTAGAGAGCAGCGGCCAGGGCCTGAGCCGGGAAGTGGTCCTGGGGCAGATGAGCCAGGATCGTCTTGGCATCGAGGAAGACCCCGTGGCCGCCCACCGGCACCACGATGGGCACCCCGGCCTCGGAGATCAGCCTGCCCAAGTACTCGACCTGCCCGACGCGCGCCCGCACGTGGTCGTCGGTTTCCACCATCTCTCGGATTCCCCGGGCCAGCGCCTCCATGTCGCGCCCGGACATGCCGCCGTAGGTCTGCAGGCCTTCGAAGGCCACCAGCAGCGCCCGGGCGCGCCGCGCCAGTTCCGGGTCGCGCAGTGCCAGGAAGCCGCCGATGTTGACCAGGTTGTCCTTCTTGGAGGAAACAGTGGCCCCGTCGGAGTACGAGCAGATCTCCCGCAGAATCTCCTTGACGCTCTTGTCCTGATAGCCGGGCTCGCGCTGGCGGATGAACCAGGCGTTCTCCAGCGCCCGGGTGGCGTCGAGCATTACCAGGATGCCCCGCGCCTGGCAGAACTCCCAGACCTGCCGGATGTTCTCCATGGACATCGGCTGGCCGCCGGCCATGTTCACGTTGGTCTCGCTGGAGATGTAGGGAACGCGCTCCGCCCCGTACTGCTCCACGACGGCGGCCAGCTTGGCCAGGTCGAAGTTGCCCTTGAAGGGATGGGAGCTCGCCGGGTCGTGGGCCTCGTCGACGATCACGTCGACGAACTTCCCCCCGGCGTACTCCTGGTGAAACCGGGTGGTGGTGAAGTACATGTTGCCGGGGACAACATCGCCCGGCTCAATGAGGATTTGGCTGAGGATGTGCTCCGCTCCCCTCCCCTGGTGGGTGGGGACCGTCTCGGGGTAGCCGTACACCTCCTCGATGGCCTCGCAGAGATGGCGGTAGGAACGGCTGCCGGCATAAGCCTCGTCGCCCAGCATGAGCCCGGCCCACTGGTTCTCGGACATAGCCGAGGTGCCCGAGTCGGTGAGAAGGTCGATGTAGACGTCGTCGGACTGGAGCAGGAAGGTGTTGTAGCCCGCCTCCCGGATGGCTGCCTCGCGGTACTCCCGGGTGGTCATCCGGATGGGTTCGATCATCTTGATCTTCCAGGGCTCCGCCCAACTGCGCCTCGCCGGCATGTCTACCTCCAGTGGTCGGCAACGAGCCTGCCGCCCCGCGGCGAGCGGCGCCAGGGACGCTAGTCACAAGCAGCCGGGCGGGTACGGGGACTGCGCTCGCCGAAGGGCGGTGCGATCGCATAGGCTGGCCGCCGACAGGGAGGCGGCGTGGGCAGCAAGAAGGCAGGGGACTTCGACGTCCTCATCATCGGCAGCGGGTTCGGGGGCAGCGTCACCGCGCTGCGCCTGGCCGAGAAGGGCTACCGGGTGGCGGTGGTCGAGGCGGGCCGGCGTTTCGGGCCGGACGACTTCGCCCGCACGAGCTGGCGCCTCCGTCGCTACCTGTGGATGCCCGGCCTGGGGATGCGCGGGATCCAGCGTCTGGACCTGCTGCGCCAGGTGCTCGTCCTCTCGGGGGCCGGGGTGGGAGGAGGGTCCCTGGTCTACGCCAGCGTGCTCCTCGAGCCCCATGATGCCTTCTTCGAGGATCCCCAGTGGCGGGCCATCACCGACTGGAAGCAGGAGCTGGCCCCCTACTACGAGCTGGCCCGGCGCATGCTGGGTAGCTCCACCGCGGCGGCCGACACCCCGGCCGATCAGGTGCTGCGCGAGGTAGCCCGGCACTTCGAGGTCGAGCACACCTTTGCCCCCAACACCATCGGCATGTTCCTGGGTGAGGCCGAGAAGCGAGTGCCGGACCCCTTCTTCGGCGGGGAGGGCCCAGAGTGCGTGGGCTGCCGAGAGTGCGGGGGCTGCATGGTGGGCTGCCGCTACGAGGCCAAGAACACCCTCGACCGCAACTACCTCCACCTCGCCGAGAAGCAAGGGGCAAGTGTGTTCCCCGAGCATGCTGCCGTGGATGTCGAAGGGGTAGAGGGCCGCTACCGGGTCACCACCCGGCGCCCGGGAGCCTGGATCCGCAAGAGACGGCGAGCCTTCACCGCCGATCACGTGGTCTTCGCCGCCGGGGCGTTGCGCACCACCCGGCTGCTCCTCCGCCTCCAGGAAGCCGGGCGCCTCCCTCGCCTCTCAGGACGCCTCGGCTACCTGGTACGCACCAACTCCGAATCCCTGCTCGGCTCCGTCGCCAGGAAGCGCACCGTGGACTACTCGCGCGGCGTGGCCATCACTTCGTCCATACACCCGGTGCCCGACACCCGCATAGAGCCCTGCCGTTACCCACCGGGGAGCAACTTCATGGGACTCATCGCCTCGATCCTGGTCAAGGGCGAGGGCCCTCTCCCCCAGCCGCTGCGCTTCCTGGCTACCGCGCTACGGCACCCCATCGAGTTCGCCCGCTCGTTGTCGGTGCGCCACTGGTCGGAGAAGTCGGTGATCCTGCTCGTGATGCAGTCCATCGACAACAGCCTGCGCTTGTTCACCAAGAAGGGCCTGTTCGGCACCCGCATCGCCTCCACCCAGGGCCACGGGCGGCCGAACCCCGCCTGGATCCCGGTGGCCCACGAGGCCGCCCGGGTGGCGGCGAAGGTCTTTGGGGGGATGCCCGCGGCCAGCATCAACGAGTCTCTCCTCGGCATCCCCATGACCGCCCACATCCTGGGCGGCGCCGCCATTGGATCGGAGCCGGAGACGGGAGTGATCGACCCCTACCACCGGGTCTTCGGCCATCCCGGGCTCCACGTGGCAGACGGTGCCGCGGTGAGCGCCAACCTAGGGGCCAACCCCTCACTCACCATCACCGCCCTGGCGGAGCGGGCGGCGGCCATGTGGCCCAACAAGGGCGATCCCGACCCGCGCCCCGCCCTCGGAGAGAGCTACCGACCGATAGCCCCGGTCCCCCCGCGGCGGCCCGCCGTCCCCACCCATGCCCCCGCGGCGCTGAAGTGGTGACGGTCCCGGAGGTCGGCCTGCGCCGGGCGCGGCTCGAAGAAGCCGGGGCTCTAGCCGAGATCTCCCGCCGGGCCTTCGACAGCGACCTGGCCCTCAGCCTGGCCCCTGGGCCCGGCGGCCCTCCCGGCTACGCCTCCGAGGAGTGGCAAGCGCGCATGATGGCGGCGGGCCGCTACCACGCCATCACCGTCGACGGTGCACTGGCCGGCGGGGCCATCGTTTTCGAGATGGGTGGCGGCCACTTCGAGTTGGGGCGCCTGTTCCTGGATCCCACCCGGCATCGCCGCGGGATCGGCACGCAGGCCATGGCCCTCCTCTTCGCCACCTACCCGCAGGCCCAGAGGTGGACGCTCGATACCCCCACATGGAACCGCCGCACCCGGGCCTTCTACGAAGGCCTCGGCTTCGCCGCCGTTGGGGAGCTGAGGGAACGAGAAGGACCGAGCCTGGTGCTGTACGAGAGGCGAGCCGGTGTGGGGCCTTGAGCCCGCCTCTGCCGAAGGGCTCGCTCGCTACAGTTGACACCCTGCCGGAGCAGATGGTGAGGGCGAGACCCGGTGCGGCAAGGGCACGGCGTGTGCCCGATCGCCGGCCCCCGCCGGAAGCCCCAACCGAAGCGGAGGAGTAGAGGTGCTGGGTCCCAAGGTGGTGGCGAGGAAGCTCAAGACGGCCTTGAGGAACCCCTCGGCCATCCGCAACTACATCTACGGCCGGTTGAACTACTTCCCGGTGGGTAGGGTCACCAACCCCGATCTCATCGACCTGCCCATCTACTGCATCAGCCTTGCCAGGGCGACGCGGCGGAGGCGTCTCATGGAGCGGCAGGTCCAGAAAGCGGGCTTGCGTAACTTCCAGTTCGTGGATGCGATAGATGGGACCTCATGGACCGTCGAGCGCTTCGCCGCTCAGGGGGACTACGACGAAGAGGGCGCCTTCCGCTACCACGGGCAGGGCCTCGGCGTCCCCGAGATCGCCACGTCCCTCTCTCATGGTCGGGTCTATGAGGCCATCGTTGCGGCCCAGGACCCGCTGGCACTAGTGCTCGAGGACGACGCCCTATTCGTCTCACGGGCCCTGAACAGGATCACCTTCTCCGACATACCTTCGGACTTCGACATCGTCTTCCTGAGTTCGTCGCTCGATGCCAAGCCGCCGCGTGGGCACATCCGAGGGCAGGTCTACTCCACCGAGTCCTGGTATAGCTCGGCCGGTGCTTATCTCCTGACCCTCGATGCCGCCCGCAGGCTCGCTGAGGTGTATCGGCCGGTCAAGCACAACGCGGACGGCCTGCTCGGCCGGTGCCTTGAAGCTCTGCCCGGAGGAGACCACCCCTTCCGGCAGAAGGGCGGGGGAACCACGCTGGTCTCCTACCTGTTCTACCCGGACCCCATCCTCAACGGCTCCGCCTACCACCACACCCGGACTCTCCTGCCCTCCGACTAGCCCGGCCGCCGCGCGCCGACCCCGGTGGCGACGCCGCGGATCCCAGGCCCAGGTGCTCGCCCCTCACCAGGGCTGAGGCCTCATCCCTCCCCGGTAGCGTCCGGTGCTGCTGCACGGTGCTCCGCCTGCTTGTGGAAGGGCCACCAGGCCCACTTGCCGAAGAGGGCGGTGATCGCCGGCACCAGCATGCTGCGCACCACGAAAGTATCGATGAGAACGCCGAGGGCCACCGTCACCCCAACCTGCAGCAGCAT
>Ga0209164_1001398_pt1 | contig 31856 bp, 37 predicted proteins | sample MTBNYHSulfiMetaG_FD_187458 | JGI IMG/M metagenome (GOLD analysis project Ga0209164, IMG submission 187458) | Enrichment culture microbial communities from rom New York Harbor, USA that are MTBE-degrading - MTBE-NYH (New York Harbor Sulfidogenic)... | ecosystem: Environmental > Aquatic > Marine >... | reverse complement strand
GTGGCTGTAACAAATGCACTAAAAACTTTCAGGTGGCCCTTTTTTTCGAGATGAAATAAACGATGGACTAATGCGATCACAATATTTCAACTGCTGGCAAAAACCCAAATTTTTTTGGGGCATGCGGAAAAGGAGGGTTTCCCCTACTCTTTTCCGTAAGCATCATTACCCCCAGTCTGAATGTGTGATAATTACTGAGCCTCTGCCTAAACCGTCCGTGAAAACCTTCTCCTTCCGGCTTTATTCTTAAGTTTCAGAACATTTGTGACCAAAGACTCTCCCTGCTTTTTGTGGTCTCCGTTAAGGATTTTGCTTGAAAAAAGGAAGCAGCCTCCCGTGAGCACTGCCAGATAATCACCGTGTTTTCGTATCTCCACGTCCTTTCGTCTTATAACGAGGGGATCCTTTTTGATGTCTTTTTCAAGTAGAGCTCTTGCTTCCATCTCCCGGAACATATCTGCTTCTTCCTTCGTTCCCCTGTAAGCTAGGAATTCAGCTATCTCGGCCGATGAACGGTCTGTAAGCAGGGTATTGAATATCATTCGATTTATCCCTCTGAACATGTCTGCGAGAAAGCACGAAAATGGTTCTGTAGACTCAATAATCTGTGCAAGGGTTCCGCCTTTTCTGAGAAACGAATCCGGGTCTTCGCCTTCAGGTAAAATTCCGATTCCTCCCCTCATCTTGCCATCAAAAAAAGACTTTGCTGTGCGTTGAGCTGAGGTTCTTCCTGCTTTATCTCCGTCGCAGATAACCAGCACCCAATTTGTATATTTCTTTAATGTTCTGACTTGATCCTCGCTCAATGACGTGCCCAAAGGGGCACAGGTGTTCCTGTAACCGCACTGATGCGCCATAATGACATCCAGCTGCCCTTCAACTACTATTGCATAACCGGCAGACTTGATCGCCACAGGGTCCAAACCGTAAAGAATCTCCCTTTTCCGAAAAATAGCGGTAGCAGCAGTGTTCAGATACTTGGGTTCTTCATCACCTGTCACTCTTCCGCTGAATCCAAGCACCCTGCCATTTTTATTAATAGGAAACACTATCCTTCTGAAAAAGAAATCCTTGAGCTTACCATTTCTTCTTACCCCGAGGCCGGAATCAATAATCTCTTCGTCAGTGAAATATCTGCTTCTTAAATTCCTGACCAGGGAAGCACCGTTTGTGCAACCGATTTTGAAGTACTGTATGGATTCCGGTAAGAGACCTCTCCTTTTAATAAGGTATTCCATGGCTTTTTCATTCTTTCCAAGCGATTCAGCATAAAACTTGGAAGCAGCGCTGTTGATCTCATACAGCCTTGTGTTTGGATCATGGCACGAAGATAGCTCGACACCCGCCTTTGTTGCGAGTATGCGGAGTGCTTCAGGAAAAGAAACCTTCTCCTTCTCCATTACGAAGTCAAAGACAGAACCGGCTTTATTGCATCCAAAGCACTTGAAGGACAAACTGTCAGCATAAATATGGAAGGATGCGGTCTTTTCTTCGTGGAATGGACACTTCATGACAAAATCCTTACCTACCTGCTTCGGATGTCCATAGATATCAAACACTCTCAGGGATTCGATAATTCTCGCTTTATCCGAAATAATGTCAGACATTCTATTCCTCCTGTTTCATTCGCTTAATTGCATTATTTTCCCCGTGACATATCTGATACCACGCAACCCCTCATCTGAGGCATAATGAGGTAATATCGAAATATCCTTCCTTGCAGGGTCAGTCCTATTCTCTTTCTCATCGATCGATTTCAAATAACTCCACCTGATTGAATATTACCGACGAGCTTTATCATCAGAAGGAAAAGCAGGGGAGATACCGATAACGAAAAAACCCGGCTTCTCCCCCTTATAGTGACGAAGCTAAAACATTGCCAATTGATCAGTGGCTGCGGGCGTCTGTAAAGCGATATCCGTTAGACCAGTGGGCAGAGCGTTTTGGGCATTTGCGGCTGCTGTTCCCGACTCTTCGCCAGAAGAGTTGATTGCCCCTGTCTTTTCAACTGTTTCCACATCAACTTTATTCAGAGGTTTATCATCAGAGACTTTCCCGATCTCGCCATTGGGGATATCATCATTTCTGCATATTCTTTTCGCAAAGGCAATCGTTCTCTCACTTTGTTTTGCATACCAGAGCCTTTTGGTATAAGTCGCGTGAATCCTTGGTATTTCAATGCTGAGATGAAAGCGACTATTTGCATTAGCTAACCAACTAATTATATTGATAATATTCCATATATTGCTATACTATATGTATGGGAAATCTCACACACGCAAGGACGGTTATATATGATGTTAATTACCATATTGTGTGGTCTGTTAGATACAGGCGAGAGGTATTAACCGGCGAAATAGCTAATACTCTCAAGTCTATGCTGTATGACATTGCAAAAGAAAAAGGTTTTGAGATAAAGAGCATGGAGATAATGCCAGAGCATATAAATATCTTTGTATCAGCTCATCCGAAATTTTCACCGTCCTACATTTACAAGATGTTTAAAGGGATTTCCGGCAGGAAGATCTTCATACGGTTCCCTAATATCAAACAATCTCTATGGAAAGGGCAACTGTGGAACCCGTCTACGTATATTGAGACTATAGGTCATATATCCGAGGAAGACATTAAGAGATATATCGAGAACCAGAAAAAACAGTGATAATAAAAGCCTTCAAATACAGACTGTATCCTTCAGAAGAGCAGCAGAAGTTTCTGGATAAACACTCCGGCAGTTGCAGATTCGTCTATAATCACTTCCTTTCCCTACGAAAAGATGCATGGCAGAAGAATAAACAGTCAATATCCGGGTTTGAATGTAAAAGACGGCTGAAGGCTCTCAAGATAGAATTTCCATGGCTTAAAGAGATAAACTCCCAATCTTTACAGGAAGCCGTGCTTAACCTGGAGAAGGCTTATAGGAGATTCTTCAAAAAACAGTCAGGGTATCCGAGATTCAAGAAAAAGAAAAACATTCAGTCCTTCACAGTACCACAATACTTCAAGATTGAGAATAATGAGATTTACATCCCGAAGCTTCAATCTGGAATTAAGATTAAGATGCATAGACCAATAGATGGGCCCCCAAAACTACTTACTATCTCAAAGACGCCTTCTGGGAAATACTTTGTATCCGTTATATGTGAAACTATTGTAGATAAACTGCCTATAGTGAAACAAGAGATAGGGGTTGATCTCGGATTAACCGATTTTGTAACACTGTCAACCAAGGAACAGATTGAACACCCAAAATTATTACAAGCATCCGAGAAACGACTTAAACGTCTGCAGAGAGAATTATCCAGAAAACGGAAGGGATCCAAGAACAGGGATAAGGCAAGAACACTTGTAGCCAAACAACACGAGAAGATAGCCAATCAACGCAAAGACTTTCTCCATAAATTGTCTTTCAGACTGATTAACGAAAACCAAGTGATCTGTCTGGAAGACCTCAATATAAAAGGTATGGTGCGTAACAGACATCTTGCTAAAGCCATCAGTGACTCAGGGTGGAGCGAGTTCACCCGTCAGATCCAGTATAAGGCTGATTGGTACGGCAGAACTGTAAAACAGATACCGAAATTTTACCCATCAAGTAAGGAATGTAGCATCTGTCATTTTGTCTATGCTGATATCAAACTTTCACAAAGAGTCTGGACGTGTCCCAACTGCGGTACTGTCCATGACAGGGACGATAACGCTTCTATAAACATAAAATACGTAGGGCAGGTCATGCCCGAAGTTACGCCTGCGGAGAGATTGACCTCTGTTACATCTATTATTATGTCGATGAAATAAGTCAGCTCGCTGAAGCAGGAAGCTCTTGCATCACTTAAGATGCACGGGGTTTCAACTCCGTGAGTGTGTCACGTCTGCTCCATCTGAATCCGGCAATACGGAGGCTATGATTTCCTCAGAAGGTTTCTCATCGAACTTTAGTTCCACACCTTCTTCTTCATCATTAAGTCTCATCGTAACATTTATGCCCTGAGCGGTATCATCTGTTTCATTTGAACGTTGCAGGGCGTCTGCAGGAGAGTAGCTTTTGTAAGGATAGATTTCCTTTGAGTAAGTATCAAAGCGTATCTCGAACCTTGTTTCAACCTCTTGTCGTCCATCATATGCCCCATGCCTCATGCTGATACCTGTACGCTCGCTGATCAGATAATTTCCATGGCCCATCGAATAATTCTCTACGTGCCATGTAAATTCATACTTGTTCAATTCGGGATATCTTGAGAGTATTGCTCTTGCAATCTTTTCTGTTTTTGGACCTTTATGTACCAGCCCCAAACAAAGGTCACTTCCTATCTGGCGGTGAGGAGCAAAATAATCTGATTGGGGATGGGAATCATCGAAAGTAATCTCCAATTTGACAGCCATCATTTCATCCGGAATCATAACTTTCTCAGGTTTTCCCCATTCAGATATAAAATTGTCATGCTGAGCTTTTCTTTTCTGTTCCCACCCTTCGTGAATGGTATTTGCCCTCTCCTGCCTTTCCATTGCCTGCTCTTCTGTTTCTCTCCTGTTTATGGTAGGAACATGCTTCCTGAATAAAATAGCCGCTTTTTCGATCACATCCTGGATTTCGGTTATAACGGCGGGCAAAGACCCAAGAAATTCAGTGAGGTCGGCTTTATAGAGTTCAGGATTTACGACAGGATATTTCTCACCGATAACCAAATATACGGTCTCATCTTCGGTCTTGCCATAAACACCCCTCAGTTCACGGCGGTAGGAATTGATGCTGAATAGACGGTCAATTGCCTTAGCTACTTGTTCTGCCTCCCTCTTCTTCTGTGCCCTGACCTTAATTCTTATGTCACTGGTAACTGGAACTTCCCATACTCTCATGGGAAAATCTCCTTTCTAAATGGAAACAGCCGAGTATTGAAACCCCGGCTGTCCCAGAATGATACTGATTTATGTAAACTTATTGCGCCTGCTTCATCTTTCTATCACCACTCCCTTTATAATAAGGTCCAATCATGATCGTCTAAACACTGGTAATCATGATATATGAAACTCGTTGATCACTCTCAACCACCATTATTTCCCTACTGGTTTTGAAAGATGTTCCTCCGTTATTTTTACTTCATCCCTCAGCTTTTTGACTGCCGTATAATTGACAACAGTCAGATCTTCAGAACATCCGGTATTGTCTTCAGAATCCAGAACAGCATTCACGGCGCGTATAAGTCCTTTGATTTCTTTCATTACCATCAATCTCCTTTCATGCATGGATGGTATGCTTCCACCGGATATTTAAGAGTTAGGCTGCCAGCTTGACGGTTTTTGACTCTTTATTTCTTAATTTGATAAGCATCCTTCCTTTTCTTATTTGGATGCTGGTTATCTTGGAGATATCTAAGCCGGCAAGGTCAAAGCCCTTCAGCAAATCATATCTGCTGTAAGCACCGGTTACACGCATAAGGTCCCTGTTAATCTCGTTGTCAAAAGATTCCCGCTGTGTGTCGTAAGTGTCACAGTCAGGATCTTCACAATACAGAAACCCGTCGAATATTGCGGTGGTTATATCATGGATATCCCCCGGATCCTTTGTGTAAAACATTTCAGCATCGCTCCAGCCTCCTACAAGGGACAGAATGTTTATCCTCTTGTCGCCGCAGCTGATCCTGCTTACCTTTCTCCAAGTATAGTTTTCTCTCACGGGCTCCCCTTCACATATGATTTCAAGGGCATATTCCCTGTCTGTCACCTTGAGCCAGTGTGGATGTTTACGGGGCAGGCATACAGCTTCAATGGTTCCTTCCGGCAGAACGAGGCAGTCAGTGTCTTCCTCCGACCTGTCTGACTTTTGACCTTTCCACTCCTCCGAGTCTTTTATGGTGACAGAAGACACTATCTCATTTATCGGAGAGGACTCATTCATATAGACCATCCTTTTTGATTTGCTGCTGCTGTTCCAGGATTCGACACGATAATGCGGTTCGTCAACATGGACATAGAATCTATTCAACATGTCCATTTCGTCCTGTGTGGCGATACATCCCATGGCCTCCATAATATTAAGAACCTTGTATTCGTCATCTTTTTCAGTATCGTTGATGTATTCTATGCAATACTGAGCGACCTTATCCCTTACAAATTTATAGAATGCATCGAGCTTTTCGTCCTCTTTGATTGTTGTCCGATAGGGAAGTACCGGCGTTAAAATCGATCCCTGTTTTACATCAACATAGACACACGTGTAATAGGTTGAACATTCAATGGGAATTCCGTACCAGACAACGGCCATCTTCTGTTTCAGGCTCTGAGGGTCATCCGGGAAATGAGAACCAACCACGATATAGACATCATTTCCTTTATAGACAGTCTCTATGACATGATCCCGGTTCCTGCGAGCACTATTGCGCAGCTTTTCTTTCCTGATTGAACTTCCATTGACAGTTATATCCAGAGGGAAGTAGCGAAGGGAACTGTTCACATTCTGCATGATGGTTTTAGCTATCTCCTTCTTCAGCACCGCAGTAAGGAAAAAGCCATCTGTTTTTTCAGCAGGATCGATGTTGACGAGGATGTCCTTTCGGTATGAAGCGGACTCCAGATATTTCCTGCAGTCAACTGTGATCGTCCCGAAATTGCTTTGAAATATCACCTCATTGGAAATGCAGAGCAGGAAAAACAGACCCCAGCCAGCCGGGTTTTGTGCAGATTCAACTGCCGCGTTCCAATCCGATTCGGCAAGGACAAAGATCGCTTCCGGACAGTCGCAACCTTCCCCGTTATCCCAGGCGGTAAGAACATTATCATTAAGTCTGATATCGAGCATAGTCGCATCTGCCCTGCATGAATTCTGCGCGAGTTCGATGAAAACATTGGAAGGTCTGTCGAAAAAATAGGGGAGCTTTTTGAAAAGTCTCTCTTCATTAATTGACTTCATGGTACATTTCTCCTTTTCATGAAATTTGAAGGCGTTTGGCTTCGAAATTGTTTCTCTTTGCCAATTGGGTAATGCGTCTGGAATGCCTGATTTAAAATTGAATTTATCAGGGAATGAGTTTAGGAGAGTCTCATCGGCATGAGAATACAGATATGATCCTTGCTGCCATTGTCTGTCACTATCACGGGTGAAAGCGAGTCCGCAAAAGAAAGTGTTACCTTGTCGGTCCTGAATGCGCTGACAGCATCGGTAAGATATCGGGAATTAAAGCCTATCTTGATCGGCTCTTTGCTGTACTCGATGCTGACCACATCCCGCGCCTCACCAAGGGCGGGGTTGGATGACGAAACGGTCATGGTTTCAGACTCAACCCTCAATAAAACGGTGTTGGAGCCCTCCTTCGCCATGATCGAAGCCTTCCTTATAGCTTTCACGAATGAATCTTTCTCCACGTGAACGACCTTGTCGTTGCCGTCCGGTATGACAGATTCATAATTGGGATAGTCTCCGTCAACAAGCCGTGCCATGAAATCCACTCCGCCGGCAGTGAAAAGTATGTGCTGACTGCCGATTGTGCAGGATACGGTGCCCTCCCCTGCGAGGAGCTTCTTAAGTTCCGAGGCGGCTTTCCTCGGGATTATGACCTTCTTTTCATCTCCCTCTGAAAGTTCCAGGCCCTTGTTAATCAGGGCCATCCTGTGCCCATCGGTGGCGACGACGGTTATCAGATGGCTGGCAGGCTTCATGTGAAAAAGAAGGCCGTTCAGGGTATATCTCGTATCACTTTCTCCTGCAGAGAATATGGTCTTCTCGATTATCTCGCCAAGCTCTTCTTTTTTGAATGTAACTACCCCTTCTTCGTCGATATCCTTCCATGCCGGAAAGTCCTCTGAGGGAAGGCATGCAAGCTTGAATTTGCTGTTGCCGGTAAGGACACTGAGCCACCCGTTCTCAGCCGACTGCATGGTTATATCGTCCTCGGCCTCCTTTACAATTTCCAGGAGCTTTCTTGCCGGGATACAGACATCGCCGGCTTCATCGACTGCTGCCTCAAGTGGTTCCCTCAGGGCTATATTGAGGTCCGTAGCTGTGATGGTGGAACCGTCTTCCCTGACGTTGAGAAGGAAATGGGAAAGTAGGGGCATGGTGAAATTTCTCTCAACGATATTCTGGATCACTGAGAGTCTGGAGCGAAGCTCATCTCTTTTTACTGTCAATTTCATGTTTATTGTCCTCCAAAATAATTGTTTAGAATGATTTCAGTAAAGATATTACCTGCGGATGATGTATTGGTCATGCACAGGACTCATCTTCTTCGGCTTTCCTCTTTTTCTTTTCAGATAGGGAAGCAGTCTTTTTGCTTCCGCATCCATTGCAATGTTATTCATTCTTATTTTGATTTCAATCGGAATTATTGATCTCAATTTCATATCAGTTGCCTCCGATAAAATTGTTATTTCTTGAAAGTCATCCGGATTATGGACGGTTGAACCGCTTGTTTCGCACATCCTCCAATATCCTTTGTTCCACATCTTCTTTTTGTTCCGGTTCATCGCCGTCCCAGATTATCTCCCTGTCAGTAATGGGCATACCGCCTACGCTTGTAATCCTCGTTTCCACTATGCAACTGAACTCTTTTCCATCGTCATTCGTGATATCAACAGGAGTGGTTATCACATAACTTTCTTCATCCGCATTAATTATTACTTCCACTGCAAACCTCCTTTCTCTTCTTAAGATTCATGAGTGTTGCCGATTAAGCTACTCCGGACTTTTAAGATTTTTTTATGAAGTTTTCTTGAGGTAAATAGATCGGTTTTTTGTGACAATGACCACGGCTGCATATTCGGCGAAACCTGCTGCGTATTCCACTGCAAACCGGCAACTTCATCCGATATGCTCTTGTGCCTTGAATAAGTTGCGATGCGTTTCTGTTAGAGAAGGGGTCTACAAATCAACGCTGGAAGGCTGGTCGTTCAGCCATGCCCGGAAGACGGGGTTGCTAAGTTCATATATACCATCTGGCGATATTTCAACCAGATCTTCAGCCAGAAGGGCTTCTATGGCACGGCGTATCGTTCCTGTAGCCAAACTATGCGTACTTGAGTACTCGAGGGAATAAGGAGACTGCGTAGGATCCTTTGCAAGTGCCTTCATGACACTTTTTTGGCCGAGAGAAAGTCCCTTCCAGACGCCCTCAAGTTCTGTAGCAGCCTCGATCTTGAGAAGGTTTTTGTAGGCTGCCTGCACAATTTGTTCATCGCATATGAGATCTGTCCCGCACCAGCTCAGTGATGCGAGCTTCTGGACATAATAGGTGTGCCCTGCAACAGAGTCATAAATAAATCCGGCCACAGTCGGGATACAGGTTTTTCCGCTCGTTTTAAATCTTTCGCCAATATAGGTCACGAAGTCTTCTCGTGGTATTTCCGCAATATCCATCGGGTATGCGATCTTATAGAATGGTTTGTTCTTGTTGTTGAACATATCCTTCAATATTCGCCGTCTGCTGCCGACAAAAAGAAAGTTGACGTTTTCACCGAACTGTATAAGCGATCTCAAGGTACCCTCTATCTTCTTTGATTCTTTGAGGACAGTGATCTCCTGGAACTCGTCAAGACAGACCGTTACTAACTGTTTTTTCCGTTCAGCATATTTGTAAAGACCGTCCATCAGGTCTTCCAGCAGGAGATTTGCGCCAGCAGACTTATCCAGCCTAACCTCAATTTTGGCGCCGTCTGGTTTAAACTCCAGGCTCGGCACGATTCTCGTGAAAAGGGAGCCGACCTTTGCCTGAAATGAACGGGTATCCGTTGCTCCTCTGCCTATACCTTTGACTATCGATGTAGCGAAGATGGAGACAAAATCTTTTTCACTGGTAACCGAAAAAAGGTCTGCATAAACAGTAAGTATGCCTTCTTTTTCGATCTCATTGAAAACCTGTTCGACAAGAGAGGACTTTCCTATTTTCCTTTTGGCAGACAGAACGACGTGATGATTGTTCCTGATATGGTCAAGGAGTTCTTTTCTTTCCTTGTCCCTGTCGCAAAATTTCTCACGCTTAGCTACTTGTAACGTAAAGGGGTCATGCATAAGCGCTCCTTTCATGTTGCATTATGCACATCGCAATTTGCACATCGCAATAAGTATAATAGACTTATAGTTATAAGTCAATAAGTTATACAATATGAGTTATACAATATATGTACCGCATTTTCAATCCGCTGTTAAAGCGAAAAAAGTCCAAAACGAGCAATTGCAGCCGCCTCCCGCAAATTTCTCGTTTAATCAGGCCATATCTATTTCTCTCTGTTTCACTTGGCCTATTTCACCTGTCAATATCTGTTGAGACTATACTGACAGACTCTATCTCGTAATCTGCATCGTGCTCTGAAAACTCGTAATCGCCTGCTTCATCGAGTGCTCTTCGTTCAGCCTCAAATTGAGACTTTGCCTTTACTCTGATCCTTCGCGATCCATAGGCGATCCTTAACACCGCAACATCGAACTCGCGTTCCTCAGGATACTCTCTGAGCCTGGGCTCAATGAAAAGTTTTGCGATGGCTATTGTGTGGTCACAATATTTTTGTTCTGCGTGATCGAGGCAATCACACTCAAGGCAGATGTTACCTTCTATCCTCTGGATTTCCACCGTATAGATTCCTTCTCCGTCGTCTACCTGGTACTCCTCTTTCTTTGAGGACCTGAGACTTCTTATAGAAAAGTCTTCTATTCTTCTTCCGGCCTCCAGACCTGCCAATTGTTTATAATCAAGCGCGGCTTCAGTCAGTTTATTCAGCTTTAAGCCTGCTTCAGTTGTGGAAGGGTCGACAGCGCCGTGAGCAATGGAAAATTCCATGGTAATGTCTTTTCCATTGCGAGCAAGAGTCCCGAATACAGCACATTTGGTGTTCTGCATGCCGAGGTCAGCGCGTATAAGCATATATGTGCCGGACTCCTCCAGGTTGCCTTTCTCTATGAGTACCCGTATCACATCATCTGCAAACTCGTTATTGTCATAGAGAGGTTCCTCCGTCTGTAAATGGAAGACAAAGATATAGGGGGTGTACAGTTTTTCACGCACATAGATCGAAATATCCCCGTACTTTGACTTTCCTACTGCAATTTCTATTAACCCTTCTCTTTTCAACTTGTTGCCTCCTTTGTGATAGTTGATTTGCTGCTGTTTAAACCAGATGGCATGGCCTCATCATGATCACTGACAGTTCGACGGGTTAAAAGACCGTATATTTAAGAGCGGATAACTGCTATTTATTTATTGAGTGATGAAATTCGGAGAAAATTGGAAGTAAGACTTGGTCCATATAATCATGATGATCATGCAGGGCTTTTCTAATCGCCCATTTTTACTTACTCGAGATTTGGGGCGTGTTTCTGGAGAACCTGACAAACTTTGGACTGCAAATTGGTATTTTTTTATCTCATTTTTTTCAGCATCGGCAGGATATATTTCTTTGAAATGGATTTGTTATAAGGGTTGGCAAAACATCAATAAGAAATATTTACAGCTTGTCCGCTATTTCGACGATGATTCGAAAATAGATGGAAGAGTGCAATTTCTGGCATTGGACGAATTATGTTAAGACCTATCCTGTTTGGTATTGCAACAACGAAAGCAGTCCGCATGGTAAGGATTGCTCAGTATGGGTTGTCGCGACACGCGACAGGGCTAAGCTTTCTTAAGCCAACCTCTTTGGATTAACCACTGCTCTGCCCACGATACAAAATTTCTGGCATCGTTACGGAGGGTTTCCGCCTGCTCTTTTGTAATAACAGCCTGCTCGTCATAATCGCCCCAGCTTCTCAAGTTAAAAGCATTCCTAAGGTTTTTTGACCAAACGGGGTCTACTTCCCCGCTTTTCACAAACTCTCTGTCCAGCAAAGAAATGACGCCGTAATGCTTGGACGTGCCGAGCCCTTTAGTCAGCAAAATCGCAGATGAGGCATAAAACATCGCATAATAACCCCTATTTACCACGCCGATATATTGTTGAATATCATAAAGGGCGTCAGCTTGAACAAGTGTGTCCTTTGCCTTTTGCAGATTGTTTGTAATAAGAATGGAGGTATCTTCCTTGTTCATAAGGCCACCCCCTCACTGTGGATTGCCTTAATAAAAGGGGAAGAACGTCGAGGTCTCTCCCAAACATCGCTCTTGCGATAAACAACTGCCTGGATTATCTTATCGTTTTCAAAGCCGATTTCCCATGCAATGTCGCTGATCTGTCTTTCCATAACGCTGGTGTCACAGAAATCAGGTAGTTCAACGTAGATATCGATGTCGCTGAACTCTTCCATCTCGCCCCGAGCCGCCGAACCATACAGTATTATTTTTGCTTCGCGAACCAAGGCCCGTATTCTCTCGGCAAAGTTCTTACCGATTGCCAATACCGACGAATCAACTTGTTCTATCGTTCTCATATATATCTCCTCGATTAATTGTAACAAAATACTCCTGGTGCTTCCCAGTTATCCTTACCCTTTTTTATATTTCGCTTTTTTCGTCTAACTTTCCGCTTGATACTAAATTAGTAATTTTAGAGAGATTATTCACAAAATTGCAACAATATGTGAGATTATGAAATTTCGGCAGGTACTGTTACCATAGGGTCCCCGGTCCGGATATGAAACGATCGATTTCACGAATTACCTCCTTTCTTCTCCTTTTGATTCCTCGACCTAACAAAAGAGTTTGGATCACCAGTCATAGGCGAGTTCCCGTCTCTTCTTCCGGCACCAAAAGCCACGGATACAATTCATACTCACGCATGGAATAATACCGGGTCAGAACATCAATGAGGGCATCTCTTATGATGCCTATCTGCTCCCCGTCATACTCAGTGTCCGTCGCGAATTTGTGTAAGAAATCCAAACAGGTATTGTCCATGAAATCCTGTTGCTCTATCTGTGCTGGAGTAAGCTCTCCCTCTTTGAAATAGTTGCAATGTATTTCCTGTGAAAAATTCCTGTTGCATTGGGAGCAGTAATAGTTTTCGTCCAGTTTTGTATCACACAGAGGGCATTTGAAGAGTCTGCGCTCTCTGAAACCTTTCCTTACAAGTTGATCAATGCATTGTTTTCTCATAAATCATCCTTTCCTTCCCTTTCATCTTAAACCTCCTGTTAAAAAGTGAGTACCATTTGTGATTCGTCCTCGACATTCTGACTCTCATTATCAGCTTCAACAGGTTGAGTGCCGATATCCGACGAAGGAAGCTTCGATTTCTTTCTTCTGCCAGCATTTTTTAGCACGGCACTCGTTTCTTCCATCACTTTACTCATCCGTAAATGCTGTTTAAACTCCCCATACATTTGAGCAGCAACAGTCAGACGCGCCTCAGCTGCATGCGCTACAGAGTCGGGAATGTAGTAATAAGGCTGGTCGTTTCTCGGTTCCACGGGTAAAGCTACCCAGGGAGCATAAAGGTTCATGTTGATCAGGGCTGCCTTGATGACAACAGGGTCAACGTCGTTTCCATATATGAAGACCAATTTATTGCTGAGGTACATTCCAAAGCGTCCGCTTCCTATGCACGGATCCAAAGCTGTCCTGAATATGCCTTTTTCATCCGGGTCACCTATTGTCATTTCGGTCATAAACTTCACAACGTTCTCAGGAGTAGGATAGAAAGCGTTTCTGTTCCAGTCACCGTTTCCTTTTCTTTCAGCAATGATGTCTCCCCAGTAGTCATGAGGGGTCTCCTGTAACAGTCCCAACTGAAAATATTTGTAAAGCCACATATGCTGCTTTTCGCTTAATCGCGGGAATTCCGCGCCGGTCTGTCCAAGTCCCCATAAAAGCCACTCCATCAGGGTCTGTAGTGCATCCCACGCTCCTGTCTTATAGGCAATGTAATCAATGGCTTTTTCGATATGCCTGCGGACAGCAACTACCTTGGGATCTCCTGAGGACGGAATGAAATGTATCTGTGGCAGTTCTTCATTCGGTATGTTCCTGTCCTTTACGCACCGCAACCAAAACAGCCACCTGGCATTGTTAAACAGCAAATCTCCGTTTATAAGATATGGTATAAGCCATCCGCGGTAAACGTTGTATTTGCTTCCCAAAGACCTTTCACAGCAATCCGGCATGGAACCTCCTTTTAGACTTTTTGATTTCTACACTCGGTGCTTTTCTCTAAACCTACGCGGCTTTCTGCAGTTCACATTGATTGTCGGCTTTGCACAGAGCATCTGACAATACGGATTCCACTCCTGCTTCAGCGGGAACCGGCAGATAAATGACAGGGAAGCATCCTTTCTTGCAGTTCTGTTTCAGAATGACTACAACTTTATTGCAGGTGCATTTGTCTGACCAGAGCTGCGCTACATATCCGTCTCTTTCATACAAGTCCTGCGAGTCGATATCCCATCCTTTTATATGGTCACAGAGCTCCATGAGATGCTCGACACCAGGCGAGTATTTCTTCTCTGACCCCGTTGAACAGTTCTTGCCATTCCGCACTGATTTCAACGCCACGAGATCGTACAGGCACCTGAATAACTGCGTTACGCTTTCCTTCAAATTCATCGTTGGATATACTCTTTCCATTGTCACCTCTTTGTTCGAATCGATTTAGAAAGGTTAAAAAAAGAAGAAAAACCGCAGGCGCCTTACCTGCCTGCGGTCCCATATTTGGTCTTCCGGAAACTTACTCTTCCTCTGTATCAGCTTCCGAATCTGCCTCTTCTGTGCAACAGGCAATGACAAGGTCTTGCCCGTAGACGATTTCACGTCCGGCAAGGAACCCTTTCAGATTTCCATCAAGGAGCTTCTTTCTGAAAGTTTCGAGCCTGATTTTTCTGCCCCGGTACTGCTCTGTGAAGACTTTCTCGATGAGGATGTCTTCCCTCAACCCGTAGTAATATTTGACACCCCTATAGTCTTTTACGTCATTTCCGTCATCATCCCTTTTCGTCGTTTCAATATAATGAGTTGATATCGAGCATCTGAAGAGCAAGCCAGTTGTTTTACCGGCACTTTCGATTGCTCCGTTTCTCGGTACTAACTCTTCCAGTAAAGAAACGGCACCTGGTTTGCAACGGATAATTACTACAACAGGTTCTCCTGTTATGGGGCAGCAAAGGGCATACAAAATGGGATATCTGTTTCCGTCTGCGACAAAGGCCCTGTTCTTTGCGTCTATAAATGTTCTCTCGTTCATAGCAATAACCCGAATTCCCTTATATCCGGCAGTTCATCTTTCTCCAGGGCATATACTCTGAACTCGGTCGCTATGTCATGGAAAACCTTTGCAACGTTCTTGAGAGTGCTGTGTCTGACTTTCTGGCTCAATGCCTCCTCGATCTTAAGAAGAGCATCTTCCACATCCTCTTCTGCCATGAAATTCATCATTCTGGTTTTCTCGATAAGTCCCTTGAGGCTTTTTACCGATGCGCCGCTGAGTGACGATCTGGCCTTTATCGACTCGAGGACATCCCGAAGGGTCGTGAAGATGGCGCCTCTCAGGTTCTGCGATATGGAATCCATGAGACTGTCGATCTTCTGCTTTTTGGAATCCATTATCCTGGCAACGGTGTCCCTGTGCATCTGAACTTCCATCTGCACCTTATCGATTTCTGCCTGCGTCCTGGCCTGCTCAATCCTGGCTTCTCTCCTTGTCACCTCTGCCCGGAGAAACTCTTCTTCGACCTCGGTAGGAAGGGGAATGTAATAAATATTCTCTTCGTAGTAGAAGGAGCGCTCTATCTCCGCGGCTGTTGGTATCTGTGCCTCAAGGTTTTCCAGAAAGCCTTCGACGAAGTCTTCCTCTGTCCTGCTTCTATTGGTGCGTTCATAGAGTTTCTTTGCCGCATTTCTGTACTCGTTGAGTATTTCCTCCTTCAGGAATGGAATGTCCTCCATGAGCTGAAGCTTCTGGTTTCTGTATTCGCCCTTGAGCTTTTCGTTGCCCTCTTTCCATGTGGCATATGTCGTGTACGGACAGAAACAGCCCCAGGGTGTCTGAAACGTAAACCTGTAGAGGTTGCCCCTTGCCCTCCCCTCAATGCGGTTGAAGAGCAGGAGAATTCTCCTGGGGATGAGAAGCTTCGAGCCGAGATCATAATATTCATTGACGAATTCCTGGAATTCAGCATCGGAGATCTCGTCCAGTCCGAGGTCCTCCTTGGTTATTTTTCTGATAAAACGTGTTCTGCCTATGTGGAGGTCTACAATAACCCCCCGCTTTACAACTTCTGCTGCCCAGTCGACTTTGCGTTCTTTTATCCTTTCGGGTAATTCGCCGATCTGTTCGGCAACTGCATGTACCATGTTCACCTCCTGTCCGCAAGGCCCTCCATGAAGGACCAGAGGCCTTGCGGAACCGCTTATTGCGTTAACTATTGGCTATTCGACCAATGCCCTCTCGTATACCGGAGAGTCCTTCTCTTCTTCGTTGCGGGAGGCTCTTGTCTTCGGAGATTCCTTCCTGTAGAAGGAATGGATAAGGGACAGGTCATTGCATTCTCTGATCGCCGAGGCTATCATGCCTGCCATGTCCTGAGCCGAGGGTTTTATTAATAGACTGGCTTCGTCAAGATGCGGGAACTCGACAATTTCGCTGCCGGCGTCCTGGGCTATTGCATATGCCTTACGGACTATGGCGCTGATGTCCGAGCCGACGAGATTATGGCTGCTGTCCCAGGAAGACTCGGTCATTCCCAGGTCTTTCAGTTGCTCAGGGGCAACATTGTGATTTATTCCCTCTTTTTTCAGCGCACCCATGAAGGCACCAGGTGTTTCGTCCGGAGTAGGAGGAAGAATCGGGATCTTCACGTCGAAACGGCCGGTGCGTTTGAGGGCAAAGTCAATATCCTCCGGTTTATTCGTAGCTGACAGAAATACGATTTCGCCCCGGTAGGATTCGTCGGACATGAATTCGAGCAGGCTCTTCATCTGATAGTTGGTAACCCCGCTGTCACCGTGATTTCCGCGTGATATAGCTGTGTCGAGCTCATCTATAAAGACAATCACGGGCCTGATCGATATGATCGCCCACTTTCCCTTGTCGGTCTTTTCCTCTGAGGCGCCCACCCATCTCTCCTTCATTCTGCCGATGTTCCACGAGACGAAATTCATTCCGCATTCATATGCGAGCGCACGCGCGAGTTCTGTCTTTCCGGTGCCTGCGGGCCCCATGAAGAGTATTCCTTTCGGGACTCTCCTCAGGTCCCCTGCCCTCACCGCCTTTATGACGTTCTTGTCCAGGAACACCTTGACGTGCTCATGCCCCCAGATCATGTTGAAGCCGTACTCAGGCTCCCATATCTGAAGCACGTCCTGGAATTCCGCGCGGATGATGTCATTTTTTCTGTCTCTTACAAAGGAAAAGGAGATCGGTTTGTGCTGGAGCTTTGCCCTCTGGATGATGTCGACTATGTGCACCTTGGCAAGACCTGCCGTCGCCCTTGCCATGTAGGACGGATCAAAGTCCTTATCGAACTTGATTGGTTTCTGTCTGCTCTTGTAGGCGACAAGGGTTTCGTCTATAAACTCCTGCCTTTCCTCAGGACCCGGATAGGGTATCCCTATAGACTCGATCCTCGCGGAGGGCTCGCGCAGAAGAGAATTCAGACGCGATAAGGCACTGGTAATCAGCACTACAGGGTTTCCCTTTCTCTTTATTTCTTCTTCGTCCTTTGCCCATTTAAGGACCGACACAATCGCTGTCCTGTCAGCCTCTGACAGGGACGACATCTCGCCGCTCGGGAATATGCTTTCCGCGTAGTCCACAATCAGCGCGAAATGGTCTTTCTTCAGCGCCTTCCCTATGAGGTCGAAGGCAGAGAGGGGGTCCCTCGGTATCTGGCCGCCGTAGAGATTCACGAGATCGTCGTTCACCACCGATGAAAAGAAGTTTTCGTCCGACTTGGTGGGGAATGTTATGCCGTCCGCCCGGTCGTAGATGATAATGGACTTCCTGTTTTCGCTCATGCCGGTGAATCTCTGGATAAGGAAATTCTTGAGCGATGTGTGCTTGCTGGCATAGTCGAATGTCGCGCCATAGAAGATAAAAGTATGAGCAATGCCTGCCGCATACTTCTCTTTCAGTTCTTCAAATGCCTTCATGCATCCTCCTTGTGTTGGGATTCTTATTGGTAGAAAAGAAGAAGGCGCAGGTCACCTGTTAACGGTTTCTGCGCCTTTTCCTACGAAAATTATTTTAGTTGCAGATAAGTTTGATCGGTTTGATCGCAGACTAATGAAATGGATATCAGTTCGAAATGCTCTGGCGTGGTGATACAGAGAGTCCTGCCTTGCGCTTCTCTGCCCTGCCCTTTGCCTTGATACCGAAATCTTTCTCAAGTATCCTGAACAGTCTCTGGTAATCGTTCATGCAGGCTTCTCCCGCATAGCCTTCCATGTCGATGGTAAGCTTTCCTGTATCGTCTGTTGTACTTGTAATCTGTTTCATTACGCGCGCACCCCCACAGTCTTATTTTTGACTCCATAGTCGCCTTTGGTCTCACTCACCCTGAAACCCATCTTCCTCAGGGTTTTTGCAAAGGCGATGGAGGAGTAGTTTTTAAGCACGAGTCCCTGTATCCTCCTCCCCATCTCACTGTTTAAATGGATATCCTCTCCTACAAAGGTTATCTTCCCGTTCGCCCCGACTACCACGCCTACTTCTGTATTCCCGGCCCTTATGCCGAGTACTGTTCCTGAATAATAGCGCACCGCATCCACCTCAACCCCGTTCACTGTCGTACAGGCAACCCTGACGGCGTCCTTGAGCGTATCAGGGCACTTTGCTTCTACTTGTGTTTCGACAACTGCTTGTCTTGACATGTTTTCCTCCTCTTATAATTCTCTTTTCAGTTCTCCGGTTAACGTAGCCTCAAAAAGGTCTCTGACAAAGTTACGGATATTGATCTTCTCTGTCTCTTCCACATCCTTTCTGTTGATGGCCTGAAGTATCTGTATCTTGCGTTTCTCCACAGTATCGTACATGCGCTCCTCGATCGTGCCCGGAGATTCCATATAGATCACGTCGAGAAAGTCATATGACGCGCCGATCCTGTGTGCCCGCTTGTAGAACTGCCAGTGCTGGCTGTACGTCCACGAAGGATCTGTAAATATCACTACCGAGGCCTTATTGAGCGTTACCCCTTCCCTGACAGCGCTTCTGCTTACCGCAAGGACCTGTGGCGTCTGATACGTTTTGTCGCAGAGAGGGCATATAAGCTTTCCGAATTCGTCCACGAGCGATATGTTGCATTCAGGGCAGACATCCTGAAAGAGAGCGATAATCCTGTCCGCAGTCTTGATGGGTACATTGCCGTCGATCCTTTCCGTGCCCGGAACCGTATCGATAATTGCATCGAGCATATCAAGCATTTCAGTGCCGATCAGTATCTTCTTCCCCTGTTTCAGGTAATTCCGAACTTCCAATACGAGCGCTTTCAGCTTGGTGCTTTCACTGATGTTTTCGTTATCAATCCATGGGACGCATGCCGCACGGCGCAGAATCCACATCTTGCTCAGGAGATCAAGTTCGCTTGCGTCCCTGCCGTTTCCCTCCAGCCATTGAAGGACATTCCGGGAAGCGCCTTCATAATTCCGTATCTCCTCCTCTGACATCGGTATTGAGAGACGTCTTTCCCTTACAGGAGGGAGTTCGACATCCGCAGACACTCCGTAATCGTCTGTTTCCCTTCTGATCTGGACAGGGTCAAGGAGTCTGTGAACAAGAGCAATTTTCGCTTTGTCGTTGTACCCAAGCCTGTCCATGAAGTTCTTCTGGCTGGTATAGGGAAACATTACGCCCTTGCCGAACAGCCATTCCAGCTGGTAATAGATATCCCTGCCCAAATCAGCGGTCGCAGGAGTTCCTGATGTAAGGTAACGGTACTTGGGCCTGAGCGACAGGGCATATCGTGACCTGAGGGCACTGCGGTTTTTCACTGCCTGGCTTTCATCCAGGACGAGCATTTTTATCCGCTTCTTCAGCCTCCTCGTAAAAGGAGGCTGCCAGGTCCTGGCTGAATACCCGCAGATCCTGCAGTGGTAACCGGGATTCTTTTCATTACCCAGCCTCGAGTTCAGTCCGGTCTTCTTGCATACCGGGCAGAAGGAACCCTTTGCAGGATTATTGCAGACGGATATCGAATATCTGACGTTTGTGCCGAACCGTTCCTTTATCTGGGATTCAGCTTCATCATAGGAAATCTTATTCTTCCTGTAGCTGGCGGCTATGTTGTTGATATAGCTTTCGTCTGCGCTGCTCAGGGTGACATCAATAACCTTTATCTTCACCCTCGTGCATTTTTCCTGCTTATGCCGGTATCCGCATTCAGGGCATACAACGTAATCTCGTTGTTCCGGTCCGGGGAGAAGCATGTTGTAGGAGATGATCTTTATCCGTGCAGGATGCGATGCATCCGCAGTAGTGTGCTTGTCTCTTTCAATGCTTTTCATCGTGAGTTTCCCTATGCCTCTGAGACCCTTGCAGTCTTCCGCCCTTCCCTTTACCCCAGGCTTTAAACAAGCTTTTGATGCGCGGGGTCTTTCAAGAATGATCCAGTCAGTCATTCCGAGAGCAGCAAGTTCATTTGCCCACACAGTTCTTACGAGCCTCGGGAGAACCGCTACGAGAGTGGGTTTGTTTACAATATGGGATGTGAGCAGAGAGATTCTTGTTTTGCCGAGGCCCATGTTATGGGTCAGCATGCAGGTTTTCCGGAGGGCTGCAAGTGCGGCATCGAACTTCTGATAGGAAAAGGCCTTCTGCTCTTCGAGCAATGTGAGCCTTTTCAGAAATTCCGCCTGAAGATATCCAGGCACATCGCCATACTTCTCTTTGCAGTAATGGCCGTTGCTGATGCCGGCCCAATCTCCTGTCCACCGGGCGATGTTGATCTGTTCGGCGGCTCTTTTCTGTACAACCTCAACGGAGTCATCGTACAGAGTATTTAGGGGCTCGAATATCGGGTCGCGCTTGATGCTCCCGGCTTCTTCTTCCGTCTCGATTACATTCCTTGTTTCAAACACCTTTACTGACCCCCGTTATGTCGACTTTTAATGCGATATTCCTCCTTTTATATTCTCTTCTGACATCGTTAATCTTCTTTTGCGCATCAGGAGAAAAGACAAAGCTTACGGTGCTCTCCTCCAGTCTCCTGAACTGGTCGTCCTGATCCCCCCTGACAAACTCAATTATGTTCAGGGTATCGAGTTCGGGGATATAAGCGGCGCCGCTACGGTTCAGGATCAATCTCTTGACTGTGCCCATTTCACTGTCACTGAAGAATCTCCCTTTCCTGTCAATTGATATAACGAGATCCGGCTTCTTCCTGAGGGCTGATCGTCGCTTGACAGGCTTCCGGTCCGCTTTCGGTAGTTGCTCCGATGGGTCTTTCTTGTCCTGAACATCATAGAAATCGAAAATATTGAGCTGTTGCAAATACACCTCCTTTAGTAATTGATGTTTGTATCCGGTGATTAAATTGCAGGGCAGGAATTGCAGTCGACGTTTGTGGGATGTTTCGACAACACCTTCTTCATCATATGTTCAGCGTTACTCACTACACCTTCCATTGTGTCGGACAGGATATTCCCGCATATGGCCTGGTGGTGAGGACATATAGAAACATCTCCGTTTACATCTATGGAGAGGTTGTCCCATACATCGTAATGCTTCTTGGTACATTCAGCGGGCGCATGGAGAATATTGTTGTTTTGTTGAGTGATATAGGCCTTGTGATTAAGTGCCCTGCCCAAAGAATAAACCACAGCATTATCCATACGGCTCCATAAGACATTCACTCCTTTGCGCCTCAGGAATCTTCCTGCTCTTTCGATGGTGCCTTCACTGATGAACTGTCTGTGCCATGCATCATTGCTTATGCGCACCAAGAGATTGTCGGATCCCAACTTCTCGCCGGAACTTATGATAGCATCAGTGATGCCGCCGAACCTGTTTATCCAGGATCCATTAGTCACGAATCTCATCCGCTTCACAACAGAACCGATCATCTTCATGTATCTCCGGCAACGTGGATGCAGACTTGGCTCTCCCCCGACAATATTTGCTGCTTTTGCTTTGTGCATATAGGCAAGAGATTTGACGAAGACTTCTTCGGTCATGTGCTCTCCCTGAAAATTGCAGGACCACATGCAGTGAGCACATCTGAAGTTGCATTTTCGGGTAAGTATAAGTTGGATCATGTTCACCTCTCAATAAAGAAATCTATGAGGACTTCATAAATTTTCATGCGTTATGAATAGAAAAATGATGGGAAATATTACCACCTATTTTTTTGTTATTAAGATAAAGTCTCATGCATAAGGTTTTCGGGTAGAGAAAGTTCCTTCTTCACATATCTCAAACCTGATATAATTATTCTGATTTGATCTTTTAATTCATATTTGCTTGGAGGTAAATGAAATGGCTCAAGGAACTGTGAAATGGTTTAACGAGAGTAAAGGGTTCGGATTCATTGCTGCTGAGGACGGCACCGATGTGTTTGTCCACCATACGTCCATCCAAGGCAGTGGTTTCAAGACCCTTGCCGAAGGTGACAAAGTCAGCTTTGATATTGAAAAAGGCCCGAAAGGTCCGAAGGCGGTCAATGTTGTTAAACTCTAATCAGATTCAGAAGATCTCTTTTGGGGATGGAACCTTCTTCATTGCAAAAACAATAAGGTATTGTCGCATAACATAACCTTTCGTCTTTCTTCATCAGCCATAGTTTCAGACCTCTGTGCGATAGGATTTGAGTATCAGAGGGGTAATATCCTTACCCGTTCCTTATCCTCGGCGAGGCTTATAAGAGCACCTTGCTCAAGTGCAAGCTGGTAATCGTGTAATACTTTCACAACGAGCTGCCTTGCATGCGAAGGCGCCAGATTCTGGAAGCGCAATTGGATGACACTTGGAGCATCGGCGTTCGTTGCAGCCAGAATGGCACCGAAATCGAGATCATGAGTTAATACGATATGACCGTTGCTTTTAGCCCATGCCATAAGCTCCTTGTCAGAGGCCGAAGATGCCCCGATCTCTGACCAGTGGACGGCGTCGATACCCTCGCCCGCCAGTACTTCGACCCAGTCTGGCGAAAGATTCATATCAATCAGAAGCTTCATGCCGCCTGAAAGGGAATTTCAACTTCTTCCGAACGCCAAGCCGCGTAAGCAAGCGCTTCGACGATATCCGGAGGTTCCAGATAAGGATAGAGTTTCAGAATTTCTTCTCTTGAATGTCCGGCAGCGATCATGCCAACGATCATTCCGACCGTAACACGCATTCCCCTGATGCACGGTTTCCCCCCCATAATTTCAGGGTTAAAGGTTATTCTCGTAAGTCTTTTCATGGTTTCACCTCGCATTACCTTCATTTAATACTTTGTTTAAATGTGATAGGCTCCTACTTAGTCGCTTTTGCCCTATCCTTCATTCAGTGCTGTAGTTTCCTCGCGGACCGTCGCTGACAGAAAATGAGAAAACACAGCTGTCGTCAGCACATCGCTATCATTAGATGTCCTTTACTGATTATGTCGGAGGCTGTGTCATCTCCTTTTTTTCTATTCTTGTCCGAAGTTCTTTAAGAGACAACAGGTTGCCAGGAGTTGTTTTATATCTTCTGAGTCTCTTGCTTAATTCCTTCTTATCGCTTTCAGGAACAGGAATATCAGATTCATCTGAAACTATTTTATCCCATAGATCCTCAACCAACAGAATTTTTTTAGGTATGCTTAGTTTGGCTATTTCTCGAATATCACTAATGCGCATATCTAATTTCCCTTCTGCAACCTTGTCTTCATTATAGCATTCTCATCAAAGAGCAATCATCTGAAATCCCATATAGTCTCCTGCCATCCTGAAATAATGCCATTGTCGCCGCAGACAGGACAGTACCATTTGATATGTAATGCGTTCTGCCAATCAGGAGAGGCAATGATTTCTCCTGCGCACCTCTTGCGCCCTGGTCGCCTGTGACATCTTACTCCGGTTGCAATAGCAGGAATATTGTTCTCAATCTGCGAAGTTACTGCCTCAACTATACTGCCAAAATAGTCAGCAAGACGGGCGGCGGGCGGTGGTAATTTCGAAGTAGTACCATCTCCATCAAGAAAATGCCGGATGTCTGTTATCCATGAACCGCTCATAATTCCAGAATGATCTCCGAAAGAGGACGCTTCGGTACATGGTGCGCTCCCTTTTCGTCTCTCCAGTACTTTATATCGTTGCTTTTCACCTCTTCGAGAACAACGGTTTCTTTTCGTGCTCCGAGCGCGACAACAAGAAGTATTTCATACCGTTCAGGGATGTTAAGGGATTTACTTAATTTATCCCTCTTCACAGAACCTACGATGCATCCATTGAGACCCTTCTCTGTTGCTCCAAGGAGGATGCTCTGGGCTGCTATGCCGTGATCGCACCCAAAGTTCCTGGTTATTTCCGTATCACCAAGAATAATTATGTATGCTGATGGTCTCTCCCCTTCCTGCGGCCCCGGCCAGTCTTTCAGATATCCCGCCCACGCAAGACATGGAAAAATAAGGCTGTTCTTTTCGGGAGTGTTGGAGATTATATATTTTAGAGGCTGGAGGTTAGCTGAAGACGGGGATAAACGTGCAAGGTTTATCAGCTCCTGCAATGTCTCTTTTTCTATTATTCGGTTCTCATGGAATCTGCGGTAACTTCTGTTCCTTCTGACTAGCTCTTCAATCATTGGCAGTACTCTCCTCTATGCTGTATTTCTTCAACGCGTTTTCGACAAGCTTCCTTTTCTTCGAAGGGATAACCTTACCCTTCAGGGACGATACTGGGATTCTTTCTCTCGAAGCTCTCTTGAAAAGTTTTACTGTTTGTTTTTTCATTTTTCATATAATGGCAACAAAAGAACTCTGTCTATATTATATTCAAAACAGATTTTGAACACAGTGCCTTTCGTGTCATCCATTATGGCTTGACCGCTATTTTACCTTCTCGATAAACTTCCCTGCTGAAGACTGTTAACGGAGGGATTTCCAGTATGTGAGCAATTTTCGTCTCATAGCTTTTCTCTTTAAGCAAGTGATGTTTACTTCGATACCGAATGTGCCTTCAGTTTTATCTTCCATGTGTCTATCTTAGATATCTCTACGTGAATCAGCGCAGCGGCTATCTGACCAGAACTCACATTAATCCCTTCGGTTTCCCTGTAGTATTTTGCAAGCTCTTCAAGCTTTTCCCAGTCTTCACTAAAAAGAGGGATCTTATTGCGTTTTTCCCTTGTTCCTTCTAGTCTGGGCCGTCCACCCGTGGAACGTAACTTATTCACAAGAAACTGCCGCAAAGATAACAGAGAAAGCGGCCCTTGTCTCGTGGCAATTTTAACTTTAGTTTCTTCAGAACCTAAAGCTCTGGCAATAGTATTAGGATTAACGTGCCTTTTAGCTGGCCCCCTATCTTTAACTGTTCTTGCCATTTTGTTCACCTCCCATAGTCATATCTGTGAATCCGGTAAAACTTCCCGTCAAACTCAAATACAACCTCTCCTTGATTTGTTTCTCTTCCGAACCTGTGCAGGAATTCTCTAAGTAAGGCAGCATTTTCTTCAAAGCTGTCCGGGTCGATGTATGTATACATTATTGTGGTTTTCTCCCAGATAATTTCCTTGATCTCCGGATTCAACCATGTACCGTCCGCCGGTGGTATCGAAGTTGAGCCTCTTCCGATGACTGTCAGTACCTTTTGTGCCTCCTTAATCCAACTATTCAGATTCTTTATCCTTTTCCCATCTTTGTCTTTATCAGGAATGTACAGCGTTAATATCTGTACTGCAGGCTCTTCTGAAGCTCCCAATAATTTCGACAGGATCACGTCTATGCTATCATCGAGCATACTTTGCCCTTCCTTTTATTAAAAGTCTATCAACTTATGGGGTCAAAAGTCAATCCATTATTTGTACCAAATCGGCTCATCTTGACCTCCTCAGCCATATGAAGACCCTCTCAAGGAAGCTCATACTCGCACAACGCAATCGCATGCAGCTTTTCCAGTGTGTCATCAACCATGTGAAACATGAGCATCCCTCGACATTGGTTCTTGGTAGTGTCTACGTCAACGGCCCTTTTAAAAGTATCCGGCGTTGGCGCTACTCGTCCGTACATCCCAGGCGCTGGCCGGTGCAGGACAGACGAGAAAATTGACAGAGCTGAAGCCCCGGCCCTGTTAGAGCGCGGGGCTTCAGAACACAGTTCAGGTGAGACTTAGAACGGTTCAAGATCAGTGGTTTCTTCCGGGGGCATCTCATCGCTGTGTGCAGCAGCTCCACCCGATCCGTCCCTCTTGGGCATGAACCTGAGTTCCCTTGCCACGATTTCCATCAGGCTCTTTTGCTGGCCATCACTCTCCCATCGCCTTTCCTGGAGTCGTCCCTCAACCAGTACCCCGTTCCCCTTAAGAAGATACTTTGAGGCTGTTTCAGCCAGTCTGCCAAAGGTGACAACCCCTATAAATAAGGTATCGTTTTCAACCTTATCTCCCTTTTTGATTTTATTGTTGACAGCGATCCTGAAACTGCAGACTGGTGTACCCTGCGGCGTATACCTCAACTCGGGATCCTTGGTAAGATTTCCAATCATGATAATTTTGTTATACATATAGTTCCTCCATTTTTAATGTAATATTACTGTCCGGATTTCTTAATTTTTTGGCTACATAGAAATTGGCTGATAAACGGGACTTAAAGGGGCAATGAACCAATCTGCTTAGCCGGAAGTGTTGCAACAGACTCTTGAAGTTTAATAGTCCGACAACCCGTTAAGGAAGCAATTTAGGATTGGGATATATTCTCTTGCAGTGCGGGCATTGAAAGCGTGCGCATAGTCTTCACAACCAATACCGGGCATATGTGGTAATTAAGGATTTTCATAGCTCGCATTTGTCTTTTGAGGCAACTGTTCCACCACTCGTTCAATTATGTCACCCGGCATGATCTTCAGGGATTCCGATAGACGGAGGATGCTCTTGAGAGATGGTTACCATAATACGCGTTCAAGCAGCGAATTGACATCCTCAACGGTCTGAAGGCCGATGATTCCAAAGATGCGCTAAGCTGCAACTCTGGCTGGTTCCTGCTTCATCGAGCGGCCTGACTGCACCATCTCTCCGCAGGCTGATGCGGCATGCCCTGCCGCCAAAATATTCATTGCAGCTACAAGATCAGCATTCTCTGTATAGCCGCACACCATGCACCTGAACACGTGCTGTGTTTTTCTGTTGTCGGGGCAGACATGATCGCACTGAGGACAGGTCTGTGAAGTATACCGAGGCGATATCGTAACAACCTTACCTCCCCTCCATAGAAGCTTGTACTCCAGCATCCTCCTGAACTCATGCCAGCCCTGATCTAAAATTGCCTTATTCATGCCTGATTTCGCTTTAACGTTTCTACCAGGATTCTCAATACTTCCCTTTGCCGATGCAGACATATTTGATACCTTCAGGTCTTCCAGAACAACCAGAGCGTGGTTTTTGCTTATGGTTGTACTGCTCTTATGAAGGTAATCGTTGCGTATATCGGCTATGCGAATATGTAGCCGGGCAACTACAGCTTTCTGTTTATGCCAGTTTTGCGACCCTTTAACTTTTCTTGAGAGCTTTCGCTGTTCACAAACAAGCTTTTTCTCTGCCTTCCTGAAACTATTCACGGGCTCATAGAAAACACCATCGGATAGATTTGCAAACCGTTTAATACCCATGTCTATGCCGACAGCGGAACTTGAAGGATGCATGGGTTCGGCAACTTCGGTCTCGGTCTGAATTGATACGAACCAGTGTCTGCCTCTTCGGGACACGGTTACATTCCGAGGGGTTCCCTCTATATCCCTGCTTTTGTAGAACGTTGCCCAGCCGATCTTTGGCAGATAGATTGCATTGCCATTAAGCTTAAATCCCTGTGGATATCTGAATGCATCATGAACACCCTTCTTTTTGAACTTGGGAAACCTCATGGGATTGCTCTTGTCGAAGGCATCCTTGATAGCTCTGTCAAGAAACATAAGAGACTGCTGAAGTATTTGAGAATGCACATGTTTCAGGAAAGTCGTCTCTTGTACAGATTTCCACTGCCTCAACATAGCCGCCATCTTGTTGTATGAGAGACAACTCTTTTTATTGTCGAGGCTCTCTTTTTGTAGGGCAAGGGCCTTGTTCCAGACAAACCTGCAGCAGCCACTAAATTGCTTCAGTATCGTTTCCTGTTCTGGCTTGACCTTTAGCCTATATTTATATGCTTTGCGTATGAGCACGTGTTTATTATATTTTGCGTCAATAAAGATATCAAGAGATATCAGGACAGGCGGACATTGCAACTTTGCTTTGCATATGCACTTGATGTTTATTCCTAAATATAGGTATTGTGTCATCAGTCATCGTGTCCTTTACACGATGAGAGGTATCTTCGCTGATGTGTGTAAGAACTGAATTGCGTAGCGCATTAAATCCTATAATTTTATTGCTATAAATCATTGTCTTATATATTCGAAGTTAATCTTTTAATTGAATATTGAAATAGGCTTCGTTTGTGTTAAGCAGCGACTCTTCTGAGGGCTTCTTTTTTCTCGATCTGGAGCTGGTACTTGTCCTGACCATTGAGTTCCTTGTCTTCGGATATGCTTTTCCAGACGAGTTCGATGGCAGCCCTGTCTTTCGGGTTCCTGAGGGCTTGCCTGTACTTCTCGATCTTCTTTACCTTGCTGTCATTGCCCATTCCTTTGTTCTGCGCTGATGAAGTGGTGGACTTTGTATCATCTTTATTCTCCGTTGTCCACAAATCGGCCTGACAGGATGACCTTGAGGCAGAAGCAAGTCTCTCTGCCGTGTCGGAGGCGAGCTTCTCTATCCCCTGTGCCACATCTATGCCCAGGACGTTGCCGACACAAAAAAGACCAAAGACAGCCTTGCTGATATTTGCCGTAACGTCTTTATCCCCTCCAAAAGCGTTCAGATCCCCGCTTAATTCAATGACGTCCGTTTGACACATCAGCGTCATAAGATTCTTGCGAATCCTATCGAGATACAGCTTTATGTTCTTGGGACCCGCCTTCGTCTGTAAAACAGAGAGTTTCTGCAATTCTTTGAAATCCACGGATTCTCCTTTCTCTTTGATTTATGAATATGCACCCTTCGCGCATTTCTTCATAAACAGACAATTACCCAGAATTTCCCAATTACTCAGCCGGGAAAGAATTGAAAGGGGCTTAAAACAGCATTTCAAGCCCCTTTCTAACGCGAGCTTTATACAAGTACCTCGACCTTGCTTGTGGTCCCTTCTTTCGTGACAAGGATTTTCTGGTCGAATATGTCCTTGAGTATTTCCTCATGAGCCATTAACATCCCTTTCCTGAAGACACGGGATTCGACCAGCTTTATGAAGGACTTCCCGAAGTCTATGAGTCCCTGTTTATCAAGTCCTGCAGGCTCATCAATGAGGAACGTGCTTATTTTCACCCCGGCTTTTCTTGCAGAGAGTTCGGCAAGGCCGACTGCAAGGGCAAGTATCTGCCGTGTCTTTTCGCCGCCGCTGTACAACTCGATAGGTCTTTCGCCGGCAATGTCCGAGACTATGATATCGAGGGTGTCCCTGACATTCTTGTTGCTCTTGTTCGCCTTCTCTGTCCTTAGTTCAAGACGCATTCCGGTGGTACTGATTCCCTCAAGGATCCGGTTGGCTTCCTCTTCCATAATAGGAATGACATTATCCAGTATATAGAAGGGAATTCTTTCATACGCGTCCTCAAGTATCTCCAGGATGCGGTAACGATTGCTGAGAGCGGCTATTTCCTTTTCCACGTTCTTGAGTTTCTCCGTAGCCTGTTTGGAGCTCTTGATCTCGAATTCGAGCTTTGAGACAGCCTCAAGGGCTATCTTCTCCTCTTCTTTCAGCAATCCGGCAGCCGACTTGATCTCCTTTAGCCGCTCTTCGATTGAGATCTGCGTTTTCCTGAGCTCAGGGAGAGTTTCCGCCAGGTTCCCTCTTGATTCTGCGATCTTCTTTTCGGTTTCATCGATCCTGGCAACTATGACATGCAGTTCAGCGGCAGCCCGGAGCCTGTCTATTACAGCTTCGGTGACAAGGATAGAATCGCTGATGCTTTTCTTGCCCTCCATCTGGACAGACAGCTTCTTCATTTTTGCTTCGATGTCTGAAATCTCGGCCTTTGCATCCGAAACGGCCTTTCCCGCTCTCTCCATCTCGATCTCTGCATTACTTATCTCAGGGGCATGCTTGGTCCATGTGGACAGAACTTCGAGCTGTTTTTCGAGCGCCGTGATGTCGGTTTTGAGCTTGTTCGTATCATCCGTCACCTGCCTTATCTTTGTCCTGATAAAAACGGGATCTAAAGAAGAAAGCTGTTTCTTCAGTTCCTCAATCTCTCTGATTTCCGGGACATCCAGGGGTTTATTGAGGCTTGCAAGCTCTGTCTGCAATTTTCCAAGAGACGCCCTACCCTCCACGGCGTCCTTAATAAAAGGGCACCTGGCGTATTCGTCCAAGCCTTTACAGACCGTCTGTTCAACAAGAGACGCCTTCTTTTTTGCCTGTGAGATTTTGTCCTCGATGGTCTTTTTTGCGTGCCCCCTGTCCTTCTCTTTGGAAGAAACAGTTGTCTGCAGTTTTGCAATGGAGGTCTCGATTTCCGACGTCTTGTGAAAATTCTTATTTAGAATGTTCGATTCGGCGAGGAGTTTGTCATGATCTTCTCTCATTGACTGGAGTTTCTTATTCCCTTCTTTCTCCTCTTCGACGAGTGACAGTATCTTCTGCCTGTTTTCGAGAATTTTCCTGTACCGGTCGACGTGCTTTTCCGTTTCGGTGATGGCATTGCTCAGGGCAGTCCGTTTCGACTCAAGAGAGGATATCTCCTTTTGAATCCCTTCAAGGCTTGAGAGTTTTACCTTGTGGTCGGCAAGATGGGTCATCGCTTCCTGCATCCCTGATTCCTTTCCAACGAGACTGCTGAATAGGGTGCTGACCTCCTGTTCAAGGTTTGCCGGAACCGGTTTGACCGATGTTTCGACTTCATACTTTTTCAGGACAAACTCTGCTTTTTCTTTTTCAAGCAGATTCAGCTTTTCTGATACCTCATCGAGTTCCTTCAGCCTGGCTGTGACAACGGCAAGTTCAGATGTCAGACTGACAATGAGTTTCTCTTTCTCTGAAAGTGTCTCAGATATGGTTTTAAGGCTCGCCTTCTTCTTCTCACGTGAACTCTCAAGATCAATAAGACAGGAAGCCTTTGTCTGCAGGTCGCCTACGCTCTCTACAAGGGCTGTCTTTTGCCATTCCGTCTTGTTCTTCATAGAGGTGGTCTTCTTCCGATACTCGGCGTATCTCTCGCATCCCATGATGTCGAAGACGACTTTGTACCTTTCTGACGGCCTGGAGGTTATCAGTCTTTCGCCCTGTCCCTGAAGGAGGAAGGACGAAGAGATGAATGTATTGTAGTCCCGGTGCAGAATGTCGAGTATCATCCCTTTTGCCGAATCCCCTGTGGATAGCGGAGTCCAGGAATCATCAGATCTATTCAGTGTATAGAGCTCCGCAATATTCTTTCCTCTGCCAAGAATGCTCTTCTTGCGGATTATCCTATAGACCTGCGCCGACTGCTCGAAATCGAAGATATCCGTCATTTCCTGGCATCCGATCCTGACGATATCGTCATCCTTGCCTCTCGACGTCTGCCCGTACAGGGCGTAAAGCATACCGTCGGCAACTGCGCTTTTACCGGCGCCGTTAGGGCCCTGTATGCAGGCGACATCGATTTTCCTGAAATCTATCTCTGTGTCCTCATGGGACATGAAGTTAAGGTAGCGATAGGTAAGAGTCATCCATTACTGGAGCTCCTTTCCCCCGCTTCGCACCGTACGTGATACTTTCGCATCATACGGCGCTCCATCGTTACAGATCGACTACATAGAATTACTTAGATTCTT